>SDBS01000930.1_pt1 | contig 29468 bp, 26 predicted proteins | sample 2277091 | NCBI WGS metagenome assembly SDBS01 (sample SAMN10404972, study PRJNA504765) | marine sediment metagenome | isolation source: marine sediment core GS10_PC15, 163 cmbsf | place: Arctic Ocean: Southern Knipovich Ridge | collected 2010 | reverse complement strand
AAAAGCGATAAACGACAAAAACGATTCAAGATGCAAAATTCATTATTTCCATTTCCAGCGGGCTCCGTGTGGGGTGTCCTCTATCACTACACCGATTTCAGTCAGCCGCGCCCGAATGCTGTCCGCCGTACCAAAATCCTTCTCTTTACGAGCCTTTTCCCGCTCTTCTACAAGAATTTTGATTAAATCTTCTGTATCTGATTCTTCGCTTACGCACCTATCAACAATATCCCGGGTAAATGATAGCAAATCCCGTTTTAGTTCAAGCTCTACTTTCGCCGTCTTAATCTCCACTCGTCCAGCTAGCCCTAGCTGATGTCTTTTACTTTCAAATGACAATCCCAGAACTTGCTCGCCCAATTCAGATATCACGGATTTAACTTGTTCAAGAAGAGCTCGTGCTGATGGAGCATACCCATTTGGGTGCTCATCCATAAATATATTTGTATCTTTTTCCAGCTCAAATAGCGCTCCAATAGCAGTCGGTGTATTGAAGTCTTCATCCATTACCCGTAAGAATTTTTCTTTTCTATTATCAATTTTTTCTCCGAAAATTTTCTCCTCACCACTTGGCTTATAAGCTTGATCGAAACTAGCTTCTTCTAGCTCATGATCCAATCTCCAAAGTAGATTTACCAAACTTGACACCTTGCGTCCTGCTTCCTCCAAATGCTTTCTGCTGAAATCTATGGGACTCCGGTAATGGGTTGATAAAAAGAACATTCTAAGGTGATTCTTCAAATCAACCGGTTGTTTTACGTATTGATCCCATTTGCCAATTTCGCTAACAAGAGTGACGTTACCCACCGATTTGGCCATCTTTTCCTCTTTGATTGTCACAAATCCATTGTGCAGCCAATATTTCACAAAGGGCTTGGTGCCTGTATATGCTTCTGACTGGGCAATTTCATTTTCATGATGGGGAAAGATAAGATCCTGGCCACCTGCATGAATATCAAAACTCATTTTTAAATGGCATAGGGACATGGCTGAGCATTCAATGTGCCAGCCAGGCCGTCCTTCGCCCCAAGGACTGGGCCAAGACGGTTCTCCGGGTTTAGCCTCTTTCCACAGGGCAAAATCCATAGGATGACGCTTACGGGGGTCTACGTCTACTCTCTCCCCCGCCCTCATTTCGTCTAATGTGCGGCGTGACAGTTTTCCGTAATCCTCAAACTTGTTGATCTCAAAAAAGACGTCTCCGTCAACCTCATAGGCAAATCCTTTATCAACTAATCCCTCCACAATCTTCTGCATGTCACTAATCGTCTCTGTCGCCTTTGGCTCTATATCCGGTTTCCGGCACCCCATTGCTTCCATGTCCTCGTGAAATGCTTTGATGTATTTATCCGCGATTTGCCTGCTTGTTATCTTCTCTTCTTGGGCCCGCTTGATTATCTTGTCATCGATATCAGTTAAATTCCGAACATAGGTAACCTGGTAACCACAGAATTCTAAATATCGCACGATAGCGTCATATGCCACGTAACAGCGGGCATTTCCTATGTGAATATAGTTATAGACGGTTGGACCACAAACGTATATGCCAACTTTTCCGCTATCTCGTGGTAAAAACTCTTCCTTTTTTCTGGCTAAAGTATTATAGACTCTTAGTGTCATCAAACCACCTATCTATTTGGCTTTTTCTTGCCCATAATCATAGTTTCACATTTTAAAATGCTTAAGTTATTTTACATTTTTCCAGCGCAATCTCAATCCTTGCAAGGCTTTTTTTCTTTCCCAGTCCTGCTAAAAGGCTATAAAGATGAGGACCGGATACCTCGCCGGTCAATGCCAGCCGGACCGGCAAATACAAGGATTTCCCTTTGATATCATGGTTTTTCATTGCTTGCGCCAATTCCTTGAGAGCCTCTCTACCTCTATCTTCATCTAGATCATTTACTATTTCTAATATTGCTGCCAAAGACTCCAGAACCAAACGTGAATCCGACTCCAGCAAAACTCTCCTGGCTTCGTCGGTAAACTCAATTGAATCCAGGAAAAGCACTTTTAGCTGGCCGGGAAGATCTGATAAAGTAGTTAATCTATCTTGAACCATCTTTACCTTGTTGGTCAAATCAATCAATTCTGGATCATCTGGTTTTTTCAAAAGTTCCCGGGCATTCATTCCTTTTTCTCTCAGAAAAGGAAGTGCAAGAGATGTCAAAGTTTTCAGTTCTGTCCCTAATATGTGCTGCTTATTAATCCACCTTAATTTATCTATATCAAAGACCGCGGGACTTTTGCTGATCCCATCCAGTGAGAACTCTCCCATCAACTGCTCGGGAGTGAAAATCTCCCGGTCATCACCCGGAGACCAGCTTAAAAGAGCAAGATAGTTCATTAGTGCGTTGGGCAGATATCCCTGTTCCCGGTATTCAAAAACGGCTGTGGCTCCATGTCTTTTACTCATTTTGGTATGGTCGGTTCCCAATAACAGTGAATGATGGGCAAAATAAGGAGGTTTCTCTCCTAGCGCCTCAAAGAGAAGAATGTGCCGGGGGGTATTGCTAAGATGGTCGTTTCCTCTTATGACATGGGTTATTCCCATCCGGGCATCATCTACGACATTGGCGAAGTTGAAACTAGCCGTTCCGTCCGATCGAAGAAGAATGAAATCACCTATGACATCACTGTTAAATTCCACGTGTCCGTTTATGAGATCATTTATGACAATCTTTTGAGCAGGAACTTTAAATCTTACCACTGGCTTCCTGCCTGCTTGTTCCAGGCGCTTTTTTTCATCACCGGTCAATCGGACACAGCGACCACTATATACAGGCGTTTGCCCTTCTGCCAGAGCTGCTTTCCGCTCTTTCTCCAGTTCCTGCATACTACAGTAGCAGTAATAGGCTTTTCTCTCATCCAGTAGCTTTTGGGCTACTTTTCGGTAAATATCCTGCCTTTTACTTTGATAATAAGGGCCAAATTCTCCGGAGGTTCCAGGTCCCTCATCCCAATCCAATCCCAACCATTGCAGATCATTTAGGATTGCTTTTTCGTATTCATCGGCCGAGCGAGCTCGATCGGTATCTTCAATTCTAACAATGAAATTCCCACCTTGTGCTTGGGCAAACAACCAGTTAAACAAAACCGTACGGGCACTTCCAAGATGAAGATTGCCGGTAGGACTCGGTGCGAATCTTACTCTCACACTTTTAGTTGTCATTACCAACCTCTCGCTTTATCTAAACGATACTCATACGCATATCCTATGCTAGTGATTTTCGATAAGCGATCAGCGACTAGCAATAAAAGCTTTGAGTGCATACTATATACGGTCGCTCGTCGAACATCCCTAATCGGTTTTTTCTACCATTGCAACCGCATAAGCTGCTACTCCTTCTCCTCTTCCGCTAAAGCCCAGTCCTTCCGTGGTTGAAGCTTTTACACTCACATTATCTTTTTCAATACCCAAAGCTGCAGAGATCTTTTCACGCATCTGCTCACGGAAAGGACTCAATTTGGGTTCTTCCAACAAGGCCACACAATCGATATTGCCTATTTGAAATCGTTTCTTGGATAATAAGCTTGCTACTTTGGAGAGAAGAATCAGGCTGGAAATATCGCGAAATTGTTCATCGGTATCAGGAAAATGCTGCCCGATATCTCTGGCTGCGATTGCACCCAGAATTGCATCCATGATCGCATGGATGAGCACATCGGCATCGGAGTGGCCCTGTAATCCAAAACGAAAGGGAATTTCCACTCCGCCCAGGACCAATGGTCGCCCTTCTGTGAACCTATGCGCATCAAAACCTATTCCAACTCGCATCTTGTGAGACCTCGTCGAGATTGCTATATCATACATCAAGCGCTGAAAAACATTTTCCAATGCCCAAACATTCAGAGCTAAGAAAACACGATTAGCGATTTTCAACAATGATTTCCGGTTTTATGTACGTAACTAAAGCTTTTATCGCTTATCGAAAATCGGATTTAATCGCTTTTCGCTCGTCGCTCGTCGCTCGTCGGCATTTTGGCTCTACGAGCCAAAATTGCCTCTGCTATTACCAGATCTTCCGGTGTGGTAATTTTCAGATTCTCATAAGAGCCCATGACAATACCGATCCTACAACCCATTCGCTCCATCAGAACTGCATCGTCAGTTCCCCGGAAGTCTTCATCTCCGGCTTTTTGATACGCTTCAAACAGCAAATCGGCCCGGAAGATTTGAGGAGTCTGTATATGCCAGATACTCCGCCGGTCTAGAGTTTCCTCTACCTGTTCACCTTTGATCCGCTTTAGAGTATCTTTGGCAGGAATCCCTGCGACAACTCCATCCCAGTCTTTTAAGCCGGTCAAGGATGTTTCAATTAGGTCAGGGGTTACCAGAGGACGGGCTCCGTCATGCACAGCAACAATTTTTACTTGCTCCGGCAGTACCTTGAGTCCGTTATAGACAGAATCCTGCCGCTCGCTGCCCCCCTTGACAATCCTTGCTACTTTGTCAAAGCGGTAGCTTTTCACCAGGCTCCGGCAACGGACAAGTTCTGCTTCATTGGTCACAATGATTATTTTCTGAATCTGAGTACAGTTTTGAAATGCACGCAAAGTGTGAGCCATTATCGGCTCATCTCTCAAGGACAAATACTGCTTGCCTTGCCCACCCATTCTGGTACCGAAACCGGCTGCTGCTATGATAGCTACATTCATGATTTCTTAGACTTCAGGCGCTGTGCGCTGCTAGATTCTTGGGCTTGGTAAAAATCATCTTTCCAGCCGGAGTCTGGAGAACACTTGTCACGATAACCTCGATCTCGCGCCCAAGATAGTCCTTCCCTCCGTCAATAACAATCATTGTTCCATCATCAAGATAGCCGACACCTTGCCCCATTTCTTTTCCTTCCCTTAATACTGCAACTTTCATTTCTTCCCCGGGCAAAACAGCCGGCTTCAACGCGTTGGCCAATTCATTTATATTGAGAACCTTCACACCCTCAAGTTCAGCAACCTTGTTTAAATTATAATCATTGGTCATAATCACTCCGCTGGTCTCTTTGCAAAACCGCACTAATTTGGTATCAACATCGGCAATTTCAGGATAATCACGATCGGAGATATATATTTCAATGCCATGCTCTCGCTGTAAAATGCGCAAAACATCCAATCCTCTCCGGCCACGATTCCTTTTCAGAGGATCTTCGGAATCAGCAATACCCTGCAGCTCTCGCAGGATAAAACGAGGTACATTAAGACGGCCTTCTACAAATCCGGTTTTGCTAATATCTGCAATCCTTCCGTCAATAATTACACTGGTATCAAGGGCTATATCTGATTGATCTTGCCTTCCTGATAATACCGGGGACTTTTTGGTGGAACCAAAGGAATGCAAAAGAGAGCGAAAATCTTCTTTCTTGTATAAAGATAAACGCAGACCCAAAAAACCAAGAATCGCAAATGTAAAAATAGTTAGAAATAAGCGAACCAGCGAGTTTGGGATGGATCCAAAAGGAATAGAGGCAAGCAAAGCTATTATGAGTCCGATTACTAGACCCAAAACTCCAATAAACAAGTCAAAACCTGGCATCTTCTGGATGCTTGACTCCAGCCAATTCATGACCTTATCCAGTCTCTTCCCCGCCAGGCTGCCGATTACGTATCCTACTCCACTTCCAATGATAGTATATAATATGATTCCGGAAACACCCTCTGGAGTATGGATTACTTGTGTAGCTAACCCGTAGCCGGCAACCGCACCAACAACCACGCACAAAAAGCGGATTACCTGAACTAACATGATAAACACTCCCGTCTATTCATTTGTTTGTTATGAAAATGCGGTTATCGCCTCCTCATAAATAAGCGGTTAAAAATGAAAAATCCCGCGGGGGGATATCTAGTGGAAATTCTCGTCAATTATTTTATTAACATCAATTTCATCTGTCTCAAGCGCAAAAGCCAACTCACTTACTAGAATTTGCCGCGCCCGGTTAAGCATCCGTTTTTCGCCGGTGGAAAGACCGACTTCGGTATCCCGGATAGCCAGGTTTCTTACTACTTCTGCAACTTCAAAAGCGTCACCGCTTTTTATTTTTTCCCGGTTTTTCTTAAAGCGGTGGTTCCAATCACTGGGCATTGTTGTTTGATTATCCGCCAAAACAGCCAATACACTTTCAGCTTCCTGCGAGGAGATAATATTGCGTACACCTACACCGGAAATGGATTCGGCTGGAACCATAACCGTTAATTGCCCCTGAGTAAGCTCGACTATGTAGTATGTTTGCTTTTCTTCTAGTACTTGTTTTTCTTCGATACCTTCAATAGTACCTGCCCCATGATGAGGGTAAACAACCTTATCACCAATTTTGAACACAGCAACCTCCCGGCCTACCTCATCTTAGCATACAGCCATCACAGGGTCAAAGAAAACTGGTTCCTCGATGACCGGTTTTTTTCTATAACACCAGTAATCAAACACACTGCAGGAGGAGGATTGATGGGCAAAAATTGTTGCGGGAGATTCCAAGGTACTGTGTCTGAACATCTTATAAGAAATCGTAGCATATTGGACGCAATGTCGAAATTCCAAGAGGCAAACGCCCATGTAAACAGAGCTCTTGCCAAATCAGTCACCAGTTGCGGCTGTTTGGAGATCAAAACAGGAAAACAATCCGTTCCCAAAAAAAGCAAATCTTGAAGAGATGGCGGATTATACTCAGACACACCTGGAAGGAGATATGTGCTCGACCTGTCTGGAGAATATCCAGTCCGAACTGGGAACAACACTTTTTTATCTCACTGCTATTTGCACTCTTCCGGACCTGGATTTGGAGAAAATACTACACGAGGAGAATAATAGAATTACCACTCTGGGCCAATATAGTCTTACATAAATCTCTCTAGCAAACTATGCTCTTTTAGTCTCTTCAAGCCATCTTTTATAGCCATGGCCCTAACCTTACCCACACCGTTCACTTCGTCCAATTCTTCAATTTCCGCATCCAAAATATTCTGCAAGTTGCTAAATCCGCCTACAATCTTGCTAATCACCGACATCGGCAGTCGTGGAACCTTGCTGAGTAAACGGTAGCCGCGAGGGTGGGCCGGTTTACTGAGACCGCGAGACTCTTCATCATCATAACCAAGGACCGAAAATACCCTGAGTGGATCAAAGACATGCTCGGCCGAAAGTAGTGCCAACTCATTTCGTATAGGCTCCGGCTTTTGACGACTGCCTATGTAATCCCTTATGACCAGCAACGTGTCACTTTCAACGTTAGCCATCAACTCTTCCATCTGCATATTTATCAAACGTCCTTCATTACCCAGCTCAATTATATAATGCCCGATTTCCAAAGCTACTCTATGAGTCATTTCCGCCCTTTGCAAAACAGTCACTACATCTATCATGCTAACGAGATCCTCAAATTCCAACCCGTTCAGGTTGGCAATGACCTCATTCAACCTGGCTTTATACCTTTCCAATGCCTGGAGAGCTTGATTTGCTTTGGCAATTATGACAGGAACGTCCGCTAAAACATATTTTATATCATCTTTGTATAAGGAGACCACGTCGCGGCGCTGAGATATGGAAATCACCAAGGCTTTGGTCTGCTTTGCTACCCTTTGCGCTGTTCGGTGCCGCATACCAGTCTCGCTGGTAGGAAGAGATGAATCGGGAACAAGGTGGACGTTTGCCAGCAAGATCCTTTCCACTTCTTCATCCATGATAATTGCGCCGTCCATCTTGGCCAACTCATATACTTTTTGAGGTGAGAAAGGGCAATTTAACTCAAAACCGCCATTGCAAAGCTTTATGATCTCAGCCACATCACCACTGATTATCAAGGCACCGGTTCTTGCACTAACAATATTCTCCAGCCCTTCACGAAGGGCTGTTCCCGGTGCAACTTTTTTCAAACTCTCCGTTAGATTTCTTCCTGGTCGTTCAGGCAAACGCGGCTTTGCGGTCATCCTCGTACCTCCCCACCATTTTGCATTGTAACATAGCCTATTTCTTTATACTGCAATTTACCCCTCTATTCCTGCTTCCGGGCTTACAATTTGAAGATATACTTTTTTTGGCGGTCTGCGGAGCGTGAGCGTCCACCGGTGCAAGTTACTTCAGCAAAGCGAGGTAACCACCGGATTAAAGATAGTGACTGAGAGCTTCCCCGATATTTTTAACCGGGATCATTGTCCCCTTGCTTGCCCCAGCCCCCATTTCTTTTGTGCTGTGAGGAAGCATGATCTTATTAAATCCAAGCTTACTTGCTTCCTTGATCCGCTCTTCTGTGAAACCAACCCGTCTTACCTCTCCCCCAAGTCCGATTTCGCCTATGGCCACCAAATCCTGGTCAATTTTCACATCACGGTAGGAAGAAGCAATAGCAAGTGCCGCACCAAGATCTGCCGCCGGTTCGGCGATTCTCACGCCTCCGACTACATTGAGATAAATATCTTGATTTTCCAATCGCAATCCGCCTCGTTTTTCCAGCACGGCAATCAAGACCGAAAGCCGCTTGTAATCCATTCCCGAGGCAAACCGGCGCGGATTAGCCAAGTGAGACGGAACCACCAAAGCCTGTAATTCAACAAGCAGCGAGCGAGACCCTTCAGCCAAGGCTACTACTATTGATCCTGCCACACCATCTGAACGTTGAGAAAGAAACAATGCTGATGGATTCTCAACTTCACGCAGTCCATCCTGGCTCATCTCAAAAACAGCTATTTCATTTGTAGATCCGAATCTGTTCTTGACTGAACGGATTATCCGGGCTGATTGATCGGAACTGCTCTCAAAATAGAGAACTGAATCGACCATGTGCTCAAGAAGCCGGGGTCCGGCAATTGATCCTTCCTTGGTCACATGACCAACTATAAAAACAGGTATGTTTCTGGTTTTAGCAAACTGGCAGATAAATGCAGTGCACTCTCTTAGTTGAGTAATATTCCCCGGCGGAGAAGCTATTTCGGGATGAAATACCGTCTGAATAGAGTCAACTATCAGAAGCGAGGGGTTGAGCTGCTCAACTGCCTGATGAATCTGCTCTATATCAGTTTCTGCTAGGATCAGAAGATTATCAGTAATGGCACCAAGCCGATCTGCTCTCAAGCGAAGCTGATGGAGTGACTCTTCACCGGAAACAATTAAAACTACATGTCCGGCCTGGGCAATTTTATATGAAACCTGCAAAAGAAGTGTTGATTTTCCGATTCCGGGTTGCCCACCCAATAAAATAAGAGACCCGGCAACGATTCCGCCGCCGAGTACTCGATCAAACTCCGGTATTTGAGTGGAGAGTCTTTGTTTGTCGGAAACAGCGATCTCGGTTATTCTTTGCGGCTGTTTTCCGGCCTTTCTTGCCCTGCCTGCCAAGCTTGCCTCCCCCGGGACGGTCTCCTCAACCATGGTATTCCACTCACCACAGTTGGGACACTTTCCCATCCATTTGGGAGAGAGGTACCCGCACTCCTGGCACCTCACAACATACTTGGTTTTGCTCATGCCTCACTCTCGCCGCTTGGTCGACTTCCCACCTTCTCGCCTTCAGCTTCTCGAAAAATTATCTTACCTTTCTTTGCATCAACGATTATCCTTTGACCAGGTCTGAATTTACCACCCAAAATGGCCTCAGAGAGCGGGTCCTCAACCAATCTCTGAATCGCTCTTCTTAAGGGCCGTGCTCCCAAGGTCGGATTAAATCCTTCATCCCCCAGCACCTTTCGGGCCTTGTCGGTCATCTCGATTTCCATTTCCTTCCCGATAACCTGTTCGCTTACCCGACCAAAAAGCAGATCTACTATCTTCATTATTTCTTTCCTTGATAACTCATGGAACACAATCACATCATCGATTCTGTTAAGAAACTCAGGTCGAAATGTGTGCTTCAATTCGCCGGTAATTTTTTGCTTCATATCTTTATAGGAGACTGTCTCGCCCTTTTCACCCATACTGGAGAAACCTACAGGCGTTGCCTTTTGAATAAAGCGTGCTCCGATATTGGAAGTCATAATAAGAATGGTGTTTTTAAAATCTACTGATCTTCCTTGAGCATCGGTAAGTCGTCCATCTTCCAAAATCTGAAGCAATATATTAAAAACGTCGGGATGCGCTTTCTCGATCTCATCGAACAGCACTACGGAATATGGTTTTCTTCTCACTGCCTCGGTAAGTTGTCCCCCTTCTTCATAACCAACATAACCAGGAGGTGAACCTATAAGTCTGGACACAGTATGTTTCTCCATATATTCCGACATATCAATCTGGATAAGCATATCCTCATCATCAAAAAGATATTCGGCGAGAGTCCGTGCCAGCTCAGTCTTGCCAACACCGGAAGGACCCATGAATACAAACGAACCGGTCGGCCTACGAGGATCCTTTAATCCAGCTCTGGTCCTTCTGATAGCTCTGGAAACCGCCACTATAGCTTCATCTTGACCTATAACCCGTTCATGGAGAACCTCTTCCATCTTCAGCAACTTGGCACTTTCTTCTTCGGTTAGCTTAATCACCGGAATACCTGTCCAGGTAGAGACAATGTGAGCAATCTCTTCTTCGGTAACCTGTTCTTTCATTAAGGGTAGTGTTGCTGTTCCCTTGGTCGATGTCCCTTTTCCGATTGCTAAGTCTTTCTCTTTATCTCGCAGAAAAGCCGCCCGTTCAAACTCCTCGTGATCAACGGCAATTTCCTTTTCTTTCTTGGTTTGAGTAAGCTCTTCTTGTAAACCTTCCAGGTTTTCCAATTCCGAAGCAGCACTCATACTTTTTATTCTCACTCGCGACGCTGCTTCGTCAATCAGGTCTATAGCCTTATCAGGTAGAAACCGGTCAGAAATATATCTACTAGCTAAATTGGCAGCTGCTTTGATCGCGTCATCTGTTATCTCAACCCGATGATGATCTTCGTATCTGCCTCTCAATCCCTTCAGAATAGCGATTGTCTCCTCAACGCTTGGCTCACCCACATTTATGGGCTGGAATCTTCGTTCCAGAGCTGCATCTTTTTCCACATGTTTTCGATACTCATCCAGAGTGGTTGCTCCGATTGTCTGAAGTTCTCCTCGTGCCAGTGCGGGCTTCAAAATACTGGCAGCATCAATTGCTCCCTCAGCCGCTCCTGCTCCCACCAGATTATGCATCTCGTCAATGAAAAGGATTACATTTCCCCGTTTGGCTATCTCCTTCATCACCTTTTTCAAGCGCTCTTCAAATTCGCCACGATATTTAGAGCCTGCAACCAATGCGCCGAGATCAAGAGTGTAGATCTGTTTATTCCTTAGAATCTCGTGGATCTTGTGACTAGCAACCAGATGTGCCAATCCTTCAACGATCGCGGTTTTTCCTACACCAGGCTCTCCGATCAAAACCGGATTGTTCTTGGTGCGGCGGCTCAATATTTGCATAACCCGCTCGATCTCCATCGAGCGGCCAATAACCGGATCTAACTTTCCTTCTTTGGCCAAGCGGGTAAGATTTCGACCAAACTCATCTAGTATGGAAGGGCTGCTGGGCGCTGCTTCCGTCTGTTCGGTGTCTTTGCTCACATAAAAACCGGCAAGAAGCTCCGATACCTCTTTCCGGACACCCTCCAAATCGGCTCCCAGGTTTTCCAAAACCTTGGCCGCAATTCCTTCTCCCTCTCGAATCAAACCAAGGAGAATATGCTCCGTTCCTATGTAATTATGACCCAGCTGTAGCGCTTCCCGCAGAGCGTATTCCAAAACTTTTTTAGCACGCGGGGTAAAGGGAATGTGGCCAGGCAAAGAAAGATTACCTTTGCCCACAATCTCTTCAACCTGAGTACGCACATCTTCAAGATTGACACCCAGATTCTCCAAAGCTTTTGCAGCAATGCCCTCTTTTTCCCTGATTAGCCCCAACAGTAAATGCTCAGTCCCTATGTAGTTTTGGTTGAGTGAACGGGCTTCTTCTTGGGCGTATACTACAACTCGCCGCGCTCTTTCAGTGAATCTTTCAAACAACTGGGATCTTCCTTTCGTTGCCGGTTTTGCACAAGAAACGCAAGCTTTTTCATTATTCTTATATATTAATTGTCCCAAGGGATAGAAATACTGTCAACTAAAAAATGGGAACGTCCGCCTCCTGGTTGTCAGTTGTGCGTGTTCAGGAGGCAAATAGTCCTAGCTAAAAATAGCTCTATTCCTATATCTCGACACATTTGAAGGGTTTGCTTGAGATTTCTTTAAAATCCGGACTTGTATATCCCGCTACACCCTTTCTACCACGACTGATGCTACTATTCTAGGACCTGTATCACAAAAATCCGTTTGAGGATAAAAAGGGATAGCGGATTTAACAATATAGAAGTGGATTACTTGGTAGCTCCAGCTGCTTCTCTAAATCTTCTCACTATAAAATCTCGATCCAGAGAGGTAATAAACCATCCGGCACGGGGTCCGGATTTTCGGCCTAAAAGACAAACATAGGGGGCCTGAAAAGATTTGCGGGCAGACAAACCCGATTCTTTTCCTATTTCATGAATGCTGTTGTGAACAGGTTCAGCCTTCCATTCGATTTGAACAAAATGATCAGCTAGCCTTGTCAGAAATTCCTTCTCTTCTTCATTAAGATTAACGGCTTCTTCAGGTAAACTCTCCTGAACTTCGAATTTGAAGACTTCGGGAGCAAAAGTGGTAAGCCATTTGTTGGCATACTTTAAGCTATCAAATATCCAATGCGAGAATTGATCTTGCTCTGCATCTTTGATCTCATAACCACTTCGCTCCAAAACTTTGATTGCTTTGTCCGGATCATATTCAGCAATTTGAGCGGCTATTACAAGGTGCAAAAAAGGAATTGGAAGATGCGCTCGTCTCTCCGCTTCCAAATCAACCTGGCTCATTTCATAGACACGCGCTTGGTTAGACTCCAGTTCATCCCCGTCATTTAAATATGCGCTCTCAAACTGCTGGTAGTCTTCGAGCAACTTCAAAAAACCATTCACAGGATCAAAATCAATATGCTTCTCCGGTTTAGCTTTTAGGATAAGAAAGCGAACCACCTCGGGTGGCATTATTTTCAGCATATCTTGAATGGAGATGGCTACACCGGTAGAACTAGCCATTGCCCCTTTGCCTTTCCAGTAAATCCATTCATAGACAACCGGATAGGGAGGGTCATAGTTGAAAACCTCTCTGGCGATAATGCTCCCTGTATCATAGGAACCTCCTGAAGTGGCATGATCTTTGCCAAAAGGCTCTACGGTCACCCCCAAAGCTTTCCAGCGAGCAGGCCAATCAATCCGCCAGGGCAATTTTCCCATCCCCCGGCTGTAGTCTGCAACACCGGAATATCCGCAATTGCACACATATTCGACTGTGTGTGAAGTAGTGTCAATTTTCTTTATCTCGGCCTCAGTGATGCGGTGGCACGATTCGCACTCAACATTAAACGGCACCCATTCCGGTGGCAATTTCCTGCCTGTCTGGGACGCTATAATCTCCGCTATTTTGGTCCTATTCTCAAGTACCTCGCTTATTACATCTACAAAAAAACCACTTTGATAGAGTTCATGTGCTTTTCGTGCCTCCAAACTCACTCCCAGTTCCCGGCAAGCTGCAAGAAAAGGCTTAAGAAAATGATCCGCATAGTTTTCACAACAATCTTCAGGACAAGGAATCCTATAAAGAGGCATGCCAATATATTTTTGGTAAGTTTTGGGCAGGAAAGGATAAACACGGCGAAGTGGGTCCGCAGTATCAGCGACGTATATCAGTTTTGTTTCTGCTCCAATACGATTTAAGCCGCGACGCACTGCATCCGCTGTCAGCACTTCTCTGATATTGCCCAGGTGTATGGGACCGGAAGGAGTAATCCCGGTAGCAATCAAATGCTTTGTCCCCCGTGTTTTTACAATATCGGACGCGATCTTGTCCGCCCAAAAAGCCGGTTCCTGCAAATTAACCCTCCTAAAAAGGGAGTAGGAGAGAGAGCAGTAAAAGACGGTGCACAACCATAGTAATAAAACATCTGCTAATTGCTCTCTGATAACCGGACTTTAGTTTACTATAAAACAAAAAGAATCACAGACTAAATCTGTGATTCTTTATCCTAAAAACAAGTTTTTCAGGAAAGCTACTAGTCTATCCCAACAATTTTGTATTCAATGCAGCCGTGTGGCGCTTCAACTTTCACTACCTGACTTTTCTTCTTGCCTATAATGGCTTGCCCCACAGGTGATTCATTGGATATTCTGTGGTTTGTGGGATTAGCTTCCACCGAACCTACTACCAGATAATCAACTTCCTCATTTGTTTCCAGATCTTTTAATTTTACCTTTGATCCCAGCGTGACCTCGCCATTCTTACCGTTGTTTCTTTCAATAACTTTCGCCAGGGCCAAAAGCTCATTTAGCTGGCAAATTCTGTTTTCAATAAGAGCCTGCTCATCCTTGGCATCATTGTATTCCGGATTTTCTAACACGTCACCAAATTCCCGAGAGTCTTTTATCCTCTCCGCTATTTCTTTTCTTCCCTGGGTCATAAGAAGCTTTAGTTCTTCGCTCAATTTCTTATAACCATCCTGTGTTAATGCAACTTCTTTTCTTGACACCTTGTTTCGCTCCCTTGCTTTTTTCTCATACAATAAGCACCCGACATGGGTGCCCCTCAAGTGCAAATAAGACATTATAGAAAATTACAGCTGAAATGTAAAGTTTTTTATACAGATTCTGGAAATTAGGTTTTGTTAATCAAGAGTTCGATAGAAACACGATCTATTGCCCGTGTGACATGCTTCACCAATTTGTTCGACCAGAATCAAAAGAGTATCAGCGTCACAGTCATATCTAATTTCCTTAACAAACTGCTTGTGTCCGGATGTTTCGCCCTTGCACCAATACTCTTGACGGCTTCTGCTCCAAAACCAGGTTCTACCAGTCTCTTTGGTCCTTCTAACCGCTTCCTCATTCATATAAGCAAGCATAAGGACTTCTTCGTTTTCATAGTCTTGGACTATTGCAGGAATCAAGCCATCTTTGTTGAATTTTAATTTTACTTCTATCAAGGTACACTCTCCGTATGTAGATTCTTATCGGATGTTTTTTTTCTTTCCTTGAGAAAAACATGTGGGACTGTTTTTTAGGAAATACTAATCGGTTAAGCGAATGGGAACTCCTTTTGACCCTAGATACTCTTTTACCTCTTTTATTGTCAATTCTCCGTAGTGAAAAAGCGATGCTGCAAGCACTGCATCCGCTCCGGATTGATCTATAACTTCATAGAAATGCTCCAGCTTACCTGCTCCACCTGAAGCAATCACAGGAATATTGACTGCGTCCACAATTGCTTTGGTTAGAAGGATGTCGTAGCCATCCTTGGTACCGTCTCGGTCCATGCTGGTTAAAAGTATCTCTCCTGCACCCAGGGATTCAGCCTTCTTAGCCCATTGAACTGCATCAATACCGGTTGGCGTTCTTCCGCCGTTTAGATAAACCTCCCACCTATAGGGAGGAGAGAGAAGGGATGAGGGATGAGTGTTTTGGTTACCGGCTATCGACTGTGGATCTTGGACTTGTTTGGCATCTATCGCTATGACTATGCATTGGCTACCATACTTCCCGGACGCCTCTTTTATTATCTCAGGATTCTTCACTGCTGCGGTATTGAGTGAGACTTTATCAGCACCGGCAGCCAAGATCTCCCTGATATCTTCATTGGTGCGGATACCTCCTCCTACACAATAGGGAATAAAAACCTGTTCCGCTGTATGTCTTGCTACTTCAAGCATAGTACTTCTTTTCTCGTGGGAAGCAGTGATATCCAGAAAGACCAATTCATCTGCTCCCTCCCGGTCATAGAAAGAAGCCAGTTCCACAGGATCACCTGCGTCTCTAATATCTACAAATTTTACTCCCTTTACCACTCTACCCTTGTCTACATCAAGACAGGGGATTATTCGTTTTGTAAGCATGATTAACACCTAACTGACGAATGTCGAAGGACGAATGACGGAAGCACTTAGCTTCTGGCTACTTCAATTGCTTCCCTAAGAGAAATCCGGCCTTCATATAAAGCCTTTCCGATAATTACTCCATCTACTCCCAGTGATTCAAGCTCTTTTAGCCTGACAATATCTTCCAGAGTGGTAACACCACCGGAAGCCGTAATGGGAATATCCAGACTTTCGGCTAAGTTTTTAAATGCTTGGAAATTTATTCCGCGGAGCGCACCATCCGAAAGAATATCGGTATAGATTATACGACGTATACCCAGTGATTGTAGCTCCTTAGCTACGTCAATTGCATTGAGCTCGGTCGTTTGGCTCCATCCATCTACAGAAACCTGACCGTGTCTGACATCTATCCCCGCAACCACTCTATCACCAAACTCATGACAAGCCCTTTTTACAAAATCAAGATCCTTGACTATTACCGTGCCCAGGATCGCTCTTTCAATACCAAGACTCAAGACTTCCGTCAAAGATTCAAATGTTCTAATTCCTCCACCCAGTTCAGATGGGATCTTTACTGATTCGGCAATCTTTCTGACCGCTTCGATATTCTGAGGAGATCCACTGAGGGCTCCGTCCAAATCCACTAAATGCAGAAATTCAGCACCTTGATTTTCCCATTTCCGGGCCATTTCATAGGGCTTACCTGAATAAACCTTTTCTTTGTCAAACTCACCTTGATACAGGCGGACACACTTCCCGCCGCGAATATCAACAGCCGGATATATCACCATATACTATCCTTCCAAAGTTATGCAGCATTTGAAGACCGAGTTGACTGCTCTTTTCAGGGTGGAACTGCACTCCGTAGATATTCTCGCGCCAAATACTTGAGACAAAGGAAATACCGTAGTCAGTGGTGGATGCTATAACATCCTCGTCCTCCGGATCTACATAATAGGAATGTACGAAATAGAGCTCCGACTTGCCGGGAATTCCTTCATAGAAAAGAGTCTGTTTCTTCTTGTTGATTTGATTCCAGCCCATGTGCGGGACTTTAACCTTAGGTGGTAGTCTCTCTACTCTGCCTTTGATAATATCTAAACCTTGGCAAAGTCCCCCCTCCTCGCTGCAGGAAAAAAGAACTTGCAGTCCTAAGCAGATACCAAGATACGGTCTCTTGCTATCAATATATTCCTTTATGGCCACATCAAGCTTTAGGGATTTCAGATTTTGCATACAATCCCCAAATGCCCCTACACCAGGAAGAACTACTCCTGAGGCATTTTTTACTACCCTGGGGTCGGATGTTACTTCAACATCGGAAACCACTTTCTCCATTGCCTTGGAAACACTTAACAAGTTACCCATTCCGTAATCAACTATGGCAATCATTGTTTGCTCCAAAATCCGATTAGCGATATTCGACGAGCGATGAGCGATAAAAGCTTCAACCGCATACAGATAATCGAAAGTCGCTAGTCGCACATCGCTTTTCGGCTTTTCTATATCTGTCCTTTGGTCGAAGGTACATCTCCAACCCTAGGATCAATTGATGTAGCCACATCCAGTGCTCTGGCGAGCGCCTTAAACACAGCCTCAATTTTGTGATGAGTATTTCGTCCCGTAATTAACCTCACATGTAAAGTAACTGCCGCATGGTTAATAAAAGCATGTAAGAATTCAACCACCAGACTTGTGTCAAATGTACCCAGCATCTCAGGAAGAATTTCTGTATCATAGATAAGATGGCCCCGCCCGCAAATATCCACTGCGGCTAAAACCAGTGACTCATCCATGGGGACAGTAACAGAGCCAAATCGCTTGATTCCCTTTTTCTCTCCCAAAGCTTTTCCGAAAGCTTGCCCCAGACAAATACCAACATCTTCCACGGTATGGTGAGCATCGACTTCCAGATCGCCCCTGGCTTTTATTGTCAAATCAAAAAGACCGTGTCTACCCAGCAAGTCAAGCATGTGATCAAAGAAAGGGATCTCCGTTTCAATTTCTGTTTTGCCTTTGCCGTCAAGATTGAGAGAAACCTCAATGGCCGTCTCTTTCGTCTCCCTCTTTATGACTGCAATCCGTTCTGCCATCTCAACCCCCTTTTCTTAACCGGGAAAGTACGTGTAATATTTGCTTTGGCTCTTCAGCCACTACATCTGCTCCAAGATCAAGAAACATTTCTTTTTCCGACTCTCTTCGAATGACTATTCCCGTTAGGAATCTGATTTTGCCAACTTCTTTTGGCTCCATAGCCCGAAAATTGGCAACAGTCTTAAAATCATCGATCGTGTCACCTATGTAAATACCCATTCCTGTATTCAGAATTTCTCCCAGATTGAGCAGTATTCTCGGATCCGGTTTAGTTGGGCCACCGTCATCCACTATGACCGCTTTCTCGGTAACCATATTGCTGATAGCAGCAAAATTCAGAGCTACTCTGGCTTCCTCTTTGGTCCGCCCGGTCAAAATACCAATTTTAGGATAAAAGGGCCTCAGATCTTCAGTACCCAGAAGAGCTTTTTCTTGATTGATAAGCCCTCTCTGCTTAACGAATTCGGGCTTGAAGCCATACAGTTTTTTGCAGTAGTCAATTCCTCCGTAGATCTCCTGGAAAATCTGCTTTATCTTGTTCTTGTCCCAATTCTCTTTTATCTTTTCAACTTGCTCCGGTTTCCTGGTAGAGAAAAGAAGCCTTTCCACTCCCTGCAAACCTCCACCTTGAACCGCAATTTCTTTGGTGAAATCTTTGACTGATTTTCCTCTATTCTTCAAAAAATCCAGATTTTGGTTGTTGAACTGCTCGCGTTTGGCCAAGAAGAAGAGAACTGCTATATAAGTAAGCTCCCAATCATTATTGAATCCCCCGGCAAGTTTAAAAAATTGGGTTTCCTCCGGTGAAACCAGAATTGCTTTACCTGTCCAATTCAAAATGCGGGTGAAGTAGAATTGAGTGGTCCTGCTAATTGCAATTCTGAAGGAGGAACTTACATCCATAACCACGCCATCGATATCCAAAACCATACTATCAATCTTCTGAAGGTCAGCTTTAGAGCTCTTTCTAAGAAAAACACCGTTTTCCTCTGTATATTCACTGTTCAATCGAGAATATCACCCTTACTGTCTTTCTGGATTCAGTCTTTCTCTTATTGACCTTGCATGAGCATCTAATCCTTCGGCCCGAGCTATGACCTCAACTTTTCCGCCCACTTTCTCCAAGCTGTCCTTGGAATATGAGAGTAGGCTTATCCTTTTTATCAAGTCATATACTCCCAACGAGGAATAGAAACGCGCGGTCCCCCCGGTAGGAAGAACATGGTTGGGACCGGCAATATAGTCCCCCACAGCTTCCGGGGTATAAGAACCTATAAATACAGCTCCGGCGTTTTCTATTTCGCTCAAGCAAGAAAATGGTTCATCCAGCATCAGCTCCAAATGCTCGGGAGCGATTGAATTAGCAGCAGCTATCGCCTGTTTTCTGGAGGTTGCCACAAATATCTTGCCCTTTTTTCGTATCGATTCTTCAGCAATATCCTTACGGCTCAACTGATCCAGTTTAGCAGCAATCGCCTCGGTTACCTGCCGGGAAAGTGATGTAGAAGTTGTAATCAGGATAGCGGAAGCATCCGGAGCATGCTCTGCTTGGCCCAGCATATCAGCCGCAATAAAATCAGGATTTGCACTGTCGTCTGCAACTATTACTATCTCGCTCGGACCGGCAAGCATATCTATATCAACTTCACCAACCACTAGTTTCTTGGCCAGAGTTACGAAGATATTACCCGGTCCGACTATCTTATGTACTTTTCTGATTGTCTCTGTTCCAAAAGCCAGGGCCGCAACTGCCTGTGCCCCGCCAATCCTATATATTTCATCCACTCCAACCTCTTTAGCTGCAACCAGGGTGTGAGGATCTACTTTTCCGGATGACGATGACGGCGTACACATAATGATTTGCCCCACTCCCGCTACTTTTGCCGGTACCGCGTTCATCAATACAGATGAGGGATAGGATGCCAGACCACCTGGCACATAGATACCAATGCGCTCAATTGGCCGGACCAGTTGGCCCAAGACAACTCCGTCTTCTTCAGTGATAAACCAGGATGTCTCTTTCTGATTAGTATGATAAGAGTGGATACGGTCTTTTGCTGTTCTGAGCGCCTCAAGAAACTGATCATCGATGCTTTTATAAGCCGCGTCTATCTCTTCTTCGCTTACCCTTAAGCTTCCGGGCTCCAGTTCTGCACCATCGAATTGGCGTGAAAATTTGACCAGTGCTTTATCTCCTTCATTGCGGACGGCGCCGACAATCTTTTCCACTTGGGACATAATGCTCTCGTTGTTGAAACACTTATCTAATGATCTTTGCTCCAGGAGTGCACCCAAATTTTGCGAAATGTTTTCAATCGGTATCATGTTAACTCCCTCAATGATCGATAAGTACCGATTTTCGACTTTCGATCAGCGATTAGCGATAAAAGCTTTACCGCATGCTATATAATTGAGAGTTGCTTATCGTCTTTTACTTTTTGTTTATCGCTAGTCGATAATCGCTTTTCGGCACTTTTAGTTCTGCAAAAAGGCCGCATCTTCTCCTAAAAGTTCTTTCAGTTCAGCAAACAGTCCACCCTGAGGCTTTATCTTAAAACCCACTCCAAGCTTTAGGGTTGTCAGCTGTCTGCCATCTCTAAGCTGCAGGAACACTGGACACTGACCCGGATGTGTTTGCAGGATACCTTTCAAATCGGTAATCAGTTGTTTGGAAAAACTCTGCACCGGTACCCGAATATAAAGAGAAGCACTACTGCTCTCGACCGTTTTTTGATCCAGAAGTTGAATTTCTTGAGCGATAATTTTTCTTTCATCTTCTTTTAAGTCCAACCGGCCTTTGATCCGCAAAGTTTTGTCTTCTTCCAGGAGCTCCCTATATTTTTGGTAAACAGTGGGGAAAACAACTACCTCTGCCGACCCCTCTAAATCTTCAAGCCCTAGAAAAAGCATTATATCACCTTTCTTGGTGGTTATGCGGTTAACGTTGGTCACAATCCCTCCAACCCACAAGGTGATACCGTCTCTCTTCTCCGCCAACCCAGCAAGAGAAACATTGGTTTGAACCCGAAGCAAATCTTCGAGTCCGAGTAAAGGGTGGTCTGAGACATAAAGTCCCAGCATTTCTTTCTCATAACTCAATAATTGATCTTTGACAAACTCTTCTTTCGCTTCAGGATCGGAAACTTGAAAGCTGGAAAGCTCCGGAGCTTCTCCGGATCCGCTAAGATCAAAAAAAGTAAATTGTCCGGCCTGGATATCCTTTTGCCTGCGAACACCTGCTTCAATTGCTTGTTCATAGATCCTGAGCAGGTATTTACGGGTTGCTCCCGAAAAATCAAAAGCACCGCATTTGATGAGACTTTCCAGTGCCCGTTTGTTTATTACGCTTAAATCCGCTTTCTCGCAAAAATCCTGCAATGAAGTAAAATCGTCTTTGTTCTTTCGAGCTTCAATTATCGATTCAATAGCGTTGTCTCCGATGTTGCGTACGGCTGATAGCCCAAATCTTATTGATTGTTGTCCTTGCCCAGCGCTACCCACCGCAGTAAAGTTCCTAAAGCTCTCATTTACGTCCGGTGGCAGGATTTTGATATTTAGTCGTCTGCACTCGCTTATATATTGAGCTACCTTGTCCTTATTGCCCATGATCGAGGTGAGTAGAGCTGCCATAAACTCCACGGGGTAATGGGCTTTAAGAAAAGATGTTTGAAATGAGATGACAGAATAAGCAGCCGAGTGCGAACGGTTAAAACCGTAACCCGCAAAGTGAACCATTAAGTCGAAAATCTGGCCTGCCGTGTTTTCGTCGATTTTATTGGATATGGCACCGCCGATAAATTTTTCCCGTTGCTCCGCCAAAACCTCAGGCTTTTTCTTACTCATCGCGCCCCGCAAGATATCGGCCTCTGACAATGTAAAACCGGCAAGCTCACTGGCAATCTTCATAACCTGTTCCTGATAAACAATAATCCCGTAGGTATTTTTCAAGATCGGTTCCAACAGAGGGTGCAGATAAGATACGGGTTGACGGCCATGTCTTCTGTCAACAAAGTCTTTGACCATATTGCTACCCAGAGGACCGGGCCGGTAAAGGGCCAGAAGGTTTATGATATCCTCGAAAGTGGAGGGTTGAAGATCTTTGAGCAGAGATCGCATACCCGAGCTTTCCAACTGAAATACGCCGATACTATCTCCCTTTCTCAACATCTGAAATGTTTTCTGGTCTTCAAAGTCTACATTTTCTATATCAATCTCTTTGCCCTGAGTCCGCTCAACAATATGAAGCGCGTTGTCAATAACTGTGAGGGTGCGCAAGCCCAGAAAATCCATTTTCAGTAGCCCGATTCTTTTAATGTCATCCATACAATACTGAGTAACGGTTTCAGCATCACCTTTTCGCTGTATGGGAGCATAGTTGGTTAAATCTTCTACGGAGATGACCACACCCGCCGCGTGGATTGAGTCTTGCCGGGAAAGACCTTCCAGCGCTCTGGCTGTGTCAATGACCTTACGGGTAATCTCGTCTTGCTCATACTCCTGGGCAAGCGGTGCTGAGATCCTTAGAGCATCCTCAATAGTCACGCCTGGTGTTTCCGGAATAAGCTTGGCAATCTTGTCTACTTGGCCGTAAGGAATGTTAAACACTCTACCTGCATCACGCGTCGCAGCTCTGGCAGCCATAGTGCCAAAGGTGATAATTTGAGCCACCTTCTTCTGGCCATACTTTTGGGTAACATAATCGATCACTTCTTGCCGTCGCTCGTAACAAAAATCTATATCGATATCAGGCATGGTAACCCGCTCAGGATTGAGAAATCTTTCAAAAAGCAATCCGTGTTTAATAGGATCAAGATCGGTGATACCCAAAGCGTAAGAAACAATACTACCGGCAGCACTTCCTCGACCGGGACCAACGCGGATGCCCTGTTTCCTGGCAAAATTGACAAAGTCCCAGACTACCAGGAAGTAGTCCCCAAAACCGGTCTGCTTTATTACCTCGAGTTCATGCTGAAGTCTTTCTTTGATTTCCGGCCCGATATGCTCGTAGCGTTTTTTTAAGCCCTCCTCGCAGATTTCCTCAAGATAGGAATACAAATCCGCGCTCTCCGGTATCTCAAAACGGGGCAAATAGACATTTCCAAAGTCGATTTCTACGTTGCACCGCTCCGCAATCTCCAGCGTGTTATCAAGTGCTTCAGGTAGTTCGGGAAGAGCATTCTCCATTTCCTGCCGGCTTTTAAGATAGAACTCTTCGGAGCTGAATCTTAGACGACCTTCTTCGTCAATAGTGGAACCGGTTTGAATGCAAAGAAGCACATCGTGAGCAACATGATCCGACCGGAATGTGTAGTGATTATCATTGGTGGCAACCAACGGGATACTGATATCCTTTGAAATACTAACCAGTTCTTGGTTGACATACTCTTGTTCTTCCAGATTATGATTTTGGATCTCTAAAAAGAAATTCTCCTTGCCAAAAATAGCCTGATATTCCCGAGCAGTATCTTTTGCTTTATCTATCTTTCTCGCCTGGATAAGACGGGCAACTTCCCCTGACAAACAACCGCTTAGGGCAATCAATCCCTGGTGGTATTGTTTCAGCACCTCTTTGTCAACACGAGGTTTGTAATAAAAACCATCGGTGAAACCCAAGCTGGACAGGCGCATCAGATTCTTGTAGCCTTCGTTATTTTGAGCCAATAAAACCAGGTGAAACGGAGAATCTTCCCTGCGTGGCGATTTATCAAATCTGTTTTTCGGCGCTACGTAGACTTCGCAACCGATAATGGGTTTTATTTTTTCCTTAATCGCTGCCTCATAGAATTCAACAATGCCGTACATAACTCCATGGTCAGTCAGGGCAATTGCCGGCATATCAAGCTCTTTGGCTCTACGAACCATGTCTTTTGTCCGCGAGGCTCCGTCCAAAAGTGAGTACTCCGAATGAGTGTGGAGATGAACAAAAGCAGACATAAATACCTCGCAAATCAGTTGTCAGGTGTCAATTGGGACTGTTGATAAAGTCAAAAATGCTTTAATTGGTCATCGCGAGAAGGCTGCAAGCCGACGCGGCGATCTCTTGTACTGATTTTAGCATAAGGGGTTGTTTAAATGAGGATTAGTTTGTAAGTTGGATGCTTCTTGTGAATGTGACAGTCGTTGAGGAGAAAGACTACTTTTTTTTCTTCAGTACGTAGACTACAAAATCTTCTCCGGCTTTCAAATAAACTTGATGAGCAGGCCTGGAGTAGGTTTTACCTGGTGTTGCTTTCTCGGCATAGATCTCAAGATCGTTAACTCTATCACCCGTTCCAATCAGATTCTCGCCCTCAACTATCTCCCCTTCTGTTTGATAAAGAGCGTCTTGATAAGTAACTCTCTCTGGCATATTAAACGATCTTCCTGACTGGAAATTAGTCAATCCCAACACCAAGAAAAGTATGAAGACGACAACAAAAACCGACCAGATAACCTGATGCTCATGCTTCCTCTCGTCATGGCTTATCGGCCTTTTGTTAAAATCAATCTGTGGTTTGTCTACCTTGCCTTGATCGAATACTTCGTCCATTTGATCTGCCCTTAAGTTATGTCTAACTCTATTGTTAGTTTTTATCGTACGGACGAAGACTTAACTTTAGCTATTCTGCTTCTTTCTATGAGGTAATATTTCGATCCAAGGCCTCTGAGAGCTTGCCGAATACAGCATCCAGGGATTCAGGAATTACACTGGCCTCCGCCAGAATGGGCATAAAATTAGTGTCGCCTTCCCACCGGGGGACAACGTGGACATGAACATGATCTTTGACACCGGCGCCGGCAACTTTACCCAGATTTGCTCCGATATTGAAGCCATGCGGTTGCATTGTCACTTTCAGCAACTTGGTGCATTTATTTACCATTTGAAATAGCTCGGTTAGCTCAGCATCCTCCAAATCCTCAAAACTGGCAACGTGCTTATACGGTGCAACCATTAGATGACCATTGTTGTAAGGATAGATGTTGAGAATGATGAAAGACTTCTTGGCCCTATGGAGAATATAATTTTCCCGGTCCTTTTGCTCTTTCGGTTTGTTGCAGAAAATGCATCCCTGCTCCTTATCGCTCAAGATATACTTTATTCTCCAAGGTCGCCAAAGATTGTCCATTTTACCTCCAGGATTTCCTACAGCTTTTTTTCTTCCTCATACTACCACATCAGAGCAGGTATGAAAGCCGGTTTTTTTGATCGGAAGATTCAAGTTTTATACGCTGATTCCGATAATTATGAAGGTTGAGTTTTAGCTCAATACCATGACGCAAGATCGGAAGTCTACGCCAAGATTGTAGTCAGTATAACGAGAGGATAAAAATGGCTAAGATATTATTGATTGATGACACTGTCTTTTTTAGAAAAATGTACTGCGATTTTTTGCACAATTCCGGTTATGAAGTTGTTGAAGCCTCGGATGGAATCGAGGGTATTCAAAAAGCGCAGGAAGCTCAGCCTGACTTAATTCTTCTCGATTTATCCATGCCTAGACTCAATGGTCTGAATACTCTTGAAAGGCTTAAAGAAGATAAGAGCACCAGCCACATAGAAGTAATAGTCTTAAGTGCAAGAGAAAGAACCGATGACGTCAAGGAAGCAATAAAAAAAGGAGCAATAGACTATCTGGTAAAAACAGTGAATAAACCGGGAGACGTGGTTGGTAAGATCAACCATGCCCTACAACAAACTACCCCGGAAACTACCTCACGCTCTGAAAATAAACCTACATCCGGTACCGTAGCAAAGAGCTATCAAATATTTCTACGCGACGGGGAAGGAGACGCTGACAATCTGGCTTCAGACTGTGAATTGGCGCAGCGTTTTTGGTGCCCGAACTGCCAGAAAGAGTTGATCCTAGAGCTAGTGCCGGATTCAACTCTTCCCTCAAATAATGGTCATCATCATTTCAAAGCCGAGCTTATTTGCGCTCACTGTGGAAATCAATTTTAACCCTGATATTGCAATAGAATTCAGCGCTAGCCTTGTTATTTTGACTTTATGTTGTGTCAGCCGGCGCTTTTTATGCTCGACGTACATCAAGTACGGCTGTGCAAAAAAACACCGTCTTCCTTGCCTAAAGTCAAAATTCCTGCGCCTATCATTTAAATCTACTGCAATATCAGGGTTTAATTCTCTTTCTCTTCTTGTTCCTGTTCTTGTTCTTGTTCTTGTTCCAAACTTATTTCACCAACCCCTGCTTTGATGTCAATATGCAAAGTGACTCCCGAACGTCCATAAGCCCTATTCACATAAGCACCATCTTCCTTGTTTAGGCCCTTAACATGAATACTCCCGATCCCCCGCCGCGCATCTACACGTACGCCGACGTCGGCAGGTAGCCGCAGCTTCATATCTCCTACTCCGCCTTTTATGCTCGCATCCAGGTCATCTTTCCAATCACCTCTTAAATCTACTTCTACATCGCCTGCTCCTATGTCCAGGTTTAAACTGGTAAGGGAAGGTTTACCGGTTAAATCAAGATCCATATTTCCCGCTCCGGCCTTGATGTTTAGTCTCTCCAGCAACAGATTCCCTAGCCTTAAATCACTTCTACCGACACCTAAGTTGATGGCAAGGTCCATAGGTACATCTTCGTTGAGACGCAGCTCCCACCGATACAAAATCTTTCCCAGAGGAGCTCCCTTCACACCCGGTGGCTGCTCCACTGCGAGCTCACCCCTGATCCCGCTTATCTTATAGTCAATCCTTGGCTTCCAGGAAGCAACATTGTAAGAAAAATCAGCCTCCAGCAATTGATCAGTGCCCCCGGCTATTTTCAACTTACCGGTATCCATCTTAACTCTGGTATTTACCAGTTTAGCCCGGCCCAAATCCACTGCTTTGGACTCTTCCTGCGGTTTTCCAACTACCGTGCATCCCGCTAAAAGCAGCAAAAATGAAACAACAAGGAAAGTAGATGAACGTATGTTTACTTGATGTTGAATTACTCCCTCCTATCTTATTCTTTTTAGCTCAAACACTACGGGATTATGAGGATCGGGACAACAAACAGCTGCTGAATCTTTGTCTCTTTCCCAGGGAAACTGCCCGCCAAACCTCAAAACGGTCAAGAAAGGAAAGATGGCCTGTAGCGCCCAGGTACAGAATCCCCCCGGCGATTCCTCGCTGGTAATAATCCAGGAATCCCCTGGTTTAATACCATAGGAGCAAACACCTGTCCCCTGGATTTCCTTCACAGTGATCTTTACTTTTTCGCTCTCTTCAGCCATATCTTACCTCCAAAATCTTTCTATGAAGTACGTAATTACTTTCTCATCGTATCCGGATAATTCCTTCTTGCAAACCAGGATTAGATTTTTTCATCTCGGTTCAGCAGACATTGGAGGTCAAACCTTGATAATAGTCCCGGTCACTTGGTTGCGGAGAGTACCGATTCCTTTTATCCTGACTTTGGTTCTATCTCCCGGTTTAACAGGACCTACACCGGGCGGTGTACCGGTCATTATTACATCCCCCCGGAAGCAAGGTCATAATTTGAGAAATGAAGCTGACCAGCTCGAATACATTAAAAATCATGTTGGAAGTTGAAGATGACTGCACAACCTGGCCATTGAGTAACATTTCAACCTTAAGGCCGGTAGGATCAATCTCTGTTTCAATCCAAGGCCCTAGGGGACTGAAGGTATCAAAGCTTTTTGCCCTGGTCCATTGGCCGTCTTTTTTTTGCAGGTCTCGTGCTGTTACATCATTCCCACAGGTGTAACCCAGAATATGCGCTGGTGCCTCGTTGGTTGAGACATCTTTGATCCTATCTTTTACAACCACTACAAGCTCGGCTTCATAGTCAACTTGCTTCGACATCTCAGGATAGATTATTTTACTCTCCGGACCAATTACCGAAGTAGGGGGCTTCATAAATAGTATGGGGTTATCAGGAGTGGCCACGTTCAACTCTTTGGCATGATCTGCGTAGTTTAGCCCGACCGCAACGACTTTGGAAGGCACAACCGGAGCAAGCAACTTTACTTCATCAATCAGGTATCTCTTGTCTTGAAAATCAATATTTCCAAAAGGAGTACCTGAAATTTCTTGAATCACTTCTTCGTTCAATAAACCGAATCTTGCTTTGTCTTGGTGATAGAAACGGGCAATCTTCATTTTATTCTCCCCGGAAAGCAGTTCCGGAAAAACACCCTATCTAGTTTTTTACACTTTTTTTGACTCACAGCGGGTCAGGAAGTTGGACGGTGCCTGGCACCGGTTGATCCCTTTTTGTTTCTATATATCAGACCGTATTCTATTCCGTCTACCAGGGCTTCCCAGCTAGCGTCAATTATGTTCTCGGAAACACCCACCGTACCCCAAGAGGTATGTTCATCAGCATGCTCAATGAGAACACGGACATTTGCGGAAGTACCTTTCTCTTCACTCAATACTCGAACCTTATAATCCACCAGATCAATCTGGGATATTTGCGGGTAGGCGCTCTGAAGAGCCTTTCTTAACGCGCTATCTAAGGCATTGACCGGGCCATTGCCCTCAGCTACTTCCACAAAGCGGTGGTCCTTGACCCGGAGTTTGACTATAGCTTCCGTATCATATTTGCCCGACTGCCAGCGGTCCACAACGACTTTATAGCTTTCCAGGTCAAAAAGAGGCCTGTAAGCTCCAACATTTTTCAGGACAAAAAGAGCGAAAGAGCCGTCAGCCGCTTCATAATGATATCCCTCATGTTCATGCTTCTTCAGTTTCCTTAAAAGAGCCTCAACTTTTTCTTCGTCTTTTGATAAGTCAATCCCGGCAATGTCTTTAGCCTTTCGCTTGATAGTCTTGCCACCTGAAAGTTCCGAAACCAGAATGCGCTGAGCATTTCCCACAACACCGGGATCAATGTGCTCATAAGCACTCTTCTGTCTCAACACTGCACTTATATGTACTCCGCCTTTGTGAGCAAAAGCACTTTCTCCTATATAGGGTTGATGGGGATCGGGTGCTACGTTAGCAATTTCACTGATGTGGTGCGAAACCTCGGTGAGCTTTGCCAGTTTTTCTCTGCCAATACACTCAATACCCATCTTTAAGCTCAAACCAGGAATAACCGAGATCAAATTAGCATTACCACATCGCTCGCCGTACCCGTTTATAGTCCCCTGTACATGGGTTACTCCTTCTTCAACCGCAACCAGGGAATTCGCCACAGCGCAACCTGAGTCGTTGTGAGCATGGATGCCCAATGGCAGCCTGGTGGTTTTCTTGACTTCTCTAACAATCCTGGCAACTTCATTAGGTAAGACTCCACCGTTGGTCTCGCATAGAACAAGCGAGTCAGCCCCCGCATCTTCAGCCGCTTTCAGGGTCTTCATGGCATATTCCGGGTCCTTTATATAGCCATCAAAGAAATGCTCAGCATCATAGACAACTTCCAATCCTTTATTCTTGAGATAAGTAACTGAGTCAGAAATCATCTTGAGATTCTCTTCCAATGTGGTTATCAGCACACTAGTGACATGAACACCCCAGCTTTTGCCAAAGATACATACGATTTCTGTTCCTGCTTTGAGC
>SDBS01000929.1_pt1 | contig 29494 bp, 11 predicted proteins | sample 2277091 | NCBI WGS metagenome assembly SDBS01 (sample SAMN10404972, study PRJNA504765) | marine sediment metagenome | isolation source: marine sediment core GS10_PC15, 163 cmbsf | place: Arctic Ocean: Southern Knipovich Ridge | collected 2010 | reverse complement strand
CGCACCGGTCACCCTGGCGTGACCACCATGTGGACGGGAAGTCTGGGCATCGTGCTGCGCTACCTGGCAGAAGGGATGCCGGCTCCCCTGTTCGATTACGTGGTGTCGCTGCAGACGAATCCTATTGACCCGGGTTTGATCGTGTGGGAACGTCTGCCAACTGTGGTCCTGATCAGCGTGTGGGTGGCGGCTGTTTGCTTGTTGGTCAGGCGACTGTTCGACAACCGGCTGGTGGCCCTGGTGGTAGGACTGCTGGTGGCCTTGGACCCTTTCCACGTGGCCCTGTCGCGCGTCATTCACCACGATGCTCTGGCCACCGCGTTTATGACACTGTCCATGCTGATGGCCCTCATCTACTGGGGTCGAGGACAGTCGCGGCGCTGGTTGGTGGCATCTGGTGTGATGGCGGGTCTGGCCTTTCTCAGCAAAAGCACCAGCCTGTTTCTGAATCCCTTCATCGTCCTGGTAGGTATTTGGGCGCTGCTTGATCGCCGCCGCCGGGGTGAGAGGGTGGACTGGCGATGCGTGATGGCCACGGTGGGCGACGGCTTGCTCTGGTTCGGCCTGGCAGCCGCCACCTTTTTCGTCTGTTGGCCGGCCATGTGGGTCATTCCCCTGGACACGCTAGGCACCGTCTTTGTCGTTGGCCTCAAATATGCCGGCGGTGGCCATGCCAAGGGCAACTACTTCCTGGGAACCATATCCCGGGACCCCGGCCCGCTCTTCTATCCGGTTATCTGGCTGTTGCGCAGCTCACCCCTGGTGTGGGTAGGACTGGCCGCCGGGCTGTACGGCGGGCTGAGTCGTTGGAAAGCGAGCCGGTCACGGGAGCAGAGATTGGTGCTCCGGCCTGATCCCAGCACCCGGCGGCCGAGCTGGTCACCCATATTGGGGCTGATGGTGCTATACATCCTGCTTTTCGTCGTGTTCATCAGTTTTGGTGAAAAGAAGCAAGATCGTTATCTTCTTCCTATCTGGCCGGTGGTTAGCGCGGTGGCCGCTGTGGGGTTGGTTCAACTGCTGAATGAGCGAGTGAGCGAGTCAGCGAGTCAGCGAGTGAGCGAGTCAGCGAGTCAGCGAGTGAGCGAGTCAGCGAGTCAGCGAGTGAGCGAGTCAGCGAGTCAGCGAGTGAGGAAACACGGCAGGTGGGAACATTTGACCGCCAAACTAGGGGCTCTGGTCCTTGGCGGCATTTTGATTCTCCAGGGCGCTCTGATTGTCACCAATTACCCATACTATTTCACCTACTACAATCCCCTCCTGGGAGGCATTCGGGGCGCAGAGAAGATGGTGACCATCGGCTGGGGCGAGGGGATGGATCTGGCAGCCGACTACCTCAATCAAAAGCCTGATGCTGAGGGGTTGCGAGTCTCGGCCTGGTATCACTCTACCTTCGCGCCGTTCTTTGATGGCGAGTCGATCAGCTATTCCAAGGAGAAGGGCAAAGCTCTGGCCGGTGATTACGTCGTATTCTACGTCAATCAGCTGCAGCGTCAGTTCCCCGATGACGAGTTACTCCGATACTTCCAGGCTCGTTATCAGGAGGAGACGACCATTTACCTGAAAGGCGTAGGCTATGCAATCATCTATCCTGGTCCCCGCATCCATCACTACGTGGAAGACCGGGTGGACGAGAATCGACGCGTGTACCGGGGCATTGCTGCCTTGCTGGGATGGGATTGGCCGGAAGCAACCGACCCCGATCGTCCGTCCGTGGCTGCCGGGGGTACGCTCCCCTTCCGTCTCTACTGGGAGTACCTGGGCAAACTGCCCGAGGAGCAATTCTTCTTCCGCCTGGTGGGGCCGGATGGACACGTTCTGGCAGAGGGCACCAGCCAACCAGTGTTGAGCGAGAACGGCGATCCGGCTGCCTGGCGGCAAGGACAGATCATCACCGAGGAAGGGAGACTGCCGGTGCCCGCGGACCTGTCACCTGGCGACTATCAGCTTCAAATCGGTTTTTACACCCAGGCGCCGGCCGTTACCGAGGGTGAACTCATCTTCGACCTGCCGCCGGGCCATGACAAAGTACGGGTGACCTCCCGGGAAAGCTAGGCTGGATGGGCATGGCTCAAGATTCCTCTCGATTGGACCGCCGGGCTTTGTGGGGACTGCTGATACTGGTCTTTCTAATCACACTGTTGCCCCGTGTGATCGGCAATGACCACGCGCTGAGCAGCGACGAGCCTCATATTTTCAACTGGACCAACCAATTCTACACGGCGATGATGCACGGGGATCTTCGGGGCACACTGGTGGGCTATGGATATCCGGCCACCACCATATTCTGGATTGATTCGGTCACCATCGGCATTCAACACGCTTCTCATCTGATCAAACAGGGGCAGCCTGCAACCTGGAGCGCGCTGGCGGAGATGACCGATGCCTTCGCCCTTACTCTGTCCAATTTGCTCATTCGTCGCCTGCCGATCATCGTGCTGGACGCGGCCGTGGTCGGGCTTGTCTTTTTTCTGCTTACCCGGCTGGTGGACTGGCGCCTGGCCTTGTTGGGCACCGTGTTCATTGCGCTCGATCCTTTTTACCTGACCCAGGCCCGGGTGTTGCGCACCGAGGTTCTAGCTGTGACGTTCATGCTCAGCGGCGTCTTGAGCATGACAGTTTTTCTGATGGGACGAGGCGGCCGTCGCTACTTGTGGCTGGCAGGCGTGCTGACCGGGCTGGCGGTTGCCACCCGCGTCTCCTCTCTCTTTGGTCTGGCCATGATGGGGTTGATGGGGGCGGTACCCCTCTTCATCACCCGCCGGGACCAACCCTGGTCCGCGCGGCTGCGATGGGCGGGGGGCGTGGGGCTGACGGTCGCGTTTCCGGTGATCCTGGTGTTCTGGATCCTCTGGCCGGTCATGTGGGTGGACCCGCTGGCGGCACTGCGACTCAGCAGTGGGTTTGTGAGCGGCCTTATCGGCGATCCGCGCACTACTTTTTTCTTGGGCGCCATCCGTGAGCGTGATCCCATTATGCTGCTCTACTATCCTGTTCTGTTCATCCTCAAGCTCACCCCTACAGTGACCATTGGGCTGGCACTGGTAGCCGCTGAAGCTATATTGCAGGCGGTTGGTTACTGTCGCCTTCGTCGCCAGACGAACCTGATCGATTTCGTGCGCGGCATCAGAGGTAGTCACGAGCTGTTGTTGGGCGCAGCCATGTTGGCCTACACCCTGCTGTATCTGGTGCAGATGACCAGAAGCGGGCATAAGTACGATCATTCCATCACACCCGCTTTCCCGGCCGCAGCTGTGGCGGCCGCGGTGGGGTTGTGGCGGCTGCTGCGGAACCTCTTGGGCCAGACCCGCTGGTCGCTGGCTGAGGTGCGCCTGGGAAGCGTGGTCTTGCTGATCGCGGTGCAGGCAGCTTTTGTACTGCCCTACCACCCCAACTATGGCGGGCATATCAACGCCTTGGTAGGGGGGCCGCCTACGGCCCCTAAGCTCATCGAGGTGCAGGCGGGTGAAGAAGTTGCGGCCCATTACCTCAACAGCCTTCCTGATGCTGAGTCCAAGACAGCCGCCGTCCGCACGGTGCGTCGCTTTGAGCCGATCTTCCGTGGCAAGACCCTCCATCTCTGCAACGCCCCTGAGTGGGCCCAGGCCGACTACCTGGTAATCGGGATCTATCACTTGCTGCGGCAGATCCACGACCCACAGTTCCTGGCGTACGTGCAACGGCAGGAGCCGCTCTACACTGTAAAGCTGGGTGGATTGGAATACATGTGGGTTTATCCGGGCCCCCAGTTTGGCGAATATGTGGGCCAGCAGGTGGAAGGAAAAGCAACCCTATTGAGGTTTGAGAGTGGCAATACCAGTGTCGCCAGCGGCGGGACCGTCCCGGTCAGAATGCTCTGGCGCAACGAGGGTTTGGCTGATGGTGACGAGTTGTCGGCGGCGTTGATTGACACAGCGGGCAACGTCTGGGCCCAGGCCATCTCCATACCGGATGAGCCATTCGTTGAAGCAGCCCAGCAGAAGGGTGGACTCGTGGAGAGCTCGGTCCATCTGAGGATCACTGTGGGCACGCCCCCGGGCGAGTACTCGCTGCGAGTTGGCTTATCCAATCAATACTGGGATGCGGCACCTATGTACTTTGACTTGCCCGCCGGTAGCCAACGGGTGATCGTGGTCCGGCCAACTCGTTGGCCCGCCGTTGAGGATATGGACGTCGGGCATCGGGTGGAAACGTCCGTAGCCGGCAACCTGTGGCTGGTTGGCTACGACCTGCCGGATGACAGGCTCGTTTTGGAGAGTGACAATGTGCTCACCCTTACGTGGCAGGCGGGGGATAAGCTCCCGGATTACGCGATGGCCGTGCAATTGCGTGATGCTGCCGGTGAGGAAATAGCCTTTTGGTTAGGTCGGCCGGTGCGCAGCAGCTATCCCACCGACCAATGGCAACCTGGCGACATTGTGCGCGACCCGTGGGATCTGTTCCTGGCGGCGGACATAGCCCCGGGAGCATATCACCTCACGCTGACTCTCTTCGACGTGGAAGAGGAGCAAGAGATGAGTCCGCTGCGCCTGGGTGACGTGGCTGTAGACGAACATCGCCGCCTGTTTGAACCACCGCCTATGCAGGTGGTCAGCGGTGCGCATTGGGGTGACTGCATCACACTGTTGGGATATAACCTGTCGGTTGTGCCTCTCGCCGACGGCGGCCAGATTCAAGCGTTGTTGTTCTGGCGTAGCGACCGCTCCGTGGGAACGGATTATGTGGTGTTTGTCCACTTACTGGGTCCAAACGATTCTATGGCGACCCAACACGACGGTCCACCTGCAGGTGGTGAGCGGCTGACGTCTAGCTGGCAGCCAGGCGAGGTGATTGCCGACAGGCATACCCTGAGTTTCGACGCCTTGCCCGCCGCAGATTATCACCTGATCGTTGGTCTGTACGCCCCGGCTACCGGTCAGCGTCTAGCCGTCGTCAGCGAGGGTGGTACGGTTCTGGGAGATAATTTGACTTTGGATGCTTTCCGTGTGAACTCGGCACAGCGGTAATTGGAGATTGGAGTCTTTATGACACCAGCTAATAAGGTACTGATTCGGGTATCGCTCATCATTCTGGGCCTGCTCGCCGGGATCATCCTGTTTGAAGTGCTGTTGCATCTGATCCCGGAGATGGCTCTCCGCCGCGCGATGGCACACCGACCACATCGCTACGATTATTTCAAGGTGGACCGGGACATCGGTTGGGTGCATGTGCCCAACGTGAGCCTTCCGAACAGTTCAAGTGATGAATACGACGTAATGATCCACATCAACTCAAAAGGGCTGCACGATGTGGAGCGGGAATACACCAAACCACCTGGCACATTGCGGGTGCTGATACTGGGTGATTCCTTTGTTGATGCCGGGCAGGTGGAAATGTCACAGAACCTGTCAATCCGGTTGCAGACGTGCTTGAGCGAGTCGTTGGATCGTCCTGTGGAGGTGATCAACGGTGGCGCAAGCAGTTATGGGCCAGTGGAAGAGCTGCTCTTTCTGCAACACGAAGGCTTGAAGTACCACCCAGACCTGGTGCTGACAGGCTTCTTCGTGGGCAACGATTTCAGGGACATCCAACGCGAAGAATCCGATTCGATGACCATGACCTTCGGAGGATACCAGTTCAATCTGGAAGACGGCAAGCTGAACCGCCATTGGACTAGCTGGGAGGAGCCGGGGACAAACTGCGGCCCGGTAGAGACGTGGTTGCGTCGCCACTCACGGATCTACTATTTGGTGAAGCACCCTGGAGGCAAACTCAATCACAAGCTGGAAGAATGGCAGGACCAATGGACCAAGGCCATTCTCGGGCAGGCTACGCCGCAAACCGAAACAGGAAAGCCGCCTCCAGCCTGGCACGTCTTCGTCTATGCCCAGGATTTCCCTCACAACCCGGCCATTCCAAAACAGACGCTGTATGTTTGGGACTTGTTGCAATCTATTATCGATGAAACGCAAGCACAGGCTGAGTCCAGTGGTGCGCAATATGGCGTCTTCCTCATCCCGGAGATTTCCCAGGTTGATCAAACCACTTATCAGGTCGAGGCGGGCAAGTACTCCAACAAGTGGGATATGAGCGCTACTCCGTGGGACATATCTGCCCCCAACAAGGCGATGGTAGAAATGTATACCACAAAGCAGATCCCAGTTCTGGATATGTTGCCTGCCCTTGCCAGCTACGCTGCCAACAGCAACGAGGACCTCTATTTTCCCAAGAATAAGCACTTCAGCCCGGAAGGGCATCGCGTGGCAGCGGAATATCTCTGTGACTGGCTTATGGACAGTAGTCTGGTGGAACCATAGCGGGCGATGGATCCCCTGATGGAGGACAGCCCCCCCCAACTGTCTGTGGACATGCCGTGCCTGGTGTAACATCACACTGAGCGCAACATTTCGCTGGTGGCAGACCGTCATCCCTGGCTGTCACCAAGGGTGACGCCGGGGGAACGAGTGGAGGCTATGAGCGAACAAGCAGTGAGGAGAATGGCGGCAATTGGGTTGTTCCTGGTGTTGCTGGTGTCGCTCATTCTGCGCCTGCTCCACGCTCAGGTCAACGCCTGGGGCTATGATGAAGGCATGAATCTGATGCGTGGCGCTCTGGCGGGGCTGGGCTATAGGTCCTATTCGGAGGTCTTCGTATCCAATCCCCCGCTGGCGCTCCTCACCATGCAGTTGGCCGCCTCCCTCTTCGGCGATACTTTGAGTGCCCGGTACCCCATGATCCTCTACAGCTTGATAGGGGTGGCGTCTATCTACTGGCTGGTCAAGCAGAGCACAGTCAGCAGACCAGTGATGGCTGGACTGTTGGCGTCCGTTTTCCTCTCTTTCGGTCCCCATTACTTCCTCCCCTCGGCTTCTCTGAATCTGGAAGTCCCGGCGCTGGCCCTGGCTCTGCTCTCCGTCGCTCTGGTTGAGTACTATCGTGCTCGACCTTCGTATGCGTGGCTGGTCTTGTCCGGCGCAGCTTTCGCCTGCAGTCTGGCACTCAAGCTGTTTGTCATTTTCCTCCCCCTGGTTGTGGTTTCACAGTTGTTGGCGATCATCGTGGTTGACGACAGAATGTCTCTATGGCAGAAGCAGGCAGCTGTCAGGCTCACAAAGATGGGAATTGCCTGGCTGATCGGTCTGTTGATGGTTGTCTGCTTGTTCGCTCTCGTGTACGATCCGGCAGCTGTGTATCGGGACGTTATCCTCTTCCGCCTGGCCTCACGGGATCTGCCTCAGGCTGCCAGCGCGGGGATACCGGGGAACGCAACCATCTTGAGACAGGAAATCGGTCAGTACCTGCCATTGATGATAGGCGCTCTGTTGGGGCTGCTGTCTGTGGGGCGAACCGGCCTGGCAAGGGTCTGGCTCTGGCTGCTTTGGTTCGTTTTGGCGAGCGGGTTTCTGCTGGTGCATACACCTCTGCGGCCGCGCCACACAGTTCTGTTGTTGCCTCCGTTGGCGGCCTTGAGTGGCATAGCTGTCGCTGCCATGACGTCCTGGCTATCGCATCGGCTGAAGCGATGGGGGCCTTGGCTGACAGTCGTGATACTCATTGCAGTCTGTGGCTGGTCTCTTTTGGGGCCGATTCGCGCCCTTACGTTGCCACCTGATGAGCATCCCTTCGATGACCGCCATCCCGAGGTGGCATCGGCCGCTCTGTTTGTGCGACAGACCAGTGCTGGCAACGATTGCATCATCGTGGATGACCAGCGATTCGCCTGGCTGGCAGAGCGATGGGTTCCCCCGAGCCTGGCCGAAACATCAATTACCCGGCTCAGCACCGGTTGGCTCACCAGTGAACAGATCATAAACGTCGCCGAGGAGCATGATTGCCCGGATTTGGTCTTCCAGACTGACCGTTTTGACGCTTTTGTCCCCGATCTGCGTCAGGCGGCCGCGTCGCTCTATTCACTCCGGCTCGAGTTCCGCAATCCGGAGAAGTCGCACAGGATCACCGTCTATGCAGTCAAGATGAACACGGACCATGTCCCTGCTCAGATCGCGAATCGGACACTAGGGGGACAGGTCACTCTCAAAGGGGTGGACCTATCACCCTCTCCGTGGCAACCGGGGCAGGCAGTTGCCATCTCAACATACTGGCAGGCACAGAGGAAACTGGACAAGGATTACAAGGTCTTCGTGCACGTGAAGGATGCTTCGGATCAGGTAGTGGCTAGCTTCGATCACTACCCGTTTGAATCCAGCGACCAGTACCTGATACATCACACGGTCCTGAACGAAGACTACCTGGAAGGGCAGTCGCTGGAGGACTTTGCCGATTATCCAGCCAGGGGACTGATCCCCACCCGGTTGTGGATACCCGGCAACACTCTGAAAGAGACAATCACCATTGCCTGGCCTGATACTATCCCGCCTGGCAGATACAAGATAGCAATCGGAATGTACGACGAGGTCACTATGGAACCGTTGGCCGTTTCAGATGACCAGTCGGAGGGGGATGTGGCGACTATCCAGGTGGTGGATTGAATCTGTTGGGTGATGCGAAAACGAGACCCCTTCGGCAGGCTCAGGGAAGACTCTGCGCTGTCGCTTGGGATGACGCCGGGAGGATGAATCGAGACTATGAGCAAACAGTCTGTGGATAAGCGGGTATCAATCGCACTAATTCTCCTGTTGTTGGTGTCGCTGGCGCTGCGCCTGCTCTATGTCCAGGTCAACGCCTTGAGCTACGATGAGGGCCATCGCGAGATGTTTGGCGCGTTGGCGGCACAGGGCTATGCGCCCTACAAGGAGGTTTTCGTCGGCATTCCACCGCTGGCGTTGTTGACCATGCAGCTGGGAGTCACGCTCTTTGACGGCACGCTGAGTGTTCGCTACCCAATGATGCTTTACAGTTTGATTGGAGTGGGGGCCATCTATTGGTTGGTGAAACGCCAGGCACCTGGCAGACCGGTAATGGCTGGTTTGCTGGCCGCTGCCTTCCTATCCTTCAACTACCGTTACTTCTTCCTGTCTTGCTCCACGTCCGCGGAGGTCCCTGCCCTTGCCCTCGCCCTGCTTTCCGTGGCTCTGGTCAAGTTGTATCGGGCTCGGCCTTCATATGGGTGGCTGGTCCTGTCCGGCATGGCCTTTGCCTTGAGCCTGGCACTGAAGGTGTTCGTCGCATTCCTGCCTCTCATCATTGGTCTTCAATTGCTCACAATAGCCACTGTCAATGAGAACATGCCTCTCTTTCAAGGTAGAACATTCATCAAACTGGTCAAGATGGGAGCAGCCTGGTTGGGTGGTGTGCTCCTCGTGATAGGGATTTTCGTGCTGATCTTCGATCCGGAGGCGATGTTCCGCCAGGTCGTCCTCTTTCGCCTGATGCTGCGTCACGTGCCTGATACGGTCAATGCTGGACTACGGCAGAACCTTTCAATACTGGGGAGAGAAATCGGCCAGCACATCCCCCTGATCGGTGCTGCCCTTCTGGCGCTGGTGCTGCTGGGCAAGCGCGGTCTGGCTGAAACCTGGATCTGGCCCCTGTGGCTGGTTCTGGCTATTCTGTTCTTGTTCCTGCACACGCCTCTGCGCCCACGTCACTCCATTCTTCTGTTGCCCCCCCTGGCTGCGCTGAGCGGGATGTGTGTGGCTGAGATGGTGAGCCAGGTCTCGCGGCGGTTGAGGCGGGAGGTGAGCTGGCTTGTCCCATCAGTATTTGCCCTGGTCTTGGTATTGGCTCTTGTTGGCCCGATTCGAGCCCTGGCATCGCCACCCATAAAACAGCCCTTTGATGAGAGACATGCTGAGCGTCTGTCGGCTGTCCAGTTTGTGGAGGAAACCACCGCTCCCGGCGATTGTATCGTCGTCGAGGATGTGCGGTTTGCACTTCTGGCACACCGCCTGGTCCCACCGTACCTGTCTGAAACGTCAGTAGCTCGACTCAGCCTTGGTTGGCTAACCGCTGAAGAGATCATCGAAGCAGCCGACGCGAATGATTGTCATGTGCTCGTCTTCCAGAGAGGCAATTTCGACACGTTCGTCCCGGATCTGCGGCCAGCGGCCAGGTCGCTCTACTCCCTGCAATTGGAATTCAGCAACCCGGTCGAATCTAGCAGGACCACTGTCCACGCGGTCAAGATGAACTCGAATCAGGAGCCTTCCCAGATCGTCGACATATCCCTGGGAGGCCTGGTGACGCTGCAGGGGGTTGACCATACCCCATCTCCGTGGCGGGCAGGACAAGCAGTGGCAATCTCAACTTATTGGCATACCAAAAAGAAAATGGACCGGGACTACAAGATATTTGTACACGTTGAGGATGCCCAGGGCCGCGCGGTCGCTGCTTTTGACCATTATCCTTTTGAAACCAGCCCGGACTATCTGACCTTCGACGTTGATCCGAACGGACGTTACCTGGAAGGACAGGAAAGGGAGGATTTTCTGGACTACCCGGCAACAGGGCTCATTCCTACCCGCGTGTGGATCCCCGGCAACACGTTGAAGGAAACCATCACCATCACCTGGCCTGACACCGTACCACCGGGAGACTACGTGATGACAATTGGCATGTACGATGAAAGCACCCTGGAGCGTCTGCCGGTATGGGACGACCTGGAAAAGGGTGAGAGAGACGCGATTGTGGTCGGCACCATCCAGGTGGTTGATTGAAGCGCGTTGGGACAGTGACCAAGACACGGAGATTCCGCTGTGGCATCTGATGACCCGCGAACGATGCGCATAATACAAGCGTTGCTCATCGCCGCGCTGCTGCTGGCGTTCGCCATGCGCGTTGTCTATTTGACTCGCTTCGACTTTCACGAAGACGAGTTCTACAGCATGCTGGCCATCAGCAGGACGATGGAGCAGGGCGCGCCGGTGTTGCCATCGGGCTTGTTCTACGATAAGGGACTGGCCTACACTTACCTGACGGCGGTGTTGGCAAAGCTGGCGGGATTCAGTGAGACCCTGGCCCGCTGGCCGGCCCTTCTGGCCGGTTTGTTAGGCATTGCCGCGATGTTTGCCGCCGGCCGGGGTCTCTTTGGTGCATCACTGGCGGGCCTGCTGGCAGCGCTCGCTCTGGCCTTCGACCGGGACGCGATTGCGTGGAGCACCAGGGCCCGGATGTACACGCTGGCACAAGCAGCGTTACCCCTGCTTTTTTTGGCAACCTGGCGCCTGGTGCACCGTCCTGACCAGCGTAAGATGCTGATAGTGTTAGGGCTGATAGCCCTGACGCTGCTGGCTCATTCCGGCATCGTTGTGCTGATACCGGCAATGGCCGTTGTGGCGCTCCTGTACATTTCGTGGCAGCACCGGTTTTCGGCGTTGGGCTCTCTCACGACCTGGCCGGTGATACTGGCGGGCGGGCTGGTGGTGGCACTGGCGGTCGGGCTTGTTTTGGGCGGCAGTGCCACTGAACTGCCGGCGCGCGTTGTGCCCGACGACCCCAACCTGCCCCTTGAATACGATAGCACTGCGGAGCCGTTAGCCGAGACGGTGGTTGAGTTCCTCGGATATCTCACAGAAGGAGAACGCCTCATCTGGCTAGTATTGGCGTTGGGGATCGGTGTGTGGGCATTATGTCGGGTCGGACTGAGGCGCTCCGGCCGGGATGAAGAACGGGCTGTCGCTTTTCTCTTCATCATCATGATGCTTACCTTCATCACCATGCTGTTCTTGCCTTCTAAGGAATTCAAGCGAGATCGTTACCTGTTTCTGCTTCTGTTGCCCCAAGTGTACCTGCTGGGTGGCGCAACACTGGATATCTTGGCCCGTGGCGCGGGTCGTTTTGTGAGGTATCGGTGGGCGGCAGGTGGCGTTGCCATTCTGGCGCTGGCAGGTCTGGCATATTCTGCTTCTCCTGTCCTGCAGCCAGCCGAAGGTGAAGCCCGCTACGACCATGCCTATGCCTTAGTGCGCGCTCATTGGCAGCCTGGTGATGTGGTGATGGCATCTCGTATGGCCTCTTGCTATCTTTACCTCGACGACGGGTGCGAATACTACTTGCGTGAGTTTGGCGTGCGGGCGACGGATAAGTTTGCCGGTTACTATACAGACTGGTATGTGGGGGCGCCATGGATAGGTAATCAGGGTGACTTCAATCGGGTGTTGGCCAGCGGGAAAATCGTCTGGTTTGTGGTGCGGGAGAGCCAGCTGACGGGCAACTTCACGGCTGATTTCATCCAACAGATCCTGGCGCAGATGCAGCTGGTGCACCAAGCCGGTGACGTGTTGGTCTTTCGTTCGCTGCCCACCCAGTTGCCGCTCCCGCAAACTCCCGATTATCTCACTGTCAGGCAGTGGGAGGGCAACGTGCGATTGGCGGGTTACAGCGTTACCTGGCTCCAGGACGACGTTCTGGCAATAACCCTGTTTTGGGAGAACATACCGCTGTCCGATGATTTCAAGGTTTTTATCCATTTGCGTTCGCCTGACGGCCCGAACCTGCTCCAGGCCGATCACGTCCCGCTGGAGGATCTGCCCTATGACTTGCGTCGTGCCGCCTGGGGCACGGGAGATCTGGTACGGGATCGGGTAATCGTGTCGCTCCCGTCTGAGGCTGATGTGGCCCGTGACCGGTTCATTGTCGGCATCTACCATGCCACATCAGGAGAACGACTGCCGTTGCTCAACGATCAAAGCGGTGAGAATGGAGTCTGGATTGATGACATCCGGTGACGTAGCCGAGACCCGGGACAATCATGGTCCCACCTGGTTTCTGACAGGCGGCTCACCACTGATTCTGGCGCTGGTGGTGTTACTGCTGGCACTGGGTCCGCGGGTGCTGGATTTGGCAGTCTTTGTGGGACCTGACGAGTTCTCGTGGGTAGACCGCTCTGCCAACTTCACCCGGGCGCTTGCCAGCGGTGACCTGGCGCAAACGTACCAGACTGGACATCCAGGGGTCACGTTGATGTGGGTGGAGACGCTGGGAACCTGGATAAGTCATGGAGTCCACGGAGTGCGAGGCTCGGCCGATTGGGACGCACTCATCAACCCAGAAAAGACCATTGCCGTGCTGGGCAGCAGACGCCAGGCGGTGGCGGTGGTAAACGCCATACTGGTTGCCCTGGCCTCGCTGATGGCGGCCCGCGTGTTTGGTTTAGGCGCCGGGTGGTTGATAGGCTTCCTGCTGGCCTTCAACCCGTTCCTCCTGACCGAGTCTCGGGCTCTGCGAACTGAGGGAGTGCTGACCGGCTTCAGCACCCTGGCGCTGCTGGGCCTGCTGCTCTACGTCAAGGAACGGAAGGTGGGGTACAGTGCGCTTGCGGGCGGGCTGACAGGTCTGGCGCTGCTGAGCAAGGTCTCGGCGGTGATACTGCTGCCCCTGGGCGTAGTGGTCATTGCGGGAACCCTGTTGCTGGCCCCGAATCGTCCCCGGCAGGAGCGCTGGCGCGGCATCCTTCTGGCATTGGCGGCCTGGGGTGGCGCCTTGCTTCTCGCTGTCGTTGCGCTATGGCCCGCCCTCTGGGTCGCGCCGGCTGACGTCTTTCGCAACATGAGCGGCTACGTTCTCTTTCGGGCGGTGGAGGGCGGCGGCGGCGGCAAGAGCTTCTTCCTGGGCAGGCCGTATCCCAATGAGGATCCTGGTCCGCTGTTCTACCCGGTGGTATTACTCCATCGGACCGGTCCTTTGTTGTGGCTGGGGCTGGCGGTGCTGGCGGTCGGGGGATGGGTTGCCGGCGGCCGATCATCTCGGACCAAGGCCATGGTGGGGGTGATGGTATTGTATCTGGCGCTATACCTGGCCTTGATTACACGCTCTGACCTTAAGTACGATCGGTACGCAATACCTATGCTGCCCGGGCTCAGCCTCATGGCAGCGCTGGGGTTGGTCGTTGGCTGGCGGTGGTTGACCCGGCATGTGCCCCGTCTGGCCCGATGGGGCTGGGTAATGGCGCTGCTAGTGCTGGCAGGACAGATGGCATTGGCGCTTCCGCACCATCCCTATTATTATACCTACTGGAATCCACTGTTGGGTGGCCTGAGGCAAGCGGTGCACGTGTTGCCTGTAGGCACCGGTGGTGAGGGGATTGACCAGGTTGTGGACTATCTGAACGCCTTTCCCGATGCCGATGCGATGGCTCTGGCCTCGGCCAATTCGCAGAAGATAAAGCCCATATTCAAGGGAGACACCATCTCTATGACCAATGTAGATGGCAGATGGTTCCTGGGCGATCATACCTTCATCTACATCTCGCAGCTGCAGCGCGGCAAACACGATCCGGACATCATTCACTACCTGGAACGCAAGCCGCCGGAGTTCCTGCTGACCTTGCGGGGATTGGACTGTGGGTGGCTCTATGAGGGGCCGGCTGCCCAATTCTACGGGGGCGACACCAAGCTTGAGGGGCGGGGCACACTGCGTGCCTACGATCTGAGCGCCACCGAGCTGAACGCGGGGCAGAATCTGACCACAACCCTGTACTTTAGCAACGAGGGCCAGCTTCCATCTGATCGTTTCTACGTGCGCCTGGTAGACGCTGATGGCTATGTGTGGGCGGATGCTGGTGTGGGACCGCGACCCGATTTTGAGGATGCTTTTCGCACTCGGGGGGCGATCGTTGAAGGACAGGCAGTGTTGTCACTGCCGGTTGGTATGATCCCAGATTCATACCACCTGCATATGGGCTATGAGCAGGCTGACGATGGTACTCTCATCGGTACCTTTGACCTGCCCTCAGAGAACGATACAGTCACTGTTTCGTTGCCTGTGCACTTCCCCCCCCGGGGCCAGTATGAGTCGGCGTCTGAGACTGTGGCGGACGAGCTGGGGCTGATGGCATTCGATGTCAGACCGGCGACGTTTCCGTCCGGGGGTGACGTGTGGCTCACGCTCCATTGGCGGGCTTTGGCTAACATTCGACACGACTATGTGCTGGTCGTGCGCCTGCTTGATGCCAACGGGGCCGAGGTGATCTACCGGATGGGCCGTCCAGCGCGCAGCGTTGTGCCCACCGATCAATGGCGTGCCGGTCAGGAGGTGCAGGATCCCTGGTTGCTGACTCTGCCTGACAGCCAGCCGGGCGACACATATCGCCTGGAGTTGGCGTTGTTCGATGCGGATAGTCAGGAGGAGATAGCGCGCTTCTCGCCTGGCGAGGTGGTGATCCCATAGAGTCACTCCACTGAAGTCATGAGGTTATTACCGCTCACCTGCACTTGCGCTGCGCGCAAGTGCAGGTGAGTGCAAGTGTGAGTGTGCGCTGCCGCGCAGCGACGGTGCCAGGGGGAGTCCGCAGAGATTTCACAAGTTTTTCTTTGCGTTCTCCCTGGCCCGCCGGTCACCCGCCTGTCCTGACGGCCACGTCAGGGCGCAGGTGCAGGCAGGACGGGCGGCGGTGAGAAGACGCTTTTTCGGGAGAGTCATAGGGTAAGTGTCTGATATGCGGCATTCCGAAGTGTCAACGCGACAGGTCCAACATCAACAGGCTGCTCTCTCTCAGGTCACTGACCGCCGGTCCCCCATCCTTGAGGCGATCCTGTTATTGGCTGTCTTCGTGCTGGCGGCCCTCCCTCGCCTGTGGCAGCTCGACTACTTTCTGATGGTTGACGAGAACCTGTGGTATCAGCGGTCCGCTCAGTTCCTTCAAGGGCTGGTCAGCGGCAACCTGGCGCAGATGGTGCAGAGCGGCCATCCGGGAGTGACCGCTATGTGGTCAGGGGCCATCGGCTTGCTGTTGCACTATACCCAGTCCGCGCTGCCGGGCGAGACGCTGGTGCAGTTTGCCGCCCGTATGACCACGACGCCCGCCACTCTGGAAACGTTGCAACTGCTGCGTCTGCCCCTGGCCCTGCTTTCGGCGTTGGTGGTGGTGCTGGCGTTCGGACTGGGTCGCCGACTGCTGGGCACCGGCGCGGCGCTGGCCGGCGCGGCGCTGATGGCCTTCGAGCCGCTCTACCTGGCTCATTGCCGTGTGTTGCACCATGACTCACCCGCCGCTGGTTTCTCATTGCTGGCCGTGCTGGGCTGGTTGCTCTATTTGAAAGAGAGACGCCACCGCTACCTGCTGCTGGCAGGACTGGGCATAGGGCTGGCTGTTCTCAGCAAGGTATCCTCGGTCTTTCTGCTGGGCTTTGCCGGGCTGACCCTGCTACCGGTCGCCTACCGGGAGCGCCGTCACTTGCTGGCCGCGGTGAGAGCGGTGGCTATACCATGGCTCAAGCTGACAGCCGTTGTCTGCGTGGTGATGGTCCTGGTATGGCCGGCCTTGTGGGCAGCCCCTGGTACAGCATTGAGCACCGTCTTCGGCTTCATCGCACACGAGAAGGGGGCGCACGCCAGTGGCACCTTTTTCATGGGGCAGCCTGTGCCTGATGCTGGCCCTCTGTACTACCCCGTCAGCCTGGCTTTTGCCCTCACTCCCCTCACGTTGGTGGGGCTGGCACTGGCTGTGATCAGCCTGGGCCTGATGTGGGTTCGGGTTCGCCGCTTAGGGGTTCCGGCAGTGGAGAGCCATCAGCGATGGGCGACGTGGCTGCTGGTGTACGTCATCTTGTTCATCGCCTTCATGTCGTTGATCGGCAAGAAACAGGAGCGTTACGTGTTGCCGGCCGTGGTCGTCATTGACATGCTGGCTGGTTGGGGATGGACGAGGATCAAATATCAAGTGGCAAATACGAAGTACCAAATGGCGAATGTCAAATCCCAGATCGCATTTCTCAAATGGCCAGCATTGAGTCTGGGTTTTGTGTTGGTCGCCCTGTTGGCGGTGGGTCAGGCTGTGTTTGCCTGGCGGACCGCTCCCTACTATTCTACCTTCTACAATCCGCTGCTGGGGGGGGCGGCACAGGCGCAGAAGGTGACACTGATCGGCCGGGGTGAGGGGTTGGAACGAGCCGTGCGGTACGTTCAAGATCAATCGGGCGACCAGGTGCCTCGCGTGTCCTCCTGGTATGGCACCACCGTCACCATTCTCTTTGGCGAAGAAGTGGATGTAAGTGACGTTTCCCATCCCCAATACCTGTTGCGCAGCGACTACATCATCTTTTACATCAACCAATTGCAGCGGCAGTTACCCAGGGACTCCATCATTCGGTACGTGACCCGAGAGGCCCCCCTCTACACGGCCCGGCTGGCGGGCATAAACTATGCCTATGTCTACCAGGGCAAGGCAATCGCCCATCCGGTGGACCCATTTGCGATGCAAAACCGGCTGGTGGGCAGGGCCAGTCTGGCAGGCTTCGAAATGCTGGAAGCGCCGGCCGCTGGCGCCCGGGTGCCGGTGCGTCTCTACTGGGTGAACGATGGCATGCAGCCGGGCGACCATTTCTATGTGCGCCTCACCGACACGTTGGAGCAAGATTGGGCATGGGGACCCTGCAACCCCGATTCGACGTTTGGGGATGCTACAGTCTGGCAAGAGGACGACATCATCGAAAGCCAATGCCAGCTGGTAGTATATTCGGGCACGCCGCCGGGTGAGTATCTGCTGCGCGCCGGTGTCATCGGCGAGGATGGCACAGTCATCGGTCAGATAGAACTGTCACCCACGGAGGGCACGGTGATGGTTGGCTGGCCTCCTGCCTTCCCCGAAGACGAATGGGTGCCGGTTGAGCACCGGGTCGAGGAAGCGCTGAATGATTCCCTGGCTCTGGTCGGCTACGATTACACGCCGGCGGTGCGCAAGCCGGGCGAGGCCGTGCCCCTTACCCTGTACTGGCGGGCGCTGGAGGTCATTGAGGAGGATTACACGATCGGGGTCACATTGCAGGGCGACGGGCCCGGCCAACACGCAGAGTGGGTTAACCAGCCGGTCAATGGGCGCTATCCAACTCCTGGCTGGCAGATGGACGAATTGGTGCGTGATCCCTGGACGTTGCACCTGCCTGCCAGCCTGCCCACCGGCGAGTATGATCTGATCGTGACCCTGCTGGACGTCCGGGGCAGCCAGGTGGGTCAGCTGATGCTGTCCTCATTTACCGTGGAAGGGAGGGACCACCTCTTCACCCTGGCCCAGCCGCCGTCCGTGGCGCAGTCGGCCGGGTTAGGGGAAGATATCCGTCTCTTGGGCTATGACCTGGACGGTGGTGTGATCGGCCAGATGTTGGTGCCCGGTCAGGACCTGGCCGTTACCATCACCTGGCAGGCAGAGGCCACGCCGCCGCAGAACTACGTGGTCTTCGTACAGCTGCTGGACGCGGCCAACCAGGTACAGGCCCAGCATGACGACCAGCCGGGCGACGGAGCGCTCATCACTGCCACCTGGGCGCCGGGTGAGTACGTGGGCGACACGCACCGGCTTAGCCTGCCGATTGATTTGCCTTGTGGTGAGTACCGTCTCATCGTGGGGATGTACCTTCCCGACAGCGGACAACGGCTGGCAGTGTTTGATGAGGCCGGACAGTCCATTGGCGATCATCTCACCCTGAGCACACGGCTCCACGTGCCCTGATGGGGGAGCACATGACCGGATCGGCTCGCGCACAACATGACGAAACGCTCGGTGACGGACGGGCCGGGCAATGGTGGGGGTTGCCGGTTGCGGTGGCCCTGATCCTCACCCCGCTGGCATTGCTGGCGCATCAATACAAGTTCGTCAACGACGATCAGATCTTGTATATTCCCATTCTCAACCGCCGATTGGACCCATCACTCTATCCCGGCGACTACTTTTTCAACCAACCGCAAGCCAGCGTTTCCCTATTTGAGGACCTGTTGGGCTGGCCTGTGCATTGGCTGGGATTGGAATGGACCATGTTTCTGGGCTACCTATTGGCCCAGTTGGCAATCCTGCTCTGTGTGTACGTCCTGGCCCTGCGATTGACCGGGCGCAAACCGACGGCATATCTGGCGATGGTCCTCTTCATCTTGCCCGTCAGCGTTGGGGGCACCTTCGTTCGCACCTATGACAACTACCTTAACCCCCGCACACTAACCTTGTCACTCGGCCTGCTGGCACTGATCGCCCTCTGGCAGCGACGTCCCTGGAGGGCAGCTGTCTTGGTAGCCTTGCACTTGCTCCTGCATCCCCTTTCTGGGCTGCATACCTGGCTGGCGGCCAATGTGCTGCTGGCGTGGTGGCTCTGGAAAAGGAGCATTCCCGTCAGGGCGTTGATAGGGTCGGCGCTGTTGTTGTGGATCTCGCTGGCACTGCTGGTCTGTAGTTCTGGCGGCGGTGCGGGGTTGTGGCTGGACCCGGCCTGGCGCGACGTGTTGTGGGGGCGAACGCCCTATGTGTTTCTGGCGTCTTGGAAGGCGACGAACTGGATATCGCTGGCCATCTATGTAGTTCTGGGTTTGGTGGGCTGGAGCAGCCGCCCTCGCGACGGGCGCACCACCCAACTTAGCCTGGCTGTCCTGGGGGTAGCATTGGGGGCGACGCTGGCCGTGGGGCTGGGCGTTGACTGGCTGGGGGTGGCTCCCCTGGCGCAGCTGCAAGTGGCCCGCAGCTGGCGGCTGGTCATTGTATTGGGCATCATATTCGGCGCCGATGCCGTGTTGAGCCTGTATAAACGGGGCGGGTGGGCCAGCTGGTTGGTGGCTGTGTTGCTGGCGACAGCCGTCTACTTCGACCGGGGTAAGGCAGCGTGGCAGCCAGTCCTAGCGGTTCTGCTAGGCGTCATCCTGATTAGTTGGGCCATGGAACGAGTCTGGGGGGCCAGGGGACATCGTTGGGCCGAGGGCGTGCTGGCTGTGGGGGGGCTGGCCGTTCTGCTGCCGGTCGTGTTGGCGGCGTGGTGGTCGTCTCCGCTGCTTGACGCGGGCTGGGGGATACCGGCGGACGCGCTGTGGCCCGCCCTGCTGGCATATGGCCTGGTGTTGGCATTGAAAGGCATGCGACAGGTGCGGTCCTGTTCTGTGACCGGCTCGGCGGCGACGGGCGTCGGCTGCGTTCTGGTGGTGTTGGCACTGCTTCCGCTGGCAAATGAATGGCGACAGCGTGATTGGCCCGCCTACTTCAATGGCCAACTGCAACTGCCGACCAATGATGCCTGGATGTCGCCGACGTTTCGTGCCTGGCGGGATGTGCAGCTGTGGGCGGCTGTCCACACACGTCTTGATGCAGTTTTTGTCACCGACCCGGACGAAAAGGGTTTTCGGGTCTTTTCCATGCGCTCTCCCATTGTGGAAGGGAAAGATGGGGCGCCAGCGATGTTCAGCCGGCACTACGCGTTGGAGTGGGATCGGCGTATGCAGGCTCTGACCGAGGCCGGGTTGGTGGATGTGGACAGGGATACGGAGCTGACAGCCCTGTCGCCGGCGGCGCTGGAGGCCCTATACCGCGAGTATCCTTTTGACTATGTGGTGGGGCGGAAGCCGCAGACTCTACCGTGGCAACAGGTGTACGGCAACGAGCAGTTTGTGGTGTATGCGCGGTCGCCGGAATAGGCGCAATACCTGCTAAGGCGTAGAGGTCATCCGGTAAATCTCGATGCGGCTGGTTCCGCCCGGGCGGGGATGGGTGGCGATCAGCGTACTATAGGGAGCGTATGGCCCTTGGGTGAAGTCGGTGACGTAGCGGTCTTCCGAAGGGAGGTCCAGCACCACAAAGATGGGGAAGGGCGACTGCTCCAGGTCCTGGATAAGTGACTGTGGGTCCGCATGTTTGAGGTTGATAGCCTGCAGCAGGATGTTGGGTTGATCCAGATAGTAAACCCAGGCGCCGGCGCGCATTTGACTGGTGGCACGTTTGACGACAACGATCGTGCCCAGCTCCTCGGCTCGCTGGCGCAGATCGCCGGCCGCGTCGATCAGTCCGTACCCGGCCGGCCACCCGTCAATGTACTGCCAGCGGTCAATGGGGAGCCAGGCGGCGCGGGGTGGGTCGGTCAACAGGGTGGTATCGAAGCGGACCGCAGGCAGGCTGACCAGGAGGGTCAGCAGGGCCAACAAGGCCCCGTGGGGAACAGATCGCAGTCTGGGCACCTGGCGCTGGAGCCATCTGGTCAAGGCGACTAGGGCTCGAGCGGCCAGGATCAGCAGGAACGGAAAGGCGGGCAGAAGATAACGGGGGTAGAACTTGTGGGAAGCAGCGGTCAGAAGGAAAAAGACCAGGGTAACCAGCGCTGATAACGCCAGCAGCCAGCTGGCCCTGTCCCGCCGGCGCAGGAAGCGGCCCATCTCGATCAGGGCGAGCAGGAACAGGGGCGGTGTGAGGTAGGTCCATAGGGTGGTGACGATGATGCCCAGATTCTGGCCCAATCGCGTCAGGTGTGGGATTCCTTCCGTCTGGGAGTCGGCCCACGAGCGGGCAACGGTGGATTTGTACTGCGGGATCAGATCAAGCAGTGATGGCAATAGCCAGGGTAGGGCCAGACACCACGCCACCAGGATACCCGGCAACACACGGGGCCAGGGACGGTTCCCTCGTTGCAGCCAGGCAGCCGCCAGGGGAAACAACAGGAAGAGGATGCCGTTCAGCTTGGTGGCAACGGCCAAACCCAGGCACAGGCCCAGGCTGAGGGTTTGCCACCAGCGTCCCTGGCGCACGGTGACCACGCTGAGCAGCAGGCTCCAAATGGCCAGCGTGCTCAGAAGGCCATCCGCCAATCCTAAACGGTCGAAGAAGAGGACGTAGGGTGCCGTTGCATAGAGGGCCGCTGCTACCAGAGCGACATCGTCGCGCTGGTATAGGCAACGCGCCAGCAAATAGCATCCGACGCCACCCAGCAGTCCTACCACCGTTGCCAGCAGCCGGCTGGCCAGCAGCGGATTGTCAAACAAGGGGAGAAAGGGCGCCAGCAGCCACAACTGAAGATACTTGCCACCTTCAGTGCCCACCAGCAGCGTGCCGTCGGTCAATACCCGTTCAGCTCGCCCGATGTGAAGCGCTTCGTCGTGGAACATGGGGAGCTGCAGGAGGTTGAACAAGCGCAGGGCTATCAATACAAGCAGCACACCTGCGAGAGCCAGTCGAGCTGGACGCACGGTGCTGAATGGCTGGGTTCCCGTGGAAGAGGACAAGGCTGGCGGCATTACCTTGGCTTTTGGCCAACTAGGGAATCAAGAAACTCGGTGGACCCGAATTCCGTGGGGTTTATCGTGTAGAGGTGAGGCATCCCCAGCCGGGGTTTGGAACCACGTGGATTCATCAAATGAACAAGGATTTGAGCCACCGCAGATTGCTCCTGGGGATGTCTCACCCCACCGATCTTTCAAGATGCAATTGTAGCATTGTGCGACGGTCGAGGCAAATGACCTGGACTGTACTCCGCAAACGGGGACGGAATCGGTTGACAACAGTGTGGAATCGAGTGAGGAATCTGGCACGATTGCCTGTCGTCCTACCGCTGCTTCTTTTCGGGGTGGCATTCATACCCCGACTCCTGGCACTGGACACCTTCTTGACGTCGGATGAATACCGCTGGGTGGGCCGCTCGCGCGAGTTCTTGGTAGGGCTGATCGCTGGCGATTGGGGAGCGACGTTGCAGACCGGCCACCCTGGCGTCACCACCATGTGGACCGGTAGCCTGGGCATTCTGTACCGCTACTGGACTCGGCCCTCCTCAGCGCCGGATGACCTACTAACCTTCGTCCAGGGTATTCCCAACGAGCCGCTTGATGTCGCCTTCATCGCCCCGATGCGTTTTCCCACAGTGTTGCTGACGTCGCTCCTGGTCGTGGCCGTCTACCTGCTGGTCAGTCGGTTGTTCGACGACCGGCGTGTGGGCACTATCGCAGCACTTCTGCTGGCGTTGAATCCCTTTCATATCGCGCTCTCACGCATACTCCATCACGACGCCCTGGTTACCACCTTTATGACGCTATCTCTGCTGCCCCTGCTGGGATATTGGCTGCGGGGGTGGTCCCGGCGCTGGCTGTTGCTCTCAGGCATTGCCGCTGGTCTGAGCTTCCTCAGCAAGTCACCGGCCATGTTCTTGATGCCCTTCTGCGCGCTGCTGGGCCTGACCTGGGCCGTGCAGCGCTGGCGCGGAGGAGAGTGGCGAGGTTGGGCCGACGGCGGGCGGCTGGGGGGCGACGGGCTGTTGTGGGCCGCGGTGGCATTGTTGACTGTATGCCTTGCCTGGCCGGCCACGTGGGTGGTGCCGCCGAAGGTGCTGAGTCTTGTCTTTGGCATCGGTTACCAATACGTGACCGAGGGGCACGGCAAGGGTAATTTCTTCCTGGGAGAGATCACCTCCAACCCGGGCATTCTGTTCTATCCGGTGACCTGGCTGCTGCGGACCACCCCCCTGACCTTGCTGGGCTTGTTGGTGTGGGTTGTAGTCTGGCTGCGCAGCATCCTTAACCGCCGAGTGCAGGGAGAGCCTGGGAGCCGGGATCTGGCCGCCATGTTCTTACTGTACGCGGTCTTGTTCGCCGGTTTCATGACGACAGGGGACAAAAAGCAGGATCGCTACCTGCTGCCGGTCTACCCCGCGCTGGAGATACTGGCCGCCCTGGGACTGGTTCAGCTCGCCAGCATCCTGAGTAGCGACTCTGTCAAGTCCCGGCACCGCATCGGCTGGTCTCCGGCTGCCGTGCTCTGCGTTCTCATGGTCGTGGTTCTGCTGCTGGGTGTGCTGGCAGCGGTTCACTATCCCTACTACTTTACGTACTACAACCCACTATTGGGGGGAGCCCCCACCGCTGTCCGGCTGGTGACCATCGGTTGGGGAGAGGGTCTGGAGCGGGCGGCGGCCTATCTGAACAGAGTGCCCAACGCCGATCGGTTGCGGGTGACTTCCTGGTACCACAACTCATTCGGGCCCTATTTCCAGGGGCAGGCCACCCACTTTGCCAGTGACGCCGGCCAGACGTTGAGCAGTGACTATGCGGTGGTGTATCGGAACCAGATTCAGCGCCAATTGCCCACTGCTGAACAGGTGCGTTACCTTGTCCAGCACCACACACCTGTCCATACCGAGACACTGCACGGGGTGGACTACGTGTACGTCTACCGCCTTCCCCTGGCACGTCGCAGCGATTGGCAGGCGACTCGCCTGCCCGGTCGCGTCACCTTCTTTGGTGTGGGAGAGACAGGCTCTGACCATGCCCCTCTCGCCCTGCGCCTGTACTGGCAAAACGAGGGCCTGGTCCATGACGATGCGTGGTGGGTTACCTTGCAGTCAGTGGATGGGGTAACCCTGCCCTGGCAAGAGTGTTCGTTGCGGCCTGAGTTTGCCGACGAGCGAGCAGTGTCCGGCGGGCTGTTGGAAAGCGACTGCCAGGTGACAGGCGATATACTCTCACCGGGCGGGTACCACCTCCAGGTGGGGGTGGGCCCGGATGCTGACCAGGTCACGATCGTTCCTTTCCCGGAAGGGGAATTCGCGGTGGCGGTGCGGGATGGCGGAATCCCTGCGCTGGTGTCGCGGATGACTGCACTGACTGTCCACGCGAGTGCTTCGCTACCGCAAGAGGCACGCCCGGCCGACCTGGTGTATGGCGGGGCCGTGCGCCTGGTCGGTTATGCGACGGAGGCCATCTCGGTCAACGGTGAGCCGCATCTCCAGGTACGGCTGTACTGGCAAGCGCTGGAACCGATACCGTTGGCGGAGTTGAGCCAGTCACTGGCGGTCAAGATGGCGATCATTTCCCCCGAGGGGGTGGCCTTGGCCACCGCGGAAGGACCCTTCATCAGTGGCGAGGCCCTGCCAGCTGTCTGGCCATCTGGTCAGGTGCTGACGGGGACCGTGTCGCTTCCCTTGCCGGCACCGATTTCGGTCTCTCCACAATCACTCCTGAGTCTGGATGTATGGATGGGCGGGCAGCAGGTGGTTCCGCTTACCTCGGATGGCCAGGTGGCCCAGCCAACATTGCCAGCGATTGAGATTGAATGAAACGGTGCGCCGGATCTGTGGCACGTGGCCATTGGACTGTTCATATGCCTTTGCCTGGTCCGTTTTGACAGCACTCCACCTCCTACGGTATAGTGTAGAGACCTGGGACACCGAGTGGTGGGGAGAGGTATTTGCCGGAACCAACAGTAGCTGGCCCCCGGTCTAAGAAGGCTATCTCCGTGGTGGCAACCGCGTTCTCACGATTGGGATGGCTTTTCATCCTGATCCTGGCGGCCGTGCCCCGTCTGACCAGCCTGAATCGTTTCCTGATCGTTGATGAACCGGGACGCTGGGAATGGGCTAAACAGTTCTTCATCGCCCTGGTCAGCGGCAATCCGGCCGGGACGATGATTCACGGCTACCCGGGGGTGTTGCCCGACTGGCTCTCCTCTGCATGGATTGGTCTCAATGCACTGTGGCGCTCCTGGCAGCAGGGGGAGTGGCTGGGCCAGACCGGACTCCACGTGATGCTCCACGAGTGGAATCGGGTTCCCCAACACCTGGCTGACCAGCGGTGGGGTGTAGTTGTCGGCAACACCCTGTTGGTGTTGGTGGCCTACCTGCTGATCCGGCGCGCTTTTGGGTCGAAGATTGCGCTGGTGAGCGGTGTGCTGATCGCGCTGGATCCCTTTTACCTGACCGACTCGCGTATCAACCGGGCCGAAGGGCTGACCGCCGGCGTGGTCTTCGCCAGTCTGCTGCTTTTCGTCCTCTACGTGCGTGAGGGCAAATGGCGCTGGTTGCTGTTGTCCGGCCTGGTAGCTGGTTTAGCCTGCTTGGCCAAGATTCAGGCTTTTGTCATCTGGCCCATCCTGGGGCTGATCGCTCTGATTTACTGGCTGACAGCGACGGATGCCGGGGCGCCCTGGCAACGGGTGCGCCACTGGGCAGTGGCGATGGCAGTTTGGAGCCTGGCCCTGATCCTGACATTCTGGGTGGCCTGGCCAGCCATGTGGGTGATGCCTGGGGATACGCTTCAAATGGTCTACGACTACGTGGCAGAGCAATCTGGAGCCAAGGGAGTCAATCTCTTCTTCCTGGGCCGGGTGATACGCGATCAAGATCCGGGTCCGTTGTTCTACCCGGTTGCTTTCCTGCTGAGGGTCAGCCCGCTGGTCTTGCTGGGGCTGGTGTCAGCCGGGTGGGCCTGGTGGCGACAGCGTGACCGATCACAGCGTCGCTATGTGCGTGAATGGGTGACTGGCCCATCCGGGTTGTGGGTGGTCACGGCCTTTGCCCTGCTCTATCCAGCGGTGATGACCTTGGGCAGTCACAAGCAGGATCGCTACCTGATGACCATTTTTCCAATGGCCAGCCTGCTGGCAGCGACCGGCCTGTTGTGGTTGTGGGAGCGTATCTGGCACAAGTCTCGGGTCCCAGAGTTCAGGCTGCAGGCCGCCGGCCTGGGTGGGTTGCTTCTGGTGCAGCTGTTGGTGACTGCCCCCTTTCACCCTTATTACTATCCCTACTTCAACCCCCTCGTGGGTAATGGTCGTACCGCCCCGGGTCTCATCCGCATTGGCTGGGGGGAGGGTTTGGACCAGGTGGCCGATTACCTGAATCGACTTCCCAACCGGGAACGGCTGGTGGTGGCCAGTCGGTTTCCCAGGCACCTGGTGGGTTACCAGGGGCAGGTGGTGCCATTGGATGCAGGGGGGGAGTGGACTCAAGCCGACTATGTTGTTTTCTACATTCACCAGGTGCAACGGCAGCAAGACCCCGGACCGGGTGAGATTCGGTGGCTGCAACGCTATCGGCCGGAACATATGGTGCGGCTGGGGGGCATTGAGTATGCCTGGGTGTATGAGAACCCCATCACCGTGCCGGCTGATCCACAGGTCAGCCAGCAGGCGGATCAACTGCAGTTCTTCGGCTACGTCTGGGAGGAAGCGGAACCAGCCCTACGGTTGGTCTGGCTCAACGAACAAACCCTGCCTGACAGACAGATGAAGGCTCGCCTGGGCAACGACCAGATCACGACCCCCTGGCTCACCTGTGAGCCGGCTCCTGGCTTTGCCAACGCCGCCCAGACATCGGGCGAAGTGGTGGAGAGCTGGTGCTCTCTGACCGATCTCCCCTCACTGCCCAGCGGCCTCTACCATGTGGAGGTCGGCGTGGCCCAGGACAAAGGCGAGGTTGTGGTGCTTCCCTTCCCCCAAGGACGAGCGTCGGCAAGCGTCGGACTTGATGGTGCCCTGGTACACTTGCCCCTGGCCGAGGCGCTGGAGGCGCTGGGCAGGGCGGCGTTGCCTGGTAAGGCCGTATCGTCCGAGGCAGTCTATGGCGACCAGGTGCGTCTGGTGGGTTATAGGATTCTGCCGCCCCAACCCCACCCCGGCGACACAGTGCGGGCGGACCTCTACTGGCAGGCACTGAAATCAATGGAGACGGATTACGGGGTGTTTGTGCATCTCCTGACCAATGACGAGACGCGGGTGGCTGCAGCCGACGTGCGACACCCGACCAGCCAATGGACCATTGGCGACGTCCAGCCTCAGCGCTACCAGCTGGCTCTTCCGACGGACATTTCTGCCCCCTCGGTGCTGCGCATGGATGTGGGTCTTCAGGACGAGACGCTGCACCTGTTGCGCCCGACCACCCTGGAGGGTAAGCCATTACCCTGGACGGTTGCCCGTCTCAAGATCACCCCTGAAGTGTGGCCTGACACGGACGGCATAACCCCGGTGCCGGCTACCTTTGATGCTGATTCGGGATCTATCGGACTGGCCGGGTACCGGTTAATACCGTCCTGTGCGCGCCCTGGTGACACGCTCACCTTGACGCTCTATTGGCAACCGCAGGCGACGCCAGGTGAGGATTACACCGTTTTTGTGCAACTGGTGAATCCGCAGGATCAGGTGGTGGCTCAGGGCGATGGTCCACCGCGTGGTGGAGCGTACCCTACGTCCTGGTGGGCGCCGGGCGAGACCATTGCCGATACGCATCTGATACCGTTATCACCCGACCTTCCCCCCGGCGACTATCGCCTTATCACCGGTCTCTACCGTCTGGCCGACGGCACCCGCCTGCCGGCTCAGGCTGAGGCAGCCCTGGGCGCAGATGCCCTGCTCCTGGCAGAATTGGAGGTAGGGTCACCGTGAGCCAGGGAATCCGATGGGACTCAATGAGAAAGAGTCCGCTGGCGGGCTTGCTGTTGAGCATCCTGGCGCTTGTGGTCGTCGTCTTCCTGCCCATCTCCCCACTGCGCCTGATGGCTTCAATGGCACTGGTGTGCTTCCTCCCGGGTTGGGCGTTGACTGCGGTCTTCTTTGCCAGGGCAAAGGAACGTCCGGGTCTGGGCGAACAGTTGCTGTTCGGCCTGGGCGCCAGCTACGCCATCACCATCGTTGGTGGGTTGTGGCTCTATTACGCCTTGGGACGCTTGTCCCTGCCCTCAGTGTGGATGCTGTATGCCGCTGTCAGCCTCATTGGCTTTGGCCTGGCGTTGGTCCGATCGGTTGGCGTCCGGCCATCTGAGTCGGGCCAGAGGTCATTCAGCGTTGCTAGCATAGGATTACTGGTGGGCCTGGTCGTCTTGGCTGCCTATTTCCGCTTCTATTTCCTCTCCTATTCTGACTTCCGCGGTGATGAGGCCGAGGTGGTGCTGCGGGCGGTGGCCACCATTCGGGGGCAGGGTCAGCCCATTCTGTCTCACACCAAAGGCCCGGCCGAAACACTGTTAGCTACCGCCTTTGGACTGCTGCACGGTGCGTTCGGTGAGCTGACAGCCCGCCTTCCCTTCGCCCTGGGCAACCTTCTGGCTGTGGTGGGCACCTACCTGCTGGGACGCCGGTTGTTCGGGCCGCGGGTGGCTTTGATCGCCGGGGCACTGGTAGCCATCAACGGTTGGTTCATCACCTACGGCCGCACCGCTCAATACCAGAATGTGGTGTTGCCTCTGTCCATTCTGGGTGTGTATGCGTACGTTCGATTCTATCAGGGGGGTAGCCACGCTTACCACGTAATGGGGAGTCTCTTCCTGGCGACAGCCACTTTCGGCCACTACGAGGGCGCAGCTGCCCTTCCCGCCGCCCTTTATCTGCTCATCCTGGCCCTGAAACGTCGGGGGCTCTGGAACCGACAGTCGCTGATGTCTATCCGAGAGGTATGGCCGGTGGGACTCTCGCTGCTGATGGGAGCGGCCGTCATCCTGTCATTCTACGCTCCTTTCATTCTGAATCCGGCTGTCGCCGGTGCCCAGCGTCACGTGGCCAAGCGTTTTGGCGGCAGTCCGCCCTACAACAACTGGGATGCGTTCTACGTCAACGGTCTGTTTTACAACTCCGTCTACTACGTCCTGGCCGTTGGCAGCATTCTGCTGTTGGCAACATTGCGAGGCATCCGACAGATGCTGGGCGATAGCCGACGGGCCACGTGGGCGGCTGTCGCTGCCTTGCCGTTGCTGCTCCTGTCCTGGACCGGAATAACGACACCCTGGTACGCTCTACTGATATATCTGGCGTTGATGGGGCTGTTTCTGTTTTCATGCCGGGTGAGCGTCCCTGTCAAGACGATGTTACTGTGGATCTTGCTGGCGGCCGGCCTGTATCTCTTCGCGGTGGAACGGCCGGGCAACCACTATTACGTCTTTATGCCCCCGCTGCTGGTGCTAGCCGCACTCACCGTGGATCGGGGCCTGTCCTGGCTGGGGCAAATGCGCCCGAAGCTGCGCCGCTGGATGCTGCCCACAGTGACTGCATTGCTGTTGGCCCTGTATATCCTTTCCACCTGGCACCAGGCGCTGGTCTTCATGCGCACCGATGTGGAGTATTTGCTCACCTACCCCAAACACCGCCATCCGGTTTTCTGGAGCGACCCCCGTTACCCGTTCGACATCCGCA
>SDBS01000927.1_pt1 | contig 29517 bp, 52 predicted proteins | sample 2277091 | NCBI WGS metagenome assembly SDBS01 (sample SAMN10404972, study PRJNA504765) | marine sediment metagenome | isolation source: marine sediment core GS10_PC15, 163 cmbsf | place: Arctic Ocean: Southern Knipovich Ridge | collected 2010 | reverse complement strand
CGACATCTATAGAATCGCCATAGTCTTCAAAGAATGAACCAATTTTATAGAACAACTCTTCAAAAAATCGCACCGATACTAATAGTATTTTCATTATGTATACAATACTGTTACTTGTGGCGTTGTGCCTGAGACATCTGCAAAAATGCCAAGTGATACGACCTGCGGACTAGATGGTGTCCATTGTACTGATGTGAGTGTAACGGCTGACAGTGTACATAATTTAGTACCACTGCCAACTGTTGCATTATCATAAAGAATTACAGTAGCAGTATCGCCGGCAGCCGTTAATAAAACAGAAACTAATGAACCAGGGGCAGCTTTTACAACGGCGTCAGCGGTTACATTAGAAAACGCAACGGGTATTATGCTCATTTATTAGCACCTCGCTTACGCCTACCATTAGTAGTTTTAGGTTTGTCTGTTAAAGGTGCTAATTTGGTACTAATAACTTTATCGCTGCCAAGTGTATCTGGAAATTTTACTTCAAAGGCTGGTTTAGGATTAAATTCTAATCTATCAGCTGGTATAGTAAATCTAGGAATTCCCTTGATACCACAATTTGTCATAACAACAATCTTGTCATTAATAATTCTCAGGGAAACTATATTTCCTGGTTTTATTTCAGGAAAATCACCCTGAGAATTATTAGACAGAAATTGACAAACCGATTGTTTTACATGATCTTGGTCATCAATTTCAATGTTCATCATGCAGCCTGTTCACCCGTCAGCAGCCAAATATCAACCTGAATACCAGTATCAGCCGCCGACGCATTAAGATCAAAAGAAATAATATCGCCAGCGTCAACAGCAGCCGGCGTGTTTGTGCCACCAAAACCAGGGGTCAACCAAACTCCAGGTGTATCCTTGGTAGCACAAATAATAGCCGTAGCAATTGCGCTACTATCAGTCACATTATCAACATCAAGAGTTAGACCAGCATCATCAGCGCCTGGCGCAGCTTGAATGGCAACAATTGTACCTTGCAATGGAATTTTCTTATAGGCAAATAATGTACTTAATGTAATACCCACTTGCCCTTCGTGTACACTCAAAACTACTATTCGTTCCTTCATAATTTAATATTCTCCTAACTAATTTATCAGTCTCTAGCCGCTGCGACTAAGATATAATCTACATCTACCACGTTGCTATTTGTATTTTGCGCCGAACTAATTACGATCACTGGCGCGAGTGCTACCGTAACAGTTACACAATTAGCTGTCAGTGTTCCTACTAATGCGCCGTCAATATAAAATCTGCAATCAGCCCCGCCATCATCAACTTCAATTCTCAGCGTTTGATACACGTCTGCAGCCGGAGCCGTGCCAGTTGCGGCGTTACCAGTAGCCTTAGTAGTGCTTTTTACGCCCAGTGCAAACCATTCGTCTGTTGTGGCATTCGTATCATAACAGAAGGCTACCGCATCACTAGCCACCGCCGTTATGGTGTCACTGCTGTTTGTGAACGGCAATTCGAGAGCTACATTATCAGTTAAACCTACACAGATTTCAGTGTTAGTAACTGCAGTATCAAGATGCAACCTAATTTCGAAAACAAGACTACCTTGGTCAGCCTGCCACTCCAAACTTAAAGAAAGTTGCTCCGCATCGCCAGCCGTATTTACTCCAGCATCGCCACTTGTAATTTGATAAACACCGAATTGCTCTTCTACAATTGCCTGAACCGCTTGGCCATCTGTGCCACTAGCTTCAGTGTATTGGGCCAAAACCGTATCTCCAATAAAATCGTCAAACCAATACATAGCTGAAGAAACTATTGGTAGACCACCAGTGTCTATGGCATAATCCCACTCGTCACCAATAAAAATCGCCTTTTCGACTACTTGAGGATCATCAGTAATAGCGTCAATCCGCAAGCCAACAACATTATTAGTGCCGCCGGTCGCGTTGCCAATAGCCAGATCAATGGTCAATGCGTTATGGGTATTTGTACCAGTAGTATCAACTGGGGAAGTAAAGGCAATCTCAGTATTATCAGTAGTAGCAGCACTATCAGCCGCCGCAACTGCTCGAAGTATAAATTGATCGTTTCCTTCAAGAGCAAAATCAACTTGGTCATCAGTATCAGCGGTTATAGTTGTGTCACCATCAGCGTCGAGTATCAAAGACAAACCATTCAAGTCAATAGAACCACCAGACACAAATGAGCCGCCATTATTCCACGTTGCAATAGGTGTACCAGCATCTTGGAATACAGCTATGACACCAGAGCCACGCTGATTAACAAGGAAGTTAGGCGTTGCCGTACCGTTAAAATCTGATAGATGGAGACTGTCCATATTTGATACGCCGTAATTGCCAGAAAAGCCCAAAATGACGAATAGTAATAAGACGCCTAATATCACAACCGTTCTAATGTTATTCTTTATTTTCATAATTATTTACCCTTTGGGGGCTAAGATATATTGGATCAATACACCCTAGCCCCAAGTAAGGAGGAGATATTAAGTTACGTTATTCTTATGTAAACCCCTGAAATCTGAAATAGGAGCATTGTCATAAGTGGCACTAAATCTATAGGTCATCTGTCTAACTTTCCAGCGCAATTGATCGTTAGTAAACATTGCGCCTGCGCTATCGTTGTCCGCCGTAAAAATTGACGGGACAGTATTGCCAGATACAAAGATTAGCCAAATAGCCGCCGAAAGATTAGGGTCAGCTACAGCGGCCCAATCATTTGTATCAGTCCACCGGGGAACGACAATAACTTCAAATCCTTGAAAATGCGGATTAATATCATTATTGGCAGAACCGGGTAATTGCTCACTATTACGAATTTGGAGTGCAGTAGCTCTGAGATCAGTAGGTACTAACAAAAACTTAGGCGCATTTTCCATCCCAAGTTGAGCGCCAGCGCCTTCCACTCGATCAGTTTGCTTTGTCATCGCGGTATAGGTAGCATCCCAAGATGTGAATGACAAAGCCGCCGTAAGCAAGTTGGCATGGCCACCAGTCGTGGTGGCAACAGTGGCATTAAATAACGCGCCACTATCGGACAAAACTGGACCAGTGTCAGAGTTATTGGTGAATACCGCAGCTACACGAAGACTGATGGAGTTAAACCAAGAATTTGATAGTCGTGTTGGAAGTGTTCGGATACTATTGGTCTTATCTTTAAGCATTGCTTCCAAAGTAACCCCGACAAAACCGCCACGCTTCACAAATGAACTGGTTTCCTCTTGGTCGCTCCATTCCATCTCGCCATATGCCGCGCCTTCATTTATCACATCAAGCGTGTTAAGACCAAATAATCTAACCAGCGTAGCGTCGTCAATAGTGTCAACCTCTTCAGTTTTAACAATTGGTTCCCACCATTTTTCACGCTTGGAATAATCATTAGCAATCAAAATGTTGACAGCGTCTTTAACAATACTAGACATAGACGATGTAGTAACGGCTTCATATGCACGATCACTAATCATTGGATCGCCACCAAGAATTTGGTAGGCCCATTGTGACATTTTAGGAGTTCTACCCAATGATGTTTTATTTTTACGCCATGAATTATAAGCCTCTGGCATACGTTCTAAGGTGATCTCATCTTGATTATGCTCTAAAGCCTTAAAAGCGGTATTGCCCATCATAAAACGCATAAAATCGAGGGTGAAATTATCATCCTCGTTCTGACCTGCTGTAATAACAGTTTCACGAATGTTGCCACTCTCAGTTACACGCCCAGTGGTATCCATTGAAGCCTGAGCTTCTTGTACAGTTTTAATCATAGTGTCTAATTCATCAGCTTTAATAATCTTACCAGTAAAGGCCTGACTAACAATACCCTTACTTGCTACTGACAACTGGCTTTCATTTAGTCGATTAACAAGCAGCACTTGACTTTCCAACACCTGAAACTTTTCTTCAAGAGTGATTACTTCTTCTGCTTTCGTTTCTTCTTCTTTTTGAAGCCGTGCTTGCTCATCTTCTTCATCCTTTAATTTTTGTGCTTCATCTTCTTCAGACCTAATCTTAGCTTCTTCCCTATCTTTAGCTCGTTGCTCTTTTTCTCTTTCTTCCATCTGTGTAAGAGTAATTTCACCAATCATTTTTTCCAGTTCAGCACGTTCCATAGTCTCTATACCTCTTTGAGTTTTCCCACTTTCTTTTATATTTTCAGCAGCTAGAACACGATTAAACTTTCCGCCCGCTGCTGGTTTGCTTACTAAGTCCACGCTTGATGCCGATGCTATCCCTGATACTGTTGGAAAGAATTCACTACCTATTTGAATGTCTTCCCCCATAATTGGAGAAGTATCCACACTGAGACCAAAAATATTAAGCACATCAGCGTCATGAGCATTTAAGATTTTACGACTTAAATCCTCTTTAATAATCTTGCCAGTACCCATAATACTATAAGTTTTAGCGTCCCAGTATGGTGAAACAATAGCACCTAATAACTCGCTATCCGCCGATCTCATGCCTTGTTTTTGTTCAAACTCAGCATCAGTAAGATGATTGTCAAATACCTGAATGTCATTAAAAACACCAGATTCAACAGCTGCCTCTAGCCCTGCTATGTCATAATACCTTTTATTTTTAGAACGGAGATATGTTTTGTTGTCTACTGTTACAATATCATCAGGAGAGTTCGGACCTATTACGGTTACATTCCAAGCCTTACCCGTCATTGGAGTATCATCAGTACTAGCAATCGGAGATAGCGCAGCCTCTTGATAATGGATACTTTCTTGACCATTAAAATTAATATCAAGCCTGGCTGCCGGCATAAAAGTTCCCATACCTACATTTGTATTTTCTTGACCATCTTTTACATTAGCTTGTAACGCTGCTAGATTTGCTCTAGCTTCCTCTGGTGTATCATGGCATTTGATAAGTTCTTCTGGTTCAGTCTGCCAAACACATTGCCCTCTCAATTCAAATGGCATAAAAAAAAACCGCCTTAATCATTTCTGATTTTAGCGGCTCTATGGCTCAAGCTAATTTTATTTTCTTTAGTATATCATTGATAATACATTACGTCAACACACTTCAATAAGTCGATCTATAAATTCCACCCGACTTACTTCAACTAAACGTTTAACATACCTACCACCTGATTGCATCGAAACTTGAAACTCTAGGGTGTCGTCGTCTGGTATGTATCGACATACTTTGTGATTACCTACACAGATAAAATTATTAGGATTACGCCATATGTTATTTTGACCGTAAGTATGCAAGCGTTGTCTCATATTAAGTATTATATCATAAACGTGTTAGGTGTCAAATAGTTAGTATTTTGGTTGCCTTATATAGTATCGTAAATATTACGTAAATACCCTATCACATCTATTGACAATTACTAGCAGATGTGATAAGATATAGTTAGTTAGAAATTGACCTAACAAATAGCAAAAAGGAATTGAAAATGAAAATTGCTCAATTAAACGAACTGTCTGACACAGAAAAATATCAATATTTTGCCAAAAGATGCTTAGAAATAGTGTTATCAAAGTTAAGTACATATCCAGAAAGCACCGACCTGCAATATAAAGTAAAAGAGGAAGCACAAAATTTGGGATTTGGCGAGGAAAAATCCCAAATAATCTATGAAGCAGTTCTGACCTTATAAACTAAGATCGATCCCTAGTCCTAAGCATAGACATTAAACTGCTTAAAGGTGAAATTATGTACTACGCCGTATTAACAGATGGAGAAATAGTATATCAAAGTAAAGTTTTTTCAGAGGAAGAATTAGCAAGAGCAAGTGAATCTGCAATCGAAGCTACTGATGGGAATATGTGGTGGGAAAAAGGTGACAAAGAAAATGCAACCTACTTAAAAGATAATAGTTACCGTTATATAAAGTCAGTAGTAGACAGAAAACTTATTTAACCTCTCCTCGGTCCTAAGCACAGACACTAAACTGCTTAAAGGTGAAATTATGAATAACCAAGTATTAATACTCAATTATAATGGTGGAATAGTATTCCAAGGCGAAGTTAAAACATTCAATCATGAACAAGATCAAGATTCGGGCTGCAAAATTGCCAATTGTATTATAAATAAACAAACTATTTCAGTCTGGAAAATTGACGACAAATGGCAAGGATGGATATAATTATGAAACAAATTCCAATGTTCACAGACAGCCAAGATTTACCCTTATTCTCCCAAACTGCCCCCAGAGCTAAGGCTCAACTATTTAAGATGGTAGCTAAACCAATACAAACCAGTTTATTTGATGTTGAGTATGGACTGTGTTTAGATACTGGGTTAGTTATCAAAGATATGAAGGTGTGCATATGTCAAAAGCATTAACATTATTAAATAGTACTTACATTCCAAGTGGTGACTATGTTAATAAAGTACAAGCCGCCGAATATTTAGGCATCCCGTTAGGGAATTTACAATATCATATCGGGAAAGGGAATATAGATACTATCAATTTTCCCAGTCATGGACATTTGATTAACGAATTGGATGTGTTAGAATTTGAAGAGAAATTAAAAGAAATGAAACCAGGCAGGCCAAGTATTTATAGTAAAGAGGTGATTGAATGAGTAAAGCGCGTTTAGCAATGGTTGTCAATACCCTACGTTCAGCTGGGGCAAAAATGAAACAGGGTAAGATTATACATTCAAGTAAAGAAAATGAGGCAAGATTTAACAATGAAATACTTTGGATAAATTACACAGAAGAGAGAAGGAAACAGAAAGCGAGGGATAAAATGAATAAGCAAATGATTGTGCAAGTAACAGAGAAAATGTCAACGCAAGATTTGTTAAAATTACGCGAAACCATTCATGATGCATTTCCAAAGACAGAACTAATAATAAAATGTAATAATAAACAAAAAAGGCTAAAAGAGTTACATGCTGCTATTGAAAATGTTCAAAATATGGTAGATCAGATGACAGAAGATGGCACATTAAAAGACAATTCTAATGTACGCTACGAAAATAGCCTTGCTAGTTTATTGCATTGGTGCAGTAGCGAAGTGAGCCAGCAAATATCAACAAACATATAATGAAAATTATTCTGTAAAATAGACAAGAATCAAATGAGCGCACAAGAATTAGTAAACGGAGCCAATAAAAGTATCGTAGGGCTTCCAGTGAATATCAATAAACTTATCAACCAACTGTCAGAAAGTGAAGATATTACACATGAGCAAGCCGCCAAAAAGATTTATTTAGCTATAAATAAATGGCGCAAGGATAGGCTGCCAACAGCTAGAGAGATAGTTTAGGCTTAGGTCTAGGCTTTAATGGTTTTTTCTTTCTATCTACTAACTCCTTGTTTATCGCCTTATCCAATGGAGTTTCTTGCACTCCAATCTCAGGGACCACAGTAGCCATGGTACACCGACAATTAATGACCTCTTTAGCTTCTCCACTCGGATCGCCAGGATACATCATCAACGATCTGCCCACACGGAAAGGTTGGTCGACTGGTATAGGATTGTTAAAATATCTTCTATGGGCAGATATATGAGTGTCCCTTGTGTTCCCCCTTGCCGTAGCTATCCAACGTTTAAGCAGGCCAGGGATTAAATTACCTGCTTGCTCTTGTGTTGAAAATTGAGCCAGATTATTAATACGTGTCATCTCAGTTCTGGCTATAGCCTCAGCTCGGGCAGCTACTCCCTCAACTACATCAGGACGATTGCGAGTTCCCCAAACACCATCTCTAGCATTAACACCTAATACCTTAGTAATCCCCTTCATCGCTTCAAATGGGGACTGTTGAGCTAAGGCACCTTGTCGGAGTTGAGTGTTAATTTTTGACCTTAGATCTTCTGTTATATTCTGGACAAGTTCAGCGCTAAAGTCTAATGCAACATTTACTTGACTTGGGGCTAGAGAATTAAATGAGGATACATTAAGACCAATTGTATCCAATGGATTAGCTACCATGTCTACTCCTAATTCGCCGACGCCAACAAACGACGTATTAAAATTAGCAGTTAAGCCAGATTGAAAATCGCGGATGATATTATCAACGCTATCTATTAAAGATTGTGTCCTAAATACTGTAAAATCAGTTGAGGCTTCATCAGCCAGGGTTAAGGCCATATCTTTACGAACATCCTGAAGCAAGGCAACTAGGCGCTTGATAGTCCCATCTTCAAGATTATCATAGCGCCTGGAGACTTCTAATAGTTCGGTTGCGTATTGCTCTTTAGGTGTCGGCATTACGTATCACCACCGACATTAGAAACCACTTGCCAATAATTCTCACAACTATCTAAGAATTTATTTATAGTATCATAATGATGAGAGCAGAATACCTCATCAATTATGATACTATTTTCATCGCCATATACCATTTTAGAACAGCCGATATAACAGCACTCTGTATAAATAAACCATATAATTATACCATATTTTATGTACAGTTTATCAAATTTCATAGATTACAAGTCATTTTAATTCTATTTGTTGCGGATACATTACCAAGCCATTCATCAATCTACCTTCAGAAGATGGCCAATTATATAACCGATTATCCATCAATCTTCTATCTATTGTGGAAGATTTAAGAAAGTGTTCCTTTGGGTATGGTTCATCTCCTGAAACATTTATCCAGTACCGGGTACTGGATAATACTTTGTGTGCAATTAAATTGTTAACAAGTACGATCTGCCTTACCAGTGTTACATAAGTACCATCTTCTAACCTGTCAACTCTAGGTGCTATGTAAATACTATTCTCTGATCTATTCATCACTTGCCCCATTTCTCTTTATTGCGTCACTTAAAAACTTATTAATATCCACCTGTGTACTCAATTCAGCTTGCTCTTTTTGCTTATCTATTTCATCTAAAATAACAGCTGGGTTATATTCTACCCCAAACTCAGTTACTATTTTGTTAACAACACGAGCTGCTATGTCTCTGGTAATAACTTTCAAATCTAGTACGGCAACAACCAAAGCATTAACTGCCTGAACAAAGGCATTGGAGATTTCAACTACATCACCCTTAACTATTTCAGGCACTTGAATAGTGATTTTATTGTCAATTTTACCGGTCTCTGGGTCAATTTTCGGTTTGTAGAATCCTGCTATTTCCGCCTGATCTGCTACAAATCGACACATAAACAATAGCCATTTCACCATGTCAGCTTGTTCATGTTGCAAATGTCGATTTGTTGGATTGTCTGCCTTTTCAGCCGTAGCGCGATTGGAAGTATCCATTTCATTGTGCCACGTTTCAGGTTGGTTAAGACCCTCTAGCGCCTGTTTTTTGGTAGCCTGGGCTGTTGCTATAGTAGCAGATTGTTTCAAGTCAGACGTAACAAAAGACCATTCTTCATTATCATTATGTACATTCACCTCGCCTTTGCCCATCGGTGGTCGTGTTCTTAACTCGCTGGCTCTCTCCTTTACTCTACCTGGATCTGCTCCTGTAAGTTTCACAAGCCAGCTAAAGTAATTAGCAAACTGTTCACGTTCTGCCAGGCTGAATAACACCTCATCGTTAGCATCCATCCAGTCAACGGATTGCAATAAGTCAGAATAACCGCGCGGTTGGTTTGCAAGATTGTTTTTATCAAAATAGAAGCATGAGCCAGTATATTCAGATAACCCTTTCTCCTTTAGAAAACTCAATTCCCAATCTTCCAGTGTAGCTTGATTGTCGGTAACAAGCTTGCCAGGATATTGAGGAGGTATAACATCATCCTGATAGATTGTGCCCTCATCTTCTCTGATAATCCTATAGCATTTACGTTCACTATTCTGTTCCTTTAACACTACAGCCCAACGTTCAAGATTGTTTTGAGGATGAAATATAACACCATTCTCCTCTAAATCACCTTGATCTATGTAGCCAAGCAATACACGCCCATCCGAATGCCTTACAAAAACAGGTAATATCAATTCACCAAATAGAGAATGAGCAATTACAAATCGTTTCAGATTATGATTATTATCAAGATTTCTTGCCCAAAATTGATCTAAGATTTTTTGTAATGCTTCGTCTGGTGTTTCAGGTTTAGTGTTACGGCCAAGAATAGCTGTCATGCGAAATTCAATAGCACGTTCTGCTATACCATTAGATTGGTATATATTCCAGACTGTGTTAATTATCTGGTCGTTTGTCATGGCGGAAAAGTCGCGCTTACCCTTTTGATCACCCGATTTATATCCAAATCCACCTGCCGCTGTAGTACCTGATTGAGGGTCATCATTACCATCGAAGTGACCGGCTTCATATGCTCTATTGGCGCGGGTATCAGATTGAGACAATGTAGTTAATCCAAAATAATCAAGTGCTTTATTAGTCCATTCTTTTATTGTTGCCATTATACTAACCTCTTTTAATCAATCGTTCCCTTTTATTGTACTTTGTCTTGTAAATATTAATATCTGTCTGCACATTCTCACTTGCCGGTGCTATTGTTGATCGTGCAGACCATAGAGCTAATGCCAACGCCCAGAACTTGTCAGCATGGTGCTTAGCATTACGTTCGGTGTCAAATACATTATTTTTAGCCGCTGTGATACTTTTCTTTATAGAATGTATTTGATAGGCTAAGTCTCTATCTTTAGGTAACACAACGCTATTCTTCTGAAATCTAAGTAAGGTTTCTACTGCCCAAAGCTCTTTACTCGAATTAGTGAAGTGAACACCTTGCGCTACTGTAGAACCTGCTAATGTTTCGGCCAATTGATTGCCTATTCCGTTTTGGTCAATTAAACAACCAGCAAAAGGCAGCTGAGTTAGTATTTGATAAATGGCATTTTCTTGATATTCATAAGGACAGCCAGCCAAAGATACCATTATCCTGACTGGCAACTGACCTGATGATGACTTGCCAATGCCTACAAATTCGGTCAAGTCCTTTACTCGACCAATATCTAGGCCGCCATAAAGAATAGGTTCGATTAAGCCCGCTTCTATAGCCTGGCGAACATCCTCAATTAGTCTACTAACATCTTCATGGGATTTAATATGATAACAGAGTAGATTATCCTGCTGGCTAGACTGTATTAAATCCCAGCTTATCCAGGCTGAAACCTCATCCTTGAACGCTAATTCATATTCCTGTTGAAAGTCTTCTAATGGCATATTTTCATAGATTATTTTGATACGATCATTGCCGTACTTTTCTACATGTTCTTGAGTATCTAATAGTGGAGCGTTAAAGTAAACATCTCTTATATTATCAGGATTGGACAGAAATGATTTACACTCCCACCACGGCGTAGACTTACGAGTATAACCCGGGTATAGCCGTAGCTCTTCTTTGAATATCTCCCAGAAGAAACCACTCGCACCCATTGGACTACTAGCTCCTCTCAATTTGCCACCCTTAGATACCACTGGAAAAGCCGCAACGTAATTGGCTTTGTCATGGGTCTGGTGTGCCCATTCGTCTAAGTACACCCAGAATCTTGCTTTGCCACGCTGAGGTGTACCAGGTGAAGATATTATCCTAGCCCCATTACTAAAACCTATCTGCGTTGTTGTGTTAGGTTGCGTAATTTTTGGCATACCACGAACATAAAGACTCTCGTATATTGATCGGGTATACAGTATCTTCTCTCTGGCTTCGTCTAAGTTGATTGATTGAAACAAGGAGGATACATTGTCAAGTAAAGCATTGGCGACAGCCTCAGCACTAAATGTAAATGATGCTGCTATTTGACGCGATTTAACTTCACATCTAAGAATGTTATTATCATTTAGATGTGACAGTTGGAAGTGTTCCCACTTGGCATTTGGCACACCGGATGCCATAGGTAAATCAAGATTATCTACCAAGAATTGACAGCGCTTAGTTAGTATCGTATCTCCTTGAGAGTATCTAGTCAGTATCACTTTTTATTTCACTACCAATCAGGGTCAGTCTCGCTCATTAGTCGCATTCCCGCATCTTTCACGACATCAGGATCAATTTCATCAATGAGATGAATTAAACGAGCTAATTTGGCTAAGACAATTCGTCCATTATGACCATCTGTACCATGCCTGAATTGCCGCACATAAACCAAACAAAATTCGACTTCTTGTATCTGGCGTTCGTCAAAGAAATCACGTAACCAGCTAGGGCCATCTCCCATTATTATTACTCCTTAATCTGTATAACCTACAGTGTATTTACTACTTATTCTTATTTAACCCTACTCTTCTCCACTAATTGCCTCATTTCAGATATTGTTTGAATGAGACGACCAATTGTTACACTAGCTTCTAATTGGTCATTATCTTTTAATGCAGTATCGAACATATTGGCAAGCTCATGCAATCGTTTACTTAGTATTTCTATCTCTTCTGTTTCGCTTTTATTCGTTATCATCAAATTGCTTCAAAATACTCGTTGCCTTTCTTTTATCTACCACCTGCTGAAGTTCACGGACCTCCATCTGAAACATTTCAAACATTCTTGTTATTGCCAATTGCCGTGTCAAGAATTGAGATATAACAGAGCCTTTATCAGTAACTTTGTCAGTAAAGGGATTTGTATCATCATCTTGCATGAGATCAACTTCTCCTCGCGAGCTATTCTTAGTATATTTATGTTCTGGTAATACCGATAACATTGTCTTCTTTACTACTTTGGCTGTATCCATAATAGAAATCTGCTTTATTGGAATAAATTCTAAATCCCACATTTTATTATTCATCAAATTGCTCCATTGTTTCTATAGCTTCATTGTTTCGCTGGCCCTGCTCTTCTTTCCACTTCTCAAAGTCAGTTAATGAGCCGCCATCAATCTCAATCACTTCCGATTTATCGACTAACATACCAGAGCTGCGGGCAATTAATTCTTGAGATTTAATCTTATCAATAAACTCAACAATAGGCCCATCCTTACCCGGTTTAATAGATTTTATTAAATGACTATGACCGTCTTTTTTGAAACGTTCTAAATCAAATTTTCCATATTCATTATAATAATCACCAATATCCAACCGGGCTTGATCTCCCCACCTCATCAACAATTCATTTGAGGTCATTGCCCTGGCTTGCAGTCTAACCTTGATTTCTTCTGCAATGTCAGGTTTTCTCAAGTTTTCGTAACCTACTTGAGCCAAGGTTTTACCATTACCCTTGTAGCCCGCAATTCTTGGTGCTTCAGTGGCATTAAATTTGGCTTCACCTAAATAGGCATCTATAAAAGCTATTTGTAGACCAGTGAGTTGAGCCATTTACTCCTCAATAATAGACCTAATAGTAGGTATCAATTCCTTAAAGGCGTCTATAATCCCCAAGCTACCAACCCATAAGCCGGCTGCCCATCGAATAATGTCTATCATTTTGTCTATGTCAATCTGGCCAAACATAAATAGAGTAACAGCCATTATTACTACGGCCATTGTAGTCCAGAATTTACGTGACTTCAGAGTTTCTTGTATTTTACTTGTATTCATTAGTTTTCTCCGATCTTGAATGTTATATTATCTTGCTCGTCAGGCTGCAAGGTATTCAAATAATCTAAACTCATTTCAATGACAACTTTCGTATTAGTACCTGGTGTGTCTGGCAAGTCAGGTTCAGGTTCGGGTTCAGGTGTAATAATGCCATTTTCAATTTCTTGAAAACAAACAAAAAAGGAATGATGACCAATTGTATTACCCGTTATTTCGTCTGGATGATCGGAAGACAAACCGACAACCCGTTCCCCTAAGTGAGGCCAAACAGATACAATCATCCCAAGATTAAGAGGAATATCTACTAATTCATTTAATGGCTTTTGGCCGGCGAATATATCTGGGGCAGCTTCGTGATTCTGTTTACCCTGCCAAGTCCAATGAACCGCCTTAAAGGCTTCACGATCATTCTGTTTGCATAGTACCTCAACAAATACGTTATGGTTACCGTTATTTTCATCGGGGAATAGATGATGAACACCTATTACTTTCCAATTAGAATTAGAGGGTTCGATAGTAATACCGTAACCCTCAGCATCATTAAAAGCTACACCTGTTTGAGAATATTCTCCTTGAAATTTTTCAATCCAGTCTTCAAAATCAAACACTTTGTTTCACCAATTTCTTTAACTCTTCTGCTAATTCTGCCAATCTCATAGCCTCATTAATAGCACCTGAGTTGACAGCTAATTGCTGTGTAAGTAATTCCATTCTATCAGCCATTTGATTTTGCCTTATGTCCATTCTCTCTAAGATATGCTCAAATAGCGCATCCGTTCTTTGATGTCTCTCATCCTGAATAGTCATCAAATGGTCAAGCCATTCACGATTCTGTTTACCAGAGTAAAGCGTATACCAAATGAATAACCCAACTACTGGCAACTGAATCAGTATTGACGAAAACTCACTCGGCATTACCTGAGCCTGATCTATCCCTATTACTCCCATTTGGGTCACTGAGAATGTTAAGATACTGAACTTCGCTCCATATATCATCAGTGATAGTATATAGGGTACACGTTATTTTGTCAATTAAAAAAACCACTCATGGATTCCGGTTGATGAGTAGTTTCTTTAGTCGAAAAATAACTTCCAAGGTTATTGTAGTGTTATTTAGTTTGTATGTCAAAAGTATCAGTAAGCAAGCTAGATGGAAGCCACACGCCAAACTTCAAATTCATATACTCCACAATCACATTGATTCTCATCGTCATCCCATACAGGACCAATAACAGTCTTACAAGTCATACATATGTATTGAGGTAGCAATTTATTTTCTATATCCTCAACAGTCATCACCCACCGCTTGTTCGCGTCGAGTTCTACATATTTTCTGACTACCATGCCAACGTGCCACTCTGTTATAACTGGAACGCTCACTGTTATGTAAGAGTTATCTGGTAACTTGACTTTGATCTCTTCTGTAGAAGCACTCTTAACAATCTTCTCTATCAATTGCGCTTGCTCAACTTCCGATAATCTAACATGCTTTAGCAATATTTGGTTTAGAATAGATTTTCTATCCATTAAAATCTCCCCCGTTTGAATGGTCACCCCCACGTGTGTGGGGAATATGGGTATCCAATTGGGTCAATCTTTTAAGTGTTTCAGGCTCCATAAATTGGTAAGAATTCTGATAGTTTCATATTGTCTCCATCATTGTATTACCTTGCTTGGCTTCTAGTAGTATTTTCAAAAATGTTATAAATTCTTGGCGTTCGTTAATTTGTTTTTTCAATTTACTAATTTCAAATTCTGTATCTTGAATATCTGTAGTGATTTTGGAACTTGAAATTGTCTTATGATCGTCTAGTATCTTTTGCGTAATATCTGTTGGATAATTTTTCATTGTATTGCTCCTAATTGTCTTTTTTCTAATAACGCTCTCAGAAATACTATAAATTCTTGGCGTTCGTTAATTTGGCTTTGTTTTGCATCTCTTACGAATTGCGTCATCCGAGCCTCTGCTGATGAGGTATCCTGTGTAATAAGACGATACCCCCCAAATTCTTTTTTCAATTTACTAATTTCAATTTCTATATTTCTAATATTTACAGTGATCGTGTGATTAGAAATTGACACATTATCTCTCAATACTTTTTGTGTAATCTCTGTTGGATATGTTGCCATTGTATTGCTCCTAATTTTAATTATCCTTGCCTTACTAGTCTTCCCACTTAGCTGTCATGCCGAACCTTAATTTCAAATGGATACTCCCTGATCCGTTGATTGTCAGTCATTCCAGGAATTAAATTAGTCTTAAAATACACTTGGCAATCTGAATCCCTAGCTTGGCTATACAGGTTTACAATCCAATCAAAGGGCGGTTTGAATTCTGGGGTTTTAGTACTAGAACTAGCGCCGCCCATCACAACCCAGTCAAACATATTCAAAGAATTAAACTGCAAACTTTCCATCATTGGCTCGCAAGACAGCCAGCACATACCATCAAAACCACTCTCTTTAATCTTAATAAATGCACTTTCAGCACGTTTTACAGTGTGCTGGTAATCACAAGACGTACCAAGCCAAACATTATCAGGGTAGCTAAAATCAGCCATACGCGAAGGGAATTTCGAGAGCAGTAGAAAATTCCACTGAGAATTACGCCTTATACTTTCGAGTACTGAATTAATCCACTCGACAGGAACCCACTTGCCAAATAAGTCAGCCATAGAACAAACAAATACATTTTGCTGCCCCATCTTTTCGGTAGGATCGCTAATTTTAGTTAAATCTGGTAATTTAGTATTGCCCGGCGCATTAAGTCTTGATGGTAAAAATGTCGGTTCAAAGTTTTGTGGAAAGAAACGCGCCGCTATGTCTCTAGCATAACAGTAAGCACAATTATGCAGACATCCGGTTATTGGATTCCATGACCATTTAGCCCACTCAATATTATCATTAGTTGGGTTAAATTTACTTTTCAATTGATAATCTTGAGTTAAAATACTAGTTTGATCATCTTTACTTAATTCATTCCATTCTGATAAAGTGAAATAATCTTTGTCCTTTTGCGTGACTATTGGAATTGTTGATAATGTTTCGGTGTCACTTTGTTTCTTGGTATCTTGATATTCTTTAACTGTATTAGTGATGTGACTTGCTGTTACTTTTTCGTTAGGCGCTGTTTTTACTGCATCTTGCCAGACTTCGAGTTTTTCATTATCTGTTTTGAGTTTAGAGAGTGGGCGCGTTTGGAATTCGGTAACGTTCGTTACCGGTTTTTCGCCATTTGGGGCTATAAGCACATCCTGTTTTAATCTTTCGTGTTCTACCAGTTGGAAGCCACGCACACGATTAAAACCGCTACTTTCGGCCAAGTCTGTCACGCACTGCGTCCAACTACCATAACCTAGCACTCTCCAAGCATCTCGCTTGTATCCTTCATAAAGTAATTGGCCTAACTTTTGACTTGTTGTTTCAATTTCTACTTTCCAACTTCGAGCTTCTGTCTCAGTCATAGGCTCAATTATTTCAATATCTAAATTGTCGCTTCGCATTAACTAACTCCATCCAATAAACTTATTTGCCCTGATTCGTTCAAGTATTCATTGTCATCCTGTCTTTGAATGTTAAAAAAATCAATTAACTCTTTTCCCTTGTCACTGCCAATACTATAAAAAGTATTAATCGGAATGGGGAATTTATCCCAATTAGTACCTAGCAAAAAACACCACTTATTAACTCCTTTTGTCATAAATTCTCTGATAAACCAAAAATCTTTCAATCTCTTTAATTTTCTGGCATCTATTTGATGACCTCTATCGGGATGTGCACCAATCGCTCTTTTTGTTCCCGCAGCACCAAAGCTAATAAGAAAATCTATATATCTGCATGATTTTTGGTTACTAACATATTCCAAAAATTGAAATTCATCTCTAGGTGAACCGTTAGGATCGGCGTATACCAATCCGTAGCTTGGCTTATGCATCATATCAGGCAAACAATTTTTTAATACAGTCTTATTATCTCCCTGAACAATATAAAAATCATTATAAGTCATCATGGCTTGGCGAAGAGTAATGACATTTTTTTCGCTCATTTCGCTGACATATCCTCTATGATCTAAATTATTTTCATTTAGCACAATAGCAGCCAGAACAGGACTGCCAGCTACAATATAATCAAGAGTAATTCCAGGGCCACCATTCATATCGTAATATAAAATTGTATTGCTAATAAAACTATGCTTTATTACTCCCTTCCAAATTTTACCAAGCATCGACATTATTTTTACAAAATCCTCTTGCTTTTGAAATGTCGATGCCGAATTTCCCACTCCGTTCTTTTTAGGCATAATTCTCCTTAAGACTTTTTATCATACTCATACCACTTCAAAATACTTAAAGTCAACCTCAAATCTCCATCAACCAGACTCAACCAGCCATTATCATATCTGACAACCAGATACCACTGAGCATGATTACCAGCCTGCCACAACAATGACATCATAGCATGATACCATATCGGATTAAGTTCTTTGTACCACGCCGGGCGCTCATTGAAATTCCGAACCCAACGCCGCGCCGACAGACCTCTACCATTCGCTTTGTTACGCCAAGCTGATTGCAGAAATAGCTTAACGTGTTTTTCTCGAAGTTGTAAACCTTGGCTATGAAATATGAATTCGTCTAACTCGTTTGGCCTTGATACTGATTTAATTGGCCTTATCACTGATTTAGGCGTACCAAGTACAAAGCGCTTAATACCCTGAAAATATGTCTCACGTGCAATATATCCACCGGTCGAAGTAGAAAATTCCATATCTATCTTGCTGGAACCATTACCATAACTAAATGGTATTTGGCGTCCTTTCCTTTTCTTTGGAGTAGTTTTCAAACGGCTTTCTTGCCAGCTTAACCATAATGAATAGGATGCGCCAGCCACTGCTATTCGTGGGATATGCTCGGCTGGTACACCAAGAACAAAGCTGGTACCACTAGCAAACGAACCAGCCAGTAAAGCCTGAGTTATCGGAGTAGGTATTTTGTTTTTAGGCTTTACTGGCTGGTTATCGGTCACTTAACTTTCCTTAATTAGCTCTTTTAACATGTTGTCAATCTCTGAAAGTCGTTTAATGGAAAATTCATTACCGCGAAAGGCATCCCATCTCAACCATTTGTATTCCTCTACCAAAATTACAATCTCTTCTGCCTTGCTTGGTAAGGGGAAACTCTTTTCCATTAGCAAAACCGTTTCCCTCGCTGAACTTGAAGGTTCCACTGACATTATTTTGCTTCCTTCCTTTACCAGCTGAGTATCAGTCATCAGTTAAATCCGTTGATAAATTTTCTCATTTCATTTATACTAGAAAGATGACCTGATATAAGCATTTTATCTCCAAGTGAAATGTCTGAATGATCTTTTGTTTCCTCATGCTTATCTAAATCTAACTTCATTGACACCCAAGCGTTTTCAAGATTATTTATATCAACATACCCTAATGCTCTTGCCTTACACCACTCTAAATGTTCATTACGATTACGATCCATTATATTTCATCTCCTAAATTAATTTCATCATTTAATACTGACATTCCTTCTACGCCTGATATTAAACCAATTCCAGGTACGGCTATTGCAGTTGGGGCATAACCTCCCTGACAAATTGGCAGCCATTGCTCATAAGTAGCTGTACTGCTAATACCAAACGAACTGGCATTATTATCTGCCAACCAGTGTGCTAATTCCTCTGGTGTTGCAAAAGCTGGACTGATTGGGGTTCCTTCACTTGTATTCTCGTACATCATATAGTGAGTACGTTCTATCATGCTGCAATGAGGTAACATGTATCGTGTTGATAACGGATAACTTCCAAACCAATCTCTAGCCACCTCAATACCATCTTTTTCAACCATTGCATTAAAATCATCTATTTCTTTTCGGTAGTTATCTAGTAGTGGAATAAACTTAGAACTTTCTTTTGGATGTTCCCAATCTGGTGTAACCATTCTTAATTCACGACCCATGATATTTCTCCTGTAATATTAATTATATCTTCTGACTACCTCTGACATACTCTGTCTGACACTGACAACCTCTGACAATCTCTGACCTAGCTGGTAAATGTTTTGTCAGTAACAGTCAAGTGCTAAGAGAGACTAACTAATCAGATTTAACAATACAACGCTGAATCCATCCTTTTAACCCATCTTGTACTATTACAGGCACATTATATGTTATTACTTGTTGAGGATTACTAACCCCATCCTCCTCTAAGCTAACCATTGCACTTCTTGCAGTATCAGATATTTGATCAAATTCACTTTTGGTCATCTCAATACTAGGTCTAATTCTACTTGGGGCAGAAACAAATTCTCTATTTGGTCGAACCATTGCAATGGGTAAAACTGTTACCTTCTTACTCATTATATATTCCTTTTAATTTTATAAAACTATGAATTTACTAAACTGCCATTAAGGGCTTTTACATCTCTCTTGACAGTACTTATTGAAACGGTGTGACCCATCCTTTCTAACTGTCTTGTTAGTTCGGTTGGTCCCATTTTCGGGTCATTCTTTACAAGGTCAACAAGGTCATTTTGGCGGTTCATTTTAATATTTTCTCTGGTCTGATTTGCAGGGTCAAGAGGTTCATTTTGCAGGTCCATTTGGTCCATATGACCCGATTTTAGGTTCATATGACCCGATCTGTGAACCTCTATTTTTGCCATCTTTTGGGCCTGCTGACCCTCTATTTTAAGCCGCTCAAGTTCAAATCTATGGGCCAGTTTTTGAGCCTCGATAGCCTGAAGACGTTGGCGCTCTTCATTCTGATATTGGGCTGTCTGTGTCTGGTTGTTTTCAGCACCAATCTTTTTTGTCCTGGCCCAATATCCAACCACCACAAAAAAAGGGATTGCCAGAGTAATATATTGAGCAATAATACCCTGACCAGACATTTCTCTATAATGAGCATAGGTAAAGAATAAAGCAAAGATAACGCTGAAAAACCAAAGCCACCGATTGCTAGTTTTAGCAGCAGCTCCTACCAAATAGACTGCCAGCCCTTCAACGGCTATAAAAGCAACTATAGCGACTACTATAGCATATAGAAGCGGTTGACCGTCAATTAGTAGACTAGTGTAAATATCCCAGCCTACTAAAGTAGCATTAAAAGCGCCAACAAAGTAAATGCCAGCTTCAAGATAAAAGTCATTTACTGTTTGGCCAAATGCTGCAAAGATAGATTTTAACCGATTGGCTACCCGAGTTTCTATATTCATGCTAGTTAGTCTTTAACCGTTTCATAATCAAAACCATAATAGCTTCTTGATAATTGTCTTTGTGCTATAGCCACAGTTGCATGCTCATTTAGCTTTAGGTCTAAAATGAATTTACCTATCCGTTCCTGCCAGTATACAGCATCTTGGATAGGAATATGAGTTTGTAGTCTGACTGACTTTATTTTATCTACTTTATCACTGATAATTATTTGGTAATTCATTATTCTAATCCTTAATATAAAATGGTGATTGACAATGATATGATTTAGTTTTGGCAATAGCAGCATTAACAGCCGTCAAAAAATGATCAGATATATTACCATCACCATTTTCATCAATTTCGATAACTTTCTCAACTCTAGCAGATTCTCCCCACTTTTCCAATGTTTGTAATTGTCAAACTCAACTCTAGAAATTCACAAGCCTTAATTACGTCCCTAATTTTCCATTCAATTTTATTAGTTTCAAGCCTATGAATTGATGACCGATGTTTGAAGCCAATATAAGAAGCTAGTTGAGACTGAGTTATACCAAGTTGGATACGGCGAACTTTTAGAAATTTATATACTTCCGTACACTTACTTTCAGTTTGCATCAGTGTCGTTCCCAATTTGTAAAGCCTGCTCAATTAACTCTCTAATCACTTTTACTCTCCAAGTCCTGCATTAACTAACTATACGTTATATTTTAAGCAACGTTTACAAGTCGCTGGCCCTTCAGCAATTATCAAGGGACTAATTTGAAATATTATTTGACCACTACCAGCACCTTCGGCAAAACAAAGGGTATGATTACCCTTTTCACCTGCTAAGTGAATAGCCTTTCCTTGGCCAACTCTCAAAAAGCCAGTTTTATCAGCTTCTTCAAATACTTTAATAGCTTTGGCGGCTTTAGCCTCTAAGATGGTATAAAGTTTATTAGTACTGTCATACATTTTGCTATTAGTTATTGCATTCATAGTTTTTCCTCTGCCTTCTTAGAACTGATTAACTACTAAACTATAAATATCATATCATAAAGTTGCACTCAACGCAACCCCCAATATACCAAAAATCATACTAATCTGACACCAATATTCAAATTAGCATTTTACCTGTGAATAAGTTGTGTATAACTACCGAACTACCTCTGATTTGTACTCAATTGGAAAGTGTAGGTGAGCAGTAATGTCCGTATTTGGTTCTATGTTTTTAGGTATAGAGTTAAACATGGACATCCAAAACTCTGTATTTTCATTCCAGCCGTCGAGTATCTCAGTCTTAGCCATATTGAAATAGCTCAACCTGATAGCAGCTATCTCGATATTAGCTTTTTCAAGTTCTTTGAGGATGTATTTGAACTGGTACGTGTAGAGGCGTACTGCGTGAGCGGCATCTTTCGCTTTCTCGACATAATTAGTCTGTTCTATTATAGTAGCCGCCTCATTTTGTCTGGCAGCATCTTTAATAATAATTTCTGGTACTGGTAGCCTTAGGGTATCCTGTTTTTCGGCCATAGCAGGCTCAGGCTTGAGACCCGAGCCAGTTGATAGTTTCTTTCCTTCTTTACGGTTACGTGTGTATAAATCATCAGTATCAATGTCATCTGGATTAGCTTGCTTGCCGTACACTTCATCCATATCTTTACCTGGCTCATTCTCGACATAGGCCCATACCTCAACCTTGCCAAGTTCAGGTGATGTACAATCAAATCTAATATCATCTTGATTGCGCTTAATTCGCTTTTTTAGCGCATCAGCCTCATTGCCTTCATTAACTATCTTCATGCGCCAAACACCTTGTTTTTCGCTATTTTCAGCTATATTTTTGAAGCCTTCGATCCGATTCTTGAGTTTGAGAGTATTGGCTTCAAGGCATTTAGGGCATTTGTCACAATAGCGAGGGATAAGTTTAACCTGCCCTCCTATCATTTTGGCCATACTGCGCTTACCAGAATTACGAGTACACCACTCCATTTTTTGCTCATCGCTTCCTTTGTCATACCTTGGCTTATTGTGGCTAATCTGTGGGGAACCTTTTTCCCCAGCTTCTAGCATGGCCTTCATATTGTCACGAATTGTTTGTTTTATTAAAGTCTCTTGTTCGTCGGGCTCTTTTTCTTCTTGGGGAGGTATTGGGGACCTGTTACTACATTGTTGTGCTTCTATTACTCTGTGTAAAAATTCTGTACTTGATTCAGTTTCCATTAAGTTACATTTTCCTTTAATATTCTTTTTAACAAAGCAGCTTCCGAAACATTTATATTGTATTGATTGGCTAATGCAGGATTAGCCAAAGATACATCAAAATTAATTTTATCTGAACATTTTCTATGAAAAATACATGTTAAGTTATCAAAAGGGATAGTCAAAAAAGTTTGATTTTTATGATTTTTCCCCATCCTGTAATCAAGTGATCCTTGAGACATTTGAAATAATAGATCAATAGTATTAATTAAAATTACTTCTCCAAAAAATAAATTAACAGGATCGAAATAGCCATATAAAAACATCCCTGAAGAAATTTTGTACAATTCGCTTGGCAAATCTGAATTATAGTTCCACTCTGTTATAGTTAAATCTCTATAGTTTGAATAATTTATTCTGCGAAACCGCTCCTGTATAGTAAATTTCAATGGACCTTTTAACTTATTGTCTTTAGAGATCACATGAATAATTCTGTCTATTGCTAATTCCCCGTCTAGTATATTGTTTTTTTCGCTCCCCCCAAGCAATGTACTTTCATATTTCAAATTACCAGTTTCAAAGATTTCAGGATATATTAGTATTTTAGCACACGCATGCGCCAGGTTAGAAAAATTTGCATTACTTTTGTTGTATATCGTTCTCATATCTGTAAATAATTTCCTTGCAAAATTCTTGATTGATTTCTCCACCAATACATTGCCTGCCTGTATGTTCAGCCGCAAGTAAAGTTGTACCACTACCTAAAAATGGATCAATAATAATGTCCCCCGGCTCAGTAAATAACTCTATTAAATTTATTATCATATCAAGAGGTTTTCGCCCCTTGTGAGATGTAACATCAGTTTGTGACGTTTTAATAGTTACTGCCATAAAATCTTGTGCATTTCGATAAATACTATCATTTGAAAATATGGCTGCATAAATCCAATTGCCAAAACCAATATTTCCTCTTGTCATTCCGTTTTTTATCCAAATAGCCATGGACCATGAATAAGGCATAGTGGTATTATTTTGAAAGAATGACTGAATACTACTAATCCCCGGTGTTACACAGACAATAGGCGCTTTTTTGATAAGCCAATCGTGATCCCAATTAAAATCATTATCCCATTCGTCCGCATCTGCATTGTACGGCGGGTCGGCAAACGCAAACGCTGCTTGAGGTATCGACTGCCAAAATTCTGTTTTAGATGTATCACCACAAAAAAGAAGATGATTGCCAAGTTTGGTCCAATCACCTTCAGGTACTTCTATTGTATCTATTATAGCTTGTTGTTCTTCTTTTTTATCTTTTTTAGTAAGAGCTTTGGCTATTTTGAGTAACCCGGTCATTGTAGGAATTTCTTCTTTGTCTAATAATTTGTCATAATACTCTTGACGCTTGTCTTCATCAACACTTGCCATCTTTTGCCAACGTGATGATTGAGATTTAGTCATTCCTATATCTGACAGTGACGGGGTCGCAGCCTGCGACCCCGTATCAGACGGCCTAGCGCCGTTATATTTAGGACTTTCCGCCAATATCTCCCCACCCTTGCAAGCGTATTCTAACATTTGCACTGCTATTTCATACGCTTGGTTATAATCCCTGGAAAAATAAGAGACAAGAGCCTTTAACTTTTCATACCCCTCCTTTGCCTCTTCAACTGTTTCGATATTCGCTACCACATTTGATACTTGAGTAATAATGTCAGTCTGCATTTCTCTATCTGACTCCGTTGTCTCAACCTGCATTATCTGTTATTATCTCCTTTGATATTTCTTGAAGAGCTATCGACAATTGATCTTTTACCATTTCAATAGCCTTAGTCTTAGCTTCAGCTTGCGAGATGTTGCCCAATTCCTCATGCCTAAAAAATGGTTCAGACGAAACTACCCATTGATCTGGATACAAAACATGGTGATATATTATTGTGACACTTATTAGATCAAAATTAATTTTCCAGACATTAGGAATCCTCTTTTTATCACTGCTACTGTACGAGCTACCATCTATCCAGTTGCTACTCATTGTTTTCGATACTCCTTTATAATAAAAAAAACCGTTTGAAATCTTTATTCTTGTCTCATTGCCCTACTGTCCCTCTCTCACAAGGTATACAATAAAACAAGAATAAAAACTTAAAACGGTTGATCTGTGAGAGATTTAGCGTGTGGGTCGCTTAGATATTTAGTTTGGGCGTCCGAATTGCCGTCAAAGGTAGTTGTTACCCTATGTATCTTAAAAGGGTATTGCGTACAACTCAGGCTAAAATACAGTATACAACAATTAATTTAGCCTGTCAAATTCTCCTTTTTGTTTTTTCGATCATTCATTATAACTTTCAAAGTATTTGGCTACTTCGATAATATCGTAACCGTCAAAAACTTCAAGAGAAACTTCAAGAGAAAACTTGCCAGTAAGAAATATACCATATCCATACTTTGGCGCATTATCTAGCACAAACTCTCTTGCATCAGCCGAGTGTGTTGTAAGTGCAATATGTTTTGAGTATCTAGTAACTGATAACTCTTGTTTGGGTTTAGGACTGGGATTCATCTTGTAAAATCTCCTCTCTAATTATGTCAAGACAAGCATCGCAGGTACAACCCATTTCTTTTGATGCTTGCTCTCTTAACAGAAATGGATCAATCTCATCACCTGGTAACTGAGCAGGCTTGACACAATCAAACTTATACTCTTTAAACCCTTTCTCGAGTACTTGCTGAACTACTCTGCTGCGCCCAAGGTCGAGACGCTCCATTAAAGTTTCAACCTTTTTATTCATTTTGCCTGGTATGGTTATAGTTATTCTTGCTGACCCTTGCTTTAATTTAATCATTGCAATTTCCTCAGCGAAGGTGTATTTTGCCGATCTATCATTTTTGTTAATTGGTCTAACACCTGAAATTTTGCTTTATATACAGTTTCTATTTCAGTTCTTACCTCTGTATATTGAGGTGGTTTTATGTTTCCAGAACGAAGCCCGTCTTTTAATTGTTCCAATCCTTCACGTTTTTCTTCTTTGGCTTTATTACACATTTCTGTCAAAATTTCTCTTGTTATCATTTACTTGGTTTTCCTTAATCCGGTAATCAGTTATTTTTGCGTTTAACTTCCGTTCCTCAATAGTAGTATTATATCATACTTAATCATACTTTACAAGACCAATTTCAATTAATTTGCGTAAATTTAGCGTAAAAATTAGAGTGCCTCCGACTCATCTTCGGCTTGTATTCCTTGAGTAAAAAACCGGAGGCACTCTAATTGTCCATTATCTCAATAGACAAGTGTAGCATATCATATATTTAATACTTTTCTAAACTTCCCACCTAACCATTTTGTATATGCTGGGGGGATAGCTTGAGATAGTTCTTTTCCAATCATCCAATCAATGTTCATTGCCATACTGGCAAACTTAGGATTAAAGTTATGGCCTGCTACTGTTATATACCCATTTTGGCCGCTATCATATTTACCCCGTTCGCCTGTTTTGAATACATGACTGCAATTTAGATTTACATCTATTAGTAATGAACATTCAAAATATCTATGTCTAATTACTCTTAAACCAAACATTGTGCCGCATAACATAATAGGATTATCTAATTCAAATCTTGCTCCCTTTACATTTTCAATAATATATGGCTTACCTGTCTTCTGCATTGCCCTACGAGTATCTTTAATTAATCTTGGATATGTTTTACCATGGATAGCTTTTAATGGTGTATAATCTTTACATGGTGGACTGCCCGCAATCACATCAAAATCTTTACCATACTTTATAATAAACTCTATAGCATCACCTTGATGAAATTCAAATGGGTACCTTTTTTGTGGCTCAATATCAACACCAACGACCTCAAAACCTGCCTGGTGATAACCCATACTAGTACCACCAGCCTTACAAAATGCATCTAACAGTAAAGGTTTCATTTGGTTTGTATATTATCTTTTACATGTTGATCTTTGTGAAATATAACTCTATGTCTATATTTTCTTGGTATCATATTTATTGGCCATCCTGACTGATACTGGCCACCATACTCTTTAGACGGTTCAGATTTACATTCAAAGAATACCATTTGAGCTACTGTCTCGCCAACAATAAGGAACGGTAAGCTAAAAATAGGTTCACTACGTAATAGTATATCTAGTTGGCGCATATCTGTAAACGCTGAAAACTCCATCGTCCACACATCATTATATCCAACATCACCCAATCCAGCGTCGCAGTTAGTTGTAATTCCTACACGCCTTATAGTTGATCGCGATCTTAGTTCTGCCACAATTTTACCATGTGTACCAACATGCTCATGAGTGGTGCCTAGTAAAGTACCACCTATTGGAATGTCAACTCTATCCCCGTCAAGATAAATATATGGTCCGACAAAAAATGGTCCCTCACTATCCCAAAATACTTCATAAAACGTATTCCCTAATCTAACATCATAACTATTCGTACCAAGCTGATCAACATTGTACGGGCTAATTTTAATGGTTCTGTTATCAATAGCCCGAAGTATATCTGTGTTGCTATACATTATTTTGATCTCCATATCGTTTACATAATTTTAATGGTCTTATAATCCCATAACGGTTTTTATACACATAACATGCATTACATAAAAACCGTTTAGCATATTTATCATCGCTGAGTAGACGTCGGCAGTTTGGATTACTACAAAGGATAGATATTACAAAATATCGTCTGGGCCTATCTTTGCCGTTTCTGGCTTTATACGAATAACATTTTGAGCATCTTCCATCCCTCACTTGTTCATAAAACACATTGTGACAATGGATGCATATACCTATTCCGGTCCGCTTTTTCTGAACAACCGGAATAGGTATAGCGTCGGCAGTCATTATAAATTCATGTCGTATTAGTACACGATTAGTCATTATTTATTATACCGCAGAGTTAGTTTGTGTTCTGGTACTCGACCATTGATCGCCTCGCTCTGAACCTGGTTTAAGTTTCTGCCAATTTGATTGGGTTAGTTGATCCAGGGTGATGCCATATACCTTAGAAATTGACTTAAGAACAGTAAAGCAAATATCTAAAGAGAATGTCACAGTTTCAAGATAAGATACATTATTATGGCAAAGGTCAAAAAATATTACAGGCAGTTCTGACATTGCCAGAGCTATTTTAGAATCTATTCTGTTAATGACAACAATAGTAGAATCCTCTTTAGGGGTATGTTCATTTTGATAGCATAAGATTCTCAAATAATACCAAATGTCCCCGAGCTCATCTAATGGCTCAAAAATATAGTTTGGTTTATACAATGATTTCATATAATCGTCTAGTAACTCTCCCCATTCGCCCAACAGCTTGCCAAGAGGATGATGTGAGTTTGTATGAAGGTCGTGGTTCTCTGGGTACCAAGTACGCAAAGCTAATTCCACCGATTTGTCAAAGTCAAACATTATTTATACTCCTTATTTATATATTGAGTTAGAATCTCAAGCCATTCAGGTATAGTTTTCTTTCCTGAGCCAGTATAGTTTTCAGAAAATTCAGCCAAATGTTGAACCATAGACATAATAAATTCAGCCAAAGTATGTTTCATAATCTGTATCTCCATTACTATTTACTATGATTGTTTCTCTGCTTCTCGAAGGTATTTGCAACCCTGCTCCCAGTACCCTGCTTTTAACTCATCACTGATTGCCTTTCTTCCAAGTTTGATTGCTACAACTAAACAAACCTAGCTGATCATATCTTACGCTTACGTGTTTATCTATACTAGATGAACTCTCATGAATAAACAATCTTTCAGTAATAAAGACTTTATTAAAATTACCACGTATCTTCTTCTGCCATACACAAACAAAATCTTTCGGGGCTTGATACTCACTTATGAAGATATTATAACCATCAAGTGATTTGTGTCTTACCCATTCCCAGAAAACAGCATTATCAAAGGGCTTTTTGCCACCGTAACCCTTAGTGTTTGCATAAGGAGGGTCACAATATAGAGCCAAACTTTTACTATATTCAAAATCGCTATATTCCCCAAGTGTAAACTTGGTATGCTTCAAAAAAGGTATTTGGCGCATAACATGTTTTGCTTGCTCACTCTGGCAGTCTCTATACTTATTGTCATATTTTACAAACAGCCTATTTGGCGCATAACCATTAAAAAACAAACCCCTAAAGCTACAAATAAATCCAATCCAACCTACGAAGTAATTAGGATACTTGTCTTTATCTTCTTTAACTTTCAGATAAGTTTCTTTGCTAACTTCATTTGGCGGAGTCCAGCCTTCACAGATCAACGCTTGCCACATAGCAATAAGATAAGGGTTAATATCATTAGCAATACGTTCCCCCGGCAAGTATTGGATAACGTTACAGCCACCACAAAAAGGGGATATAAAGCCCTTATTTTCTACACCTACAGCATTTTTAATAAAGTTTGCTATCTCCATACCGAATCTACCTTTACCGCCCCTATAAACCATCTTTCACCTTTACTTTCCATTGTGTCTTCTTATTTCTATTTCTTGGGCAATCATTTCCCAAAAGTTATTCTGACAATGCTCATAAGTCTTTGGACGTATAATTGATAATTGCTCTGGTGTATATTCTAATCCGCGATGACAAGCAACTACATCGTTCCAGAAAATTGATGATACCATTACTTTGGGTTTAATATTTCTTAGTTGTGGGCCTGTAACGGATGAACCTCCCATACCGCCCTTGTATATGTACCATTGCTCTATAAAGTGATTCCAATATTCATTTCTTTTTTCAAAAGATACC
>SDBS01000926.1_pt1 | contig 29536 bp, 20 predicted proteins | sample 2277091 | NCBI WGS metagenome assembly SDBS01 (sample SAMN10404972, study PRJNA504765) | marine sediment metagenome | isolation source: marine sediment core GS10_PC15, 163 cmbsf | place: Arctic Ocean: Southern Knipovich Ridge | collected 2010 | reverse complement strand
CGTATAATGTTTACTTTGGTTCAAGCTCTCCACCACCTTTAGTTTCAAATAACCAGACTGCAGCAAGTTATGACCCTAGTACCCTTAATTACAACACAAAGTACTTCTGGAAAATTGTTGCTGAAGATAATAATGGAGTACAAACTGAAGGAAGTATATGGAATTTTACTACTGAACCAGCATATTGGGAGGAATACAAAAATGCCAGTGGAACATACTATAATATTACTGGATTTTACTACGATCCAGATCCAGTTAATGGTTCTCCTTGGATTGCTTTGAGTTCGTATGGAACGGGCGGTGCAGAAGCATACTGGGCGTTTTACGGTTTAGCTAAAGCTGAAGTCGAAACATTAGAAATTGGAGCTTATTCTTACGATGATGGATGGGATGCAACAGGAGGAGAAGAATACTGGCTTTACAACCATGCGATTAGTTCATGGGAATTTATTTTTACATCAGACAAGACACTGGGATGGCATGGAATGTATACAGCTGGCATTTATGCTAAGAATTACATTAGAGATTCAGATGGTGCCGTTTTCTTAGCCGTGGTTTCAGGTTATACAGACCATAGTCATATTAAACAAGTATACTGCATAGAAACAGGTGCTGAAATATATTCAGTAATGACCAAAACTACTGGAACCAATCAAATGGATAAGAGAAGGGAGAGCATCAAACTGTATTATCCATCTGGTAGAACAGATTAGATGAAAATGAAGTTTAAAGAATAACTTAGTTCCTCACAGTTTCTAAAACATTCCAATTTAATGTTCACCAAACGGAAAAGTAAGGGAAGAGTTTAAATCACCTTTGACTGTTAATTACAAGCAGTAATGAAGGCATACTGTTTTCAATGGTCGTGAAATGAAAAAAGTAAAAATAGGATTCACGGGAACTCAAAAAGGAATGAATAATTTCCAAAAAGACACACTGAAAGGCATACTAAGTAATTATTGTGGTGAATTTCATCACGGGGATTGCATTGGCGCTGATACTGAAGCTCATGAAATTGCCTGTGAGTTGGGTTTTAAAATCATAATTCATCCTCCAGTAAATAAGAAGAAAAGGGCTTTTTGTGAAGGTGTTTTATTAAAAGAAAAACCATATCTTCAACGTAATAAAGAAATTGTCAATTCTGTGGATCTCTTAATTGCAGAACCTCGTCAAATTCATGAAGTTATTAGAAGTGGGACTTGGGCTACTATTAGATACGCTGTAAAGAAAGGTAAGAATGTTTATATTATACATCTTAATGAATTAAGTTATATTGGTGCGGAACAACAAATAAAATGATGTGAAAATATAAAGTCATAAGGAAGTGGCACAAGAATAAAGAATAGTATGTTGTAGTGATAAATCTCTTCCGTATAATGTTCATTAAACGGAAAAGTCAGAGCAGAACTCCAAATTCCCTTTAACAATTTTAAAGAAGCAATGGTCCCTAATAGTGATATCCAGGATGTTCTCTATTTTTTCCTTGAATTTGGGGTTGGTTTTGTGTATAATATTCTCCGCACGACAGAGAATAGTTGCCGGAGTGGCGGACTAGGTATACGCGAAGGACTCAAATCCCAAAACAGCCATTTTACTAACTTTCCATTTTATAAGATAATACCTTATAATATCAGAACTTAATCCCATTTTTTGTTTGTCTCAATCTATGTCAATTTTAGCCAATTTGAACCTCTCATAGACACTATTTGGACACCTAACATATAAAGAAAACAGCCCCCCCCAAAAGGAGGCTGTTTTCTTTCTTTTCAGTGATGTTTATCTCACAAGAATAACCTTCTTCACAGATGTAAAATCACCTGATTCCAACCTGGTGAAATAGACTCCTGCTGCAACTCTACGGTTGAGATTGTCTCTTCCATTCCATCTCTCGCTGTAAACACCAGCATCTCTTTTCTCGTTAACTATGGTCTTAACAAGTCTACCACTTACATCGTAGATGTTGATAGATACATTTTCAGGTTTTGCAATTGAGAAGTTGATTACTGCATTATTTACAAAGGGATTTGGTGATATGGGTTTGAGTGAATAAATAAAAGGTGTGTTACCTACTCCTGCTGACATTACTCCACTTATTCCTCCCTGCAGGTCCTCTATTGTTACAGTTCCATCCTGACTGATGTAGATTACGATTCCTTCCTCTTCTATTATTACTCTCCACTCTGGATAGTAAGGAGTTGAGTGTCTGTGAATCAGTTCAGGATGTAATTCTTTTATCTCAAACCCCATTTCTTGTGCAACCTCAAGTGCTATTTGTTGGGCATCTGTTCTTGATACTGGGAGGTATTTAACAGGATTATCTGACCACGATGCTTCCTTGAAACTTCCATCCTCTGCATCTATGAGCACAACCACTCTTGTTGCTGCTTTTGCTTGAATTGGAGTATATCTTGTTTTTGGGATAGGTTTTGTTTTTGAGATGGGTTCTTTTTTTGAGACAGGCTTTGGTCTTGAGATAGGTTCGGGATCTGAAATTGGTTTAGTTTCTAAGATAGGTTCAACTTTTAATGTGGATCTGATTTGTGAAACTGATTTAATTCTGAAGATATCTTTTGAGGTAGGTTTAACTTCGGGTAAACCATCTGATTTGATGTTGAATGGCACTGCATAGTAGTTATTACCATTAATACTATTGATAAAGAATGGGATTCCGGGAATAGTTGTTTCAAACACTTCTTCAAAGTTTTCATCATACGGTATTAGTTCTTCTGAAACACCGTCAATAGCTGCCTGAATAATCCAGTCTCTTATTTGTTTTGGTATTTTACCTATAACACTCAGAGTTCTAAGTTGACCCCTTTGCTGGTCATTGAATCTTGGTTTTGGAGAGACGATGTTTATCTTTGCATCACCTTCTGGAGGCTCAAGCACTGTGATATATTTACCATTCCACTCTTCATTATATTCATCGGTAATTATCGTATAGTATGATGATATCCATTCATCAGCGGTTTTGTAACTATTTGCACCAAGACCTGTTGGTGGGGAACCTGCCGGGTCATTTATCCAGAAACCGTATACATCGTATCCCCATTCTCCTTGAGAGCCGCCGTGGTGACCATCCTGAGGTCTGATATCAGTGTGTATACCTCTGACTGACATCCAATGAGCGTAGTCACCGCCAGTTGGTAAAGCGCCTGGACCAGTATACTGCCACCAGCATATGCGGTGCATTGCCCAGATAAGGCCTTGTGTATCACCCGGCATAACACCAACTGTGAAGGTATGACCTGGAGGAAGATCAATAATATCTTTAAGTGTGTTAGCCATACCCTGTGGGTCAATGTATGTAAGCAATGAATCTGCATCAGTGTTGTTTGAGAGCCCCAGTGTTTGAAGACTGTCCTGTAAATAAGGAGGATATACATCTTTGAAGTCTGTCCACATCTGCATAACTGCAGCACCACTGTAATTCCATTGTTCCTGAGTGAAGTAGTGATAATCGGGATAGTAGTTGATACAGTAGTGATTCAGGTAGAGGTCCTTGTTTATTTCACCGTTATCAATATCCTCTTGAGTAACAGTTGTGTCTGTAACGTTAATTGTATACGTGTAACCCTCAGGGTCATAATCTCCACCATCTCGTAAATTTTTCTTCGCCATTATTCTAATGATATCATCTATATCAACATCCCTATCAATACCAACAGTCAGGATGTGAGAGTATTCATTGCTGCCCTCCTCAATTTTAGGTACCCATTTAGAATCCGTGGAAATGTTTGTTATTGTGACTTCGGGGTTACCCACGGGTGTTATACTATCAGCCTCGAAAACTAATCCATTGATGACAAGAACATAAGGTCCGCTTTCCAACCACGGTCGATAACCGACATAATCTGACACCTTATCTCCAACTCCATCCGGATTATAATCAGGTGGGTCAATACTTGGATCATAGGGGCCTGTTGTGTCTCCCCACCAGCAATCGTCTGCATCAATTGTGACGTTCATGTTTGAGTTACATACTCCATATTCTGTATTGCCAAAAATATTGCAGCTATCAATTATTATGCCGTAATCAGAGCTACTGTATATTCCATATTCTGTATTCGCAAAAATATCACATTTCTTTATCTGAGGGGCACTCGAAGGTCCACAGTTAATTCCAGTCCAATTCTCAAAAATACTGATTCTCTCGATTATAGGTGAAGTCTGTTCTACGTTGATTCCTGTTTCACAGTTTGAAATGGATACATTCTGCAAAACTGAAGAATAACTCCCTTCATAATTGATCCCACTCGTGGCAAACTTTATACTGACGTAATTAATGGAACTGATATCAAAAGAAGGCAAAAATCTTACTCCATACCAATCACTTGTAGTGGGAGAAGGTGATATTGTTGTGAATCTAATTGAATCATCCTCTGTTCCCTCTGCATGTAAAGCTCCCTCGATTATGAGTTCGGATCTGCAGGTATCAATTCCAGACTCTTGATTATCGTCTGTGCAAAAATAGACTGTTACGCCAGGGTTTATGTTTAACGTAATCCCAGCATCAACCATCACGTCACCCGTTATTAAAATATCCTTGTCCCAAATACTGTTCTCAGAGATGTGTCCACTAAAGAAATGTAGGTTGCTAACTTTTCTTCTATCAGATATTATTTGATAGGGAGGTACGTTTCCTTCTGTCCAAACAAAATACAAGTCACTTGAATCACCTAGGGTGGGCAGAATAACTGCCTGCGGGTAGTCTGATAAAAATGGTGTTTCAGTTAGATTGGTTGTTTCATTCCATTCTATCCCATTATATCTCCTCAGAAAAATATCCTTTTCACCCCATATTTCTTCCGACCAGAGAACATGTAGTCCGTTTGTAATAATTGGATTCGATGAGTTCAAGAACTCTGATTCAGAAACATTTGACATCTCTGACCAGTTTCCATTTAAATATTTCATGAGGAAAACAACATCTCCAAACCCGTAGTCGTTTTCTTCTTGCCACACAACATATATCTTATCATCCATATGATTAATTGAAGGATGATTAGAAACAAAATCAGGGGAGTTTGAAATGTTCTCTTTCTCCGCCCATTCTCCGTTCTCTATGTGATTATAATATATCTCACCATTAATATCCCAAACAATATGTATCGTCCCTTTTTTATCTGCTATAATAGAAGGAGAAGCTTGGGGGACAGTAGTTGTACCAGTATCAAAGGTTACTTTTTCGAAAACAACGGGGTCGCTCAAAGCAAATTTCCCTATATTGTACTCCCAAAAATCTCCGCTTAGATTCTCCTCCCACACTAAGTAAGCTGTATCCATAGTATTAATTGTAAATGAGAGTCCAACAATCTCACTACTATCTGAACTATAGATTAGAGTTGGCTGTGTCCATAATGAATCAGTCTTTCTAGTATAATAGAGTTCATTTGTTGAATCTTGTTCGTTAACATTTATCCAACAGATATTAACATTTTCTGAAGAATCAAAACTCATTGCAGGAAATTCCCCATTTCCAAGATCCTCTGGTTCTGTCCAACTTTCCCCATCGAAAGAAGAGAAGTAAACCTTGTCATCACTAAAATAGGATAAATATGACATGTCTTGAGATGAGTTATATAAGAATCTGAACGCATTGTTTTCTGCTAAAGGATTAGGATTGGACGTATAAGCAACGATTTCTTTTTTTTCTGGAGGTAATGGGTATTGTAATGGACAAGAATTTATACCGATCCCTTCATACCATAGAAGAAAAGCCCCTCGATAAAGAAGTTCTGGAGCAAGGTGAGGGAAGCGCGACTCCTGCGTTGGCGAATTTGTAATGTTGGAAATAGATTGCCAAGTCCCATTTTCCAAACAATATCTATAAAAAATGTCATTTTCTGACCTCCAGACTATATTTAATGTCCCGTATGAATCAATAGAGATCGAGGGATGAGCATCAGTGATAGGAATACTCGAACCATCATTTATTTTGGTTGAACTATGTCCAACTTGACAATAATAGATAGATTGGTTGGTGAAGTAATACCATACCAAATGTTTATTCCCCTCATTATCAATAACTACACACGGGTTTCTTCCATAAATCACAACAGATGGTTGAAACTGCCAATCTTGGTTAAGTGGTTTTTTCGTACAGCCGATTTTTCTGTTTGAAAATACATCCTTATAGTCAAAAAATACAAAAATATTCCCGCTTGGATCACAGTCGATTGATGGTGTACAAAATTCAATCCTCAAATTGTCATAGATTTTTTCTGGCTGTTCCCAATAAGATTCACCAGGAATATAGTAAGACCAATATAAATGCCATTTTGGATCAGAGGGATAGCCTTCAACAACCCTCCAGACAGCATGTATGTTCCCTACTAAGTCCACAGTTATAGATGGTCTTGTGCCATAATACGCGGATTCGATACCTGTAATCCTAATTTCGTTTCCCCAATTTCCATTGTGTGAGCGATTTCTATAATAGATGTCATCGTGCGTAGCCCAGACTATGTGAACATTATCATTCTGGTCAATTGTAAGTGATAGTCCTTCCTCATAATTTCCTGCACTAACCTGATAGAATTCATCCCACATAAAGCCATTATTTGAAGACTTAGCATAATATACTTCATCGGAATTTTCAAAAACCATGTGAAGATTTGCATTTGAATCCATTGCAATTTTTCTCCCATTATCAGCTCCCCCACAGACACCTTGGAGTGGAATTTGCACTGATGTGACATTTGAAAATTCTGATTGTCCAAAATACAGGTCATATGTTGTAGCTTTATAGTTATAGATCATATTGCTCACGATACCTGGAGAATCATCTGTAAATTCTGTTAAATCCAGAGAAGCCGAACCCACCCACTTCCATTGATTTTCATCCTCATTGTATTTTTTTCGATGAAACCTAAAGTATCCCATTGTTGAAAGGTTTCCTTCATTCCATTCTAATAGTACTTCGTTTAAGGATAAGGCATGTCCTTTCAAATCTTCTGGAGGAACAAGGAAAAAACCGCCAGAATCCTCTTCTGTGTATTCACTTTCACCAAGAACATTAAATGCTTTCATTTTGTAGAAATAAATATGGTTCATTTCATAATTCTCATCTTCAAACTGCTCTAAGTTTTCTTGAATATAAATTGGTGGGTACTCTGTCCCATCATCTCTTCTTTTCGATACTATGAAACCATCTTCATTGTCTGAGATATCTGACCAACTCAACCGTAGTAATTTGTTAAAATGATCCAGGTAGAGTGAAAAATTTAGAGGCGTTGTTGGTATGTCAATAGTAATGTATGTCTCAATTTGGTCTGTAAAATAATCTCCTTCAAATGTCCTTATCTTAGAATGATATTCTGCATATTGTTCCAACTCTGTAAATATATGCTCTTCTGTATTTGGAGGAAGAATAATAATTTCAATCTTCCCACTGCCTTGTTTTTGCCATTCTAATTCATAACCTTCCTCATAACTTGAATTATCTTGCCAGGTAAGAATTACGGAATTGATTGATAGGATATCTGCGTCGATATTAGTAGGATTAGAGAGCTGCAAAGTAGTAGCAGAAACAGGGTCAGAAAATTCAGAATATTTACTTCCTATTTTTGCTCGAACGGTATAAGTATAAGTTTGGTTCCTTTCTAAACCTTCATCTTCAAAAAAACTTTCTGAGACTAACTCTGGTAAAGGTATTCCATCACGCCATACCTCATATTTTGCTACACCACTTGTGTTATCTTGCCATGTCAATAAAATTGAGCTTTCAGATTTTGGAACTGCTGAAAATGATGTTGGTTCAGGAATAGTAAAATTACAATTTATATTTTCGAGGTTTGTGTTTCCAGCATGGTCTATGGCAGCAATTTTAAGAACATTACCTTCATAAACAGGTTTTGATAAACTGAAAATTAGGTCTCCTGCAAAGTAGGTTTCATTAAATATCTCTGTTCGTAAAAGGTTTCCAATATCATCAAATACCCAAACAGAAATATAAACTCTTGGATATTCACCATCCAAAACTTGCATGCTTAAACTTGTTGGATCAGCTAAAAATATATCCGTTATGGATGGTATATCTTCGTCATAATAAAGAAAATAATTGTGGAGTTCTCCCTCGTTAATCTTATATTTAAAGATATTTATGCCATAACTCAGCTCTAAGTAGTTTACACCATCATCGCATTCACCATTCCAGTGATAAATGCCATAGGGTTCAAGCTTTTCATTGGTGATTGTAACAATCCCTACATCTCTTCCACTAGAGGTGAACCAGTGTAATTCATCACCTGGCTGTAAATTTTCGATATACACATTGCTATTTGCAAGGGTATAATTGTATGTAAGACTTGAGAATACCTTGAATGGATTTATTTGTCCATATCCTGTTGATCGATCCCATCCTGGACCTGCAATTTCATAAGTGTAAGGTGGGATTATTCCATGCCTCTTTTTAAATGCTACATCATTAGAATATTGCTCGAGGATTTGTTTCACCTCCGAGAAACTTAAATCTGGGTTTTGATGAAGAATTTGACACACAAGACCGCTTACGAAAGGAGCAGCCATTGATGTACCTGACATATAATCGTAGTTCATCGTATAGTTCCTTCCAAAAAGACCATTTTCCATATCATTATATGAAACATGATATCTTGGCATTAAGGAGATAATACTATCGCCCGGAGCTACAATATCAAGTTGTTCACCACAACTAGAAAAATCACTTCTTAAGCCATCATAAGATGTTGATCCAACAGCTATTGTATTTGGATATCGAGCGGGATATCTAAGGGTGTTCATAGCCGCTGACCATTTAGCGTTTCCCGCTGATACAACTGCTATTCCACCATGTGAATGAAAATAGTTTATTCCATCTTGCAAAGCTGGGTAGTCCTCCCTGTATCCACCACTAAAATTAGCTATTCTGACATTGGGATGTTTATCTACCAAATGATAGAATGCGTCACGGAGGTCTTCAACTTCTATATAACCCTGGTTATTAACTTTTATAATTAAAAGTTTTGCATTCCAAGCAATACCAGCAATAAAAAGTGAATTGTTAGTTTCTGCAGCAGCGATACCTGCAACATGTGTGCCATGACCCCTGTCATCTATTGGGTCATTGTCATTTTCTACTAAATCTGTATCAGGTATAGCAACATTTAACAGGTCATTATGACCAAAATCAGCCCCAGAATCAAGTATTGCAATAGTATCGGAATTGGAAGCCTTTACAAATTCCCATGCGAAAGGCATCAGTATTCGTTTAGAACCCCATTGATTTTGAAAATATTGGTCGTTTGGAACAACATGTTCATGTCCTATAGCATTGATACAGGCGTATTCCACATTATTATTTTTTTCAATCTTATGAATTTTATTAAAAATGTTGGCTGTGTTTGGAAAGAGTATTTTACCAAAAAGATGGTTATCAAACGGGCGGATAACAATTCCTCCTTCACTTTTCAAAAACGACTTGAATTGATCAATATTACCTTGTGGTTTCAATCTTACTAAAACTTCATCCTTTACATACTCAAGAGTATCATTTCCCTTTATTACCCGAACAATATTTCTAATCGGACTGGAGGCAATGGAGTTTCTCTCTGCTTGAGTGGCAGATATCACTGTTATAGAACACAGCAAAATGGTTGTAATAAATGCTACCAATATTCTAACTGAGGACAATTTCATCTTTAAACTCCTTTCTATAAGTGTAACCTCACACCTATTTGAACTTTTAGATTCTCTAAGTCAAAATTGGGATTACCAGAAAAACTAAATTTCTCAAATTCAAAAGAACCCTTCAATGATGATGCATTACTTACATAGATTTCAATCCCGGTTCCAATTGAAAAAGAAGGCTCAAATGAGTAACTTTCAACAACGTTGGCAAACATTGGCTGTGTTAATTGTCCCCAACCAAATCCTGTTCCAATGGTCAAACCAATAAAGAGCCTATTAGATATAATATCTTTAGAAAACTCACTCTTTATAGAAAGAGAATTAACAGAAAGATATGAAACTAACTCAGGTTCAACAAAAAAATCACTGTTTGCTAGAGACTCCCATCTATAGAAACTAGCTAAAAGTTTCAGATGTTTCTTTCCCAAACCTATCTCAAAAAAGTATCCTGTTTTCTTATTGTCAAAGATTTCAAATTCTTTTATGGTATCCTGACCATCCAAAATATATGCACCACTTTTCGTATTCTGAATGTACAACCAATAGTAACCAATACCAACTGTTAGTCGAAATATTTTAAATATCGGATCCTTAATTGAATGAGCTTGTAGGTCAGAATTTTGATCGACAACGTAATCTTTGTAAATATTGAAATTACAATATGATAGATTAGGAAATACTACGAGTATTGCACTCATTAATATTATGGAACTTATAAAAAACCGATAATAAATTCTTAGCTTCATTTTTATCCCCCAGTGACTTTTTTTAGTAGGCATGGCATTTTTGATAACTCCAAGAATTTAGAAGAAAGCTGAAAAATAGAAGTAACTATCGTTTTTTCAATCTATCAAGCATAATTTTAATTTTTTAGTTTGAACACACAAACGACCAATGGTCTTGCCATGATGCGGGAAACGTATCATAGCTTTTTGCATTTGTCAAGAGAATTATAAATTTCTGTCATTGCAAGTAGAAAATGTCAGGTTCTTAGAAACGGATGTAAGTGGCAAAATACATAAACATACATTTTTAGAAATCTCTTTATCCTCATAGAGAAGCACAATCTATGACAAAAAGTGTGGCAAAAATGTCGTTTTTGTTTTTGAACTTATAGTATTTTAATAAAAAAATGGGATGATGTGGAGGGAAAGTAAACTACTTATTATATCAGTTCGGAAATTCTATATAACCTTGAATATAATTATGTTTTATACAGCTTTATTTAACACTTGCTAGCAGTAAAATAACCCATCTGAATTACCTCAATTTAACAACTTTTTTAACAGCATAATCCTGAGATCTCAAAAAATAAATTCCAGGTTTAACGTCTTCACCTTTTCTATCTCTTCCGTTCCACTTGTCTTTAATCTCAGCAATAAACTTCCCGGAGATATCATAAATCTTTACTTCTGAACAGCCTTCTATTCTTAACTTATTATTGAAAGGATTTGGGGAAACTTTTATTTTCTTAAAATTAACAACATTGGTTTTCTCATAACAAGATGGGGTCAAACTTCAATATACGAAATAAGCATTTAAAATGGGGATAAGAATTATTTCTTGAAAGTATATAGTTGAGATTATCGAATCATTTTTTATTCCATATAATACACATTAAACAGAAAAGTTAAAGTAGAGCCCCAAATTCCTTTTAACAATTTTGACAAAACAATAGTATCCGATGCGATATCCAGAATCTTAATTTTTTCCTTGAAATTGTAAGCGACCTCATGTGAGCTGTAAGTTTGACCAGATTGCTCAGAACGAAGTATCGAGCAATCTGGTCAAACTTACCTCAACGAGCGGAGCACTTAAGTGAGCAAATGACTTAAATGGTTAGCTGAACAATGTGAAGCGCCTTTTATGGTTTTCTGGTCTTATTGTTGAATTGACTTGACACTTACCAGTAGTTTATATATAATTAAATCACATCAAGAAGAGAAAAAACATCGTGAGATACTGCGATCATTTATAGGTTTGCTAAATTGAATTTAAGAGTCAAGATATTATTTTATGCCAAAGCAAGTAATACCTCAAATAAGTAAAGAACCAATTAATGAAATGTTATCTGCAATCGATATATGCTTAAAAAGTGAATTTTTCATTCCTTCCCTTATTTTAATATATTCTTGCATTGACATCATGGCTTGGTTGAATAGAAAGAAATCTCACAAAGATGTTAAAGCAAGTGATTTCATAAGATGGGTGGAAAAATATTTATTACCGGATTCTGGACTAAATTGTAAGGCGATAGATCTGTATGCAGCAAGATGTTCTCTTCTTCACTCATATACTGCTGAATCAAAACTAAGTCGTACTGCTGAATCAAAACTAAGTCGCAAGGGAGATGTCAATAAAATTTTCTATGCTTGGGGAAAAGAACGGGCAAAAGAATTAGAATATGTGTTTGACCGCATTGTTAATGAGCGAATTTACATCATTGAGGTTCATGACTTCTTTGATGAACTAAAAAATGCAATAGAAAAATTCCTTGAGTTTATTTTGAAAGATCCTGAACTAATCAAGATTATTGAATTTCGAGCACAAAAATTCTTTAGGAAAAGGAGACCAGCAGAATTAGCAAAAGATTTATTGAAAAGATTTAAAGAACCGAAATAAATATTTGCTCTTCTTATTAAGATAGCAAAGAATTTTCAAGGTTCAATAATTATTATCTCAAAGGAGGTAAGAATGCCTGTAATTCAAATAAAGGACGTAACAAAGAAGAATATGGAAGACCTTTGTATGGTTTGCGTCCCACCTGAGAAGAGGGAAGAACCTGATTTCTTAAAAGGCATAGAGGACAAGCAACAATGGATTGATTCTAAACTGCAAGAATGGGGCTCTTTTGCCAAACTTGCTTATATTGACAACAACGAAGCAGGTATCTTACAATACCAACCTCTTGCTGCTGAGAAAGCTGTAATGATTGAGTGCATTTTTGTGTTACGAGAGGATTACTGGAGAAAAGGAGTAGCTACAAAACTCCTATCAAGTCTAATCGCTGACATGAAAAAACCGCATTCATGGTTCGATAATGAATATCCTTTAGCACTAGTCACTAGAACGTTTCCTGGAGAACTAAAGGGACAATTGTCTGCACGAGAATTTTTCAAAAAGAAAGGTTTCAAGCAAATTGGAGATGCCCCAGATTATCTCTATTTTCCTCTTGTAGATAATTTTGTATATGAGCCAAAAGAGGAAAAGAAAGAAGGCTATGTCCTACAAGAGGAGGATGAGGGGAAAGTAATTATTCCTTGTGGACCTAACAGCTGTTCATTTACTTATCCTTATTTTCTAAAGAGAATGGAAAAATACATAAGAGAAATAGATTCTAATATTCCAATTCGTTGGTTAGATGTTTACAAGGAGCCTGAAGAAGCAAAGAAAAGAAACATAGATGTTTTGCAATGCATTGTTAATGGTAAGCACATCAAGACCTTTGTACTGGAAAAGGAAGGCTTCCAGAAAGAAGTAAGAGAAGCATTAGGAAAATGACTTAAATGGTTAGCTGAGGGGTGAGGGAAACGCTTTTAGGTTTCTGCGTCAAGATCATATTTATAACATTCTTGACAGAAACAGCAATTTATGTTAAACATTAAGTGTTTTGATGAAGAAACCGCTGAAAGCAAAACTAAGAGATTAGCAGAAAATATATTCATATGATGCTTGAGGAATAAGAAAATATTGTTTGTTTATGAGTTCGATTGTCATTTTTGATGTGGGTGAGACAATTTGGTTCACTTTGTTCCCAATAAGAATGAAAGCTATTTCCAAGGAACAAATGATACTGGAATCTAATAATCTAACATACGGAAGCTTATAGATATGGCAACAAGAGTAAAAGAGAGACTAATAGGTAAGCGATATTTAGGGAATGATAAAAATAAGGAAGTACATGATCTGTATAATGAAACTACACACTGCTGGATCAATAAGATCATAGAAGCAGGACATTCAGTAGTCTTCACGCCTGATACTCTCAATCAAGCACATGAAGAGGGCTATGATAACTGTGCTTATTGCATGGAGGATAAAATGGATTTAAATCTCTCAGTAGTCTTATCATACGAATACCATAAGGCTATCAAGAAAGCCTCAAAAGACCTTTTCTTTGATAAATATGGTGTCATATATCCTTTTGAGGATTTTGCTAAAGAAAAAAGGGAAAGAACAAAACTTTCAGATCTTCATTTGGCTACATACACTCACCCACTTTGGATACTATACACAATTAATATCCTCAAAAAGCCGGCACTGCAGGATTTACCAATTATATCAAAAAGATTTGCCAAAAAATATGGAAAAATCGAAATAAAATTAACCGAATTTCTTAAATTTTCTCAAATTGATTATCCTCATGTTAACGAGATAGTAAAGGAAATGCTGAAACATCCTAGATTGGATATTTACGACGAATATTGTGTAGAAAGATGCTATAGTTGCTGCGAGGATAGAAACTGTCGACTCAAGTGGGATACAGACATAAATAAGTGCCTAGAAAAATGTATTAAAAATAAATGCAAGATTCATAATAATGAAAAGTAAATTAGTGATTATTATTGCAATATTTTTGGCATCTATCTTTGCAGTAATTGCGAATGAATTCTTCTCCTTTTGCGCTGAGCAGGTCAAGCTTCTCTTTTCAGTATCAATTACCTCTTTCTCCATTGGAGTGGCATCTACCATATTTGTTTATACGACTAGTATGAAGAAATTAATAAAAGAGTTAATAAGTGCGACAAAAGCGCTTTCCACGCACCTTACGGAAAAAGAAGTGGAAATTGCTATGATAAAAGCTGTTGTTTATCGTTATAGATTATTATCCTCTGCAATCTCGATTGCTCTTGCATCTCTTTTTATTTCATTTCTTTGCTCTGCCTGGAGTTTGTTTATTTTGGATATTAGGATATTGAACGCTCTTGCATTGTCCTGTTTGTTTATTGGTTTATTGTATTTGTTGTTTTTTGCTTACATTTTAATAACACAATTAAAAAACCTGATTAAGAGTATTCTAACATTAATAGAAACTGAGGTGGTTCATAAAGAAAAAGCGCAATAAAGTAATAGAGCTATTTCATTTTTGCTTGTAATTTCTCATAAAATCCGATTATCTACAATGGAAAGAAAGAGTTAGTGTTATTGCCATTATTCTTGAATGGCTTAACCATAAACACTATGAAAGAAGATTTGGCTATGGTTAAACATGGTGCCTAAAAAAGACATAGGTGAGTTGGTAAAATAAAGACACAAGAGAAGACATAAGATGAAATTTTGACATTTCCATTTCAACTGTTACCTCTTGGAGTCTTCACAATGTAATGCTATCCATTGTTTCTCAGCTTCGAAGGTGGCACGTAAGTTCGGACGGATAGGAAGTCCAAATCCTGAGAGTTTGAGTTCTAAAAGTTCAGTGTAGTTTTCGCTTACCACATTATCTTCTGATAAACTGAGATGTTGCATAGCTTCCTTGATGTTTTCATGGGTGTCGCTTTCAATCTCAACAAACGCCTTAATGAATGGTAATTCATCAATCGCTATTGAACAGTCATAGAGATAAAAACAATGTCTACGTTTTTCAATAATTGCAGCTGTTCTTAATTCTTGATATTTGAACTTTTCTCTGATTTCACTCTCATCACAAACTGTAAATTCTAATTCTATACGCTTATACATCTTCTTTGGTAAAAATATGCGAGGTCCTTTCAATGCCAATAGAATGTGACTGTTAACTCTCCGGAGACGTACTGTAAGATCTTTCTGTCTAAGCAATTCATCAGTGGTGTCATAATATTCATCACGTTGAAATACATGTTTACCTGTCGAGTTAGCCCTTTTTCGACATTCAGTTAATACTCTATTTAACTGAATCTCATTAAGGAGAGTTATTTTTGTTTCAGTTTCAAATATCATTCTAGATCATGCAACGGATGGTGGCTCAAGAATTGGCCACGCCAAACTGACTAGTTTGTAAGGATCTATATTGGCTGGAACTTCGAACTCATTCTTCCACTCTTTGGCATTAAAGTTTTCTTTTGTAAGGTTTTCATTCATTGAATCATCTTTTATCAGGCTTTGATAAGAAACATACGGAGCTGGGAAAGACGTTAATTGAATAAACAATTGAAATACCCATTTCCCAGCGTTAGTTTTCTCAATATCATCATATAGTTCTTTCTGTGAGTGCCAAATAGGCCATCTATTTTCTTGGAGAGCAGTGTATGATTGACCTCCTGCTTTAGACATTTTGAAAATTGGGTTATAAACTCCACCAAGTCTTACAGAAGGTATATTCAAAAGTAAATGTCTCCATTGAAGTTTTTCATCAACACCAACAACAATGATTGTCTTAGCATCCTTATTCTTTTTACTTGACTCTCTAGTTAAGTGTAATACTGCTGCACAGGTCAAAACTGGTCGGAGAAAGTCTAAGGTTGGTTCAAGAACTTTATTTTTTATTTCTTTCGGATAGTCTTTTTGGTTGATATCAATAAGCTCTTGTACTTTTAAATCCTTAGTGATTTTATGAAACCAATAAAGAATGTCCTTTTGTCCTGCATAATTGACTTTATAATAGTCGCTCAGAAAACTCTGTTCAATATCACGTAGACCTCGCTTTTTAGCATGGTCCAAGATAGCGCTAACGAAATTATCTGTGTCATCTCTTTCTACCGGAATAATGGTTCCACAATCTGCTACTAGAAGATGTATCCTCCAACCCAAGAAAGCTATTAAACGCATTATCTCAATTTGACCACGATGAATTGCTGTCGCAATCTTTCGTGGTACAACTGGCCAGATGATAATTCCAGGAGGATTAAATTCTTGTAATTTGAGGTTTGTTGGGACTGTTTCAGCACTCTCTAGACATTTAAACACACATCCGGCTAAGGTTTCTTCAGGGTTGTTTTGTGCATATCTGGTCCAATTGAAATCATATAGCTCCTCTTCCTTGTCAAAACCTTTAAGTTCATGTTTTCCTATTGATTCAAAATAGTCTATAGCTCTCTTAGCACCCCAAATGCTTTTTATTTTATCTTGAAGATCTTTGTTGATAGTCACTTTAGTTGCTGGTGTCAAAGGTTCTATTCTTTTTGCTTTAATGGCTCCAGGACCGAAAACATCGTTGTTAACTGGCTGTACAGCTCCAAGATAAAGGGCTATTCTGACAAGAATTTGTTTCCTATTAATACATGGCTTCTCTTGATAGTATTGCTGTAGTTCTGTAGCAAATTGTAGTGCTGCTTCTATATTTTCAAATGAGACCATGTGACTATCACCAAGATCTTTGATATAATCACCACCATTTAGCCTTGTTAAAAGTTTTCCTATTCTTAAAAACTCATTGGTAATTTGTTGCATACGATTTTGACCTAAGTTGTTCATTTGTACAGTTGAATCCTTTATATCAGTAAAGCAAGTTATTGCAATTTTTGTCATCTTAACCCCTCCTTATTTTTAACCTATGGAATGGATACGTTAAATTGAGGTACCTTTCAACATGCGCATGGGCATTTACTTTATTAAAAAGGGACGCTAATCGTGGATGTTTTGGATTGACTTCATCCAAAACAACTTTACTTGGTATAATGTTTGACTCAGTGTAAAAAACTCCATTTGGAGATACAAGAATCACAGCATTTGGAATTTCATTGTGAGTAACTTGTAAAGAGATTCTCTTCTGCCACCTACTCTTGTAATTTTTCACCAGCTTATCGAAGATATGTGAATAAAGTTTCTTCTGTTTCTGTTTTGTTCCAACAAGTTCCTTGTATCCATCTAATCGTTTTTTCGATGGCTGAATTTTAAAAATCCTCCAAGCGTGCACTCCAAGGCGCAAAAGTTTGTCACCAAGAGCAGGTAAATCATTGGCTGTTTTACTTGTGGCGACAGATTGTACAGAAACAGTAATATTCTCATTAAGACAGTTACATAATGCTTTGATTGCGGGACTAAGAGTATTCTCACTTGTGTTCAGCAAATTGATGTATTTTTGATGGAGCGGGCGCTGTTTTTGATTAACCTTTGCACTTTCTGAGTCGAAAGAAATACGAACTGCAATATTGTATTTCTTGAACATTGAAATATGTTGTGAGTTAAAGGTGTAAGCGCATGTATCAACCACTATACCTACATGCTCATGTAAGAGTTTTACTGCTTTTACTAAATTTGGACTGAAAAGTGGATCTCCACCAGTTAGAACGACCACTAGTGGTTTATAAGACAGTATTGATTTTACAATAGACTCAATATTTTCACTTTTGGGTTCGCAAGTTTCATCACGCATTAAGTCCTCTGCATAACAATACTTACATGCAAGAGGACACATTCCTGTAATTAACCAGTTAATAACTATTGGCCACTTTGACTTAAGAACAATTGGCCACAACATGCCTTTCGATTGTGGCAGTAAATGTGGCATAGGGTATTGAGCTCGGTTATGAGAAATATACCACCCGGGGCCAAGTGCCCTTTCGTATTCAGAAGAAGGGCAACACTTACTTTTCTTATCAAGCCATTTATGAACTTCAAGTGCATCTTTTTCATGGATAGCAAAGATAAGCCCAGAATATGGTGAATAAGCTAAAAGACCAAGACTTTTGTCATAACGGACAATAAAACCTGAACGCAGTTTGCTTACTGTTTCGTCACTCATTTTCGCCATATCCTTATTGTGTATTCCTTGTGTTTGGCTTTGAATCCTCGTGCTCTGGGATTTTTTGTCCCAATATGGAATTTCTCTTGGACATCAGTAATTTCTGTTTTGAAACCTAATCTTTTCCAAGTCTCTACTGTGCTTTCTGCAACAGGAATAACTTGATCTCTTGTAGTGTTGTTAACGACAACGATGTAACCATCAAAATCTTTTCTAAAAGATGGTTCAATATTCTCGTATGTCTTTTCTAAATCATGGAAATAGTTAGAGAAGTAAGGAATATAGTAAACTCTATTATCATATGAAGCTTTTGGCCTCTTGCTGTCTTTAAAAAGCCTTAGGTTTTCTAAGAAACGTCTTATCGTTTTGCTTTTAGGAACAGGTATAGTTCTGCGAGAAACAACATTTGTGCCGATACCTAACCTACTAGAGGGATGTAAGTTAATTAAATTTCTTTCATTTAGCCAAGACAGACAATTATTTTCAGGCGCAAAAATTGAAAAAAAGTCTCTATGATTGGGATAAGGTGGAGATGTTATCATTGCTGCAAAACGCCTTCTGGGAAGCTTAATAGTTCGGCAATCTCCTAACCAAACCGTGTGAGTATCTGATTGGGATTCCTTTTCAATCTTATAAAGCCGGGCTTGAACGGCTTGCAAATAAGTGGTGAGATCGTCGTGAAAATCTTTATATACACAGATCCCGCCTTTCTTTACTTCTGTTACATCGCCTGGGATAGAACTGGATAAACGGCCAACAAAAGGCAAAATTAGAGCCAATGATAACTCTTCGTTTTTTTTGCCCCTTTGACCAAGTCCTTCTAAAAGACTACGAGTTAAATCAAGTAGTTTCACAATTATGCGTTTTGATTCATTTGGAAACCAATCATTAGAGACAGTTGCTTTCAAAGAACTTCTTGGCCATTTCATTTTTAGTGATAGGAGTTTTCCCGTAGCTGCCTCCAGTAGACTTAAATTTGCAGGATGATTAAGAACATGCCAAAGATAAAGTGGTGAACTCAATTCTAAACAAAATCCTTTTATTCCTATTTTTGAGCAATATAACATAAGGGAACCATAACCAGACATTGGGTCCAGAATTACTTTTCGATTGGCAAGCTTTTCCACCAATGGAAAAACTTTTTCTTCGTTAAATGCAGCATATGTCCTACCTTTGTTGAGTAATGTCCTATATATTGGGCGTACTAAAGACAGTCCGTTAAGTTTCCTTTGTTTCAATTCTTTTTTCTCACGAGAGAAATTATCAAAAGTATCAGATTTTCTCAGTTCTCTATCTGTGGAAAGTTTTCCCATTTTGCTGACTTTTCATTATGACTAGTATTTGGTAAAGTGGTATATTTTAGACATATTTCCATTATAGGTCGTCTGCTGGATAATCTAAATTTACCCCCCTATATAAATCTTACTAAAGATACTTTTTCTGAGAACATATTTTATACCTAATTATAAAAGCTATGATGATTTTCAAAATTGTTTTCTATATAATCTTATAAAACAGTTTGTTTCTTTTGTCAAGGTTTTTCTGATGTTTATAGGATTTTGTTATATGAATAATTTCAATATATGCAACATATTGACAAAGGACTCTGTAAAACCTGAAATTGTGCAAAAGGAAACATAAAAAATAACCTTACGTCCTGCATAAAACAGAAAAAACTAAGGAAATAGTAACTTTTTCATGAACCTATACTTTTTTAGTTGAAATCCCTTTTAAATGGGTATATAATCAGGCAAAAGAATGAAAAGGATATTCAAGAAGAATTAGAAAAAGCTAGAACAGAGGAGGTCTCAAAGTGCCAGTTGACTCCAAAAAATCAAGGAAGATCTTGGTAGTCCATGGTATTCAAACAGGCAGCAACAAAGATATAAATTCTCATAAAGCAATCGAAAAACTTGTTACTGAACGTCTTGATGGTGTTCCAGTTGAATTCGAGACTGATATTTACCGATATGAAAACATTAATGATAGAGCACAAAAGAGGTTTAAAAAACTACTTGGAGTTTTCTTAGACCGACTGATTAAGAAAATACCGTTTCGTAAACTTCTCGACACAGTTACTTACTATGGAATTGATCTTTTTGGGGATGTAATAATTAAGCTAAAAAAGGATACTACAGGAAAAACCATTTGTGATGGTCTTATTGAAGAGATTGAAAATATCTATCCGAATGTAGAGAAGAATATAGTAGAGCTTTAAGTGTCATCTTTGTAAATGGTATTCTTTTCACTATTTAATTGAGCCATAATGGGAATGTGGAAAGAAGGAATGAAGTATTTAAGTATTTAAGAATTGATTGTGGATCGTTAATGAAGAGAACGTTATGGCTTAAATGAGTAACCATCAAAATATGATATAATCTGCAAGAAATAGGGGCGAACTTTGAAAAAGAGAATAAGGGAAAAGGAACTTAGAAAATTATCTTTTGTAGATAGTGTGCCTGATGAAACGAGAATTATTTCCCCGTTTATATCATACTCTGAAGAAAAGAGAAAATTTGTAGTTTATGTTCCAGATAGAAAAGGTGGTTTGGTTGAGTTTCTTGATGGTATTGATGCCGTATTAATTGAAGGTGCATATTGGAGTAAAAAGATTGTTAATTCTGAAACTGACTTATTTAATGAGTGTCTTCATATATTGTATAATAACTTTTCATTTTTAGAGAAAGTTAGAAAGTTTGGAGGAATCCTGAATGACATTCAAAATTTTGGTGCAGTTATTCATAAACAAATAATTCTCTTTAATTATGCTCAAAAGTTTCAAATAGATAATACATCAATTAAACGAATTTATATAACGGAAGTTGAGTATCTTATGGGATTAGTAAGGTCTTTTTATGCACTAATGTATGGAGTATTCAAATGGCTATTTGAAAGAAAAACTCTGATTAATTTGCCTGACAGTCTTGGGAAAATCGCTGATAGGGATTTTGAAAGAATGTCAGAATCGTATAAGTTCGAAACAAAAGTTAAGGATTATTTCAGACACGTATTACCATTGTTTGGGATATGTCGAAAACTGAGAGACGACATATATCACAGAGGAAGGGAGACTCATATATTTTTCATCACTGAAACTGGCCCAGGGGTGTCAAGAAAAGAATCGCCTTTTTCGCTATTTGAAGATTTTGTGTGGAACGATGAAGTCTCGATTAAGAATGAGCTGCAGAATAACATTGGATCACTTTTTTATTTTGTTAATAAATTAATTCTTTTGGTTCTTGAATCTACCGAAAAATTTGCTGAAATGCTTAAAGGAACTTTTGAACTTCCTGAACCTATATCAAATGAATTTAAGTTATACGTTAGGGGAGAAGAGATAAGGTACATTAATAATATCCAAGATTCGTTAAGAGAGTACTGGGTAAAACCATCAATGAGTGAAAATGCCATTTCGAAGGACGACTCATAATAGTTCTTACTGTTTCTTTCCTATTTCCATATTTTTCTTCATAAATACGATACATTATATCTTGCATATCCCATTTTCGACGAATAACATCCGTTTCTCACCTTACAATTCCTTATTTTTTACAAAATTTGCAACTTTTTATTTACTGCCTTGAAGCCTGTATAAAATGAGAGATTTTCATGAAAAAACGGAAGACACACTCATAAACCCTTTACTTTAGAGGATTATTCTTGACTTTTGGATAAAAATATGGTATAATTTAATGTTTTCAAAGCCAGAGATTGAAAGTTTAATAACAATGAAAAACAAAGATGATATACTTTATTAAAAACACGCCTGTAGAAATTAATGACAATATATATCGATTAATTATAAGTTATCAGAAGAATGATAAAACTCATATTAAACTCGAATTACAAGACTGTGATACAGATAAGATGGTAAATAAAAGTATTGACCTAAAGAAACTCGTCAGTTTGTTGGAAGATGGAGAAAAAAACGAGTAATAGCATAATTTGTGAAATAGGTGAATTAACAAATATAACCATTAAAGGTTAAATATGGCAATTTACAAGAGAAACAAAATATGGTACATAGACTATTTCTATGAAGGAAGACGAATAAGAGAGGCAGTGGGTTCGAGCAAAAAACTTGCTCAGAAAGCATTAATGATAAGAAAAACACAAATCACTCAAGGAAAATTTGACATACAGGATACTAAACCATCTATTACCTTTGGAGAGTTGGCAAAGACCTATATAGAATATGCAAAAGTAAATAAGAAGTCCTGGAAGAGAGATGTGGTCAGTTTAAATAAATTACTACCGTTCTTTGAAAATAGGCAACTAAAACATATTACACCTTTTCTTGTTGAACAGTACAAGCAGCAGCGTAGGGAAGAGGTGTCACCTGCAACAGTTAACAGGGAACTTGCTCTTGTGAAACATATGTTTACTCTTGCAATTAAATGGAAAAGAGCATCAAATAATCCTGTGAAAGAGGTTAAGTTTTTTAGGGAGAGGAATCAACGATTAAGGTTTCTATCTGAAGAAGAGATACATAGACTAATAGAGAGTTGTGAACCAAATCTCAAAGCTATTGTTATTACAGCTATAACTACAGGGATGCGGAGGAGTGAAATCTTTGGGCTGAAATGGCAGGATGTTGATTTAGAAAGAAAGCAAATCATATTGGATGAAACCAAAAGTGGGGTTTCACGGAAGATGCCAATTAATGATGCACTTAATGAATTATTGCTCAACCTCAAATCAAGGGTCTCCCATGAGTATGTTTTTCTTAATAGGTTTGGGAAACCTTATAAAGATGTAAAAACCTCTTTCAAGACAGCTTTAAGAAAGGCGGGTATCGAAGGTGCGACTTTTCATACTTTGCGACACACCTTCGCATCGCATCTGGTAATGTCTAATGTAAATCTAAGAACTGTACAGGAGCTATTAGGACATAAGTCATTTCAGATGACAATGAGATACTCCCATTTGTCTGAAGAATACAAAGAACGTGCTGTTAATATACTCCAGAGAAGACTCAGGTTGTCAGACAGTCACAAATATGACACAAAGAAGGAAACAGAAGAAAAGAGTAAGTCTGTAAAGAATTGATTTTATTACATGCGCCTGTAGCTCAGTCTGGATAGAGCAACGGACTTCTAATCCGTGGGTCGTGGGTTCGAATCCCTCCAGGCGTGCAATATCCTGATGGTGGGCGTAGCTCAATCGGTTAGAGCACTGGACTGTGGCTCCAGAGGCTGTGGGTTCGATTCCCATCGCTCACCCTTCTTTTAACCACAGAGACACTGAGGCACAGAGAAAAACATAGTAGTGTAATCCCCCAACCTTCTTAATTAACACACGAAACTGAAAAGAATCTGTGTAATCTTTTTTTGTAATCTGTGTAATCATTTTAATTTATTTGACAATCATATTTTTTCATGATATAAATTGACATATCTCACTAACAAGGAGGGCAAATGTTTAGAAAAGGATTAGTCTTTTTCCTTGTGTTTTTATTCATACCACTATTTTTATTTGCTGAGAGGCCTCACTTTGGATTAGAGTGGGACTTTTTCTTTCCGAGAGGTGATTGGGCAGAGAATATGGGGCTCAGTCATTCATTTAAGCTTTCAATTCAGCAAATGGTCACAGAGAATTTAGGTGTTGGTATAAGTGCGGGAAGTGTTTCATTTAGTAGAGAACTTCCTGCTGATTTCACTCTTTCGATGTTCCCTGTGGTGTACCTTGACTTAATTGTAGAAAAACAAATAAAGAACAGCTCACCCATTTATGTTGGGCTCTTCATTGGTCCCAATTACACAAAACAAAAGGTGAGTTACCGTGAGGGCGAAGAAAAAGCGAGTATTTGGGGTTGGGGTACAGGAGGATGTATTTCCTTACGATTCAAGTCTGCAGTAATACCTTTTTTGAAAACTCGTTACATTTCAAGAAAAGACACAGGTGGTTTGGAAGTTGCTATAGGTGTAAGTATTTGAAAGGAGTAAAAGAAATGATAAAGAAACTGTCCCTTTTTATAATTATTGTTATTATTACAGGAGCTATTTTGACTTCCTGTACTAGTAAGAACCCACTAGGACCCACAATAAGTCAGGCGTGGGGAACATACGATTACTTTGGATACGGAAAGTATAAAAACTGGAAATACATTGAGAGATATCCAAACCAAAATGATTCGTTCGAAGTATGGTTGTACATATTTGGAACGGAGTACATAGAGCCATACAAAGGTTGGCAGATTTGGTTATTTATTGATGGAGTAAATACCTGGTTATACAGTTTGGATGCAAAGACTGACAATGCTGTTTATGGTTATAATCCTTATACGACCGACTGGGTTTTGTACCATGAGATTCCCTTTGTTATCGGAAACAAATGGTACAGTTCGACAACTTTTGAGGATGGGCTTTTCGTCCAATGGAGAGAAGAAAGAAGAGTAGAAGTTGTTGCGAGAGAAAATGTGAGCGTTATTGCGGGTGATTATGAGGATTGTTATAAGATTCTGAGTAAGGAGAATTATTCAATGTTTGGAGGTGATTCAACATACTATTATAATATGGAGATGTGGTATGCTCCCTATATTGGACTTGTAAAGTGGGTTATTACAGAAACTGATATTGTGGAATGGAAGGATGCATCGGGTGTACTTAAGAAAAAGTACTATGAGAGGTTTGCAGGTTCTACAAATAGTTTTCAGGAACAGCAATTGCGAAATAGTAGTTGGATATTAGGTAGCAGGGAGTTCATAGTAAGGAGCAAGTAGAAAGTAAAGAATAAAACCAGGATAGAATTACAGGGTTAATACCAAGATGCTTGAGGTTTGTAACGACCTAATGATGGGTGTATATCCCTGCCTCAATAATTGTTTCTTTGTTGTACAGATAAGGGATGTATGTTGAAATATTGAAATAGAATGTTGGTTTTGCATCATTCTTTATGACTGTCACACCTACTGTTAGGTCACAGGGAACCTGAGAGTAAAATAGGTCAAGAGAAAGGGTTGTTTCCATTCCAAATGATATTAACAAAGGTTTAAAATCATCATGAGGAAATTCTTGAGCAGCAGTTCCTATATCGGAATAAAGTCCTGCATGAATATTCCGAAAGTAAATTGGGTAAGTCCCTATTCCTCTTTCAATCCAGAAAAACGGGAATGAGTATTCAAGTGACCCGGTGAATACTGTTTTCCCATGATAGTCTCCCAATTCGTAACCGCGGATTGAAAATATTCCATTGTTTCCACCCAATGACATTAGACCCTCATTTGTCGTATTAGATAACGAGAAACCCATAGATGATTTCACTGAAATGACATTATGGGGAAAAGGTCCTTTTATGTAGTAAGCTATTTTTGTTTTTAGATTATGGAACGAATAATCACCAAAGAGTTTCTCTGAGTAAAACCTGTATGTTGATGTGAGATATCCTCCTCTTTCGTATTCGATCGATCTTGGGAATTTTAGTCTGTTGCTGAAATGGTATCCAAAAATTATATTTGAGAATCTGTATGTTTCATTTGTAGTTGAGAGAACCTCTCTTTCGTATCCTGTTGTTAGGGAATGATTTGAACTCATATATCTCTTTGATAATGAGAGGTATAGATATTTATCATTCTCTCTTATCCATTCATTCCCGACCCAGGTAAAATCCTGCATTATCTCAAGAGAAAGCTCAGGTCTTATCATATTGTTTGTATATGTGAAATCATACAGGAATTTATTTTCAGGTATGAAGTATGCTCCGTACAGAGAAAACACATGTTGTGAGAGTACGTCCTGACTATAGGTGATGAAACCAGGGGATATGCTTTCCTCCTTAATAATCGGAATGGGAAGCCACCATCGTGGAAGGAGAGAGGGAAGAGGGTTGTATTTATGGATAGTGGGAGATATATCTTTTTCTTCGAATTTTAATTTCCCAAATCGTAATTTTGTTGTTTGCACTTCCTCAAATTGTGAGTGGTCAATTGAGATTGTATGGATGTTATATCCATTAGGTGTATAGAGAGAGAATACAATTTCATTTTCATCGAATAATAGATCAGGATAAAACAGACCTGATTCAATATCAGTAACACAATAGGTCTTTTTATTTTCAAAAGAATAGAAAAAAAGTTCATACAAACCATATCTATCAGAGATGAAAAATACTCCGTTGAATTTGATAGACCAGAGAGGTTTTGTGTTATTACCGTACCTGGTTATTTTCTCAAAAGAATTGTCTTTAAGGTTGAAGATGTATATCTGTACTCCTTCGGTTTTTTTCCAGATAGACAGGAGAATCCTTTTTCCATCTACGGAGAACTGAGGGTAATGATACTGTGTATGGTCATCATTATGGAGTAGAATGACAAGGCTATCTTTTTCAGGATAAACGATACACAGGTTATTGCTGCCTTGATGTTCCTTTACAAAAAGAATTGCTTTGCCATCAGGAGTGTAAACAGGATATCTACCTCTTTCGGTCAACTTCACTTTTGTTAGTTTCTTATTTGCTGTGCTACACTCATAAATATTGGAGTAGATGTTATAATCTTTGACAACATCCAGTCTTGAAAACAGGATTTTCTCACCATCTTTAGACCATGAGATTCCTGGGTTTATATTACCTTCTACAATCTTTCTTCTTGAACCAGTTTCAATATCTAAGATCACTAATCCCGGATAGTTATTAAAAGAACTATGAACATAGGCAACTGATTTGCCATCGGGAGAGAAGCTGGGTGATAGGTTCCATTCACCATCAGTGGTTAAGGGGGTTGTTCTAATGTTCTTTACCTGAGGATATTTGAATTGTAGTTCTTCTTGCCATTCTTTCCAGAGTGTTATGAAATCCTTTCCGAAAGTTCTTTTTGCTGCACTGTTCACTGCAAACGGAATACCGCGTGATGTATGTTTATTATATTCTACGATGCTTTCTTCACCATATCTTTCTATCAGCCAATTAACAAAAGTAGAACCGTACAGGTATGGTGTAATCCCTGCAGGCCAGATAAGAGGAAAGTTACTTGCCCTGTCTATGGATTTAAGATTATTGCTATTTATCTCTCCGTTTAATATCATAGAGAAGTAAGGTGAATTCAACCTTCCACCATTTGTAAACCTTGATTCCGAATAGACTGCGAGTCCCTCAATAAACCAGATAGGCTGTGCTGCATTATTGATGATAATCCTTCCAAAGATCTTTCTCAAGAATCCTGGAAAACCTTCTGTTCTGTCAAGCTGGACAATATGGGTAAACTCGTGTGTTATAAGTTCTCTCAGCCAGTCTTCGTAATATGACTCTTCAGGAGGAGGTTGAGCAGGATAGAGTACAATAGTATTTATTGGAAAAGGATTGGCGTAGCCATTTGCCAGATCCTGATTATCTACGATAACAATCTGGGTCTTGCCTTTTGGTATCCAATCCAGGAATTCTGTTATTTTTAGATAAACATCCTCTGATATTTTAGATACTTCAAGTGCAAGATTTTTCTCATATTGGTGAAAGTGAATGGAGAAATGTTCGGTTTCCATTGTTTTCCATTTCAAAGATGGATCGAAAGGTTGACCGAAAAGAGTTGTTCTTACCAAGAGGATAAAAACAAGAACTGGAAGCGGGTACATCAATGTGAATAAGTTTTTGGTTGTAAATAATCTTTCAATAGGCTCGGGACAAGTTCTTTCGATAAGATCAAGACTGGTATTAAGTCCTCTGCACTGGGATCTACTGCTTCGCATTGGATTAGAGCTTTTAGTGGAATATCAAGGTTAATCTATGGTCGGATGTCTCAGTGGACTGTGGTCGCTTCAGCATCTGAAGTGGTCATAACCTATAGAGGTTAGAGGTTTTTTTGTTCCATCAGGTAAGACAAGGGTGTTTTCTTGACCAACTTTCAATACTTTTCCTATTAATGTTATTGGAACTCCTATATCAATTTTCTTTATCTTATTGAAATTCTCTTCGGATACAGTGAAGAGGAGTTCATATTCTTCTCCACTTTTAAGTGCTGCTTCAATAGGATCCAATTTAAAGAGGTTAGCTGCCCTTTTAACCTCATCCTTTATAGGTATTTTGTCTGCTTCAATACTTACACTGATCCTGCTCTCTTCAGCTATATGGAGCAAATCAGTAGAAAGACCGTCAGATATATCAATCATTGAATGAACCGTGATGTTCTGCAGGATCTTTCGCGATTCCTTCACTCGTGCTTCTGGTCTAAGATGTTTTTCTATAAGATACTGAAAACCATATGAGTTTATGTCTATTTTTTCTTCCAGTACCAATCTCCCTAAATAGGAACCTCCAAGAGAACCAGTAACACAAACTATATCATCTGGTTTTGCACCTGAACGCAAGGTTACATTTAGTTTCTCTATTTCTCCAACAATCGTAAAAATGATAGCTGTCTCGTTTGCGTTTGCTACGTCACCACCAACTATGTTTACCCAGTATTTTTTTGCAGTTTCCCTGATGCCCTTATAGAGCTCTCCTATTTCGTTTTCACTAATATCTTTTCGCAAGAGGAGTGAGACTACTGCAACAGAAGGAGTGCCACCAACTGCTGCAATATCACTTAGTGCAGAAATTAGTGATTTTACACCGATATCATAAAAAGAAAAGTAGTTTAGAGAAAAGTGTCTGTTTTCTACAAATGCATCTGTTGTAATACAGGAAAAATTTCCTGAAGCAATTTTATAAATAGCTGCATCATCTCCAAAGCCGACAAGAACTCTTGCATCTGGAGTTCTTAATTGATCTCTTATAGATTTTAGAATGGATCTTTCTGTTAGTTTTTTCATTGCGTAATAGTAAGTTGCTGATTAACGAGAATGAGATGTTAGATAGAAGAGGAAAGATGTAGAGTGGAAGATGGATGTCTGACTACAGACAAACGAGCGTTGAAATGGAAAAAGAAACATGATATTTCTTCGCATACATTTAGGGTATTGGGGTTTGACTCCTTTCGTTCACACGCATGTATGTTTAGTTAAACTTTTTTTCAGTGCTGTTAGTTCCTTTTTATCCATATGGTATGTATGTTTATCGTCTGGGAAATTATCAGTTTTTACATCATTAATATAGCTTCTAAAAGCATCTTCTAATGTTTTGCTGAGGTTTGCATATTTTTTTACAAACCTGGGAATAAAACCATGAAAGAATCCCAGAATATCGTGGACGACAAGAATTTGACCATCTGTATCTGCTCCCGCACCTATTCCATAGACAGGAATATTTACTGCATCCTTTACTAATGGTGTTAATTCGCATGGAATAGATTCAGCAATTATT
>SDBS01000925.1_pt1 | contig 29595 bp, 23 predicted proteins | sample 2277091 | NCBI WGS metagenome assembly SDBS01 (sample SAMN10404972, study PRJNA504765) | marine sediment metagenome | isolation source: marine sediment core GS10_PC15, 163 cmbsf | place: Arctic Ocean: Southern Knipovich Ridge | collected 2010 | reverse complement strand
GGAGTATCCATATGAATAGATATAGTTCTGCAGGCGCGGCCGGGCGTCAACTCCTGAATCTCAAGCGCAGGCTGTCGACCGAATCGGAGCCGGAAGAGATCCGCGCTCTCAGGCGGAAGGAGATCAGGCTCCTGCTGTCACTGGGACAGCGCGATGAGGCCGCTGCCCGCGGAGCAGCGCTGGTATCTGATTACCCGGAATGGCCCGAGGCACACTCCCTGAAGGCTGATGTGCTCTGCAGACTGAGGGACTGGCGCGGGGCCGACGAGGAGTTCGGGAGGGCCGCCGAGCTGCACCTGAAGGCGGGTCATGCGGCAAAGGCAGCAAGACTGATGCAGGGACCTCTATTCAGACAGGCGGAAGCCGATGGCAGGTTCGACAGGTGTATCGAGCTCTCCATGCTGCCGGGTTTCCGGGCTCCCGTTCTCGAGTGGAGGGCCCGGAGGCTTTCCGGGGAATCGACAGACAGACCTCCCGATCCGCGGGCGGACTACCCCTGGGGCGCACTGATGCTGCTCGAGCTCGCCTGGCACGGAGGCAGCGCGGAGGGACTTCGTGGCGCGGTCGATGACTGGCCCGGATCCGAACCCGAGTGGAGGTGGCGGGTGCTGGTCGAAGGTGTGAGGATATGGCTCGAAAGGGATCTCGACAGCCGCCGCTGGAAGAAGCTGATCAGGAAGACCGAACGGCCGGTTCTGGATCCACGATATTACAGCGAGGCAAGGTGGCTGGATAGTATCGACAACCTCGAAGACGGGAGAAGACGATGAAGGCGGCTCTCTTCGACCCCTTCAGCGGTGTGTCGGGAAACATGATCCTCGGCTCGCTCCTGGATGCCGGGCTTGCCGAGGACGACCTCAGGGACCTGTTCGGAGGACTGATTCCGGGAAGCTGGAGCATGTCGGTCGAACGCGTCTCGAGAGGTGGCATCATGGGAACTCACGTCGAAATTACCGTCACCGGAGACCAGCCGCTCAGGCGGCTTCCCGACGTGGAGCGGATCATCGACGGGTCCAGCCTGCCGCCTGCGGTGAAGGATGCCGGCCGGAAGACGTTTCGAAGGCTGGCCGATGCTGAAGCGACAGTTCATGGCTTGTCCTCCGAGGACGTTCATTTCCACGAAGTGGGTGCGGTTGATGCCATCCTGGATGTCATGGGCAGCTTAGCCGGTCTCCACCTCCTCGGAGTGGAGCGGGTATACTCCATGCCCGTTGCCACAGGACGGGGGACGGTGGAATGCATGCACGGAACGCTGCCTGTCCCTGCCCCGGCCACGCTCCAGCTCCTCATGGGCGTCCCGGTTATCCCCTCGGCTGGGGAAGGGGAGCTCGCAACGCCCACGGGTGTTGCGATACTGACGACAGCTGTCGAAGACTGGAATGCTCCGCTGCCCGCCATGCGGGTCAGCGCCATCGGCATGGGAGCGGGAACAAGAGAGAATGACCTGCCGAACCTGCTCAGGGTGAGCATAGGGGACGTGCTCGAGGAGGGCATCTCCCCGGACAACGATACCTGCGTCGTCCTGACCGCAGTCGTGGATGATCTCGATCCCAGGATATGGCCGGTGCTCTCCTCCTCACTTCTCGAAGCGGGAGCACTCGACTGCTACACGGCTCACTGTACGGGAAGAAAGGGACGACCTGCTCTGGAGATGACGGTGATATGCCCGCCCGACAGGGCGGATGCGGTCTCGGCTGAAGTGCTTACCCGGTCCACCACCCTGGGGGTGAGGATGGAGACCGTTCCCCGAAGGATCCTCTCCAGGAGCTTCGAGGAGGTCTCGACCCGGTGGGGCGACGTCCGCGTCAAGATTGGAAAGCTCGGTGAGCGAATCGTGAGCGCGGAGCCCGAGTTCGAAGACTGTGCTCAGATTGCCCGTGAGGCGGGAGTGCCGGTGAAGATCGTGCTCCAGGAAGCGAGGGGGAAGGCCATGGCGTTCCTGCGGGGTGAGTTCCGGGGCTGAGTCATGTATAATACTCAGGATCTACAACAATTTCGGAACACGGGGGAAACCATTGAAGAAGGCGCTGATAACCGGCATAACCGGGCAGGACGGGTCCTACCTGACCGAGTTCCTGCTGGAGAAGCAGTACGAGGTTCACGGGATCGTCAGGAGATCCTCGAGCTTCAACAGGAACCGTATCGAACATCTGATCCAGGACAGGAACATCTACGGGCAGACGCTTTTCCTGCACTACGGAGACATGACCGACTCGAGCGGCCTGAACAGGATACTGGAGAAGGTCGGGCCGGCCGAGATATACAACCTGGCTGCACAGAGCCATGTCAGGATATCGTTCGACATGCCCGAGTACACGGCAGATGTGAATGCCCTGGGTGTTGCCAGGCTGCTCGACGCGATCAGAGAGGTGGGCCTGACAGGTGAATGCAGATTCTACCAGGCTTCGACCAGCGAGATGTTCGGGTCGAGCCCCCCTCCGCAGAGCGAGTCAACGCCCTTCTGCCCGCGAAGCCCCTATGCAGCGGCAAAGCTCTATGCGCACTGGATGGTGGTCAACTATCGCGAGGGATACAACCTTCACGCTTCGAGCGGTATCCTCTTCAACCACGAATCGCCCAGACGGGGCGAAAACTTCGTGACCAGGAAGATAGCAATCGCCGTCGCAAGGATAAAGGCGGGGCTCAAGTCCGAACTGGCGCTCGGAAACCTCGACGCCGAGCGGGACTGGGGGCATGCTCTGGACTTTGTTGAGGCCATGTACCTGATGCTCCAGCAGCCCTCGGGTGACGATTTCGTGATCGCCACCGGAGAGACGCATTCGATAAGGGACTTCCTGGACGAAGCCTTCGGCTTCGCAGGGCTCGAGTGGCGCGATTTCGTGAGAACCGACCCGAGGTACATGAGGCCCACCGAGGTTCATTCTCTTTGCGGGGATTATGGAAAAGCGGAACGGCTCCTCGGCTGGAAACCCCGGATAGCCTTCGGTGAAGTCGTTCGCGGGATGGTGAGATCCGAGTTCGAGACACTGGGTCTCGCCTCTCCGGAAGGCTGATCCCGCGAGCAGCCCTGATGTGGAATGTCTCCGGAATATCCACTCCTTTACACTCATCGGGTATTTTCAGATAAATCGGGACTAACTTGCCTGACAGGTTGATTCAGGAGCATCACCGGTTACCCATTCTGTGCAGTATCTGCACTCGGAGGTCATGGAATGGCAGTAGTCAGACCGTTTCGGGGACTGAGACCCAGGAAGGATCTCGTCGACCGCATTGCCTCGCCCCCGTACGACGTCCTTGATTCCGACGAGGCACGCGAGATCGTCAGGAACAATCCGCTCAGCTTCCTCCGGGTTGTCAAACCGGAGGTAGATCTCGATCCATCGGTCGGTCTGTACGAAGACCAGGTATACCTGCAGGGCGCACACAACCTGCGCAGCCTGATGGAAAACGGTGTTCTCATACAGGATAAGAAACCTGTCTATTACTTTTACAGACAGATCATGGGAGAACACGCCCAGGTCGGTCTCATGGCCTGCGTGTCCGCCGGGGACTATGAGCGCGGCATCATCAAGAAGCATGAGCACACCCGTCGGGAGAAAGAAACCGACAGGATAAGGCATATCGAAGCACAGAACGCCCAGTCAGGACCTGTCTTCCTGACCTACAGGGATGAACCCGGACTCGATGCTCTGCAGAAAGCCGTCTGCAGCGGCGATCCCGAGTACGATTTCACAGCCCCGGATGGCGTCAGGCACTCGCTCTGGCTGGTCGACGATGAAGGCGATATAGAGGCAATCGGCAGGATATTCGAGGGAATACCCTTTCTTTACGTGGCTGATGGTCATCACCGGAGCGCCTCGGGGACGATCGTTGCCGCGAGAAGGCGCGAGGCCAATCCTCGCCATACCGGCCGTGAGGAGTACAACTATTTCCTTGCCGTGCTCTTCCCGAAGAGCCAGATGATGATCCTCCCCTACAACAGGGTGGTGAAGGATCTCAACGGACTCACGTCCGGGCAGTTCCTCGAGAGACTGGGGGAGAAGTTCATCGTCAGGGAGACCGGGGAGAACGAACCTGCCGGCAGTCTCTCCTACCGCATGTACCTCGAAGGGAAATGGTTCTCGCTGGAACCCGCCAGAGGTTCCTACCCCGCGGATGACGCCGTGAAGAGCCTGGACGCAAGCATCCTGCAGGAGAACCTGCTTGCCCCGATCCTCGGAATAGACGACCCGAGAGTGAGCGCCAGGATCAGGTTCGTCGGAGGGATAAGGGGGACAAGGGAACTCGAGAAGCTCGTCGACTCGGGGAAGTTCTCCGTGGCCTTCTCCCTCTACCCGACATCCATCGACCAGCTCATTGCGGTGGCTGACAGCGGAAACGTAATGCCGCCGAAATCGACCTGGTTCGAGCCCAAGCTCAGGAGCGGGATGGTGGTGCACGTCCTGTGAAGAAGCTGATCCCTGCGTTCGTCGCAGCAGTCGTTGCCGCGTGTTTGTCATGCGGGGAGGGAGATCCGGCGAAGCAGGCAATTCTGGACTTCACAGGCGCCTTGTCCGACTCTTCCTACACCGAGGCCTGGAATCTTCTGACCGCGGAGTCTCAGCACTGGTACGACTCGACGGTCGTGATACTCCAGATGTTCGGGTGGACAGAGGCCAGGAGCGCCGCTGTGGACCTCGCCGGCGACATGTCCGAAGAGGACTTCTCGACTCTCACCGGACGGGGGCTCTTCGTCAGGATGGTCGAACGGTCTCCCGAGGTACATAATCTGAGCAGCAGCATGAAATCGGTCTGTTACCCGACGGACTCCCTTGCGGTTGTCATCCTCCGAACGGATGATGGGCTCCAGGAAATCGTCCTTCGAGAGATTGAGGGAGTCTGGCTGGTCGATCTGGTAAGCTTGGGCTCGCCGGTGGAAGGGGAATAGAATGGCAATGACTCGTGGCTGGCAGATTTCTGCGGTTCTCTTCGGCGGAATCGGAGTGATATTTCTCCTGCTCGGTCTAGGCGTCTCTCTGGGACGCTGGTGGCCGGTCTTCTTCGCGATCATAGGGATCGCATCACTCATGCGAGGGATAAGGGAACGAGAGAATCTCATCATGGGACTGCTGATGATTGGCTGGAGCGCCGCAGCCATTGTCTCTCTGCATCAAGCCGATATCGAATTCATCAGAAGCGGCTGGCTCTTCTTCATAGGCGCTTCAATCGTATGGATACCGATAGCCTGGCTGCTCGGGAAGGCTCTCGCTCCGGAAACCGGGAGCTGACACGCAGCTTGCCCGACAGCTGATTACATACATTCCGGAGCCGTGTCCCTGAAGCTCCGGGTGATGGGCTCCAAGTGGACTATTCGAAGGAACTGCAGCCTACAGGACTCAGGAAGAATCAGGTCTGGTCGACCGTCCTCTTCCTCCTTGCGCTCATGGCTTTCGCCACCCTCCTGGGCATCTTCTTCAGGAATGGACAGGAACAACGGCTGACAGGCAGGTTCCAGACCGTAGGTGATTTTCCCGGTGACCATGCATGGTTCAATACCTCGTACCCGCTGAGCCTGTACGATCAGCTCAGGGGGCATGTGGCGGTTCTCTACTTCGAGGATTTCGAGACGCTCGACGATCTCCGGGGCCTGAACCGGCTGAACGAGCTCGACGAAACCTACACTGATGAACCCCTTCAGGTTATCGTCGTCTACAGGATCAGCCGGCAAAGGCTTCCCGAGCTCTACAGACAGATCGAGACCTGGGATTTCAGATTTCCGATCATTATCGATGACAGGGACGAGGTTGGAGTGAACTTCGGGATCAGCAGCATTCCCGCTCTTCTGCTGATCGATTCGACCGGCCGCGTATCGGCATGGTACTACCACGGCTGGGAGGATACCGACCTCGAAACGGTCGTTTTCGATCTGCTCACCCAGGGAATTGCCAGCCGCACTCTGGCGATGGACCCTTTCGTACCGGATGGCGGGGAGTTCATACCTGACCGGCTGCGGTCCGCAATCGTCGAGAAGAACTGAGACAGGTAGCGGACCGGCGGCATGAACCTTCCCCAGATCGCGGTCCTGGCCGTACTTGCAATGGTCGTCACTCTCCTCTGGAGAAGGGTCTTCCCGCCCCCGGTCGTATTCCTGACTGCAGTCGCGGTACTTACCGCTGCCGGACTCCTCTCGCCTGTCGAAGCCCTTGCCGGGTTCGCCAACGAGTCGATAGCCGTGATGATCCTGCTCATCTCGATCAGCAGTGTGATACGCAAGACCGGGGTGCTGGAATGGTTCTTCGAGAGGAAACTCCGCCCCTCCCACAGGTACCGCCGCTTTCTTGCTCAGTTGATGCCCTTTGTGGCCGGAGTGTCATCCTTCATGAACAACACCCCGGTTGTCGCGATGCTGGTTCCCGTTGTGAGAGACTGGGGCAAGAGGAATGGGGTAGCGCTTTCGAAGTTGCTGATACCGGTTTCCTACGCCGCGATCCTGGGAGGAATGACCACCCTGATCGGAACGTCGACGAACCTGATCGTGAACAGCCTTTCGCAGGAGAGCGGACTGGGCTCGATGTCGATACTCGATTTCACTCCAGTCGGCCTGATGATGCTTGGTGCGGGGCTCATCTACATCCTCTTCGCCGGTTACCGGATGCTCCCCTCCAGAAGGGAACCTGCTGATGGTCTAATCGAGAATCCCAGGGAATACCTCGTCGAGACAGTCATCTCCGAAGGATCCGAGCTTGCCGGGAAAACTGTCGAGAAGGCCCGGCTCAGGAACTTGAAGGGGCTCTTCCTCACCGAGATAGTCCGTGACGGGCGAAAGATCGTTCCCGTGTCGCCCGAGGAGGTCCTCGAGGAGGGAGACACACTCATCCTCGCGGGAGATACCGCAACCGTGGCCGACTTGATAACCAGTTCGCGAGGGCTCTCACTCCGGCAGTTGACCGACCCGCCGGCGGCCGGCAGGCTGAAAGTAATCGAAGCAGTTGTTTCCAACAGGTCGACGCTTGCGGGGTCGAAGGTCAGGAACTCGGAATTCAGGGGCAGGTTCAACGCCGCCATACTCGCCGTGCACCGGCAGGGCGAGCGTCTTCGCGGTAAGATCGGCGAGATAGTCCTGCAGCCGGGGGACTTGCTCCTCCTTCTCGCAGGGAGCGGCTTTCGAAAGAGGGTCGAGAGTGGAGATGACCTCTTCCTGATCTCCAAAGTGGCCGAGATCCACAAGATCGATACCGGTAGGGCGGTCTTCACACTGGTGTCCATGTTCGCATGTATAGGGCTGGCGATAGCAGGGGTAGTCCCGCTCTTCCGTTCTCTCATCGTATTGCTCGCTCTCTTCCTTATCACCAGGACAATGTCGCTCTCGGACCTCAGAAGGAGCCTGGACATGAACCTCCTCGCGGTAGCCGTCTTTGCGCTGGCCCTCGGACGCGCTGTTACCTCTACCGGACTGGGGACGGAATTTTCCTGCATGGTGATCTCAGTGTCTGCGCCGCTCGGGGTGATCGGTATCATTGCAGCCTTATATCTCGTGACGAACGTTCTTGCCGGGCTGGTGACAACTGTCGCTGCAGCATCGATCGTCTTTCCCTTCGCAGCCGTATCCGCCGCCGCCCTTGGAGTCGATCCAAAGCCCTTCGTCCTGGCGGTCGCCTACGGAGCAACAGCCAACTTCTCGACCCCGGTCGGGTACCAGACCAACCTGATGGTATACGGTCCGGGAGGATACCGGTTCGGCGATTACTTCAGGATAGGCGCACCCCTCTCCCTCATCTGCTGGGTCGTGGCCACCCTCGGACTTGGGCTGGTTTACGGACTCATCTGATAACCGTATATCTCGTTCTCCAGATGCCTGAAGCTCCCGGCTGAAAGCCGGATATGCCTGTGAGAGTGAATGGAGGAACCGGATGATAGCTCCCCACGGAGGAAGACTCGTGCGGAGGGAGTGCAGCGGCGAAGAGACCGAGGAACTCCTGCGTGAGTCCGAAGAGCTTTCGTCGCTCACGCTCAACGACAGGGAGAAGAGCGACCTCGAGCTGATCGGCAACGGAGCCATGAGCCCGCTCGAGGGTTTCATGACCGGTGAAGACTACAGATCGGTGGTTGACTGCATGCGGCTATCCTCTGGATCTGTGTGGAGCATACCCGTCACCCTCTCCGCCAAGGAGGGGGATCCGCCCGTAAGTCCGGGTCAGAGGGCCATTCTCAGGGACCCTGACGGCCTGGTCTGGGGTGACATCACCGTAGAGGACGTCTTCCAGGTCGACCTGATGCAGGAAGCAAACAAGATCCTCCTCACGTCCGACGACAGCCATCCCGGGGTCCAGTACCTCGACGGCCTGTCCGGCACGTACATCGGCGGTGCGGTGAGATCCATCCGCAGGAGGGACTCTGAATCGTTCCCCGAGCACAGGCTCGATCCCGCCGGGACCAGGGAGCTCTTCGAGAAGAAGGGCTGGAAGACCATTGTTGCATTCCAGACGCGGAACCCCATCCACCGGGCTCACGAGTACATACAGAAGACTGCGCTAGAAATCGTCGACGGTCTCCTCATCCACCCCCTCGTGGGGGCTACCAAGAGCGACGACATCCCGGCGGAAATAAGGATGCGCTGTTACGAAGCACTGCTGGACGGATACTACCCGGAGTCGCGGGTTGTCCTCAGTGTCTTTCCTGCAGCGATGAGGTACGCCGGGCCGCGGGAAGCGATCTTCCATGCTATTCTCAGGAAGAACTACGGCTGCACTCATCTGATCGTAGGAAGGGATCACGCCGGGGTCGGCGATTTCTACGGTACTTATGACGCTCAGCTGATATTCGATAACTTCGAACCGGAAGAACTGGATATCGTCCCGCTCCGGTTCGAGCACGCCTTTTTCTGCAGCCGGTGCGGCGGGATGGCCACTGCGAAGACCTGTCCCCATGACAGCGCAGACCATCTCTTCCTGTCGGGCAAGAAGGTTCGGGCAATGCTGAAGGACGGGATCATGCCCCCGCCGGAGTTCACGCGGCCCGAGATAGCCGAACTGCTCATGGAAGCCTGGGGGAGCAGGATCTGACCTGAGCTAATCACCTTCTGAACTGAGGAGATCGAGCCTTACTTCTAGCCTGGTGGCGATCCGTTTTGCCAGGCACGAGTCGGAGGGAAGGTCTGTATTGTCCACTCCCAGCTCCCTGCCGAGCTCTCTGACGTCACCTTTCCCCATGCCGGCGGTCAAGAACACTGCTTCGCCCGGTTCGGAGCGCGATACCGGTATTCCTGCCGCGAATGGGCTACCTGTTTATCGGTCACCCTCGGATGAATGTAAAATCTTACAGGATCTCACGATTGCTTGCCATCTCTATCTGCTCCGAGTATGTTATTTTATTCGCGTACAAGTGATGTGTTGAGGTTTCTCATCGCAAGATTAAGGGTATTCATCAGTTCAGTTCAGAAGGAATTGGTCGACGAGCGTTTGGCCGTACAAGTCCTTCTTTCGACAGATACGTTCCTCCAGAAACATACAGTGCCCCGTCTGTTTGAATACACCCCGGCGCCCTTGAGCCCAAACAAGAGAGAGTATCTCGATCAACTTGGCACCTGCAACATCTGCCTTCTTATCCTCGGTGAGAAGTACGGGGACATGAATGCGGACACCGAATTGTCGGCAACTCATGAAGAATATAAAATGGCGAAAGAACGTGGCTTACCGATTCTCCCATGCGTGAAGGGCGACCGCTCGTTTTCAAGAGAACCGGAAGCTCAGAAACTGTTCGCGGAGATCAAGAGTGATGGATACACCTATAGCCGATTCAATACTCTTATGGACTTGCAGAAGGTCGTTAGAGATCGGCTGGTTGAGCATGTCAAAACGACATATGACGTCTCTCCGACGGAAGGCGACAATAGCGACGCCTCTCAGAACATCTCAGTAGCCGATCTGTTCGAACGGCAGCGCCTGGACGTTGTCAAGTGGGAAGAGTTCGACAAAGACTTGAGTCGGAGAATGGTAGCCGCTGCCGAGGAAGTAGACATGAACTCTCTGTCAGACAGAGACTTGCTTGAGCAACTTGTTGATCGCGGGTACCTCTGGCTGGACTCGAGAAAAGGCGGACACTTCGCCACGGCAGCAGGTATTCTCTTGCTTGCGTCCGATCCGTCGAAGGCGTTCTCTCACGTTCGCATCCAGATCGATGCGTACGTCGGTACCGAACGGACAGCACGAGCCGACGATTACGACTTCTTGCGCGGCCCCGTCACCCGAGTGCTGGATGATGCCGTTCGGTTCGTGCAACGCAATACGCGTCATCCTATGCGTGTAGTAGGGTTGCGCCGTGTCCGAGTCGACGAGTACCCTGAGACGGCGGTTCGGGAAGCGCTCGTCAATGCGATCGCGCACCGCGATTACCGGGAAACCGGCGTGAAGGTGACGCTTGAGGTGTTCCACAACCGGGTGGTCGTTGCCAGTCCAGGCCTCCCGGCTGGCGGCCAGAGCCTGTCCCGTATCGCAAGTGGCCGTGGTAGGTCCCGGTCACGCAACCCACTTCTGGCACAGGGACTTGCATGGCTAAAGGCCATGGAGGACCGTGGTACGGGCATCATGCGTATGACGGCAGCTATGCTGAACCACGGCCTGGACCGACCGAGTTTCGCGACCGATGACGGCTGCTTTGTCGTAACACTACCCGGTCCTGCTGACAACATGGACCGTATCCGTGTTCCGGAAGGAGTACCCTCGGGACTGACACCTGCACAGGAAGAGGTATTGAACGATCGGCAGCAGGTAATACTCAAACATGCACTGCAACAGGGCTCTGTCACGAATCGCTGGTGCCGACAGGCCCTCGGCATTGTCTACGACACTGCCTATCGAGATCTCATGAACCTGGTGAAGCTAGGACTTCTGAAGCGAGAAGGAGAGGGACGAGCCTCGCGGTACGTGCCGATAGACTACACGGTGGAATCAATCGAGAATCCACCGACCGATGGACACTAATCCACCGATAATCCACCGACCCGATCCGTGGAATCCACCGATAACCATTCCGGAACCGTAAGAAAGCAGATCGACCCATCCTGTAACGGTTACGTGGGTGACTAGCCTGCAATCTCACCAGCATTCTGCTGCGGCGACGCATATGCCTGCGTCTACGGCATTATGCTTGCACATTCGTCCTCGACGTACTGTTCCGGGAACTCACGGGAACCGCATGCCAGTGGTTATGCCAGTTTCAAGTATGCCTCTGGGGACTGTACTCGCAAACCTTGTATCCACAAACATCTACGACGCCTCGCTACGAAAGTCGGTGAGAAGAGTGGGCTAGCCCGTGCTTCTGAGATTACTCACCTTCTGAACTGAGGAGATCGAGCCTCACGTCCAGGCCTGCTTCGGCAGCTGTCTCCCTGATCCCTTCGAGGTGCTCCTCCAGAAGAGCCGTATCCTCCCCACTGTACTCCAGGAGTACCCCCTCCGAGTCGAGATGCGCCCTGAACCTGCCGCGGACGAGATGTCTCATAGGCGCTTCGAGCTTCTCCGCAAGGGTGAGTCTCTCGGCGGTCAGCTCCAGCCCGGAGGCGATCCGTGTTGCCAGGCACGAGTCGGAGGGGCGGCTGGTATTATCCACTCCCAGTTCCCTGCCGAGCTCTCTGACGTCACCTTTTCCCATGCCGGCGGCTACGAAAGGATGGATGACATTCTCCTCTTCCGCCGCTCTCAGCCCGGGCCTGTTATCCTGCATGTCGTCCATGCTGGTGCCGTCTGCTGCAAGAGGGAATCCAAGCCTCCACGCCCTCGCATTCAGGCGCGAGTAGACCGCCTTCTTGCAGTGGTAGCACCTGTCCGGCAGGTTCGCGGTGATGTCTGCAGACTGCAGCGGGTTCCACCTGACGGGTGAGTACTTCACTCCCAGCTTTCTGCAGACCTCCGGTATCCTCATCCGGTAGCAGTCAGCCAGGAAACAGGTATCCGCGGTCAGGGCGAGAGCGGAGGCAGGCCCCAGGATCCTGACCACAGCGTGCAGCAGGACTTCGCTGTCGATCCCTCCCGACACCAGTACCGCGAGCTTCTCGAAAGACGCCAGGACTTCTTCGATCCGTTTCATCGCTTCCCTACTCGATTCTCAGGGGCATTGCCAGGTAAAGGAGCCTTCCCTCTGTGAGAAGGAGGTCATCTACAGTCTCCTGCAGCGCCGCTCCGAGTCCAGGCAGTCCAGTGCCCAGCGAGAAGGACCCGAGGAATGAGGGTTCCGGGTAGATCCTCACGGGAGGGTGCTCTTCGTGGATCCCGCCAAGGCGGGCTGCGCAGTCTATGGCATCGACGACACCTCCCAGGCTGTCGACAATCCCGATCTCCAGGGCATCCGTGCCGGACCAGACCCGCCCCCTCCCGATCGCATCCACCTCGTCCCATGTCATTCCGCGGTCCTCGGCGACGGTACTGACGAAGAGGTCGTATCCGTCGCTCATCATCATGAACACCCGCTCCCTCTCCGTGTTCGTGTAGGGCCTGAAGGGGCTTCCTATGCCGCCGCTCGGGGAGATGGAGGTCTGTACCGTATTCACGCCCAGCTTTTCGAGGAGGCCCCCGAAGGAGAACTTGCCCGAGATGATGCCGATCGACCCCGTCACCGTCATTGCATCCGCGTAAACGACATCGGCAGCGCAGGCGATGTGGTACCCCCCGGATGCGGCGGCACCGCCCATCGAGACGACAACGGGAATCCGGTCTGCTATCTCGCTCGCGGTGTGATGAATGTCGTCACTGGCCAGGGCGTCACCGCCGCCGGAGTCGATCCGGAGGACGAGAGCCCTCACCCCCGGAGCAGCCGCGGCCTCACGGAGGAGGGATGTGAGTGTCTCACTGCCCATCGTACGTCCCAGGAGGAACACTTCACCGCTCTTTCCAGGCACGATCAAACCGGTCGCTATGACGACGGCTACGTGGGGCTCGGGCTCCCAGGCCTGTCTCACGGGGATCGAGGCGGCGTAATTATCGAGGGAGACTACCCTGATGCTCCGTCCCAGGTCACGCTCGATCACGCCTGTCACATCGTCTGGCCTGACGACTTCGTCTGCGAGCCCCCTGGTGACCGCTCTCCGGGAGGTGAAGAGCCCGTCCCGGAGTATGTCGCTCATCTGCCCGGGATCAAGGCCCCTGGCTTCTGACACCTTCCGGACCAGCTCTTCCTGCATGGATTCCAGGAGTTCCGTCGTCGCCAGCATCTGTGCCTCGGACATGTCAGATCTCGTGAACATGTCGCTCGCACTCTTGAAGTCGCCTATATGAAGCAGATCCGGATAGACGCCGAGCCTGTCGAGGAAGTCCCGCGCGAAGAAACTGGTTGCGGCGAGACCCGTGAGGGAGATCTCGCCCGCAGGGTGAATCAGGACCTTTCCGGCCGAGGCGACGTAACAGGTGCTGTTCCCTCCGTTCTCGACCATCACGTACACAGGTCTTCCGGTTTCGGCGAACCTCACGGCCAGTGTTCTGAGCTCTTCAGCCTGAGCGGGATTCCCGACACCCTTTCCCGTGTCGAGGACGATGCCCTCCACATCAGGGTCTGCGATCAGCCGTTCGAGCAGGATCATCTGCTCAGAAAAGCAGCGCTCCCTTGGTCCGAGGAAACGCCTGGTCGGCAATTCGTCCGTTCCACCCGGTTCGATCCGGACGAACCTCTTCCCTTCCCCTAGGATGTTCTCCATCTGCGAGGAGCCCAGGAGGATCTCAGCCCTCCCGGAGCGGAAGTCCGGTTCGTCCGTGAAGAGACCGGCAGCGGATATTGCCGATCTGCCCAGCTCGACACCGAGCCCCGCGATGAATCCGTCCTCGTCCACCTCTCCCCTGAGGACCAGCCCGGCAAGGGGTCTGGCCTCGAGACCAGCGGAGAAGGAGATATCGTCGAAACCGGGATCCGCGCGAATGTCGGCTGTCATGGTGAGAAGCCTGCCGGCCGGTCTCAGCGCCAGCCCCCCGCCGAAGAGGTCACCTGTCTCCTGCCCCGGGACATCGGAAGCGGCCGAGTAGAATGCGCCTGCCCCCAGCCAGGAGTACGGTCTCACCGTTACCCCTGCCGTAAAGACACCGGCACCATTCCAGGGGCTCCCGGATCGATCGGTATCGATCCACGACCAGGAGATTCCCACCGAGACAGGACCGCCGGCGATCCTGCTCGAGAGGGCAGTTGAATACCTTCTGATTCCCCCTCCGCCGCTCCAGATCGCAAACCCCGCTCCCGGCACCGTGAGCTCAGCCAGGTCCAGTCTCTCGATTGCCGAGTCACTCGTGCTGATGCCGAGCCTCAGCCGGAGACCGTGGAGGAAGCTGTAGGCGGCAGGATTCACGTAGAGGCCCTGACCGGCTTCGGGATAGGCTGCCCACCCGAAACATGGTTCAGGCCCCGGGATGTCCGCGGCAGCACCGGAGATGAGAATGAGAACGGCTGCCGGGAGCAGTGTCGACAATGCCGGACGGAACATATGCACCCCTCTCCTGACTCGAACGATCGTCTTGTTAATCCGGCCTGAAACTACCTGTACTCCAGATCCCGGACAAGGCGTTAGCCAATTCGAATCGATTGCTGAGCGTTGAAGCCGGGCATATACTCCTTTCCATGCGAATCAGGTTAAGTTTACGCGAAATGGTCTGGATCCTGCCCGCTCTCGCTCTCGTGCTTGTTCTGGCCCACTCCTCCCTGTGGCTGCCCGGAGCAGGTATTCCATGGACTCCGATAGTCGTGCTGGGGCTGATCCTGGTCTGGTGCGCTGCGGACAGGAAGGCAGTCTGGGGAGCAGCAGCCGCTCTGCTGCTCATCCTGTTGTGTACGCTGGTCGCACGGCCGGCGGTTCATCTCTGGGGCGACGGGGCGCTTCGCCTCAGGAACCTCGAGGCTGGAATCCCGATCGCCGAGAGTGCCCGGTTCGAACCAGGTGACGCGCTGCTTCATGAGTACATCGTCAGCGCCGGGATGAGTCCAGCACAGAGCTTTGCCGTGACAGGCACAGTGGCAGGTGTACTCTACCTGGCAGGCCTGCTCCTACTGCTCCGGGGAACCCCGCCGGACAAACGCACCAGGGGAGCATTCCTCGTTCTCATGCTGACGCCCGTATGGATGATCTTCTTCACCGGATACGTCGAGAGCTATGCTCTCCTCGCTGGTATACTCGCGCTGTTCACTGGGCTGGTCCATGCCCGGAGGTCATCGCTTTACGTTTCGCTCTGCGCTCTGGCCGGGGCTTCAGTCCACCTGCTCGGGGTTCTCCTCGTCCCCGCGGCTATCGTCTACTCTCTCGAGAGAAAAAGTCGAATCGGTACCCTTACAGCCCTTGCCACTTTACCCGCTGTAGTAATCTGGCTCGTGCTCACCGGTGATGCGGGCGGGATCCCAGGCCTGCAGGGGCTTCTGGAGCCAGGACTCGTCGAGAGGTTCGGTCTTGTGATCTTCGTTGCCCCGGTGATGATCGATATGCCCTTCATGATGTCCGAGAGACCGGGAACCGCGAATATCGTCAACTCCGCAGTCTGGCTCTGTGCATTCATCCTTTTTCCCCTAGAAAGGGGAGCTGCGAGGGACTGGGATCTCGGCTCCGTGATGCTCATTCCCCTGTTCATGAGCCTTGTGTCCATCTCCTTCCGGAACAGGAAGCTGGTGATCGCGGTGACCGCTGCAGCGGTACTGCTGGCTGGACCGCGGATGTCCGCATTCCTTGATTCGGGGATCAGCATGTCACGCTACGAGCTGTCCATCGAGCGGTCTTCCGACCCTGAAGCCCTGGAAGAGCTCGGGATATCGAGACGGTCGGATGGACGTTTCGACGAGGCTGCAGACCTTTTCCACCGTGCGTTCGAGCTCTCGGGCAACGGGCGCCACCTGTCGCAGGAGGCGGAAGCTCTCCGGCTGGCTGGGAGACCGGAAAAGGCGGTACCGTCGGCGATACTCGCGACAGAACTGAGACCGGAAGTGGAAACGACCTGGCTGCAGCTCGCTCTCGTTGCTAGAGATGCCGATGATCCCGACCTTGCGGTGATCGCTGCCAGCGGTCATCAGGAGCTCTACCCGGAAAGTCCGACGCTGTGGCATATCGCGCTGGAAGCAGCCGTTCCCGACGGTGAAGCCAGGACTGCATGGATCTGCGCGGAGAGAGCGCTCGCGAGTGAGGACACGCTAGTGACAGTGCTTATAAACGCCGGTACTGCCGCGGCGATGAACGGATTCACGGCTCTTGCAATGGAGAGGTATCTCCTGGCGTCGGATATGAATCCCGGGTCCCCGCTCCCGTACTACAACATGGGAATGGTCATGCTCGAGATTGGAGACAACATCTCTGCCGCCTACTACATGAGCAGAGCTCTGGGAGTCGACAGCACCTTCGTGCCCGCAAGGGAAGTGCTGAACCTGCTGGAGTGAGTGCCTTTCCTCAGAAGAGCTCTGAGAAGCCGGTGTTGACTCCGAAACCCTCGTTCGACCAGCCGAGATCGACTCTCACCAGCGCTCCTCCGGGAAGGTATGAGCGGAACCCGATTCCACCGTCCAGATGGAATCGGTCCAACCGGAATGCACTCAGGCTGTCTCCCACCTGACCGGCGTCTGCGAAGAGAACCGCTCCGACACCGAACTCCCTGTCCTCGCCTTCCATGAACAGGAACAGGATCCTGCGGAGTTCCAGGTTCGCGAGGATGGACCAGTCTCCCCTGAACCTGTTGCCGGCGAACCCTCGAAGCCCGTCACTACCGCCCAGCGAGGGAAGGAAGGGGAAGGGGGTGGACTCCGTGTCGAAATACCTGGAGAGCTCGATATTGAGCCCGGTCGAAGTCATGTCATCGAGGTCCAGGAGCAGAGAGGCGCTGCAGTCGGCGGAACCGTAAGAGGTCTCTCCTGTCTGGTAAGAGCCCCCGACACTGACCGTGGTTCTGAGCGGTCCATGTGTCGAGTGGCTCAGCTTTACCTCCGGGCCTGCCGTCCATATGGAACTCGTCTCATCGGAGGGAGAGGAATCGAACAACCCGCTGTCCTCGAAGTCGTATGCGGTAGAGTGCCGCACCTCTATACCCGAGTGCAGGAGAAAGCCCCCGCCCAGAGGCTTCTCCAGCGAGCCGTAGAGCAGCTGCTTTTCCATATCGAAAAGGGCGAGCGAATCACTGTCCCCGCCGTTTCCCCAACCGTACCATCTGGCGTCAGTCCTCTTGCTGTAGGATCCCCCGATCGTCCATATACCTCCGGGGCTCAGGAACCTGAGTTCGGGTTCCAGCACGAAAGCCCCCCTGGTGCCGTACCAGGCCAGTACACTCAGCAACCTCGCGCTTTCCTCCACCTTGTGGAAGTTCGCGATGAGACCTCCGAGCTGGATTCCAGACGAGGAACTGTAACCGAGAACGGGCAGAACGCTCCAGCCTCCTGCCCCGCAGGGAACTGCGAGGAGAATGAGCAGTATAGCGAAGAGCGGGACGAGCAGTACTCTGGAAGTCGAGATGGAAATCATCGTAACCACGTGGATCTCTTTTCTATAGCAGGTCCACGACGAAGCCGTGGTCCTTTATCGTGTGTAAAGTATATTGCTCTCAACAATAAGTGGGGGGTTGCCGCTTGCAAAGACCGCTGATCGTAATCCCAACGTACAACGAACTCGACAACATCAGAGCACTGATTCCGGTTCTGCTCGAGCTTCCCGTGGAGACTGACCTGCTCGTAGTGGATGACAACAGCCCTGACGGCACTGGCAATGCCGTTCTCGAGTTCCGCCACACCGGCCGGGTACACCTTCTCTCCAGGGAGATGAAGGAAGGACTCGGACAGGCATATGTTGCAGGTTTCGGGTGGGCTCTGGACAGGGAGGATTTCGATCCCATAGTCCAGATGGATGCCGATTTCTCCCACAATCCCGAGAGAGTACCAGAGCTGATCAATGCGCTCGAAGACTTCGATATGGCGATCGGTTCCCGGTACTGCCGCGGAGTCAACGTGGTCAACTGGCCCCTTTCGAGACTCCTGCTCTCATGGTTCGCGAACAGGTATACGAAGATCATCACCGGGCTGCCGGTGAAAGATGCCACAGGCGGATTCAAGGCATTCAGACGGAGTGCCCTGGCCAGGCTCGATCTGGGCGAGATACGCTCGGACGGGTACTCGTTCCAGATCGAGGTCACGTACAAGTTGTATAGGTCCGGTTGCAGCGTTACGGAGGTCCCGATCATCTTCGTGGACAGGCATGCCGGAACGTCGAAGATGACCCGGAAGATAGTCTGGGAAGCAGTGTGGATGGTGTGGCGCCTCCGCTTCCCGTGGCTGTTCTAGGAGAACCACAATGTTATACGGACTGACACTGCTGCTGCTCACACTCGCGCCGTCGTGGGAACTGACAGCGACGTTTACCTACGTGAAGGAAATCTACCCCCTGAACGACAACGAGATGTGGTGTGCCACCTCAGGCGGCATATTCCACTACGACGTGAACGACGGAATCGACGTCCTCCTCTCCTATCCGGGAGATATCCCGTGGAATGACATAAACGATATGCTGCTCGACGCATCCGGCAGGATGTGGCTTGCCACAAACGGCGGCGGGGTAGCCCTCGAAGATGGGTCTGACTGGACCATATTCACCTCCTACGAGGGGGTGCCCGGGACAGGGAAAGTGCATTCGATCGTGGACATGAAGGGGTACATCTGGATCGGGTCCGACGGCGGCTTCGCCAGGGGTGGTGACACGGGCTTCGTCCCGATAGATGAATCCTCGACAGGAGGTGTCTTCAAGGCCCGAGAGGTGACCGATATCGCCTGTCTGGATGATACGATGTGGCTCGCGACGGACCGCGGTGTCTACGCTCTCGACCTCGACCTCTCCCCCTTCATTCCGGGAGCATGGACCAGCTTCGAATCGGTGACCATGGATCTCGGGATAGAGGGCATATTCGCCGATGTGAACGGTGTGTACGGATTCGGCAGCGGAGGTGTCGCCCAACGCGAGACCTCCAACTGGCGCCATATCCTTGATTACTCAAGTGAGCCCGATTCCATTGTCTTCGGGATCGGCTTTGCGGGAGACACACTCGTGGCAGGAGCAAGGGGAGCCTTCTGGTACGACGGAACTCTGTGGCACGTCTGGGGGACATCCTTCCCCCTCTACACATATACATCATGTGTCCTCCAGGCCTGCGGGAGGCTCTGGTTCGGCATGGGATCGTACGAGACGATCATAGAGAATTTCGGCCTGGGTCTCGGCTACCTCGAAAACGGAGGGTGGAAGATCCTGGAGATACCCGGTCTGCCCAACAGCAACTGCTACCAGATGACCTTCGACGGCGACAGGTTCTACATCGGCAGCCACAACGTCGGACTCCAGGCCCGATATCCTGATGATCAGTGGAGGACCTTCGGTTTCTCTGACGGTATGCCCACCACCCTCAGGATCTACGCGGCCATGGATGGTCATGGCGATGGCATCTGGACAGCCGCTTACCACTACGGGCTGTCGTGGCTCTTCGACAACGGAACCATCACCTCGGAGGATGACACCATCATCACCTTCGTCTCCGATTCAATACCGGGCCTCAATCCTGAGGTGACCCAGGTCGTAGTTCCTCTCCTCAACAACCAGGTGAGAATGGTCTGCTCTCAGGGAGACGGATTCTGGGCAGCTCAGGAAGACTTCTGGGAGCCTCCGGAAGAACCCAGCGGCATCGTCGGCTTCAGGGGCGATCCACTTGCGGGAACGATGGAGTGGGGACCCAGATCCGAATCAGATGGACTGGCCGCCAAGAACACTCGTCAAGTCTACGCGGTTGGAAGTGACAGCCTCTGGATCGCGTTCGAAGGTCAGGACGGGTGCCAGCTCCTCGTTCACGGCGGAGACCCCTCGGATACAAGCGAGGACACCTGGTTCCCGGGCCCCAACCAGTCCTATACCGCATCCAGCGGTCTTCCCTCCAGCCAGGTGTTCTGTTTCGCCAGGGAAGAGAGCGGTGCCATACTGGTGGGAACGGGAGCCGGCCTGGCCCGCTACGAGAACGAGATCTTCTCCGATGCCTTCGATCTTACAGGAACCGTCAAGGCGATAGAAGTCGATGAATCGGGGGGCATATGGTGCCTGCTTCCCGACGGGATCGCCTACATAAGCAACGGTACGACCACAATCTACAACGCTCTCAACTCGGACTACCTGCCCACGTTCAGGGAGGTCGCCGAATTCAGCCTGTACGACGAGGAGAACGGGGACATCTACTTCTCGTCGATCATCGGGCTGTGGCGGATCCATATCGAGAGCGGCTACCAGTCCGATGGTGGTGCCCTCTTCTATCCGCAGCCCTGGCTTCCGGAAGAAGAGCTCCTTCATATCTGCGGGATCACCGGGGACCAGGAGCTGTCGGTCGACATCTTCTCGCTGGACGGCCGTCATCTGGCGAGAATCGATGCTTCCGATGCGGAAGACTGGATATGGGATGGTTCGGTAGAAGGCAGGATCCTCTCGAGCGGCATGTACCTGGCTGTGATAAAAACAGGTGAGGGGACGGTATACCAGGCCAGGGTCGCAGTGGTGAGATGATGCTCGCACGGGAACTCACCGAGTCCGATCAGAAGACCTGGAAGGAGTTCATTCACAGGTCCTGCAACGGGACGATCTTTCACCGGCCGGAATTTCTCGAATACCATCCGGAGGGCAGGTTCGACAACCATCACGTGCTAGTCACCGGCGGGAAGGAAACTTTCGCGATCATACCCGGCGCGCTGTCCAGGAGAGATGACGGCACGTGGTTCAGGTCATATCCCGGCGCATCGTACGGGGGGCCCGTGATACCGGACAAGCTGGGACTCGGGAAAGTGGAGCTGGTAATAGACACTCTACTCGAGTACTGCAGAGACCATGGCTTCTGCGGAGTCGAGATGACCCTGCCCCCTCAGATCTATTTCAGAAGGCCCCACAATTACATCGATTTCGCGCTCCTGAAGAGGGGGTTCAGGTACCGGAAGAGAGAGCTGACAGCGGTCATCGATCTCAAACGCCTCGGCGAGGAAATTGACCTGGGCTTCAGGTCATCGGCCAGGCGCGGAGTCAGGAAGGCCGCAAAGGGCGGGGTGACGATCGAGGAGAATCCTGATTTCTCGCTCTTCTATCCCGTACTCGAGACCAACCTGAAAGACCGGCACGGGGTCAGCCCGACTCACTCGCTCGAGGAGCTCTACAGGCTGCAAAGCCTGCTCGGTAAAGAGAACCTCCGTCAGTTCATCGCACGCAACTCAGGAGGCGATGTCCTGGCCGGGATGGTGATGTTCCACTGCAATTCCAGGGTCACCCTCGCATTTTACATATCCCACGACGAGAAATTCCAGGACCTGAGACCTGTCAACCTCCTCTACCGCGAGGTGATCGCATGGGCCAGAGAGACCGGCTACAGCTACCTTGACCTCGGAACCTATACCCTGGACATGGAAGTCAACTACGGCCTGTGCCGGTTCAAGGAGTCCTTCTCCGCGAGAGGGCGTTTCAGGGATACCTTTTACGGAAAGCTCTGATTTGGTTCTGAAGAGCCTTTTCCATGACAGGACGCATCTGACAGCGCTTCTGCTTGTCTGGGCGGGAATTCTCGTCCTGGTCTTCGCCGGGAGGCTCTTCACCACCGATATCTCGGCCGAGCTGCAGGTCTCCGGATCCCTTCTGGGGGCCAGACCTCTCCTGACCGCAGAAGACGGGTGGACGGTCCGGGGGGTATCTCCCGGTCTGAAGTACGTTCCCCACGGCATAGGGTACCCGATCCTGCTCCTTCCAGCAGCAGCCGCCGAGCGGGTCGCCGGGATCGAAGCGGGAAAGATCATGGTCGCCGCACTCAATGTCGTCTGGAGCCTGGTGCTGATTGCTGGTTGGTTCCTTCTGGCGCGGAAGTGGATCCAGCGGTCATCCCGGTCGAGGATAATCATGCTCGGTATTGCCGGGATGCTTGCAGTGTACGGGCGCATGCCTTACGACGTGACCGCCGCTGCGGCCGCGGGACTTTTCGGTGTGCTCCTCATGACCGATGACAGGCCTCTGCTGGCTGGCATCTGCCTTGGGGCTGCCATCCTTATCAGGCTCGACAGCATCGTCCTGCTCCCCGCTATGTGGCCCGGCATGGCCGGGAGGAAGAAGCTGCTCGGGCTCCTCTACGGTGCCGCCCCCTTCCTCCTTCTTGCCGGCGCGGCAAACCTGTTCCGGTTCGGAAGCCCGTTCTTAGACGGACACGGGCAGGATCCTGCAATGGCGTTGTCCCCGCTCTCCGGAGGGATCACGGGGCTTCTCTTCAGTCCGGGCAAGGGGCTCATCTGGTATTCACCGATCTGTATACTCGCCATATTTCACAACAGGGACATGAAGATGTGGCTGCCGTTCGCGCTGTCACTGGTCCTGCATGGTGTGATACACGACTGGACCGGCGGAACGGGCTGGGGACCGAGGTTCCTCGTCCCGACCCTGCCCCTCCTCCTGCTGCCGTTGACCCGCAAGGGGGTCGGGGGAAAGGCGTTCCCGGTTCTGATCGCATTAGGGATAGTCCTGCTGGCCGTTGCAGCATGGAGCAACACGAACGCCATCGAGCGGGAGCTCGGTCCCGACCTCTTCGATGACCCGGGAAGACAGAGAGTCATCTGGACCTTTTCCCGTTCACCCCTGACAGGGGCTTTCGCCTCTTTCGGGGAGTGGCCGCCGGAGCTCTTCGGTGTTCATGCAGCCGGTGCTGCGGGGCTGCCATCCTGGGCGGGCTTCGCGGTGCAGGCGCTTGCCGGTGGCGGGCTCATACTGGCGGGATGCAGGCTCGGCAGGCGCCGTCCGGGGGTAACCGGGGAAAGAGGGGCCGCTTGAAGGTCCTGCACATGTCTCCCCAGAACTATACCGGTGTTCTCATGCTCTACGTCGAGGGACACAGGGCGCTTGGACACGAGAGCAGGCTCGTGACCTTCTTCAGGGCAAAGAACCTGTACAGGGAGGATATCTGCCTCGAGCTCCCCTTCGTAGGCCCCATGGAATGGCTCTGGAAGGTGAAGAGGCTGATCCGGAGCGGCAGTCTCCGGGTACCCTTCACCGGAACGACAGAGAGGATCTTCTGGAAGCCCGGCAGGATCGAGAGGGTACTGATGTCCATGAGGAACGCCGCCTGGGAACCCCTGGTGAAAAAGGCGGCCGATGAGTACGGCCTCTGGGACTTCGATGTATACCATCTCGAGGGAGGGATGAGCTTCTTCCGGGACGGCCGGGATGTACGCAGGCTGAAGGAAGCCGGGAAGAAGATCGTCTCCAACTACCATGGTCTCGATCTCAGGATGCGCGGAGCGATCAGGCCTGTCTGGGATGCCACGGATCTGCACCTAACGTGCGAGTTCGACCTCTACCGGCGCTACCCCGAGCTTGATTACCTCTTCCTCCCGTTCGACCCCGATTCCGTGAGCCCTGCCGCTCCTGAAGGGGAGACGATCAGGATATGCCACGCTCCGCGGATCAGGGCGGTGAAGGGGACCGGCACTATCGTGGACGTTGTGGAGGACCTGTCGCGAGATCTGCCGGTGGAGCTCGTGCTGATCGAGGACGTACCTCATGCAGAGGCCATGCGGCTGAAGTCCACATGTCATATCGCCATCGACCAGATTGCCGAGGGTGACATGGGTTACGGTGTGAATTCGCTGGAGAGCCTCTCAATGGGAATACCGACCGTCACCAACCTCTCCGACGCCTACCAGGAGTTCATCCCCGATCATCCGTTTGTACTGGCAACGCCCGGGACGCTCAGATCGGTGCTCCGGGAACTCGTCCTGGACGAAGCGCTCAGGCAGAAGCATGGCGGGGCGGGACCTCCCTGGATAGAGAAGCGTCATCACTGGAAATCCGTTGCTGAGAAGATCCACTGGTTCTACAGGAAGCAGGGCTGGGAGGCGGATGACCGTGACTGAGGGGCATGTGAGAGACCTCAAGAGGGAGACACTCTTCTATGGCGCAGCAATGGTGGTCGGCGGACTCGTCCAGCTGGCCTTCCTCCCCTTCATCTCAAGCATGCTTACCGCTGCCCAGGCGGGTGAGCTCGGAGCACTCCGGATCGTATCCGAGGCGATTGCCGGTATAGTGGTCCTCGGGCTTCCGACCACTCTCATCCGGTTCTGGCACAGGACAGGGGCTCACAGGTCGATCCTGAAACGGGCGATACTCATCCCCGTGATACCTGTCCTGGTGACCGGCATTGCCCTTCTCCTGTCCATGGGCTGGCTCTCGTCCGTTCTCAGGCTGGAGAATCCGGGATACCTCGTGCACTCGCTTCTCCTTGGTGTCGCCGTAGCGTACGTTCAGGTTTCACTTTGCATTCCAAGAGCGGAGGGACTCTCAGGCAGATACCTCGCCTTCCAGATACTCCGCGGTGTCACCTCCCTCGCGATGCTGGCATGTTTCCTGCTCGTCACAAAGAGGATCGCACCGGTTCCTGCATTCCTCTCCGCAAGGTGGATCCCCTCCTTTGCCGTGGTCGGCATGGTTTTCGCGATGAGCTGGAAGAGGACATCATCATCGAGAGACGAATCCGTGCCCGGGAGACTGACCAGGGATATCCTTGTCTACAGCCTTCCGCTCGTTCCGGTCAGCCTGGCAATGATCATCCTCTCTTCGGCGGACATATTCATGCTCAGGAACATCTACCCCGATCTGAGCGCCAGCGGATACTACGAATGGGCCAGTCGTGCCTGCCTGGTTCTGACTCCTCTTACCCTCGGATTCGGCATGGCATGGCAGAGGTACATCTTCAGGAAAAAGAGGGAAGGCGGTCAGATGGCCGAGCTCGGCCGGTCCGCGCTCCTGTTCATGGTTCTCGTAAACTGGGCCGCAATGATGCTTGCCATGATAGCCCCCGAGCTGACTGCGCTGGTCGGGGGAGCGAAATGGCTCGGTGCTGCGGTTGTCCTGCCCACGCTCGCAGGTGCTGGAGCGATGTACGCTCTCTTCCTGGTTTCCCAGACCGGACCGTTGCTTACCGGGCAGACGAAATACATTGCGGGAATGACTGCATTCGGCGCCTTTCTCAACATAGGATTCAACCTCAGGCTGATACCCATCGCAGGGGCACTCGGAGCCGCATTCGCAACCCTCTGCACGAACCTCTTCATGGCTCTGTGCCTCTTCTGGCTGGGCAGGAAGGTCTTTCCCATAAGCTTCATTGCGGTAGCGCTGACTGTTATTCCTCCCGTGCTTTTCGGACCTCTGGCTCATCTGGCACCTGGAGCGAGGAGCATTGTTGTTGTAGCCTCCTCACTTCTGACCGTTCTCATCCTCGCCGCTCTCCGGAGGATCGGCACCAGACTGGAGGATTTCGGTGACTAGCCCTGAGATATCGGTGCAGATCCCGGTACGTGACGGCGGAGAACACTTCAGGACTACTCTAAGGAGCCTTGCGGAACAGAACACCGCGGGAATCGCCTGGGAGCTGGTCATCGCGGACGACGGCAGCAGCATTCCCGTCGAGGAGGAATTCGCAGCGGAGCTGGGCCGGCTTCCACAAGAAGCTATCCTCCGGATTGTCCGGATCAAGGGTCCCGGCAACAGGCCGACCGCAAGGAACAGGGCATGGGATGAATCGACTGCGCCGCTCTCGCTGCTCATGGATGCAGACCTCGAGTTCGGACCTGATCTCCTGTCGGCCCACCTCGAGGAACACCGAAGAGCGGAGACGGATGTAGTCATGGGAGCCAGGATCAACGCATGGATGCCCGACGCTACTCCCTGGCAGAAATGGTTCGACACCAGGGCGATGGGGGCGAGTCCCCCGGGGCCATTTCCATGGAAGTACTTCATCACGGGCAACCTGAGCATGGCGAGGAGTCTTCTCGAGGAATCCGGCGGGTTCGATCCTGCAATAGACCGCTACGGCGGCGAAGACACCGAGCTCGGCTACCGTCTGCAAGGGCTCGGGACCAGGTTCCACTGGACTCCGGAACTCCAGGTTCATCACCTCGACAGGGTCACGGTCCGCCGGCATTCCGAGAAGATGGTTGAGTACGGGTCATCCGGGCTCAGATACACACTTGAGAAACACCCCGGAACAGCTGGTCTTCTCGGCAGCGACTGGCTCGGACCATTCTTCCGGACTCCCTTCTCGCCCGGGATTGCGGTTATGAGGGCGATTACCGCATTGGCCCTCTTCAAACCCCTCTACAGGTGTGTCCTCAGGTTCATGGAACTCTGTGGACGGCCCCGGTTCTTCTACACATACCTCTCGGTGGGTGCGTGCCTGCTCGGGCTCTCCGGAAGGGGTTTCAGGAGATGATCGACCGGAAACTGCATGCTGCCCTGACCGAGGAGTTCCCTGGTATCTGCGAGACGGTGTCATTGTCAGAGAAGACGACATGGCGCATAGGCGGTACAGCCTTTCAGATCACCATCAAGTCCGGTGAGAACCTCGGCGACGTCCTCTCCTTCCTCCATCACGGGAATGTGCCCTGGTTCATCCTGGGGATGGGATCGAACGTTCTCGCACCCTCGGAGGGAACGGATCATGTCGTTCTACGGCTCTCTGGTGATCTGGCAGAAACCGTATTCAGAAAGGACGGGCATCGCTGGAGAGTGAGTGCCGGTGGAGGTGCCCGTCTGCCGTCACTTGCCGGAGCGGCATGTATGCAGGGAGCGTCAGGCCTGCAGTTCGCCGTGGGCATACCCGGCACCATGGGCGGAGCGGTGGTCATGAACGCTGGAGCCTACGGCGGAACAATCTCGGATCTGCTCGAGACTGTAACCGTGAGATTCGTCTCAGGGCTGAGGGAAACCCTGCCTGCAGCGGACTGCGGATTCGGATACCGCACGAGCAGGTTCGCGCAGGAGGTTGCGGTTATCGAGTCTGTAGACCTCGTGCTCGAAGAGGGTGATCCTCGTGAGCTCATACATGAAGCGGTGGAGATACTGGAGCTCCGGAGGGCAAAGTTCCCTCTCGATTATCCAAACGCCGACAGTGTCTTCCGGCGTCCGGATTATGGTCCCCCACCCGGTTTCCTCATAGAGCGATCAGGACTGAAGGGATTATGCATCGGTGGAGCAGGAGTTTCTACCCGCCACGCTAATTTTGTAGTAAATATGGGCGATGCCAGCTCTGGAGACGTTACCGCGGTGATTGAAGCGGTCAGGAAGAAGGTTTTCGAGGATACAGGCATCAGCCTTCGGGAGGAGATACTGTATATGCCCCGGGGAGAAGGTTCTTGAGAGAAACACGCAGCGGCGCCCTGCTCGAAGACGGTCCGTTCCTGGTCACGGGGGCAGGCGGATTCGTGGGTCGGCACCTCATGTACGAGCTGAACATGGGTGAGGGGGACATCGCCGCCGATGTGGGAGACGGTTACCCGGTTCCGGAAGGAGTCAGGAAGGTCAGGTGGTTGCTGCCTTCCGATCCCCCGTCCGAGCTCGGTGAAGTCAGGTACATCGTGCATCTCGCAGCCATGAGCTCCGTCTCCCGGTCACTGAATGAAGTTCAGAAGGCTTACGAGATCAACCTGCTAGGCACGCTGTCCGTCCTCGAGTACATGGCGGCGAGAAGCAAGGACGCGAGGATTCTCTTCGTAAGCTCGTCAGACGTGTATGGATCCAACGAGGAACTAATGACCGAGGACACATCTATTGCTCCCTGCAATCCATACGGAGCAACCAAGGCGGCTGCAGAGATTGCCGTCCACCAGTTTGCCTGCAACTACGACCTCGACACCGTAGTCTCCCGGTCCTTCCCGCATTTCGGACCCGGGCAGGACAGCGCCTTCGCCCTCCCATCATATTGCAGGAGGATAATCTCCGCCGGCCGGGAGGGAAGCAGGACCATAGTGACCGGAAACCTCGAGCCGGTCAGAGACTACCTGTACGTGAGCGATGTGGTAAAGGCTTACTCCGGCCTGCTGGCAAGAGCGCAGAAGGGGTGCGTCTGCAACGTATGCAGCGGGCAGGGCAGGACAATGGGTGAACTGGTCGAGACACTGATATCCCTTTCGGGTCTCTGTCTCGAGCTCGAAGCCGACAGCAGCCTCTTCAGACCGGTCGACGTGAGCCGCCAGGTGGGTTCACCTGCCAGGCTCCAGGCTCTTACGGGATGGGAGCAGGAGATTCCTACCGAGACGGGGCTCCGGAAACTCCTGGAATGGTGGGAGGACAGGATATGATTCAGGTGCTCCTCGCGCTCGCGGCCTTGACGGGCAGGGTGGATGAGTGGTTTCACCATACACACTACGGAGGCGTGAGCGACATACTCGTCGCGGAGCCATCCGTTCTTGCAGGTTCCTCCGGTGGCCTCGGCTTTGGCATTCTGGTCGACGGGAAGGTCGAATTCGATTCCGTCTGGACATACCCGGGCAGACTCTCTCATGACAACGTAAGAGTTCTCTCACTGGACGAGTTCGGGAACATCTGGATCGGGTTTTGGGGAGGGGGCATCGATCTGGTTCTCACGGACGGCTCCATTCAGCACTTCGGTCAGCTCGAAGGGCTTCCCTTCGCTCTCGAGATCAACTGCATCCTGCCGGATACCGCCATTTTCGCGGGAACCTCACAGGGACTGTCAATAAGGGAGCTGGGCTACTTCCAGACCTGGACCACGACGAACACCGGGGGAGGGCTTCCAGGCAACAACATCACGTGCCTGGCAGGGGTGGATTCGGGAATGGTGGTAGGCACTACCTCCGGTCTCGTGATGCTCCGATCGGGTGAACCTCCCTCTTCAGTCGACTCGTGGGTCGAGTTCCCCGGGATGACCGATGTCAACGTGACGAGCCTGGCCAACGCGGGAGACACTCTGTGGGCGACTACCACCTCGTCTCTCCACTACCTCGAACCGGATTCTTCGTGGCAGGAGATGGTCTCCTTTCCCGGCACCTCACCGCTCTGCCTTGCCTGGGCTGACGGCAGGCTGGCGGTAGGCTGTGCGCACGAGGTGTGGGTATGGGACGGATCCGTGTGGACCGGCAGTAACGGGCTGTTCGGGGACAGAATATTCGCTGCCGAATGGCTCGAAGACGGGAACCTCATCATAGGTGTCAGTTCGAACGAGTCGACAGAAAGGCTCTCGGGCAGAGGTGTCGCCGTGGGGTACGACTCACTCTGGCGTTTCTCCAGTCCCGAAGGTCCGATCTCCAACGATCTCCTGAGCGTTTCTACCGGTTCCGACGGTCTCCTGTGGGTAACGAGCGATGGCCAGGGAGCCGCGTTCTATCAGGGAGATTTCTGGGTTCCCGTCAGAGACCAGCTACCTCATCTATATCAGATCTTCACCTCCAGTGCGATCGGGACCGAATGCTACATCGCTCCATATCACTTCGGCTTTTCATGGGTCCGGCTGGACATACAATCAGGTCAGATCGTGCAGGACATCACCTTCGATACCGATAACAGCAGCATGCTGAACAACCAGGTGGTCGATGTCGAGATATGGGACGACAATACGATCTGGTTTGCACTCGAGCCGTTCTGGGAAACAGAGAATGAACCAAGCGGGGTGAACCGGCTTTCCTGGACGCCCGGGAATACCAGTACGGCAATCTGGCGCTCCTTCCAATCCGCTGACGGGCTTCCCTCCGGATTCGTGAGATGCGTCGAACCCCTCAGCGCATCGGAAGCCTGGGCAGGCACCAAACACGGGCTCGCGCGGATAGACATCGTCTCGAACTGGCTCCTCGAAGTCCTGGATTCCGGGGACGGGCTTCCATCGTCAGACA
>SDBS01000924.1_pt1 | contig 29596 bp, 20 predicted proteins | sample 2277091 | NCBI WGS metagenome assembly SDBS01 (sample SAMN10404972, study PRJNA504765) | marine sediment metagenome | isolation source: marine sediment core GS10_PC15, 163 cmbsf | place: Arctic Ocean: Southern Knipovich Ridge | collected 2010 | reverse complement strand
GATAGATTAAGTTATGAATAAGGTATGGATCTACAAAAGAAAGCGTATAAAAGGCTGGTGGGTTGGCTGGTATGAAAGCGGCAAACGCAAAACAAAGGCCTTACCAAGTAAAGCTCTGGCCGAACATTATCGCCAGATAAAATATGTTCAGTTGAACTCTGACGTTTTTACTGGAACTGTTACCGTTGATTGGCCCCAGATGCGAGACGAGTATGTGCACAGCAAAAAAGTCGCTGGTTGTGTCGAAGCTTCAATTTATGAAGTAGCCCTCACGCTACGTCACTTTGAACGGCTGGTTGGAAGATGTAACTCAAAACAAATGAAGCAAAACGCTGTTGACAAGTACATACTCGAAAGAGGCAAAGAGGTAATACGTTCAACAGTCAATAAAGACATCAGAAATCTGAGAGCGTTTATTAACTGGTGTAGGAAAAACAGATACGTAAATGGTGAAATAGAAGTTAAAGAATTGAAGGAAGATGAGAGGCCTGTTATATCCTTGAGTAAAATCCAGATAAAGAAATTGCTGTCAACTTCTAAACGCTATAAGACAATGTGGATGAGAATTCTGTTGGCTTTAGGCACAGGCCTTAGGCTCCGTGATCTTGAGATATGGAGGTTCTCGGATATTGACTTTGAAAACAGCTATGTAACTACAAGGAGCAAGAAGACCAGGAAGAGTATGGGCTCACGGCCTGTGCCGGTTCCGATCATGGCAGAGCTAAAGAAATATGTTTCCGGATTGGATGCTGAACAAGAAAATATATTTAATGATAATTTCAGCCGGTACAGATGGACGCAGATACGTCGGAAACTTGGATTAGATGATTTCAAATTTCATGATTTACGCAAGACCTTTGGTTCTGTACTTGCTCAGAATGGCGTATCCACCGCTGTCATACAGAAATTGTTGGAGCACTCTTCCCCTGATCTAACAAATAAGGTCTATACGAATGTTGATCCTGTCCTTCGGAATGCGGTAGATAAAATACCAGCTGGTGACTGGCTGTGATCCCAGCTTTGCGAATTGGGCCCATCTTCTTTGCAATATCCAGCGTCAGATACAGTATTAGGTTTCAAGATTAGTCATGTTTGGTGACAAAAGACCAGCCCATTTCGACTCAAAGAATATATACACTGAAGTGCAACATGTTGGTTGTGATCACCCAGAAAGAGGATTTCAACCAATTCACTGAAGTCTGCCAGATTTTGCGATTCGCGAGGCATCTGTTAGATCGAGTACTATCCACTACAAATAAATGCTTACAGTTGCTATAATACACTTGGCGTAACCAGGTTAGGTCGTATTCCGAATCAAGGCGGCTGATGCAAATACTAAGGATTCGCCATTAATCATAAGGGCCGCGCTTGCGGTTCATAGGAACGTTAACACAATAGAATGGTTATCGACAGTCGTAACAAAATGCTCAAATTTCTACTGTTAGCTGCTCTTGTTGTACTGCTCATTCCAGCTAAAGCACAGGCATACATAGGACCGGGGGCTGGCTTTGCCGTGGCCGGTTCCCTGCTGGCGGTTTTTTCCGCAACACTTTCGGCCATATTGGCCCTGTTCACCTGGCCGATACGATATGTCATTCGAGCAATCCGTGGGCGCCGGGCATTCGCCCGAAGCAGGGTCAAGAAATTCGTCGTACTTGGAATGGACGGCATGGACTATGCTCTCACGGAAGAATTCCTCGAAAAGGGCAAACTACCAAACCTGGCGAACCTGCGGAGAAAGGGCTGCTTCAAACAGCTTACAACGACCATCCCCCTGTCCTACTCAAAAATTCGAACTTGTTCAATTTCAACGACTGTCATTGTCTTATAAGAAGTTATGTGGGAATAATAATTGCACCCCACGACCAACTGATGCGCCCATGCCCACGCCGCAATGGTCCCCCAATCGTATTCGGGGTATAACGGAAACACCCCGGTGCCACGGTTGTCTTTCCTGTCGGCTGCGACTTCGTCTCGGATGAACTTGCATAGGATGTAACCACGTTGAACTGCTCTTTTCGCAGCGTATCTGTCGTTTTCGGCTGTTCCCCTACCCCTCTGCCCTTCCGGAAACACATTAGGGTCGAAGAATGTGTAACAATTCTTGACGATCACCGGTTGCCGTTGTTTCCTGAGTGGGCGGATCAATGCCATTCTGAATGACAGGCTCCTGCCGTTTCTGCTTATGGTCAACTTGTGATGTTCTTCGACGGCCTTGCCTCCAAAAACCTCACAAGCCGAAATACTTTCAACCTGAATCTGTTTTGGCCGGGGTGGCATGTGCCCATAGAGATAGTGGGCCAGCATCTGCTTCAAATAATCACGCTGTTTGTCCCAGTCGTCCAGCGTCTTGACCCTCGATCCGTCATACATCAAGAACGGATCGGGAAGCCCTTTCTGCTCGGCAAGCTCTTGCACGGGCGGAAACTCGTACTTGCTCACGTTGCCGCTGTGAGCGAAGTCCTCCACGTGAAAAGGGCAAGCACTAAGAAGCGACAACAACGCTATGGGTAATTTGTTGTCAGTCATATGAAACTGCCCTTACCCATGGCTTCTGGAGACAACGGATTTAAACAAGCGACACAGACGGAGTGTCACCCTATTTAGCGAGTCAGCTAGTTTAATCATAATGTACTTCTCCCTTTTGTGTGTCTCCGGACAGACACAGAACCTGGGCGTCTATGGTGGAGATGTACAGCCGACCGCCGGCCGCCGCCATCCCATCGAAGACCGGCACACTTCTGAGTCGGTACTGAGCGAGCTTACGGCCGTCAATCGTCGATACGGCCCACAATAGCGCACCCTGTTTTCCCTGGTAGGCTTCGCTTTGCTCGGCGAGCTTCGTCGCCATTTCCGGATCGCTGAGGTGCGCGAGTGCCGCCTCCTGACCCACCACGTCGGGTGGGCCCGCAACGAACAGTGTTCCGTCGGCGAGCACTAAGGCGCGGCCTAAGAGGGGTACCTCATGTGACCAGTCGTACTTTGGCTGCGTCGGTACCGGCTTTCCCTTGGCTGGGCTTTGAGACTTGCCTGTCTGCTGAGGGTTGCGTCTGATGATCTCGGCTTTCTTGCTCGCGCTGAAGAGGTGGTACTCCATCGCCGTTGTTGTCCGGAAATACTGCGGCTGACGTCCGAAGGCATAAACACGCGAGTCATCACAGACCATGATTCGCCCCGCCGGGGCGACATACGCTGCGCGATACCATCCACCAGCACCTCCTATGGGGCTCTTGCCGTACATCCAGTACGTTCGATGCCACCACGAATCATCCAAGAAACCGGTGGAGCTAAACAGATGGGCTCCCTCTCCTATCTGATTCTTGAAGTCTGATGGAGCGACAACCTCGATACGCCGACCCTTGAGATCAAATCGTTGGGACCGCATGTAAATGTATTGCCCGTCATACGAGAGAATGTCTGGCAGCGCCACCGGCAAGTTAGGCCACTTAACGTTTGCGTCCAGTGGCTTTCCCGTCTCGGGATGGAGGCTATCGAGAATCGTCTCGGAGACCTTCTTGCCCGTTTCTGCCTCCAGGCGCAAGTACCGCATGCCGCCATCCAAGAACATCGACCGGCCCGCCACGCAATGCACCATAGCCCGTCCAGAGCCTGGCGAGGAGTCAAGTACCATGACGCTGCCGTGTACAGGCCAGACCGACTCGATCTGCTCGAACGACATCAAACGCTGGTCCACCGGCGCAGCGCGGAACCGCCAGATGAGTACACCATCATCGGCACGAAGACAATAGACGTACCCGTCCGCCGAGCCGAATAGCACGCGGCCTTGCCAAACTGTCGGCGGCGAGTCGACGCGGCCACCAGCCGTAAAATTCCACAATGGCGTACCGGTAAGCTCATCGAGCACGTACACGGTGTGTGTGTCGATGGACGCCACGAAGACCTTACCTTCGGCGACCACCGGACTTGTCAACCGACCACTCAAGATGGTCTGCCACGCTTGGTTCAACTCCACAGGAACAGGTGTTCCCGTTCTGCCGCTTCTCGCTGCATCATGACGATACGTTGGCCAATCGCCCGGGTTATTGACCTCAGACTTCTGACCTTTGACTTCTAAGTAAGCCGGCCCACGTTCCAACCTGCCTGCGTCGGGTATATCCCTTCGTACTTGTCGAGTCGGCGACTCAGGTGCCAAAGCATTAAATCCATTCAGTCTAGCGACGATATAGCAAGCGCAGGGATGCGGTGGTGCGTAGGTCAGGCCATTAGCGGGAACGATACCGTACAAGCACGCGCCGCGTACCCAGTCATGTCGGTTCCAGTGTTGGGCGCGGAGGTCGACGTACTCGATTCCGGTTCGCGAGGTGAGTATGTAGCGATCTGTGGCCTTGGCCCGGTGGCACCGGTGGTGAGGCATATGTACGCCGTCATCGGCCGGGAAGCTGCGCTTGACCTCGCCGGTGTGCAGGTCTCGACCGGTGAATTCGCCCGTGTTCCACTTGTTGGTGGTCGGGGCACTCCACACAAGATCGTCAATAACCCACAGGTCTTCAGGCGAATCGTACCCGGATGGTGGATGCTGAGCGGTCCATAATATCTCGCCAGTCTCCGCAGATAGTGCGGTCATCGTGTCCGTGCCGCCTCTGCCTCGGCGGATCTTCTCGCCGCCAGCAAACAGGACGACATCTCTGTGGGCAACTAGCGTTGGGGCAAACCAGGAACGGATATCCTCGGCCCGAGCGATCGATTTGGATGCCCATGATTGCTTGCCATTGGTTCGGTATAGAGAGACGACCTTCGTCCCATCGTGAAAGAACACACGTGTGTTGTCGGCTGCCAACGTCAATGGCACAACCGGTGACTCCACCTTCCACAGCGTTTCTCCAGTGGTCGCATCGACCGCCAAGATGGAGCGTGATACAGCATCCCACGCCCAAGTTTCCGGTTCCCGCTGCAGTTCGTTGTAACTTGTGTAACGGCGTCTTGTCGACCAAGGTCGCGACGGAGCGTCTTCGTTGACAAGCGTGAACAGCACGCCGCTGGAGTAGATCACTTCCTCGGCTGCCTTAGTCTGCTCGTAGGTTCGGACGGTCTTGCCCGTCGCCGCGTCCAGCGCGGTTAGTGGAGCATTCAGGCCCAAAGTCACATAGACCGTGCCGCTTATCGCGACCAACCGACGCGGCAATTGGGCCGGCCCGCCCAAGTTTGGCCAGAGTTGTGTGTGCCAATCGTCGATTAGTCGCTTCCATAGAACAACGCCGTTGAAAGCATCCCGCGCAATGAGCGACCACTCTGACGGCAACTGGATATCTGCCGTTGGTCCCTCATCGATAATGTAGAAGATGCGCCCGTGTGCTGACACCATAGCACTCAGACTGGACATGTGGTCGTGGTGTCTGGTCCATTTCGGGCTGCCAACCCACTGCATATGCCGCGGCGGCCCCACCACCATGTCATGTGCCACGGCGTTGTTGCTGGCGTCGTGCAGGTAGTGCGTCCATTCATCGATGTCATCCGGCCGCGCCTTAACTGACTTAGTCCACCTACCGTCCTCCTTGACGTAGGCAATCCCGTTGGGGCACAGCACCCGCATCAGTTCAGCCTTCGAGATTGTGCCAAGGTCTTCGCAAACCAGGAGGTTGACCAGGTTTTCGATATACGGTAGGCACTTGCCGTCAAAGAGGTCCACAGAGACCTTGCCGTAGAGGCCGCGGGAGCGGATGTAGTCGCGCGCTTGCTCAATCTTCCGCGGATCTGTGTCCAGGCCATGCACTAAAAAGCTTTCGGTCGCGCGCAGGGCGGTCGTGAGTTTGCCGTCGCCGCAGCCGACATGAACGACAAGACCGCCTCTAACACCCGTGGCGTCAAATATCCTTGTGGCTTCTTGCTCTTGTGCAATCTGCTGAGCTCTTGCAACCGACAAGACACACGACACAGACAGCAGAAAGACGAGCTTTACAATGAACCAATTTCTTGTTTGTCGAGTAATCGTCATGAGGTCTCCTCATTGAGGTTCAGTTTGCACTCAATTCATCAGCGAGACAAAACCCTGTCGTGGGCGGGGTCAGTTTGGAGTCATAAATACACGTTGGAAGGCCATGCCTGTTGCATATGCCTGCTGCGCAACGAGTTATGAGCACGAGCATCGGGCGGACAACGGATCAAATCTCCGATGCGCCTTGCACGCCCACTACTTGAAACTAACCTGCTAATACATACGGGAAACAGAGCGACTCCCAGTCATTGGAGAGTCGCTATTGAGCAGTGATAGCAATGTTCGAGAAGCAATCGGAAAACCAAGATACTCTGACGCTCGAGATCATCTCGTTAGGATCTCCTGGTATGATACCTGCAAGCCCGCTCGCTCAAGAGCCGTTCGAGCAACTTTTTCGACGGGGTTAGGTCCCGATGCTTTGATTTTTACAATGGTATTATCCTTGAGTTCAATGCGATCCTCTTTTGTACCGCTATAGCGGACAGTTGGGATACCTTCCGGCACAGCCAAAACGTTCTTTCGCACCAGGTTCTTCCAGCCTTTGTGAAAACGCAAGGGAGACCCGGTCACGTTGTAGATTACGTTCTCTTCGATCACAAAGCCCCCCGTTCCCTGATCGAGAAACATGCCGTTGCTTTCGGCTCGCCCCGCGTTGACGGGCACATCGTGGATGACATTGCCACGCAGGAATGAATCAGGCTGCAACCCGAGCGTGTAGATACCGCCGCCATCTGAAAGGACCTGCATCACGTGATGGATGTGATTGTCCGAAACGATGTTTTCCCGGCACGGCGTTGTGCGAGGCTCGGGTCTCGACTTAGGATCCCACCACATCCAACCTACAGATACACCTGTGTAGGGCAGTGCCCGAATTTCATTATGCGAAACGGTTGTGCCAGCAGCCAGTCCCACCCATATTCCCACAGCACCGAACAGTTCCTGACCGCAATGCTCGACGAGATTGTTGTCGGCCATGTTGTTCTTCGCAGCCTGCTCCCGCGCCGCATCCCACCAGGGCTTAGCGTCTATCTGTCGCCATTGCCCTTCACCAATCATCAATCCGTTGCCGCCGACATCCGAAATGCGGCAGCCGCTCACTGTGCAACTGTGACAGCGACTCCCTATCCACACGGCGGATGGCCCTGAATGGGTAATGCTGCAGCCTCCAAGGCTGCACGATTCTGCTAATTCGAAGTGGACCGTGGCCGGCGAAGCCGGATCATGGGGCCTGTTTCGCTGTGCCGTTGCAGGGGACCAGTAGGTACAGGCCTGGCGCCCCCAGTAGACTCCATCGTCTGGCCACCAGGCTGTGTGTGCAAAGGCGAGACCCTCAAAGTGCAGATTCCTGACCGGATGATTTTCGGTTCCACGCACAACCAATAACTGCTCGGCAATCGGGGCAACTATTTGTAACTCCGATAGCTCCTCGTCGGGCATGGGCATGTAGGTGAAAACACCAGTTTTCCTGTCGAGAAACCACTCTCCAGGGGCATCGAGGAACACAGATGAATCTTCCAGGTAATAACGGGGTTGTTTCTCAAACCAATCCATCACCGCCCATCGGGCGTCTCCGCCGATCTGGTGCTGTACTGTCACAGTGCGGGACTCCTGATCGATATTCTTGACGGGGACCCGTGTGATGGACCAGTCATGCAAAAATACTAGCTCGATGCCTGATAGATTTTGAATAACAGGGATATCGCCGGCCTTGAATTGAAAATGGGTGCGACGGTCAGATCCGACTTCCTCGACCCGCATGTACCCTTTGTTAGGATGCCTTGCCCTCGTTGCCCGCCGGCCGTTGACGAACAATTGTCGAAAAGCCCACTTCCCTTCCTTGACCTCCGGGAGCATTGTATACCAAGCCCCATCGGGCGTCTTCCGCCAACCTGTGATCGCACGCCCACCACTGATCACAGGACGTTCGCCAGGAAATGCCTTGTACGTGATCTTGAACCGGCCGGAACCACAATCCTCTGGCCCGAAAACAAGGGGCCTGGTAAGACTGTACACGCCTTCGCGTATGACCACATCCACGTCCTGCATGAGACCAGCGGCAACCTTCACACGCACAGCTTCTTGCGCACGTTGCAGCGTGGAAAAAGGTCGGGATTGCGTGCCAGGGTTATCGTCGTTCCCATGGGGGGATACGTAGAAGTTGGCCCCGCATGTCATGAACGGATAAAGGACAAGCAGAAGTACCCCGCATAATCGTGTGCCCACGATTCTCTCTTTTGTCTGTTCCATATCAACACCTCAGAATAGTGTGCTTGTCGTATATTGGGGCCATTATCGTTGCTTTGCCGTTAGCGTGCCCTCGTTGAGTGCGTGATAAGGACTCAGTTTCTTCCACTGCGCTGCGGGAACACCAGCACTAAGAACCGGCGTCTCGTCTGGATACGCCGCATAAGTAATGGTCTGGTTCAGACTACCCGAATCTTCGAGCGTGAATACGACCGTCTCCGTCAGATGATAAACACCACCTCGAAGCAGCACAACGATATCTTCTGTCGAGTCGGCCTTTTTGAACTGGCGAACTGCGTCACGGGCTCGCGTCAAGGATGCAAAGGGCTGCTGTTTCGTGCCGGGGTTCGCGTCGTCACCGTTTGGAGCGACATAAAACTCACCGCCGCTCGTCGCGCACACGCCGATACTCCAAATCAAAATGGCGACCCATAGCGGGCGAATGTACATACTAACCATTGTGTCTCCTTATATTATGCGCAACCGTTCACAAGTATTTGGACAGTATCGCCCAACACACCCGACATTAGATGCCCAGTCTTCAACATTATGCTAATCGCCGTATCGACCGTGCAATCAATTGCCAACTGAATCGGCGTCTGGCTCTCGAAGCGGGTACAGCCGAATATCGTCAAAGTACACTACGCCTAAACCACCAGGCTGCAGATTATTCTTGTCGCCGAAGCCGATGGCGAGCTTATTCACATCGGTTAAGTTCACGCCTACGAACTGATCCAGGTTGATGCTCCATTCCGTCCATGTGCCTATCTGCGCTGCGCCGGGATCGTCATGATACACCACCGCAGGCGTGCCGGTGCTATTGGCGATAGCAACATACATCGGCTCAGGACCGTTGCTGATTATGCCGATATCCTGGTTCGTCCACTGCGGACTTACCGTACCAGTGATCTGGACGTTGGAGAATATGGCCTCGCACGTTGCGTTCGCATTATGCGCCGTCAGTGCCAAACCTATATATACGGGTGTATCCATTGGGATCATCTGCCTCCCAAAATCCATCCACGTACTGCCGTCAGCGGAATAGAAGGCCCTAACGACTCCACCTGCGTCAATCTCTATCTTCACCCATTGGGGTGGCGTTATCCCTGTTCTCTCCTCTAGTCTGCTGGTGCCTTGACCCGCCGCGGTGCGAACCTCGAAGCTCACTCCATTAGAGCCGGGCGTGACGACCATCATGGCCTGCGCGGAATCCGGGTCCAGTGTGTCGCGAACCATTACACCTGCCTTGGCCCGGCCATGGGTCTTCTCCACGCTCTCGACCCTGGCTATAATCGAGCCGGGACCGGAGAGTTGCTTGTAGGCAAAATGGAACTCGTCAGAGGTGTCCCAGATATCTGCGCCGGAAGCGGTCATAGTATACGTACCGGCCGGTGCCTCTGTGAAGCTGCCAACAGAGGCCGGGTGACCTCTGAACCACAGCGACAACACTCCAACACCTTGCTCAGTCCAGTCACGCGGGAAATTCAACGGCATAGTTGCCTCGGAGTACTTAAGATTGTTTTCGTAGAAATACGGCATCGACTGAGAGCCGCCGTGAACAATCGTTGTCTCAACGAAATGCTCTCCCTGAGTGAACTCCGGCTCAGCATAACCTACCGTGGAACCGTTTGTCGGGATGTCGTATCCGTCTATCCACACATTGAATATCCTGTTGCTCTCGGGGTCATCGGGGTCAAGGTCATTATACGACTCAAAATCCTCCACGGGAAGGAAATCCGCTGTCGTAAAGCTCCAGACATTGCTTACCCATGGACTGTCAGGGTAGACATTATTGACCTCATCAACACGCCAGTAGTAGGTGGTATCCCACTGGAGTTTTCCGGGATCATAGCTCTGGGAACCAAGGATTTTGGTACCTTTGTACTCGGGTGAAGCTGTATCAGCGTTGCGTACAGCTTCTTCGTCAGTGCCGAAGTACACCTGGTGTGAAGCGGCATAATCTCCCGGCCTCCAGCTAAGAGTAGTTATCTGCTTGACATCCCTGGCGCCATTAGACGGATTCGGATGCCTGGCCGTTACAGGTAGCGAGAGTGCCGCCTCTGGAATGATTTCCTTTGGCGTGCTGGGATTCGACCAGCGAAGCTCTGCTACTGCAAGGTCGATGTTTTGATAATATTCCATTACAATGCTGTACGTCTGACCTGCGACAAGGTCAATGGTACCACTGTTCTCGACGGCTCCGTGGTCGTTCCAGTCGTCAACGAGCTGTTGGCCATCAACCCACAGACGCGCGCCATCGTTATTCCTGGTGTAGAACGTGTAAGTCTCAGTAAATATCGCCTCGACCTCGCCGGTCCATCTGACCGAGAAGTTGTCACCACCAACTGCCTCATCCGGTGAGCCCCATCTAAAGTCGATTTGAGGGTCTATGCGAGTCAGTACAAGTTTTTCGAAATTCATACCTGTGTAATAGTCTCCTCGCAGACCTCTATTGGGACCAACAATCGTCAAGCTCCAGACGTTACCTCTATGGGTATTGGCGCCATCAGACTCATCAACTCGCCAATAGTACGTCTTAGCTAATTCAAGCAGCCCAGGTGTGTAAGCTGTAGTTTCCTGCGGAATTCCTCCGGTGGCATTGTTCACATCATCAAAATCGTCACCGAAATACACGGTGTGTAATTCCGCACCGAAGCCTGGCATCCAGCTAAAGGTCATATTCGGGTCTACAAACTTAGCTCTATCGGCCGGATCAGGGCCAAAAGCGGTTTTGGGTGTAACCGTAAAGCTCCAGACGTCACCTTTCCATGGACTATCCGGATTTAGATCGTTAACCTCATCGACTCGCCAGTAGTAGGTTGTGCCCCGTACAAGGCCGGCCGGATAGGGGAATCCTGGAAAGCCGACAAGTAAAAGCGTTGAGAGTTGATTGCCCCGGAAAGTATCGGCGATGCCTTCATTCACGTCGGAAAAACTCTCACTTAAATATACATCGTGTGAGACAGCGTAAGTACCTGGTGACCAACTAAGGTTTACCCATGTGTCCGTATGTATGGTGTCATCAGTAGGCAATGGTTTACTGGCCATCAGTACTATAGGAGGGACAGCTATAGCCTTTATCTGCTCCGGTGATAGTGCTCGGTCGTAGATTCGGACTTCATCAATGCTCCCGATGAAATATCTGTCGCCATTCTTGACGCGCCAACCGATACTAACGTCCCTGTTGGCAACGGTATTGAACGGACTGTCGTCTAACGTGTGCCTCGAGTCGTCTTGCCCGTCAAGGTAAAGTTTCACCTCTGGATATGAGAGCGTGGCGTTCCCTATTACTGTCAGAGCAACGTGGTGCCATTCGCCGTCAGTCACATTGGTTTCGCCTTGGAGATTTCCGTGGCCGTGTTCACAGCGCAGCCTACCGGTATTGACACGGAATTCTACTTTATACGTGTTCGAGCCACTGCCGCCCCAGGTCACAATCTCACCGTCTTCACTGGTCTTAATCCACGCAGTTACGCTGAAAGCGCTCTTGCCGAGAATGCCGTTGTAGCCGTCTATGAGTACGCCATCAGGACCGCCGTGAAACTCCAGAGCCTCCGTGTAAACCCCGGGCACAAACTGTGGACTGCCGGAGAGAGTGCCGTCCCGGCCGTTGCCGGAACTGTCGGTGGCGTCGCCGTCTAGCTTCCACCAGCCGACAAGGTTGGCGTCGGCAGCATTTGCTGCGCTCGTCAGAGCTGCACCCACCACCAAAACAAGAGACACCAGACAAATCAATTTTCTACACATCATAGTCCTCCATTCAAAAAGTTAGAGTAATAGTAATACTTATGCCTTGGCTACGCACCAAGAAACTTGTTCTTTTCAACAACGCAATAATGGCAATTACAGCCAAAAGTTCTATCAATGCAAAAGTCCCTCTTCTTACACATGGTCGATTTTTTCTCCTTCATATTAACATGTGCCAATTGTTTCTAAACAGAGGCACCTCGTTACTGTTGTTTCGCCGTAGCCGCCGCAACGAGGATTCGTATCTCATCCAAAGCGCTCGGCGCACGCAGTTCCAGTTGTAACGTCAGCCGATCTTGACTGAGTGCCACGCTGTCACCCCCGGTCCCGGTCTCCAATCCTCGACCCACCAAATAGGTCGCATACTCAGTGGCCGCGGCCCCAAATAGACTGTCGGTGGCACTGAGCCGGCCCTCATTGAAAATCAGGCCAACAATAGGGCGCCGGAACGTTACACTGCCGGACGCGATCCGTGTGAGTTCGTCGCTACTGGCCGGATCCCAGTGAACCAGGTAGCTGTCGACCTTAAGCCCCGCCTGAATCGCGAGGAATAATCCCTGATGACCCTGGTACTGTCTCGGCTCATTGATATCCACCGTCACATCGTGGATTAAGCTCACATCTGTTGCTTCGAGGAACAGATGAATGCTCCGGTCACTTTGCACCGCATCCTCCCGCAATGAAGACGGCACAGAACGTTGGAACTTGATCGCCCCGCTGATGCGCGGCTTGTACAGCACATCGTCCCAGGACAGGGCAAACCGCTCTCTGTCTAAATCCAGGTGGCTTACCTTGCCCGCCGCAGCGTCGAAACTCATAGCGTCATTTCGGTAGAGATGCCTTGGGTATGGCAGCTCATCACCTTCAGCACCTCTGAATAAGGCTCTAACCGACCCACTTAACATGTGAACATCAGTGGCGCCACCTTCATATGCCAACAGTCCAAACTGAGTTCCCAAATCAGTGACACGGACACTGGGTGTTTCCACCACAAACCCTGTCACTGGTTCCGGAACGTACGCGGTCAGCGCACCTGAAGTCAGGTAAGCCGTGCGTTCGTCAACGAGGTTCATCTCTGCGGGGGCTTCCACAATCACTCGTGCCCCAGTCTTGAACCTGATTTCCACCAAGCCTTCGATCAGTTTGATTGGTCCAGAGGTCAGTTCAGTACCCACGATTGGCGCTATGTGGGCGAGATCCCATCGGGCTTCGTAAGCATGGATCATTGTGGCGACTGCTGGTGCAGCCGTGGCGGTGGTTGGCGTCGGTAGGTGGGGTCTGGGCACTAAAAGCCAGACGCAAACAACAAGCAAAGCAGCCAAAGAGCCGATGCCAAGCGCCAGGCTGCGCCGCCTGGAGATATACAACTTGTAGGCAAGTTCTTCTTGGCGTCGGCGTTCTTCGATTATGAACCGCTCAAGTGCTCCTTCCGCCGCCTTTCGTATCGCTTCTTTCTGCGCATCGTCCAGACGTGTAGCGTCTCCCGCACGAACTTGCTTGTCTCGTTCGATTGCTTCACCGAGTATCTCGTCAACAGGAGCGGTTCGCTCCATCTGTCCTAACAACCTGAGGAGGTCCTCGTAATCGTTGGAGCTGGACCCTCGAGTTAGGCCATCCGGTGCCGCCGAAACACCGCCACGGTGGCGCAAGGCAGCGTGGCTCATCATGAATTCGGAATACCGGCGCAAGGCCTCAGGGTTGTCCGCCAGTTCATTGTTCAACCGGGACAGCTCCTCGTCACCGATCGTACCATCCAGAAGTTGCAGAATCAATTCGTTCAGGACAGTCCCCTCTCGGTCAGCCATAGCCTGCCTCCATCGCCACCAGCGTTACCCGGACACAGTCCCGGAGCTTATTGTGGATTCGCGCCATCGTTTTATATAGCCCCCCCGGGGTCCTCTCGGTCAGTACCGCAATCTTACGCAGAGCGATATTCTGTTCGTAGCGCATCAATACGATTCTGCGGTCACGCTCTTCAAGTCGTTGAACGCATTTCTTAAGCGCTCGATCCCATTCAGTCATCAGGTCGGTTGCCTGAGTCGCATGGTCGGCGATCTTCTCGTATGTCACCTGCTTAAGCCGGGCACGGGTCCTGCGCCGTGTCCTGTGGTAACTGCGGATCTTGTTCCGGGCGATGCCCATTCCCCAGACTGCGAAACTCTTCTCAGGCTCAAACTGGTCAAAACTCTCCCACATGGCGGCCGCCACGTCCTGCAACAGATCTTCTGCATCGGCGTCGTTGTGGACCAACATAAGAATAAACGCGTACAGTCGAGTCTGACAGCCCAGAAAGAGCCGAAAGAAACGTTCCGTGTCAGAGGACTTCGCCGCGTCCTTGTTTGGTCCCGTTTCTTCAGTCATTGCCATACCACACCTACCACAAAAAGGCACAATTTGAGCACACCCAAGCATATATAGGCCAAGGTCGCCCTCTTTCTATACATAATATTAACCGTCAGTCTGAAAATTGGAGTCTAAAAAGCAAAAAAAATCCACCGATGCAGATCAGAAAACAACAGAGTGGCCGACGAGTCAAATCTGAAAATCCCAGCCCGAGCGAATAGTTTCGGTGAGTTTTCCGGGATTTTTCTAATTTTCAAGCTCCAATTATTGTTCAATCGGTTAATAGAATAGTAGGCTGAGGGCCTGATATGTAGTCTGCAGAAACGATAACAAAGGACATAACGATTTGGCTCACCTGGGTTTTCCAGACGTGAAAGGCCAATTTGGCGTGAAATATGGGGCATTCTGTGGATCTCTGCCTTGTTGGCCACAGAATGCTATTAGCGCTCTGGTAGGAGACGTACTGTCAAGATCTGCGGAAAGTAAGGACAAATTTGTTTTCGATATGGGGAATATTAATTATAATGACAGAACATTTTTTGATGAAACCCGGTGAATGTGAATGAAAAGAAAATATTATAAAGTCATCTTAACAGTCTTTCTTATTCTGTTAATACAAGGATTAGCATCAAAAGAAATACATGCCGAATTATTTAACCCCAATACCGACTGGTTTATGCGATCCAAATACGGCTTATTCGTGCATTTTTTAGGCGAAACCCATCTGACCTCAACAGATTGGAGTCAATTGGTCAGCGATTTTGATGTAAGTACTGTCGTAAACCAATTAGAACAAGTTGAAGCCGGCTATTTTTTCATAACACTTGGACAGAATAGTGGCTACTACTGTGCCCCGAACTCCACGTATGATTTGTATACAGGGTGTACTGCTGGAGAGAAATGTTCTACGCGAGATCTACCTTCAGATATATACGAAGCGCTGAAAATCAAAAATATAAAGCTGATGCTGTATTTGCCCAGTGGACCGCCTAAGTATGACAAGAAAGCATGCACAGCGTTAGGATGGAATTTATCAGCTCAAAGAAAGGCTAAGTTGTCAAAAAATCGGATACAAGGACTTCCTACAACAGTCTTTAAGAAAAGATGGAGTGAGGTAATTCAGGAATGGGCAGACCGTTATGGTGATAAAATTGCAGGATGGTGGTTTGATGGGGCAAGACCCGAGCTTTACGATGAGTCATACTTAGAAGCATTTGCACGAGCTGCAAAACATGGGAATCCCAACTGTATTGTTGCGTTCAATATGGGTGCAGGTTTAAAGCCATTTTCGCATTATACGGATTTTGAAGACTATACGGGCGGTCATGGTGAAAGGCATTTGAACGATGTTCCAGCTTCAAGATGGGTAAATGGTTCTCAATGGCATGCACTGACCTATATAGGAACAAATTGGGGAAAGGCAAATTGCCGTTTTAGTGACAAAGAACGGATAAAGTATATAAAGACATGCAATGAAAAAGGTGGTGTTGTAACGCTGGATGTCGGTCCGAACAAAGACCGCAGCAAGGGACCGATAGGAATGATCAGTGAACAGCAAATGAACCAACTGCTCACTATAAAGAATGCAATCCGTATTGATAACTCAAACTGACCGATTTTGTGCCGCGAGGGATTCTTCCAAGCGTCGAATATCGTCTTTCCAAAGGAAAGGACACGTTATGAACAATTTAGACTTCATCATTTTCTCTGAAGAAGAGGTTATTGAAAAATATTTCTTAATCGGCGTGCTACTTTTCTTAATCATTGTTTCTACAGGTACAGCTTATGCCGATCATACATTTACGGAGGTGATGATAGCTTCCTCAACATCCAAGAATCCCTGGGAAAAGGCAATGGCCGATCTAAATGGCGATGGCAAACTTGATATGATAGTTGGCTCCCCTACGGGACCACTTGCATGGTATGCTTATCAAACTTGGGCCAAAACGGACATTTGTGGTGTAGGTTCGTATGACAGTGCTTGTGGTATTGCTACGGCGGATATGGACTCCGATGACGACATAGATGTAATCATGGGTGGCATTTTCTGGTACGAGAATCCACTGCCATCAGGAAATCCCTCAAGCAGTAACTGGATTCGTCATACACTCGCAAAGCATAGGTCTCATGACCTCATTGTTGCTGACCTCAATGAAGATAGAAGGCTTGATATCGTTTCGAGAAATCAAAATAAAGCAGGCGAAGTTGTTAAAGTATATGAACGCAAAGGGATGGATTCCTGGGTGGTTAAGAATCTAAGTGCGGAATTTGGCGAGGGTCTTGCTATCGCTGATTTTGATGATGATGGAGACTTTGATATAGCCATTCCTTCACAATGGTACGAAAATCCCGGCGACATGATTGAGAGAACCTGGGAGGAACATTCGATCAATCCATCATTTAATCCGGTTTCTGTCGTAAGGACCGGAGACATAAATGGTGACGGGCGTCCTGATATTGTACTCAGTGCGTCAGAGCATACGGATGCAATTATATGGATGGAGTGCCCCATTGATGGTACTGGTTCATGGATTAAACATGTAGTTTTTGCCGGGATGAATAGTACCCACGGACTTTGGATTGGTGATTTCGATGGGGATGAGAGAATAGATATTGCTGCTTCCGAATTCCGGGGAGACGGCAGGCTTATGGTATATTACAATATTGATGGATCAGGCTCTTCCTGGACAAGCAAAGTCTTGGGAACTAGAAGTCTTCATAATATCGTCGTAGGCGATTGTGATGCCGATGGCGATCCTGATATTTTTGGAGTTGCTTGCTGGGGCAACCCGCCCGCCTACCTTTATAAGAACGAAAGAGGGGAGCCAGCTAATTCCAAAACTCAGCATAGATAAATGGTAGCGTCACATTCAGGTAGAAAGCAACCGGGATTTTAAGGTCGTCCCACGTTCTATTTGCCAAGGTAATCCGCAAAGCCAATATCGCTGACGAGCCAGCTCTGCTCCGGATCATACGGGACTGCTTCGCCCGTCACAACAGAATCTTAGAACAGATTCTGATAGGAAGAAAAGGAATTAGACATGAGAAGAATAATCGTGCCACTGATTGTCTGTTTGCCTGTCTTCTCGGCCTTTGCCGCGCGGTCGGATCAAGCCGTTAACATGGATTGGCCGACCTACCGCTTTGATGTTACGCGAGGAGGTGTCACTGCTGAGACTGTAGGTCCGGAGCTTTTTCTGCAGTGGAGATACATACCTAAACATCCGCCTAAACCCACCTGGCCGATGCCGGCTGAAGAGATGCCCAGAATGCACTTCGACAACGCATATCACGTGGCGGTAGGCGACGGCAATGTGTATTTTGGCTCCTGTGTAACTAACGAGGTTTATTCAATCGATGCGACTGTCGGCAAAATACGCTGGACTTTCTTTACAGAAGGGCCGGTCCGATTTGCTCCGACGTTTGCCAACGATCGTGTTTACGTAGGCTCAGACGATGGTTATGTCTATTGCCTAAGTGCGAATGAGGGCGAACTCATCTGGAAATACCGCGCCGGTCCCTCCGACGAGAAGGTTATCGGCAATGGTAGTATTATATCACTCTGGCCGGTTAGAACCAGTGTTCTCGTTGATGGCGGGACGGTCTATTTCGGTGCAGGCGTTTTCCCCTATGAAGGGATATACATCTGTGCGCTGGACGCCGACGACGGCTCGGTTATCTGGCGAAATGACACTATGGGCGATCGTGTACATGAATTGGATTATGGTGGGATATCACCGCATGGTTACCTGGTCGCATCCAAAAACGTTCTCTACGTTCCCTCGGGCAGAACCATGCCGGCCGCCTTCAATCGCAGAAATGGACAATTCCTTTTTTCTGCCTTCGCCGGCGACAAATGTGGCGGGTGGGGCGGGACCTGGGCCCTGCTGGACAATGACAGACTTATCGCCGGGGTTGACCTGTCAGAGGGCCAGGGTATGATGAATGTCCCGCACAAAGTCGCCTACGATGCTACAAGTGGTGAACCCAAAGGAGATGCTTTTGGATGGTTTCACGGAATTGATATGGTCCTCACCCATGACAGCTCTTTTGTTCTGACCAACAACGGAATCTATGCTATCAATCGCGCTGCATATTCCGAGGCTACCAAGAAAGCTAACCAGCTGACAAACGAGCGTAAGAAGCTGGGTAAACAACTCTCAGAGGCCAGAAAGAAACTCGAAGACACCGATGGAATCGCCAGCGAAGCCACAAGCAAACTGAAGTGGCAACCAATTGGGTAGTTGATATGGCAGATTTGTATCAATTCGGGGCTTATACTGAATTGATTTGGTATGAGCCCCTTTTTCATTTATTCCGCCAGGAGACGGCGGATATGCGATAATAGCAATCGACTATTTCGCGGTGCGTGATGTGTATTGCGTAACGCAGAATTCGTGGGTAAAATGCGTTGCGAGACTTCGTGGGCAGTTAGCCAAAGTTACGCAGTTATGAGTATGAACGATGAGTAAGGAAATGACCAGAGATAACCACAGCAATTCGTCTGCAACTCATCAGATCCACTTTATAGCCAGAAGCCGGCTTTTGGTGCTGTTATGTCTGTTCTCGGCTGTACTTTTCGGTCACACAACAGAGGGACACGGCGCATATAACACTTTGGCGGAGGCTTATCAGGCAGCCGGTTTCGATCCATGTGATCCAAACTGCTATGTCTTTGCCGGGGCGTCGGACTGCCATTACAAATATACAGAGACGAATCCGGCAAGGCCTTTTATAGATGAGATAAACGCGATGAATCCGCTGCCTGAGTTTCTATTGATAACGGGTGATATTATTACCAGTGCATCCACAAATATGGGTAATATTCCCACCGAGAGCAAAAAGACCAGTGCCCTTGCTGAGTATCAGATGGCCAAAGCCGATCTTGACAGGCTGCTTGTGCCTTATGAGTTGACGCTTGGCAATCATGATAGTTACCCCTATGAGACGCCGTTTGGAGATCTCTTCCACAGTGCGTTTGTGGACCGGTCGTTGTATAAGTCTTTTGATTTTAGCGGTATTCATTTTATTCTGTTACATGCACATGCGTGCGGCAATATCAAAGATATCGACCCTGCTCAGTGGCAGTGGTTGCTGAATGATATGGCGTCGGTTCCGCCTGAGCAGGTAGTTATATGTGCTCAGCATTATCCGTGGGTAGGTGCTAATGTTGAGCACGGTGTTTCAAGGGTAATGACAGGACTCTTCCCCAATCACACAGGCAATGTCTGGATGCTGTGCGGACATGACCACCCTTTTCGGGAGCGGGTTTATGCTCTGCCTAATACCACGATTGTGGAGCACTGCATGGGCGAGAGCCGGGCTACAAATACGAATGCGGACCGGGGATACTTCATATACTGTCTTAAAGATGCGGCGGTCCTTACACGCATCTGGCGGGAATATGATGTAGGGTATCACGTGTGCTCACCGCCTGACCGGAGCAGTCCTGAGCCTATACTGGAGCCTTTCGAGGATGTTGCCAACATCCTCTTCCGCCTGCTGGTGGGCGTAGATGATGATAACAGGACCTCGCCATATCTGGTGTACACCGGCTCAAATCCCCGCGATTGTACTGTTTTCTGGAACGCACCACAGGAGCTTATCTACAGATTTCCTCTCCGTGAAATACAGGGCGACGCAGACAGCTTTGTTATACTGGCCGGGGAGCAACTGAAAACTTATCCCTATTGCCATGTTTATGTTTCCAATGACAACAGCACCTGGACGGAACTCTCGATTCCGACCGCGGTTAAGAACTGCTATACCTTCTTGATTCCCGAGGCGCTGCTAGCCGAACCTGATTTATATGTCAGATTTCTTAACACCAACCGTAGGTGGGACGGCCCCCATATAGGCGGCCTTGCCATACTCGGCACCATATCACCGGCCAGCGACTTTGATATGAATTGAAAGGTGGGTCCGAGTTACTTAGTTGAGTGAAATTTGCACTAAGGCAATGCTGGGGCAATTGAAAAAATGATATGTCGATGTCATATCAACTAATAATGAAAAGCACGAAATCAAATCGGTTCGCTCCGCTGCTGCTTCATTTGAGTGTCTGTTTCTCGGCGATTGAAACGACGACAAAACTTACAGAAATCTTCATATACAAGGTAGAGAGGATTGAATGATGACCAGTGTGAGACGTGGAACTAATCGTAGCAATGGTACAACACGTCGGCATTTCCTTGCCAGATCCGCCGCTGCGGTAGTGGCCGCTCCTTACATTATTCCGGCCTGTGCACGGAGCAATAATAGTCGTGTGGCGCCGAGCAATCGGGTTACTGTTGCAGGAATCGGCATGGGCAACCGGATGATGAAGGCTATTATGCCGCATTTTCTTGCACAGCATGACGTCCAATACGTGGCGGTGAGTGATTGTTTTGCTGGCCGGAGACAATCCGCCAAAGCTACGGTCGATCATTACTACGGCAACACAGATTGCATCGCCACGCGCCACCATGAAGAGATCATCGAGCGGGATGATATCGATGCGGTCCTGATCGCTACGGGGGATCGATGGCACGCGGTCCTTTCGGCCTTGGCCGCCAGCGCGGGCAAAGACGTGTACTGCGAGAAGCCCTTTACGCTGACCATCGACGAGGGATGGAAGATGGTCAACGCCATGAAGCGGTTCGGCACGGTTTGGCAGTGTGGGATGCAGCGCCGATCGGTTGATTCCTACAGGTTCGTGGCGGAGGTCGTTCGCAGCGGGATGATCGGCAATCTGCGTACGATGACGACTCTCTTGGGCAGTTGGCCGCAGAGAGGGACACTTGCCTTGCCGGAACCGATGCCGGATCCGGAAGTGTTTGATTACGATCGCTGGCTCGGCCAGGCGCCATGGACACCGTATTCCAAGGTTAGGGTAGCTGGCTGGCGCCACCGTTGGGATACTGGCGGCGGAGTGCTCTGTGATATGGGGCCACACTACTTTGACATCAGCCAGTGGGCCAACGACACACAGATGAGCGGGCCCGTGGAATTCGAGGCCACGGACAAAACGACATGGCAGGAAGGTGGGTTTTACCAGATGCCGGTGCGTTTCAAGGTCGAAGCCCGATACGAAAATAATGTGAAGCTGGTGATCACGACCGGGCCCAAAGGCATCCGTTTCGATGGCGATGAGGGATGGATTCATATTGGGGACGAGGGAGACATCACAGCCGCGCCCGAGTCGATCCTTCGTGACCGTTCAAGAATCCTGACGAGAAGTTACCGCGATATGGGCGGACACGTACGAAACTTCCTGGATTGCATGCGGTCACGGAAGCTAACGGCCTCGCATCCGGAGCTGGCCCAACGAAGCCATGTCATTTGTCACTGCGCCAACATCTGTCTGCGCCTGGGGCGGAAGGTCCAGTGGGACAACGAAATCCAACGGTTCATTGGCGATGAGGACGCCAACAACATGCTGACGCGGACCATGCGGGCGCCTTGGCGCATTTGAAAAAGTTTCCACAATAACATGGAGCAGAAATCATGATCGCAAGAATGACACTCATGGCAACATTGACTCTTTTGGCTGTGCTGTTGATCTCAGGTCAGGCCTTGGCAGAGCCAACAGAGGCCCAGATCCGTCAGGTAATCTCTGAAGCAGCGAAGCTCGATTATGGCCAGAGCGACGAAACGCTGAGGCTTGTTGATCAATACATCAATGCAACAAACGGCAACAGCCAACTCAGAGGCGTCATTGAGCAGGAGCTTATCGCGCTTCTGGAGTCGGATGCCAAGCTTGCGGCAAAACAGTTTGCATGCCGCCAACTCCTCTTGATCGGCACGGACACACCGGCGCCGATCTTGTCGCGGATGCTTGCTTCCGACGACCCTCGCGTCGCCGAGGCGGCCTGCTACGCCATGGCAAGTCGACCATCTGCCGCGATGATCAAGACATTACGTGAGGCATTAGGTAAGGCCAAAGGCAACGGATTGATTGCCGTGATCAATCTTGTCGGAGACATCCGTGATCCTCAGAGCGTCAAAGCTATGAAATCGCTGGCGACATCCCAAAATGCTGCCGTGGCCGATGCCGCTATTGGCGCTCTGGGCAGAATCGCGAGCGACTCCGCCATCCAGGTACTGCAGAGCTTCCTGGCGGGTGAAAACTCAGTGCAGCGTCGAGCTGCTGCGAAAGCGCTATTGCAGACCGGCCAGGAACTTGAGCAAGAGAGCAAGACCTCCGAAGCCAGGACCATCTACAAGCAGCTATCCGCAGTCCATTGGCCGGTGCATGTTCGTCGCGGCGCCTTCCTCGGAAGCGTTCGACTTTCCGGCCCCTATGCCGTTCCTCAAGTGCTCTGGGCGTTGAACGGAACAGACGACGCCATCAAGGCCACCGCAATCTCCAAGGTTCCGCGTATCGATGGCATGGAAGCTACGCTCACCTTTGCCAGTATCCTACCCAAGCTCGCAACGGAGCAGCAGGTGTTGATGATCGGAGCCCTGGCTGATCGTGGAGATCCGTCGGCACTTCCCGCGATCGTTGAAGCGACGGGCTATTCGAATACAACCGTTCGGGTGACAGCCCTGAATGCCTTGGGTAGATTTGGCGATACGTCCTCGGTTCCAGTGCTTCTGAAGTGTATGTCCGATGATAACTCAAAAGTTAGAACAGTAGCCAAGCAAACACTGCTGATGATTCCCACCAGAGGCGCAGATGAGATCATTCTTGAGCAAATGAAATCAGCCGGGGGGCGATATCGAGGCGAGCTTATCAGGATTCTTGCCGACCGCAGGTACGAGGCTGCCCTGCCGGTACTGTTGAGCGAGGCAAGATGCAGCGATGCTGATGTCAGCCGGGAGGCCTTGCGTGCGCTTCGCATCATGGCCAGGCCAAAACATCTTCCGGAACTCATCGAAGTGTTGAAGGATCAGATCGACCCGGGGCTTTGCAGATATGCCGAACAAGCTGTGGCCTATGTCGCACAGAAAGCCCAAGCTCCTGCCCAGGGAATCGACGTTGTATTAGCTGCATATGGTTCGAACGAACACGCGGAAATCCGTGATTCCCTTTTGCGTGTGGTGGGAATGTTGAGAGATCAGCGGTCCTATGAGATCGTGTTTCAAGCTTGTGAGGATCCGGACGCGAAGATTAGGGACACGGCAATCCGCGTGTTGTGCAACTGGCCGAATCCGGTGGCCACCGATCCCCTGTTCGAGATCGTTAGAAACACGAGCAACCCTCAACATCGCGCTCTGGCCTTTCGTGGGTTGATTCGACTCACGAATCAACTTAAGGAACCGACGGACCGCATTGTCAAGAGATACGCGGGCTTGATCCCGTTGACCCGTGATGTTAACGAGATTAAGCTGGTGCTCAGCGGGCTGGCTGAGGTGGAGCACGTTGAAGCTCTGGCGATGGCAATGGCGTACCTGGACGACAATCGAGTTCGCGCCGAGGCGCAGTACGCGGCCGTACAGATCGCAGAGTCTATAAAGAACGAGAAACGCTACCACCAAAGAGTCAAGCGGTCGATGCAGACTGTTCTGAAGACCTGTGACGACAAGGAACTGAGCGAGAGGGCCAGGAAAATCATTAGAGAAATTGAAGGAATTCAATGACACCTGGCTCTGGGCAGCGCGTGGTTCGTACCGAGTGTGGCCAAACAAGGCATGGGAAGTCCACTTGTTGCGAAAGTAGGCGAATAATTGAAAGTTATTTACGTACTAAAGATTTGCGTAAACAAGAAAAAATGACATTATGATGAAAGGAGAAACAAATGTTATTGAATTCATATCATGGAAACAAGAGAATTTTTGTGCTCGTTATTTTTGTAAGTGCTATTAATCTTCTTTCAAACACAAATGTTTCTGCGTGGCATAACCATCCGTTGATATCCAGAGCTGGTATAGAGTTATTGCTGGAATGGGAAAAAGCAATGCTTGGAAATGCAGCAGATTCTCTTGTCAAACAATACTGCATGTATCCGGATCGGCATCGTTCTGCGCTCCTGGATGGACAAAAGGAAAAAATTGCCTTGTATAAACCATATGTACAACTTCCACTATTAAAGGACCTGAGTAATTGGCACAAATGCAATGATAATGATAGTGAAATCTGTTTTTACATTGTGGTAACGTCGATGCATAATGCGGTAAAACATCTACGGCTTGGTAATCCGTCAGAAGCTGCAAAATATATGGGGCCTCTACTACACTTTATTGAAGATAATGCCTGCCCTGTTCACGTTGTGGATAACAAGCTCTTAGCAGAACTCCTTCCAGTGCCTGAAGAATTGAAGCCCTTTCGTCAGCACCGGCGTGTTGAAGAAGGGACGTTCCCACTTGAAGTGTCTGATTATCGGGTCAAGTTGCTCGGTACGAATATCGTGGATGCTGCTACAGCATTCTATCCGAGATTCTTGGAAAACAGGCTGTCAGCACGTAGCCAAGCCATACCCATTCTCAAGGCTATTTATGCTGGTAACAAACAAGACGCCGACAAAGGCAGAACTCGAGCAGCGATACCGGCGGCTAAGCTAATTGCTGATGTCATTCATACCATTTGCACTATCGCTCGGGATGGTGAATAAACAACATGTGGCTAAAATGTGCTTGAGCTGAAAGAATCTGGAGGATTTGTCGTGTCCGCTATGGTTAATCGCAAATGGCTCGTCCTTCGCCGTCTCGCCATGGCATTGGGTGGGCCTTCCAATGAAGACGGCAGCCCCGGCCATGCCGTCAATCTGTCTTATCTTGCCGACGGCAACTTCGAAATCGGCAACCCCCTCCTCTCGGTACGCATCGACTCAAACATGCGTGTCACGCCAAGCTTGATCACCCGAACCGGTAGAGAGTCCCTCATCATCGATGGAGGCTCTGGGGAGGAATCGCGACCTCAACAGTACGTCAAAGTCGCAGGAAGCCCGATCACCAGCTTCTCCAAAGATGCCGGACACTCCGATGCGCTGGAGGTGATCGAAACCGTTCACGGTCGGGGAAAACGGTTTCGCATGTGGGCAACGGCAGAGGCGCATCGCGGATGCAGGCTGCGGAAGACTGTCACAATAGATATCTACGAACGGTATCCGCAGGCTGTCCTGTTCCGGACGCGCTATGCCAATGTGGGTGATGCGCCCGTGCACATCGACACCTACTACGAAGCCTCATTGCGACTCGATGGCTCGGACCTGTGGGCATTTCATCCGCGCGACTGGATCTGGGGCAAGGACTTCCTCTTCCCCATCGAGCCGGGTGTCGAGCTGAAAGGCAGCAATATCGCCGTGTCCGAGCAGGAAGGTGACTACCGGATCCTCGGCGGCGGGCTGCCGGCCGTGTGTTTCATCAGCCCTCGTATGACACTCACCCTGGGTCATCTCGCGCCGAAAATGAAGATGCTCCGATTTCCGATCCGTGCCGACAGCAATGGTGTGTTCATCGGCATGGAACGCGATATTGGCCTTGGACCGGAGAAGGCTGAGTTGGCACCAGGCGATACGCTGGAGACGGTGCCCACCTTTATCGCGCTTCATCAAGGTGATTTCTATGAGGGTGTCAACGTGATGAGCCGTCTGCACGAGGATATCGGATTGACCTTCCGAAATCCACCGATTGCTGATCTGACGGCTCCCGCCTGGAGCAACCGGGGCAACAGGAGTGCCTGGGACAAGCAATACATCCTACAGCACCTGCCACTTCTGCGCCAGTATGGTATCAAGTGGATCCACATGGGCGACCCATGGCAAGACAATCTTGGCGACTATGGGGTAAGCGAGCGATTTGCTGATCCAGAGGATCTGCGTCGCTTTCTGACGCGTCTCCGTGGCGAAGGCATTCACGTCACCGCGTTCTTCAGTGACCTTTTGGTCGACTGCGAAGCGCGCGTTGTGGAAGCGCATCCGGAGTATTTCGTTCGATTGGAGGACGGCTCTCTGCTGCGGGTTCACTCCTTCGGCAAAAGTCATTACGTTCTTTGCCCCGCATATCCTCCGGCGCGTGGGTTTGTCCGCCGGGCGTCGGAGAAACTGGCCGGCTACTACGGTTTCGACGGAGTCAAGAACGATGGACACACCGTTCCACTACCATGCTTCAACCCTACTCACAAACACCAGTATCCTGAACAGTCGCTGGAAGACTACCCGCTCATGCAAAGAACCGTCTACGAGACTTTCGCTCGCCTAAAGCCCGAAGGTTTCGTGGTCGCATTCTGTTTCGACGGAGTCGTGCCGTTCTTCTATCACCATCACTACACAACCCGCCCCTGGCCCAACGCCGATCAGGCCAGCGAAAAGCAAGCCCGGTGGAAACAGAAACTCTACAAGGCCATTTTCGGTCCGAACCGCGTCCTGCTCGACGACCATTCTGACGTAAAGTATCTCTCGGGCAGACACGGCACCTGGTATCTGGGTCCGGTCTCGGGCCTGGCAATGGGATCCGTCTTGGAGACAGCTATCGGACCGGGCTACGACTACAAGAGCCACCATTACGACGATCTCTTTGCTGCCTATCACCGTGAGAAACTTCCGGAGGGTGGTGAGTACCTCAATCTCTACAACGTAATCCACGACAAACCGGAGTGCCATGTCGTCCGAAAAAACGGCAAGCTATACTTTGGCTTTTTCGCCGACAAGTTCGACGGCACGCTCGAGTTGCGCGGTCTAAAGGATGGTACGCGTTACCACGTCGTTGACTATCTTCACGGACGCGAATACCCGGATGTTAACGCCGTCGGATCAACGGCACGATTGGATCTGCGGTTCGACTCCTACCTGCTGCTCCGACTAGACGTGGTTCCCTGACTATCCATGGGGGCAGTGACATCGCCAGACAGCGGACACTGTGGGACCAGTTGCGCTTGTCAAGGGCGAATAGGACCACCGTGACATCTCATCTAACACTATAGATTACAAGCATTTACACACTCAAGGCCGGTCGGTGGCATTTTCAACTATTTTATGCTATACTGCTTCCTCTGCAATTGGTTTTTGCATTTTTTAGAGGAGGTTGAATAAGCTTTATGGACAAGAATCTCGACATCATCACCTGTGCTGTTTCCCTAATTATCAAAGCAGTCATCATGGCTGGGCGATTCTCAGGAAGAGTTCGTAATGGCCCCATTATCGTCAGTTGGCGCCTACAACTCTGCTACAACCCAAAGGCTTATTAGCTGTTTATTCTCTTGAATCGTTATGTCCCTGGCGGTATGCTAACGTCTGTATGTTGAAATTAAATTTCCTATCATTCAAAGAGTATAAGAGGAAGCTGATTCCATGCGATACATGATTGCCTCGACGCTGATTCTCCTCTTCACTGGAGCAACCCTTTACGCCGAACCGGCACAAATCACCCATGGTCCGATGCTTGGGCGAGCGACCTCCGATAGCATCGGTGTTTGGGCCCGAACGTCAAAGCCGGCCCAATTCGTCGTCCGCTTCGGGACTGAGAAAGAAAAACTCGATCAGGTTTCCGACGTCGCGAACACGAATCTCGCCAACGACAACACCGGTTGGATTCAGATCAGAGGACTGACACCGAGGACTCGTTATTACTACCAAGTCGAAGTGGTGGAAGGTCAAAAGGGATTCAGCGGCAGCTTTCGTACCTTGCCGTCGCCAAGCCAATTCAAAAATGAAAAGCTGAATCCAAAGGGCTTGTTCAACTTTCGCTTCGAGTTTGCCTGCGGCAACAACCAGAGCCCCGAACATGGCAACGGACCGTCGATGCCAACCTATAACACAATGCTGCGAGAGATTCGTGACAAGGTCGATTTTGCGATTCTCAACGGCGATTGGTTGTATGAAGAACATCGAGCTTATCCACCAAGTGAGTGGCGAAAACAGGTCGGCGTCCGCAAAGACGATGCGCCCCGCGAAGTTCAAATCGCTCCAAGCGTCGTCGGCGTTTGGGAAAACTACAAGACGTACATGAGTCGCCCGAAGAATCTGGCCGAGTGGCACCGCCATGTGCCGTCGTATTACACGTTCGACGATCATGAAATCGTGAATGATGTGTACGGCAGCGGCGAGATTGGTAGGCAGGATCGCCGGGCCGTTTTCCGCGACATCGCCGTCAAGGCCTGGTACGACTACTTGGGTTGGAGCAATCCGACGGAAACGACACAGGGAATTCACTTTGGCCGAGCCGCGCTAAGGAAAAACAGCGACGTGCTCACCGACCCAAAGGCAGATTTCAAAAGCATCGATTGGGATCAGGCTGCCAACTTGCACATCCATTGGGGCGACGTGCAGTCCGGGGTTCAAGAACGCTTCTACACCGGAGGCAAAGGTGGTCCGAATGCAGGTGTCTACGAAGTCGTGGGAGTACTGGACAAACATCGCGTTCGTATCAACCCGCCGGCTCGCGAAACCGGCTATGCGTCTTACTCGATTGGTCACCAGTCCTATGGAAAATTCCGCGTCGCCAATTGCGAGTTCTTCCTGCTCGACACCCGTACCAATCGCCAAATGCACGACGTGCGCAATCCGGCAAAAAAAGGGGTGACGATGTTAGGACTCAAGCAGCGCGAGTGGCTCAGGCGTGAAATGAAAAAGAGCGACGCCGATTTCTTCTTCATAGTCTCGAGCGTCAACTTCATGATCCCGCACATTGGTGGCGGCGGTGTCAAGTTTGATACGGTCAATAAGGATGACGCTTGGACGGTGTTCTTGGACGAGCGAGAGCAATTGATCGAGTTTTGGGATTCGTTGGGCAAGCCGGTCTTTGTGCTGACAGGAGACCTGCACAACAGTTTTGCGATCAAGATCACCGACCGCGTTTGGGAGTTTGCATCCGGCCCGCACAACAGTGTCAACCATCGGCCGACCGACGAGGGGGACCGACCCGCAAATGGCCGGTATCAGTACGGTCCGCGACCTTGTGAAGTCCGTTGGTCCAGCTACGTCCTACCCGACATCCCTCGCGAAGCTCGCCTGCATCCCATGTACTGCGTTGTCCAAGTGAATAACGTATTCAACAATCCGACAGAACTGGGTGGGGAGCGTTGGATTGCTTTTCCAACACCGCAGGTGATCTTTCAGTACTACGATGGCCACACTGGGGACTTACGGTATGCGGAATCCATTTCACGTACGGGCAGCACGCCGATCGTAAAGCGGGAATGGTCGCAGCGACAACAAGAGAATGCTGACACAAAATAGCAACGCACCCAAGGAATGACTGAAACCGTTCTGTCGCTGCTGGAGGAGTTTTGGCGGAATTTCCGCGTTGCTGACGCCGTAGACATGCCACCTCTTTCAGGAGCTGGAAAACACCACAATTTTCAGGTGACATCATGTCTCCATTTTGTCACCACAGATGCTGATTTTGCCTATATCAAGTCCGAATAAATGTCAATTTTTGTGAAAATAT
>SDBS01000923.1_pt1 | contig 29597 bp, 34 predicted proteins | sample 2277091 | NCBI WGS metagenome assembly SDBS01 (sample SAMN10404972, study PRJNA504765) | marine sediment metagenome | isolation source: marine sediment core GS10_PC15, 163 cmbsf | place: Arctic Ocean: Southern Knipovich Ridge | collected 2010 | reverse complement strand
GACAAAGAAGAAACGAAACCAGAAGAAAAACCCGCAGAAAAGAAGAAAAAAGTTAAAACAAAGGCTAAACGCTGACAGACCGGCGTTCCATTCTCGTCAACGGTCATATTAGGAGACTAATAATACTTCATTGTTGAAAACTAGCTTTTTTCTGTTTTTCCAAGAAACAAATTCCTAAAGGTGCTAGCACTTAACAGAATATGGGGGGTGCGGAGCACACGCAAAAGAAGGCGAATTGGCGTGTGGGTGGGAACGCTAATATTCAACCTTGATAGGAGTTGCGTGTGCTCAGTTCAGGTTCTGACTCTGAACAATAAAACATTTCTGGATTTTCCCTACATATTGTGAGTTCTCGAAACTTGGCGAGTTTAGAGCAGATAATTACATGTTTTTGAGGGGATAAATCGAAAACAACTACGTAAAGTTTCTTTTGTATTCTACGTGTAGGCTGCTGTTTGGCTTTGAGGTATGAGTAAAGTATAAAGATGTGTAATACCAGTCAAAGTGACGAGGGTTAAAATTGCCTGCAATGGAAGTAGGAAGAATCTGCGTCAAAATCGTAGGGCGAGAAGCAGGAAAAAAATGTGTACTCGTAGACATTGTAGACAAAAACTTCGTTCTAATCACCGGTCCTAAAGCAGTCTCTGACATAAAACGGAGACGCGCCAACATTAATCACATAGAACCCACTCAAGAAAAAATAGACATAAACCGAGGCGCAACAGACGAAGAAATTACTGAAGCACTAAAGACAGCAGGTAAACTGGAAGAAATGGCTAAAACAGTGAAGCCCGCCCTATCCTAACTCTTTTTTCCTTTCTGGAGAATAATTATGCGAAGAATCAACGAACCGTGGGAAATCAAGCGAAGCTTGGTAGTTAAGGCTGAGGAAGAAACCGACCCCCGTTTTGGTCACAGACCTGAAGAGAGACCCATCAAAGAGTATATGCGCTTTGGAATAATAAACTTAGACAAGCCTGCTGGACCATCAAGCCACGAGGTTACAGCATGGCTCAAACGAATCCTCAGTCTTGAAAGGGCCGGTCACGGCGGGACCCTTGAGGCTTAATTAGCCGGGGAAATCCCAAAGTTACCGGTATTCTACCTAATGCCCTAGAGGATGCTACAAAAGTAATTCAGGCTCTTCTTCTGGCAGGCAAAGAATACGTCTGCGTAATGAAACTCCATTCTGAAGTTCCAGAAGACAAAGTAACAAAAGTTTTAGACGAATTCCAAGGACCACTATATCAGCGACCACCTGTACGATCATCAGTTAAACGACAACTCAGAACAAGAACAATCTACTACATAGACTTCATAGAGATGGACGAACGGAACGTTCTCTTCAAGGTCGGATGCGAAGCGGGAACCTACATACGAAAACTCTGTTACGACGTCGGCGAGGTTCTGGGCTGCGGCGCTCACATGCAAGAGCTACGCAGAACAAGAGCTGGACCATTCATAGAAGACGAAAGCTTAGTCACCTTACATGACATATCTTACCTGTTTAGCCTGTGGCAAGAAACCAAAGACGAAAGTCTACTCAGAAAGTTCGTTTATCCCATGGAAAAAGCCCTAGATTTGCTGCCAAAAATTCATGTACGAGACTCTGCAGTAGACGCCCTATGCCACGGAGCCCACTTGACCGCTCCAGGAGTGCTGTCATTAGATGCTGGAATCAAAATCGGTGACACTGTTGCGGTTTTCTCCCAGAAAGGAGAAGCTGTGACAATGGCAAAAGCCTTTGTTTCTTCCGAGAAGATATTGAAGATGGATCACGGGTTTGTGGCTAGGACTCAACGGGTTCTGATGCCCCGCGGTATTTATCCTAAGATGTGGCGCAGCAACCAGTAACAACTCACTTTTTCGAAAAGACTAAAAATAGGTTGGATGCTATTCTACTGGTTGTGCCGAGGTGTCCTAGAGCATCTTGCGGGAAATCTGGTAGGGAGCAGATTCCACTATGGGAAGTTCATGCCTGGAATCTCCGACTACGGTAAGCCTGTGATCCATTGGGTCGCGAGGGTTCAAATCCCTCCCTCGGCGCCACGATTACCCCCTTATACCCGTTTTGTGCGGTGATCTAATAAGCCTCTTTGATGTGAAGAATTTACCATGTATTGCCTCCGCAAATATGTTCTGTTTGCCTTGTTACTATTTGTTCTCTGTTTTTCCTTCACTGGGAACGCTTGGGCGGAATCTGATGGGCTGGTTTTGGAGTGGGAGCAGCATTGGGAAACCTATGGGGTGGGTGGCGCCTGCAATTTTGGCACTCATAATTTCTTTGTGGGTGATGTTGACAGTGACGGCATCATGGAAATGATTACAGGTGGATTGATGTATCATGTGTCGAATGATGTCCCAACAGAATTGGAGGCTCCGCTTAGAATCTGGAATTGGAACGGAGAAAACTTTACTCTTGAATACAGTTACAATTGGGCAGGAGTTATCCGCTCCATTTATGCTGCTGATTCAGACGGCGATGGCTCGACTGAAATAATCACAGGAGGACGCGTCATAAACAGCACGGGCAGTTACGCTTCGCTTAGAATATGGAGCTATAACGGTGAAGTCTTGGTTCTGAAAGGCAGCCACGAAGGAATATCCGTTAGCTCAATCTTTGTTAGTGATGTGGATAATGACGGCGCACCCGAGATACTCACAGCGGGTAGTGTCTCTAACGATGAGCAGTCTTCTGCTCAACTATGTGTGTGGCAGTGGGATGGCGGCAGGCTCGATTTAAAGAAGAGTGTAGAATGGTGCGCGATGAATGAAGCATATGCCTATTCAGTGTACGCGTACGATTTGAACAATGATGGCGAAACTGAAATCGTCACTGGGGGTTACGATAATGACCTGACGAATAGTAGCGGCCAACTACGTATATGGCATTGGGATGGAGAAGAGCTGCTCGTGGAAGCGAATGAGGAGTGGCGTATGGTGGAGGGTGTTTATGGAGTAACTATTAGCGGAAGCCCTATGGGAAATACTTTAGTTAACAATTTGAAAGTGGCTGATGTTGACGACGATGATATCCCAGAAATAGTCACAGGCGGATGGGCCTATGACGGCGAAAAAATTAACGCACAGCTCAGAATCTGGAATTGGAATGGATACACTTTGATTTTGGAAAAAAGTCATGAGTGGATTACAGAAGATATCACAGAAATCAAAGCCATATCAATAAATGATGTTGACGACGATGGGCATGTAGATATCGTGACCTGCGGGTTAACATCAGTTTATGGGAGCTTCAAAAATGTTGAGGCTACTCCAGATGCGGCTCAGCTTAGAGTCTGGAGCTGGAACGGTAAGACCTTGATGCTGAAACAAAATGAAGATTGGACAATTGGCGATGGCGTTGTTGCTTGGAACGTCGCTACGGGTGACGTGGACGAAGATGGTACAGTTGAGATAGTGACTGTTGGTTGCATGGGCGTGTCCAGTTTATGTGATCCTGATTTGAGGGTATGGTCTGTCCCAAGAGAACCAGTTTCTTTTCCGTACTACCTTTTGGTAACGTTGGGGGCAGTGGTAGTCACGGTGCTAGTTATAGCGTTTTTCTTTGTTAAAAAGAGACAAAATTAGCCTTAATTCATGCATATTCTGTGTTCAATGGAAATGTGACTATTTTGAGGTAGTAATACGTAATTAGCGAGAGTAGTTAACAATTTCAGAAGTCTGGTTAATGTATAGGGTTATGTTATTGTCGTGTGTTACATTCCCTCAGCGTCAACAATCGTTTCAGTTATTGTTTTTCTTTTTATTGAGATAGTCTTTTTTATTAGATTGCATCATGGATGAAACTACTGGAGACCGCTTGCTATGAACGTTGGAATAGTCGGTTGTGGATTCATTTCTGGAATCCACATCAATGCGTGGAAAGATGCAGGGCTGTCTGTGGTTGCTGTTTGTGACTTGAATGAAAAAGCAGCCATGCAATTCGCCAAAGAGTGGAGGATTCCTTCTTACTATACTAGCTTCTCTGAGATGCTGAAAAACGAAGACCTGTTCGCTGTTTCAGTTTGTGTTCCACCCAAGTTTCACGCGAACGTAGCTATAGAAGCTCTGGAGGCAGGATGCAATATAGTTGTTGAAAAACCATTCACCATAAACACGAAGGAAGCAAAAAAGTTACTCGACGCTCTTCAAAAATCATCCGGCAAAATGACAATAATCCATAGCCAACTCTTTGAACACTCAATTTTTAATGCAATGAATAAAGTTAAGGCAGGAGAAATAGGACAAGTCATAGGAATGGATGTTGGGGTTTTGCACAGCCCTGACGAAATAATGGCGGGCGACAAAAACCATTGGTGCCATAAACTATCAGGTGGTAGATTTGGAGAAAACTTGCCGCATCCAATATATCTTCTCCAAGCTTTTCTAGGCAAACTGGAAATAAAATCCGTGCTAACTGACAAGCTGGGTTCTCACCCGTGGATGGTTATTGATGAATTGCGGGTAATTTTAGAAGCTGAAAAAAACAAGTTTGGAACCATTCACATCAGCTTTAATGCGCCAGGACACGACCTAACTGTCGTTCACGCAAACATCTACGGCACTGGAGGTACAATCCACGCTGATATTTATCCCGTAAGTAGCCTACTTGTTTCAAAGCCAGGACGTGGAATACTGCATTTCGGTAATGTGTCCCAACAAGCCAAGATATGGGGCACATATTTGAAGAATATCATAACCAAACGAAAAGGACCACGAAACTATAGTGTTTCGCATGCACGAATTATCAAGTCGTTTGTGGAAAGCCTTTCTGGTAATGGACAACCTCTAGTTACTCCTGAGATGGGATACGAAAACGTCCAAGTCGTTGAACAGATATGTAAACGAATAGACGAAAACATTGTTTCCAAGAATTAACTGCCAGCACAATAAAACAGTAGGGTTTTTGCGGGAGCACTCGGTCATTAAATGACTGATATCTAAGCTACTGATCTGGGCTTCATAAGGCTGATCTCTTCTAGGAGAAATAAAAAACGTATACAATGAAATCGTTCCTAGAAAGCCTAGTCTCAGAACAGACTCAGAGAAGCTACAAGAGAGGATTAATTAAGTTTGAAGAATATTATGAAAAATCTTCCAAGTTTCTACTGAAAGAAAAAGACCCATGAAAGACCATCGAGAAGTTCTATGTTTGGTTACGTAAGAAGTATGCTCAAAACAGCTGTAGGTCCTTAGTCAATCCGATAATTCAATACTGCAAATACAACAGTATTGATCCTCGAATAAAGAAATCTTTGCACATGTACAAAACTACCCTAACAACCAGAGACCATATGCTAAACGTAGATGAAGCAAGGTCAATGTATGATATAGGGAGCTTAGAAGAGAAAATAATTGCAATCTCCATCAGCGCAACCAGAACAACATCTCTTAGAAAACGGGTCAAAGAATAACCCCCTTTCCGGAGTAAATCCGGTATCAACTATTATCGGAGTAAGAGTTTTTAAAACTTATTAAATCTATTTTGTCTAGCACTGATTTTTAATCTTTTCTCAAATTCGTTGATATGATTAAGTTGCTGAAGCGAGAAAGCGAAAAAGGATCTAAAAAGATTCCTAATGAAGAGTGTAACGAAGAATTGAAAAAACTAAGGCAAGTGATGTTGTTATTTTTTCGTTTTTATCACTAGACCTTAGTTTTAATTAGGTTTTTTGGGTGCGAAACGAAGGTTTTATTAAGTTTTAGGCGTAATATTTAGTTTTTGGGCTGTTTGCATGCTAAAATACGACATATTATCAAAAAAGCCTTCAGTTTTCAGGTATTTTTCTGGGCTGGAACTGCACGAGTTTAACGCCTTAAACTCGAAAATAACAGAGACATATTCTGCCTTTGAGCAGAAACGGCTTTTCCGTGCAGACAGAAAAAGAGGTTTGGGTGCAGGCCACCCCTTCAAGCTCTCGCTAACAGACAGGCTCCTCATGTTGCTGGTGTACTATCACCTCTACGTGTCATCGACACTGGCAGCCTATCTTTTTGATCTCAGCCAAACTAACGTGCTGAAAAACATCAGAAAGCTTGAGCCGCTGGTAAGCGAGGTTTTGCCGCTGCCAAAAAAGCAGCATAAGAAAGCCAGACGGCTGCAAACACTCGACGAGATTGAAGCAGTGTTTCCAGGCTTCAAAGCCTTCCTGGACGCTACAGAGCAGGAAATCCCAAGGCCGAAAGCCAAGCGCAAACGAAAGACGCATTACAGTGGCAAAAAGAAGAAACACACCGTAAAAACCCAGATTACAGTGAACAAAGACGGCTTCATCGTCCACAAGACCAGACATGCCCGGGGACGCACTCATGACTACGCCCTGTTCAAGCGCAGTCATCCACATTTACCCGATAACGTCTCTGTGGGGTTGGATCTTGGCTACGACGGAGTGAAGAAGGATTATCCAGAGCTTAAGTGTGAGGTGCCGTTTAAGAGGCGAAGCCCTGGACGGGGCAAAAGAGGCGTAAAAGCCAAAAAGCTCCTGCCTGAACAGAAAAGCTTCAACAAGAAGCTGTCAAAAGAGAGAGTGATAGTGGAGCACACGTTTTCCAGGGTCAAAAAGTTTCGCATATGGGCAGAGGAGTTTAGGAATCGACTAAAACACTACGATATCATGACAGATATAGTGTGCGGGATAATAAACTTCCGCATAGCAGGAACAATAGCTATCTGAAAAACAACCAAAAAACAACAGAACCCAACAAAAAACTCCAACACCTAATAACGACTAAGGTCTAATATATAACATATATGGAGGATGTAAAAGGCGCGCATACGCGTAAAGTTTGAGTTTAATTGGCTATCCGTTAATCCCATGGACCAGACCAAGGCGGATATGTGTAGGTTACACCTGCCTCCTCCTTAATCGTTTGAGGATACATGGGCACTTGCTCTCCATTTTGCCACTGGAATAGCATTCCTATCATGTAGTCTTCCTCTGGGTTGTTTATGTTTTCCCCTCCCATAACATCATGAGAGGGCGTGAAGACAAAATTTCGCGCCAAAGAAGTCTCAATCTTCGTTTCCTCTAGGGCAACAATGACAGCGTCAGTTTCAGTAGTTTGAGCCCTTTCCAAAGCATCAGACAAAATAAAGCGTAGTGTATCATATGCAATGGCAGCAACAAAAGATGGAATCTCTCCCCACCGCTCAATATACGCTTCGCGCATTGGCAACGTTTCACTAGTCAACGGGTATCCCGCAGTAACAGGAAAGCCTGCATTAGTTGTATGTTCACACTTACCATCCGTCAATTCCCAACTACGAGCATCACCGACATAAGCATTAAATCCCCAAATAACGAAGGGTGATTGTCTATCATACCACTCATTAACCAGAGTAATACCTTCATGTGAAGAAACAAATGGCATTAATATTTCAGCACCTGACGCTTCAATGGCCGCAAAATAGCTTGAGAAGTCCAAAGTACCTGATATAAATTTGTTTTTGTACACAACCTCGAAACCATAAACTTTGGACAAGAAATTATCAAACACCGGCATAAAGTCGGTCCAAACATTTAGGTCTTGAACTAGGATGGCGACCTTATTAAAACCAGAATAGTCTCTCAAAGTAACAACAGAATCACTAAAGCCAAGAAGCAGCTGGGTTGCGTTTGGTGAAGTCCTGAAATAGTATTTATACTTGTTATAGTCATTTAGCACCCGCTGGGTTAAGGTGTCACTGGGTGTTGTGACGCTTAAGAAGATTTTCTTGTGCTCGGCTATGATGTCCTGCATCATAAACATGGCTTCGTCTCTAAGGCCTCCTATTACGTAATCCACTTTATGGAAGGTTATCAGCCTCGTCAAAGCGGTGCTTACTTTAGTCATGTCCAGTGTCAGTGCAAGTTCATCGCTGTCCTCGCCAATTACCTCAATATCTCTTCCAAGAACCCCTCCTTCATCATTTATCTGTTCAGCAGCTAGCACAACACCTTCCCACAGACTCTTTCCGCCTTCCATATCCAAGTCGCCCAAAACACCTATCTTAATTGTATCCGCGGATTGGGTATCCTCCTTCCAATAAACGTAGGCAACACCTCCAACCACCGCGGCAACAACAATTATGGTCGCTAAGATTACTGCTTGAATCTGGGTAATAGCCTTAGAATTAAACACGTCAACATCTCCCACCTTGAAATATTATTGTTTGGAACATGAATATATTATTTTCCAAGAATAGATACTGTTAGCTTATTCATGATTTAGTAAGGTCATGAGATTGAATGCCATGATCGTGTTTTGAGCCATTTCGCTAATTCAGAAAGCATTTGGCTGGAACTGACGTTTAAGATTGGTACAGGAACTTCTCCTTGTTTACTTTTGTAAACTAGAAAGGATTGATATTCATCCATTAGTGCAAAATTTACTCCAACAACATATATACGTCCTTTCAAAAAATCTTCCATGAGCTCATCCGTATTAGGTGGCAACGGAGCGTGGATGAAAACGACTCCATCAGCCCAATTTAACGCCACTGGTTGTCCACTTGCTCTGAGTTGTGCAAACATATAAAGCAGATCGTCAAGGTTTTCAAATTTTACTATATCTTTAATGATCATTTCTTTGAATGGGTCATATGTAATTTTCATTTCAATCATCTCCGATTGGTGTTTTTTACTTTTTTAATGATCTTTTGATACTCGGGTGTGAGGCTACATGCAGAGTATTTCCTTCCCCCAACTTCCAAGGTTTTGCATTGGATTATTCCCAAATCTGTGCCTTCTTTCAATACATCTTTGATAGTTCTTCGGTCAGAGCGGACTTCAGTTGCTAGCCTATTGGGTGAAGCTTTTCCCTCTTTTTCTAAAAAATTCACAACTTTAGTGAGTTTCTTTGCACTCATTCGATTACACCTATTAGTAACTAGATACATCATACTATTTAAAACTACTCATATAATGGAGAAACACCACAACCTTTATAAGTAATTTATATCCCACATATATCTTAGGAGATATAGAAATGAAGTGTAAATATTGTGACTCACCAAACATCGTGAAGAACGGCAAAGTCAAAGGCAAACAACAATATCTGTACAAAGATTGTGGACACCAATTCATCGAAGGCTCTGCTTTTCCCAAAATGAGAACCGAGTCACGAGTAATCTCTACAAGCATCGACTTGTATTTTGAGGGATTAAGTGTACGCAAGGTTCAAGCTCAGGTTGAGAAGATTTTTGGAGTTAATGTTAGCCAAGTTACAGTATGGAAGTGGATAATGAAGTACTCGTCTCTAGTTTCAGAATTTGTTGAAACACTTAAACCAAAAGTTTTAGGCATCTATAAAGTAGATGAAACTGCAATCAAGTGCAGGGGCATCCAGAAATGGTTCTGGGAAATAATTGACGACCAAACAAAGTTTCTCGTAGCTTCTCACCTTTCAGGCTCCAGAACTGTGAAAGATGTCATAAAGCTTTTTAAGAAAAGTGTGAAAGTGGCTAAGAAGAATCCCTTCGTGGTATATGTTGACGGATTACCAGCATATCCCAAAGGGTTCAACAAAGTCTTCTGGACAATGAGAAAAGACACAAGACCAGAACTCGTTAGAAAGGTTGGTCTTCAAGCAGTGAAAAGCAATAATTCCGTTGAAAGACTACATGGAACATTGAAGGACAGGATAAGACCAATGAGAGGATTAAAGGACGAAGGAACTGTGAAAACATGGTTAGAGGGTTGGGTTGTTCATTACAACTACGTTAGAAAACACCAATCTTTAAACGGAAAAACACCCGCCCAAATTTGTGGAATAGAGGAAAAGGGTAATTGGTATACTCTTGTGAAAGAAGCGACGAAGAATAACACATTAAAGGTGACGGCAAGATGAAGAAAATTTTGGTTAGTTTACCTAAAGGAGTATTCGACCTAATCAGTAATTTGAAGGGTGAAATGGGAGAGAGTTATAGCGCAGTAGTACGCAATATCGTTATAGCCTATCTTTCAGAGCAAGGGTATTTCAGTACAATGGGAAAAATAAATGGCATCCCTGCATACAAAGCTCAGAAAAGGATGGAATAAAATGAAACGGAAAAAAGATAAGATTAGAGAGCTCGCAGAAGAACTTGATTTGATGGATGATATGCTCAATTCACTTGTGGATATATTGGAAGAAAAAGGGGTTATTACTCATGAAGAGTGGGAAAGAAGAATCAGGGGGAGGCTTGAAAGCAAGCCTTCAGAGAGCATCAGAGATCTTGAAGATTAATTGCGTTCAACACAGCTTTCTATAGGACACATAGTATCGCAAGTATTCCCACATGTCACAATCTCTTTTAGCAACTCTCTGTTACACTTATCTCTCATAAAATTGTGAATATGTTGTGCTAGATCATACTTGTAGATGTAATTAGAACAGGCGTGGGAGTTTTCAATGAACCTAAGTAAGCATTTTTTTCGTAAAGATGCTATTGATGAAAAACTTGGGCTATTTTTAAATTGTTTTGTTTCCTTCACCAAAGTTACAAGGCTACCATTTACAGATATTAAACCAACATGAGGGTCATCCCAATCACTAACTATTTTATCTGTTGCGACATACGCATAATCAACAAAGTCTTTTACACGTTCTATTTGTTGGAATGCTCTTTGGAGCTTGTCTCTTCGTGATTTTACTTCTACATAAATGAGTACGCGCCCTTTAAGGAGCAGTAAATCAATATCAGAAATTATAATTCCCCACGCAATATTAAATCGAGCATGGGGAATCACTTCATAATCCTTTTTTCTAAAATGTTCAGCTAAACATTGAATAATTTTTTCTTCATATTTTCCTACACATTTTGTTGAACTACTTATGTTCGTTACGTGTACCATTGTAATCCCCTAATTCTGGGCAGATTTTACATTCAATTCTTGTATTTCCTTTGAAAGAGATGGAGGGTGTGGACGAGTGAATTTAGCCGTCACCAATATTGCACAACCGTATCTAATGATAGTGTTTTTTCTGTGTTCTGGGAGCATATCGGCGGTTATTTGGGGTTCAATAATAAACGTCCAATCAGCTTCCATGCTTTTTCTCTCAAAAACCCATCTAAAAACTTTCATATGAGCTTTCCTATAAAGTTCCTGATAATTATCTAATCTTACGGGACGATTTGGGTTCTCTCGCCCCGACTTTAATGCTTTAGCCTTTAAAAAGGTATTAAGACTTGGCATGACCGATCTCGTGTGGTTATCAGAGTGAACGAGGAACACCTCGATTTTCTGGACGTGTTTAGGTATTTTCACAGGAATTTCAGCGTTATAAACGGTCCAGTACTTTTCTTCTGATGTAGTATCGTAAAGCGGTATATAACCTTCTGTAACTATAAGTGCGTGAAATTGGTCACAACCACTAAAATTCTTTGTCTCTCCGAACCCTATGCATTCCTGAATCTCACGGTTAGAAGAAGCTAATGCGATGGCTTTAAGGGTCTCCGCATTTTCAATCTTTCTGCCATACTTTGCTTCTATTTCAACGATTTTTCTTGCAAATAGCGGTGACGAAAAACTCGTTCCTGCAAGTCCTTCTACTTTAGTTCCATCTTTACGGAAGGATTCCAAACCTACCCCAGATGTCGTTCCGTCGTAACAAACATTCCCACCATGTTGAACAATTTCGGGCTTGGGACAATCATAGAGGAACGGATTATTAGAACCACATCTGCTAAACGGTGCTAGCATGTTTTTTTGTGCAATCGTGGTCGGGGAATCTTTCTTTGAAATGGCACCTACTGCCACAATGTTAATTGCTCTAGCAGGATCGTACACAGGAAAGTCGCGAATATAAGTAGGGTAAGGTAATCGGTTAGCTATGCACTCCATAATCTTTTCCTTTTTGATATTACCCGCACTGAAAATCACACAGACGTTCTTTTCCTGTATAAACCTATCAAGAAATGCTGTTGCTCTGTGTTGATCATTCTCAAAATTGATAGATGAAAGAAAAATTCGAGTTTGTCGTGAATGCCCAGTAATTGCTCGAAGTATTCCCCAAAAGACCCGAACTTGATGGCGCTCTAAAAAAGAGAGTTGTCAAGTTAAGGGAAAGGTATGGTTGGGGCCCAAACAAGATAGCAGGTCACCTCAGTCACAAAGGTTTCACCATCGACCACAACCAAGCTTACCATCTTATCTGCGAAGCCGGATTGAACCATCCCATAACTCAGCCTAGAAAGACTTGGGCACCAAGCGTTTCCAAAGAGAACATTGCAACAGTCTCTGGCAGGCTGATTTTAAGCTCTGCAGCGACGATTGGTGGATGATAAGTTATCAGGATGACCATTCCCGCTTCATAACGGGATCAACCAAGATTTGGAGTCCAACTGGAGAAAATGCTTTGAAATTGCTTGAAAAAACGGTTAAGCGCTATGGTGTTCCAGAGCAGATACTCACTATCAGGGAACGCAGTTCAAACCTGCCAGAGGGGGAACATCAGAGTTTGACCGGCGCTGCAGCAAGCTTAGGATTGAGCATATCACCGCTAGTAAACGCAGACCCACCACATAGGGCAAGATCGAAGCGTTCCACAAGGCGTACAAGGTAGAATCGCACCTGTTCAAGCTGCACTGGAGCTTCATACGCTACTATAACTACACCAGACCCCACGAAGCACTAAACTATTTAACCCCAGCAGAAATATACCTAAAAAACAAAGTGTAACCCTATTTTTAGATAGAACAAAGAATATATGCTATGGAAAGTTTTTTGAATGATTACAACAATAATATTGGTTTGTGGATAGCCTTGCAGAACAATACAGTAGAGCCTCTTTTGAATAAAGCAAAAGAACATGAAAAAACTATGAATGGCTCCAAGCCACAGATTTTTACGAGAAAACTTCTGACTTAGCCTCAAAAGAAAAAGATTTCTCAAAAGTTGCTGAACTTCATGAAAGGATGGTTTTTTGTTATTTTAAAGCTGCTTTTCAAGCCAATACAAACAGCCAATTTAATAAAAGAATGAAACGGGCTATCCAAACCTATGAAAAAGCAGCCACACTTTTTCAGAACAGCAGTAATGAGATTGGCATTGTTCAAGTCAACAATTCAAAAGATGGTTGCCTATGCTAATTCATGGTATGAATTTGATGCTTCAAAAAAGAAAAATTTCTTGGATGAATGGTGGAACTTAAAATCTAAGATAGGGGTGTGCACAATTATTTTTATTTGTTGTTTTCACTGTTTTTCGTGGTGAGTTTGATGGGACTGGTCACGTCGCACTATTAAGTCTTCTGGACTGGTAACTATTTCATGTTTCTTGTGGCTAGTTCCAGTATTGGCTCACCTTTCTGAGGCTGGGTTCATCGTTTATGACCGCTTTCAGGCTTATGGCTAAAAGACCTATGAGACCAGCATAAACTTGGCCAGCCTTCTTGGCTAAGCCCTTAACGTGTTTCCAGCAGCCATTCAAGATCTGGTCCTTGATTAAGCTGTTGAACTGCTCCACCAGATACTGACCTCCGCTTTTGAGACGAATTCTAACCCTACTTTTCCCCTTTCTCCTCGGATTATTTGCTATGACAGCGGTTGCTCCAGCCTTCTTCACGGCCAGCCGGTTCTCTTTGGAGTCATATCCAGCATCAGCTACGACCCGTTCCGGCGTCAAACCTTGAATAAGCTTGGGGATGAAGGGTGAGTCATACCTGTTTCCAGGCGTCACCAACGCCTTTAACGGTAAGCCTTCCTGGTTGACGGCTACGTGGAGCTTGAAGCCCTTGAATGATCCTCTTGAAGTGTAGCCCCACCTGCCCTCAGGATCTCGCCTATCCTCTAGGGGAGTGGAGTCCACCACCAACAGCCTGCAGGGCAATGGGTGCTGGAGAAGTCTTGCTAGCATCTCAAAGACTTCCTTAAGAAGCTCCGCATATCGTCTCCACCATCTGCCAACAGTGGTTCTGTGGGGAACCCGTTTGAAACCCAAAGCTCTCACCGCATACCTGTTCTTCTTTAAATGCCGTATGAGACCCTTGTCTGTTCCAATTCCCTTAAGCCGGGCATAAACTAGGAGGCGAACAGCTTGAAGCCTTGGATAACCAGGGTTACCACACCTCTTCGACTTCTCATAAACCATGGTCTTATTCACGAAAACCCGGACAAGCTCATATGCTTCCATAAAAACAAGTTAGGACACAAAACAAATAAACTAATTGTGCACACCCCTAAATGGCTAATAAACATGTAACGAACGTTGCAAGCTACTACATTAAGGCTGGTTTTCAGACTGCCTCTGAATATGCTAAAGCTACGCAAAGGCTTTTCAACGCATATTTATAGATGAATAGTGCTGAAGGCGAAGTTGATCCTGAGAAGAAAACCAAATACTATCAGATAGCTGAGCAACTATTGCAGATTGCAGCAGGCTCTTTTATGAAGGCGAAACAACCAGAGAAAACCGTTGAGGTTCAAAGGATTCTGGTTACTGTTCGAGAAGAGAAGGCTTTGGCTGCATCATTAAATGCGGTTATGTTAGCACCATCAATCGCTTCAAGTACTATGTCTTTTGCTACTCCAACTCCGACCAGTGAGGTGTCTGTTGGTTTGGAACGGTTTGATCATGCTGATGTTCAGGCAAACCTGATCTGTAGTGTTCATGAGGTTAGAGTTGGAGAATCGTTCACTCTGAATGTTGAATTCGTTAATGCTGGAAAACAAGCAGCACTGATAACAAAACTTGAAAACATTATCCCTGAAGGCTTTATGGTTGTAGAGAAACCGAGTTTTATAGAATCGAAAAAGACGGCCTTAACATGAAGGGAAAGCAGCTACAACCCCTCAAAGTAACTGAAGTTAAACTGGTTCTGCAATCCTTAAAGAAAGGAGAATATCAGCTAAGTCAAAAAGTTGTGTATTTGGATGAGCCTGGAAATTCCAAATCCCTTAAGCTCAAAACCTTAGAGATAAAAATTGAAGAAGTCGTTCTAGCCGACCGAGTGTCTACTGGGACAGCTGAACTAGACTCCCTACTGCTAGGAGGCATTCCAGAATGCTACGCTGTTGCTTTGACTGGGCCTCCCAGCGATGAAAGAGAATTGGTGATTAACAACTTCTTAGGAGCTGGAATTAAACAAGGTCAAACAACACTTCATATTACAACAGAACCAACAGGTTTAGAGAAGAATCATCAACGTTCTATCTGTTCTTGTGCAATCCTAAACCCAAAGCCAAAGTTCCTGACATTCCAAACGTCTACAAACTTAGAGGCAAAACAGACCTAACTAACCTCAGCATAGCATTAGCCAAAGCTTATCGAAACGTAGATCAAACTTCAAATAAAAAGAGAGTTTGTGTAGAGATTATTTCTGATGTTCTGCTACATTATAAGGCAGATGCTACAAGAAAATGGATTTCAGAATTGATAACGGATTTGGGTTCAAAAGGATTTACAATGCTCGCCACTTTGGATCTAGGTATGCATCCTGCTGATCAATCAAATGCAATTCTCTATCTATTTGATGGAGAAATCAGTCTCTATGAAACTGAGGACCCATTGGAATGTAAGAAGTCTATACGAATAAAGAAACTAAGAAACAAAGATTACATCAAAAATCTAATATGCCTAACAAAACCAACTAAAAACGAATCTTGAGTATTATTCTAAACTTTTCTAGAACTTTCTTTCATAGAGTATTATAAATCACTTAGTACATAATCTTAGTAGAAGATATCAGACCTTAAATGTCGCACATCGGGAGATGTCTCCATTTGTTCTGGGTTCAAATCCCCGTGACCCCACCACAACAAATGGACTTGAAAGTATTTTGGGTAGGGTCTAAGTTCTTGAATCGCTGAATCATGGATTGCCATGAGCGCGCCCAACCGAGTTTTCAAGTAATGGTAAAAGGTTAAGTTATGCCCAAGTATGCTTCTTTTATTCGCGGGTTACCTTTCAGGTATTTCCTGCTCCCCTCCATGCATACACTTCCTTCTTCGAAGACATAACCTCTGTCACAGAGGCTTAAGGCTAATCCTACATCTTGTTCAACCATTAAAATTGTAACTCCCCCTCTTTTAATTTCATGTATGGCATTTGTTAACTTCTCTCGCATTATGGGAGCCAACCCTAAGGATGGTTCATCCAGCATTAATAGTTTAGGATTCGACATTAGTGCTCTGGCTATGGCCAGCATTTGTTGTTCGCCTCCGCTCAAGGTTCTGGCCTCCTGACTTTTCCCTTCTTTGAGCAACGGAAATAGTTTGATCACTGTCTCTAGGTCGTTCCTAATTTTCTCGGCGTCTTTGCGCAAATAGGCACCTAGCTCCAGATTTTCCATAACGGTCATCTCTGGGAAAAGTCTCCGCCTTTCTGGGCAATGGGCAATGCCTCTCTTCACTATTTCGTGGGGAGGCAGTTTATCTATTCTATCTCTCTGAAATGTTATGGTGCCTTCTGCGGGTTTCAGTAATCCAGATATGGCGCGCAGTAATGCTGTTTTTCCAGCACCATTTGGTCCAATGATTGTGACAATTTCCCCCTTGTCCACCCTCAAATTGACATCGTGTAACGCTTGAGCCTTTCCATAATATACTGATAAGTTTCTGACTTCAAGCAATTAAACGACCTCCTTCTTTGCCTAAGTAGACCTCGCACACCTTTGTGTTTTCAGCAATTTCCTGAGGGGTTCCTTCAGCGATTTTCTCACCAAAGTGCATTACAATCAGCCTTTTAACGAGCTTCACTAGCTCTCGCATCTTGTGCTCTACAATGACTATCGTGAATCCCTCTTCTCGGTGTAATCTTTGGATTAGTGAAGCCATCATATTCGTTTCTTTCAGGCCTAGTCCACCAAAGGGCTCATCTAGCAATAGCACGTCAGGCTCAAGAGCGAGGGCGCGGGCTATATCCAAACGTTTGGAGTACCCATGTGACAAGTCTCCGGCCAATTTGAAGATATTGGTTAGCGGGGGAATGATGTCAACGCGTCGTAACGCTTCAAGGGTCTCTGAAGGAACATCTTCATGTCCTTTTCTTTTCCTCTTTGCCCTTTCAGAGAAAAATGCGACGGCTACGTTTTCCACAGTGAGCATTCGTTTGAAGGGTTTAACTAATTGGAATGTTCTTGCCATTCCCATATTAACGATTTTATGTGGTTTAAGTTTCGTAATGTTTTTTCCCTTAAGGATTACAGTTCCTGAATCGGGTTTTATGAATCCCGTTATTAAGTTGAAAAGGGTTGTTTTTCCAGCACCATTTGGTCCAATGAGGCCTAAGATTTCGCCTTTATCTATTTGAAGACTAACATCTTTTACCGCCGTTATTCCTCCGAAGCGTTTGTTAAGGCTCTTAATTTCAAGGATTGGAGCCATACTACTTTTTTCTCCTTAATTTCTTTACACCGCTCCATATTCCTAAGGGAACATTGAAGTGTCTAGCTATTCGCCTTATTATTCCCTCGGGGAGATAGCGGAAGACGAGCAACATCACAATGGCTGAAAGTAACACACGGAATTCTGCTAAATCTCGTAAGATTTCGTTGAGAATAGACATTAGGTATGCTCCTCCCACCGATCCAATGATTGTTCCTATCCCGCCTAAACCTGCGAAGAGAATTGCTTGGAAAGAATAGAAGGGATTGAAGATAAAGGGGCCAACAAACATCAACAAGTGGGTCTGGAAACCGCCCGCTATTCCAGCAAAAAATCCGCTTATGGCAAAGGATAAGAATTTGTATTTGACGGTGTTAATTCCAGTGGCTTCAGCCACATCTTCGTCGTCACGAATTGACCTGAAAATGAGTCCTATACGTGAGTTTACTATTTTTAGTAGTGCATAGATTGAGGCTAGCATCAGAAATAGCGACAAATAATAGGTTATCACTATGTCATTGGAGATCGGGGTGAGGCCATAGAGACCTTCCTCTCCTCCGGTTATCTCAGGATACATTAAAATGATGCCTGAGAGGATTGTGGGAAATATAAGTGATGTGATGGCAAAGTATGGTCCCTTCAATCTCAGGCTCGGCAACGCTATTATTAATCCAGCAATCACCCCGAAGGCTCCTCCTATGGGTATTGTCATCCAAGGAGGTAGTCCGAGAAAGAGATTTAATGCGCCGGACATGTAGGCTGCAACACCAAAAAAGAGAGCTTGTCCAAAACTGAATTGTCCGGTTACTCCTGCTAGGAGGTCCCAGCTTGCTGCAAAAACAGCGTAGACGTTTGCATAGATGAGGATTGTTAGGATGTAATAGTCGCTTGTTATAGCGGGAAATAATAGTAGAAGGATGGGGAGTGCCAAAAAGAGCGACCCTTTGGGTGAGATGTTTTCTTTCAAGTATTTGCTTACCTTTGACATAAATTCCATTCCTTCACTTGATGGACTTTCCAAATAGCCCCGTGGGTCTGATGAAAAGCGTAGCAAGCAGTATGGCAAATGTGACTGTTTGTACGAGATACCCTCCTCCCAGAGTAAATTCGATTATCTTCTCTGCAAATGCGATGATGAAGGCTGCGACGATGCTTCCTTTAAGGCTGCCTAAACCACCAAGAACTATCACTGGAAAAGCACTGAAGAGGATAGTCCAACTGGATGGTGATACGACATAAACGGGAACGAATAACACGGCAGCAAACCCAGCTAACAGTGCAGAAATTCCCATTGACAACATGAATACTCTTTTGATGTTTATTCCCACCAGTCTGGCGACTTCCATGTTTTGAGCTACAGCCCGTATAGCTTTTCCTGGTTTTGTTTGTCTAATGAATAACCAGAGAACCGAGACAAGGACTATGGCGACCACAAGAGACAGTAATTTCTGATTCACAACCCGAACGCCTAAGATTGTTACATATCCCGTAATGATGTATGGGATACTCTTGAATTCAGGACCCCAAATGAGTTTTACAGATTCCTGAAAGATTAGGGCTAGGGCTAACGTTACTATTGCTGCCCTAGATTCTTTTTCACGCAGAGGACCTATAAGCAACTGGTAAATGACAAGGCTAACTAGAATGATGAGGATTAACGATATTATGATCGCTGTTCCTAAGCCTAAAGACAAGAGGGAGTATATCAGATAGGCAGTGAGCATGTAGAGTGCGCCGTGTGCGAGATTCATTACTCTCGCCACTCCACAGATTAAAGAAAAACCAAGCGCCATCAAAGAGTACAATCCGCCCAGAATTAATCCGCTAATTATGATTTCTGGAATCAACTTAGCAACTCTTCTCTTTTAGATGTAAAATTGAGGTTATTAGATTTGCCGTTAGTCCCAAGGGCCAAGCCAAGACGGATACGTGTATGTTGCGCCTGCTTCCTCCATCATCTTTTTAGGATAAACAGGTAATTGCTCTCCGTTTTGCCACTGGAACACTATAACAAAGGGGTAATCTGCCTCTGGATCGTTAGGGTTTTTCCCATCATTAAATCATGAGACGGAGTGAAAACAAAATTCCTTGCCAAAGAAATCTCAAGGCTCGTTTCTTCCAAAGCCTCAATAACCGCGTCGGTCTCAATTGTCCCTGCTCGTCTTACAGCATCAGCCAAAATAAAGCGTAATGTGTCATAAACAATAGCTCCACCCATCTGTGGGGGTTCACCCCATCTATTGATATATGCATCTCGGGTTTGCTCCCTGTAAAAATTCGTCGGATGATTAATTGGAAAAGTAACTATCTTTTCCTTTTACTAAAATACAGTGTTGGTTTATTCAAAAAAGGGGATTTTGCGGGAGATGTCCCCGCCATCCAAATTTAAAATATTCTCTGTTTTTCTTACAGTTTTAATTTGATCTTTCTTCTTTCAAGTGTATCTCAAAAGAAGTTATTGTGAACTTGGTTTTCGTAGCACATGTTTAACCGTCTTTTCTGTTTCCACATGTATTAACCGATGTTTTTTACCACAGATGGGACACGACCAAACTTCTCCCGTGTCCACTTCTTTTTTTGTCTTTGTCTTTTGTGTTGTCTGTTCTTTCTCTTTCAGTTTCTCTTCCGGTGTTGATTCTGAAAGCCCCCATGCTCGTTCAAGCACAAAAAGGGTCACTAAATCCTTTTCGTTTTCTCGCTTAGACAAAGTAACTAAATGCTTTCCAGGCGCTTTCTTTCCAGTTGCCTCTTCATAGGATTTAATTTCATAATTCTCCTTGATGATGGCTGGAACCTCTTCAATGCTGGAGACAACATTTCGTCTAAGTCGATTATTCTCATCTGAATCTGTTAAGGAAATCACGTCGTAGAGCATTCCATCAATTAGGCTATCCTGAAAAACCATGGTTTTTCCTTCCAACTGTGAAAAGTGGATACCTGCCGGGCATTTCACAGCCTTGACCAGGATCTTTCCCTGTTCCTTGTCTTTGCACATTTTAAAAAGCCAATCGCCAGTAAGGAAGTCTTTAACGCTGTAGAAACTCACTTCTCCGTTCCTTAACTGACGTAAGCTCATGTCGTACCAAGCATCGTTGGGTCTTGTTTCAATTCGCTTAATTTTGATGTGTTTTAGAAACTGCAAGGACTACACTTCTCTGTACTATCTTTTTTATGTCTAGTTTAAGATTTTCGGGAGTTCACGTGCGCACGATAAAAAGAGCATACGCTAACTGACTAGAAATTAAGCAAAAAAAGGGAGAGGGAATTAAACCCTTTTGGTTTGAGGGTTTATCCTGCTATTTTCTGGCGGATTGTTATGACAGCAAAGATTGCAGCTACTGCTGCGACCAATGCTAGAACTACTGCGATCCATGCTGGGGTCGTGTCGACTTTGGCGCTTACGTCTGAGATGTCAGCTTGTAATGTGCCAACGTTAGTGTCGATTGTAGCTACCTTTCCGTCTATGGCGGTAATTGTTCCTTGTAGTGTTCCTATAATAGTGGCTACGGTTGCTGCGTCACCAATGATTGAAGTTACTTTGGCGTCTAGGTTTGAAACGGCTGTTGTTACGGTTCCAAAGGTAGTCTTGATTGTAGCCACATCACCTTTAATGGCGGTTATGCTTACACCAAGTGCATCCAGTGCAGCCAAGTCCAAAGCGGCGATATCTATTTGCACTTCACCGAGCATAGTGGCGATTACCACTACTGCATCTGTTAGGGCTATGATTTGTGGATCCAAAGCAGTTATGTCCGTCATGATCTGTCCTGATTTGGTGTTGATTACAGCGATGATTTTTCCTTCAGAGGTAGTTACAGCGCCTTTAATGCTAGCTTCCATGGTAACTAGATTGTCAAGAACCGCCTGCATTGTAGGTAGTTCTATAACAGCGAAGAGTCCAGTGGCTGTAGTTAGTGTGGCAGTGCTGGTTGGAGTGTATGTGATTGTCCAGTTCCATGTTCCTAGTGGAGCATCAGCTGGCAATGCTAGAGGATTAGCGTTTACGTCAACTTGGGTTTGGTATAGCACACGTTTGGTGGTAGTACCTGTTAGTGTCCAAGCGGCTGTGGTCCACCATGTTACGCCAGATGGGTCTCTAACAGTAACCGTTATTGTGCCTAGGCTGGTTTCTGTGGTGTAAATGTTGAAACTGAATAGGTCACCTGGGTAGTATGATGTGCCTCTTATTGCAATGGTAGTAGCTGGTGTTGGAAGAATTGTGAAAAAGACTCCTGAAGCGCTGGCTGCACCATATTGGTCTACGACGCTAACAGCGTAGATTCCTGGAGCAAGAGTTGGAACAGTGAAGTCTTCGCTGATAGATCCTCCGCTGCTGGTTTTACCGAAGCGGCTGTCTAATGCAGTGCTGTTTACAACTGTGGTGCCAAAGTAGAGAGTAATGGTAGCTTCACTACTGAAGTCTGAACCGCTGATAGTAACAACGAGTCCAGCTACGCCAGTGCTTGCACCTAACGAAATTGTTGGTGCTACTGTTACGGTAAATGTTGTACTTCTTGTGTTAGTTGTTTCCCAAGTTATTACAACTGGATAACTTGCTGGTGAGAGTACGCCAGGTATAGTGTAGGCCACTGAGTATGATCCATCAACACCTGTAGTGCCTGTAGCTATTTGTGCAGTATTGAATGTTATTGTGTATGCTACGCTTGCTTTAATTCTACCAGCAATTGTAGTAGTGATGCCTGTAGGACCGCCTGTAGGAGTTAGTGTAATGTAGTAGTCAATATCGAGGGGGGTGAAAGCCATGTTTGATGCTTCGTCAGTGCCGTTTAGGTTGTAAACATCAAAATTAGCCATAGCTATTGCAGGAATAGCGATGACCACTGAGAATGAACCTGTACCGTTTGTAGTTGGACTTGTAGTGATAGTGGTACTATAAGGAGTAGTGAGGGTTGTACTGTTTAATGTCAAAACGATGGAATCGGCTGAAGCATAACCGTGACCAGTTACAGTAATAGAGTCACCAGGTAGACCTATAGCAGCAGAAAGTGAAATTATTGGAGTAACAGTAAAGGCTGCACCCCCAGACTCAGTCTCACCATCGTTGACGACAATATAGTGAAGTCCAGCGGTTGATGGAGGAATTGTTACCTCAATCGAATAATTACCAGCGATATTTGCGTTTCCTGTGCCCAGAACTGCACCACCAAGGCTGTCCATGTATACGCTAACAGTGCTAAACGGAGAGGCGTTTCCAGTACCAGTTACTCCAACGACGTCAACCTTTGTACCTACCGGTCCAGAAGATATAGGGGTAGTTGTGTTTGCTTCGTAAAGATTTGGGTTTGTGATAATTTCTGCGCTTGCCATTGGAATTGCTGCCATGATTGTTGATAGTGTTAGTATTGTTATGATTATGGTTGTGTATAATTTTTTACTTATTTGCATTTTTTCTATTTTCTCCTTTTTATTAATGGGGACGGTCGCTGAGTTTATCAGCTTCCCGCCTTACCAACCTATTCCGCTTCGTTGAACCGATATTTATGTTTAATGTGCGCAGTTTCTTAGTGGGCTAAAAAAACGTATACATTTTTTAAATATGGACACAAACTATGTATGAATGGAACTTATTTGAGGCATTTTTCGTTCAATCAGCGGCTTTTTCAGATAAAAGTGTCAGGATTTCAACTCAATCTGGTATCACATGATAACATAAATGCGTAAAAACTTTTGACGCAAATAACTGTTGGGCTAAACCAGTAAATATTGAATATCCAATCATGCTACAGTAGACACGTTCATTGAAGTCTTGAAAACTTATTTCTTGAAATCTAAAAGCATCATGCCTTTCAATGTGTCGCTTTTGTCTGTTTGGTAACCTATGCTGTGCATTGCACCTTCTATGAACTTGGCAAGCAATTCTGTTGCTTCTCCTGTAAGCAGGGTTGAGATGCACCTAAATTTAACCATGTTTTGGTCTTGTCTAACTTCAACCTCGCTTAAGTCCCATCTTGTTGCTTCAAGAAACTTTTTAAGAGCTTGAACAGGGTCTTTGAATTTTTCGTTTATGTATTTTCCGTGCCACTTTCCACTTTCATACCATTTTATCTGCAGCTGCTCTTCCTCAGCTCCGCAGGCTTTGCTATTCAGATACGCTAAAACGTCTGCGGGTACAAAAGCGCCGCCCAAGTTCCGCTGGGCTCGCATAATCTCCAAAAACTCTGCGGCTTGTCTAGGGCTGTATCCTAAGCTGTTCGCTCTTAGAGCTAGTCTAAGAACTTCACTAACAAACTGGCTTAGGGACTCGCCTCGTCGCCTTGAAATATCCTTGACTTCTTCAGCAAGGTCGCCAGGAACGTAAACGAGCCTCTTATCCTTAGCCTTAGACATAGCTTTACTCCCTAACCACGTTCAACCGTATTGTTCCTCAATTTATTTCTATTTATTAGTACAGACACCTGATGTTACCTCTTAACCGCTTCCAAGCAGATGATTCCTCTAGAAACCTCTTTGCTACCTATTTTGTATCCAAAGGTTTCTAGAGCGCCCTCAAAAAAAGATGTAAACAGTAGTGTATAGGACTCTGGGAACCTAGGGCTTACTATGCGAACTGAAACCGTGTCTGCTTTCTTGTTCACTTCAAGTTCAGGAATGTTCCAAGTGAAATCTTTCAAATCTTTTTTGAAATCTTCAAACGGGTCGTTAGCCTCTCCTGTAACATAGCATTTAGCAAGCCAAACGCCAGCATCAAACCAATTTTGTAGAGCCTTATTTTTCGATTTGGCGTATGCAAGCTCAGCCATTTCATACCATAAGCTTTCTAAGCCGAGAATATATCCGTTTTCCATAGCAGCTTTTAGTACTTCACGTGAATCATTCAATGTGCGAAGGTTTATTCCCAGCTCGTTAGCCTTCAAAGTTAACTCAAAAGCTTCGTTCACAAAACCATATAGACTAAGATCATTCTCCTTAGCAACCTTGTTCATGCTGTCTAAGAGGTCTTCACGTGCCGCGAAGCTTTTTCGTTTGACTTTACGTTTTTCCACCTTTTCACCATTCTATAATAATCAATCAAGTCACGTATAAATTGTTCCTGAAATAAATTACACTGCACATCTAGCAAAACAAACAATAAAATTAGCCTATATAAAACGCTTAGGGAATGTGACAAAAGTAGTTGACCTGAAAACCGCTGTTAACCCTCCTTGCAGTTTAACGCTTTTGCTGAGCGATTCAGATCTGAAAGGATTAATGCTTTGTCTCTGCTCGTTGTCAAAGTTTCCGGTGTTCATTCCAGAACTTTGTTATGTTTTCTCCGCATTCCATTGGATTCTTCACCATTTTCATCTCTTTCCTGTGATAGCTTGGGAGTAGCTGCCTGATGTCTGGACGTGTAACTCGTTCATCCAACATCACTATGCACCCCTTGTCTTTAGCTGACCTGTGGACGCGGCCACACGCTTGAACCAAACGAAAAATGGCTGGCGTCACGTAAGCATAGGCTCTTCCATTTCTTGGGAATTGGTGATCATAGTAGTTTATCAGCGCCTGCTGGTAGACGCTCCATGTTGCATAGGGCAATCCCACGGTTATTACGCATGTTAGGAGGTTATTTGGATAATCCATTCCTTCACTGAATTTTCCGCCCATAACCCCAAACAATGCATTATGGCTTGATTTGGTTAGTTTCTCCATTACGTCGCTTTGTCTGGTTTTGCGTTCCTCAACAATCATTCGTCGGTCGGTGTCGATGTGTGAAAGAATGGTGTTCATCAGATTATAGCTTGTGAAGAAGACTCCCATGTTGCCCTCATTCGTCATTGATATTGCTTCAATGTATTCTCCTAATTTCTTGAGCATCTTGTCTGTTCTCTGATCAAACCTCGATGAGACATCACGCGCGGCTAATATCAGCCTGTTTTCAGGCGGGAATGGAGAGTCGAACTCTCTAAGATGGGCATCTTCTTTGTTGCGAAGTATCAAGTCCCTGTAGACCTTTGGAGGCGAAAGGAAACCGCTCATGACAATGCTTCCTCTGGCCTGCCGCAGAACAGGGTCTGTTATCTCTCTGCCGTCTAGGCTTCTGACTGCAAGATAGACTCTGTCTCCCCAGTCTTTTTGAATCAGGTGAACATACTTTTTTCCAATTCTCTGGAAGAAATTCTCTATGAAGTCGCCTACGCGATGGGTGTAACTGAAAATTTTGTCGTAACCTAGTTCCTGACGCGCCTCTCTTACATGTTCTCCGTATTCGTGGAGAGTTTCCGCGGCTTTCTCACTGGATGTTCCACTCCATTCACGGAATTTTGTGGCGAGGTCTTGGGGGTCCAGCAGTTTAAGCCTCGATTTTCCTAAGCCCTTCTGGATGTATCGGAAAACGTCGTCGTCTAATACGTTGAGGTAATCTTGAACGTCCCCCACGTTTTTGTGTTCAAATTTTTCGGTTTCCTTGAGGGCATTCTCGATAGTGTTTTGTGTCATGCGGTCAGAGAGGAGTTCTCTGGCGAAGTTTGGTATGTTGTGGGCTTCATCTACTATGAGATAAACGTTGGATAGGTCTACGCCCCAACTTTGTAGCAGGGATTTTCTAACTGGTGGGTTGAATGTGTAATGGTAGGTTCCGAGAAAAATTTTTACTTTGCTGAGAACCCGTTTCAATGCCTCGTAGGCGCAGAAGCCCTGCCTAGCCATCCGCATAGATGCTTCTTGGGGGTCAAGGATTTTTCGGGCACAGTCCAGAGCCAGTTCGTCAGCTTGTCTCCTTTTTCTGTTCATGTTCCAGTAATATTTACAGAAAGGTTTGGTTCCGGACTCGCAGTTCTTCTTAAGTCGTCTGCATTCTTCAAGAAAGTCGAAGTAGGTGCCTCCTCTTTTATTGCGTAGCGGGCACATGTCCTGTTTGCTGAAGAATGATGTAGTCAAAGGACTCTGCTTTAATCCCCTCAGTTCTTTGAGAAAGATGTGCAGTTGACTCCTGGTTCTGAAGCTGATCAGGAGCTTGTTTTCTCCCAGCTGAGGCAGAACACTAAGCAGCGAAGCAAGAGACTTTCCTATTCCGCAGGGAGCGCTGCCAACGAACACCTCGTTGTTCTCAAGAGCTTTGTTTGCTTCCTCAATAAACTTCACTTGTCCCTTGCGCACTTCATAGCCTCTGGGAATCCACTGGTTATCAGAAGACTCGGGTTCCGTCACCGTTTTTGTTGCTGCAACCCGTCTTCTGGGGATGCTAGTTGCAGAGACGATTCTGGCACTCAGGTATGTTCCGCAGTCACGGCAGAAATGGCTCTGGTTAAACTCTTCAACGGAGTGTTTTTTTCTGCATTTTCGGCAAACGTAGATTCGGGTCAACTTGCTCCCATATCATAGCAGAGCGCATAGAAATATGCTTTGCTAACAGCCCCAACTTTTTGGGGAAATGGTTAGCCAAATGATTTGAGTTTTTGTGTTTTCTCAGAAAATCCGATTTTTGGAAGCTAACAGATGGGCGCCGTAATCGATAACAGAGGTTGGCTGCTTAACTTTTCTTTGAAGATTTCTCTTTGGGGGGTTGGACTGTTTGTCTTATTGTGTGAAGTGTAGCGCAAACTTGAGTGAAGAAGCAAAGTTTTGTTCCTCTTGTGGGGCTTCAGTTGAGAAGGTGACCACGGAAGAGTATTCTGTTTCGTCAGACAATCTGATTGAAAGAGTAAAAGAGCTGCTTCATGAAGGCAACATCACAAGAACAATCGTGAAGAACGAAAAAGGCGACGTTTTGCTTGAGATTCCTGCTACTATCGGAGTTATCGGCGTTGTTCTTGTTCCTTGGCTCGCAGCTCTGGGAGCAATAGCGGCTTTGGCGACAAACTGCAGAATTGTGGTTGAGAAGAGAGAATAAGTTGCAGTTGCTTGGTTTTTCTGAAAAAACCTAGTTTTCAACAATGAAGTATTATTAGTCTCCTAATATGAAGTGGCGGGTCGCCTTGGTTCGTCGCCCAGTTTTCGCCAGTTTCCTCAATCTCTGAACTCGTATCCGCGATCCCCTAAGCGCTGAACGTCCAAGCTTAGGTTGCTCCCTCCCGGGCCTGGCCAGATTCGCCTGGTAGACGCGGTTGACAATCTCCCTACGGAGGTTGCTCCATGACCGCCAGCCTAAAGGGACGGATATTCACGGTTAGAGGACTGAGGAAGCCTGACGATCTTTGACGCCTCGCCAAAGCATTCAGCCCGTCATGTAGAGGGTTTACGGTTCAGGGGACCCCTAGCCCCCCGCCTAGACCCGCCAACAAAAACAGATACCACAGAAGGATTAAAAGTTTGCCACAAAAACGAAGATGTGTTTGTAAGCAGTTAAGGTGCATGAAAACTAGTGTCATCTCGTTTTGCTTCACCTTGTTGTGTTCTGTTTTATCCCATTATTGATGCTGTAAATCAGTGCTGTTCTATTAATAGAACGAAACTGTTCTATAAATAGAGCTAATAATGACTTTTCAGCAAAGATAGTTCGGTGATTAAAAATGAAAATCGGAACAAACTTTCTCTTGATCGGACTTCTATCGTTACTTGTGGGGTCTGCTTTCGCTTCGCCCCTTCTAATCGTAGAACTTGGTGAAATAAGACCATACCGTGAACTCTTGCCCAAAGGACCAACTGCCGACATCAACGTCAATATTGTGTACGCTAACTTCAGCATTGGAGACACTTCAGGAGACCTTACTGACATCTCATATTTTGTTGTTCTTAACATCACTAACTATTCAAACGATTGGGGGAAGATTGATATAATAGAATTTTCAGCGGCACAGAACATTACCAAAGGCTTGGCCTCTGGATCTCCCTCTTTTGGCACTAATTGGGGGAGTGTAACTGGATGGGAAACTGATGGAGCGTGGGTTGACGGAAAATGGTACAATGTTACATGGGTTCCTTCCCCGCATTTCGGGCTTAATGGTACATCAATGATTCATGGTATAGACATGTGGCCTGACGACCTTGTGGCTGGCGAAGGCTACTGGATGGAGGGCGTGCAAATCCTAGACAAACGCGTTGGTGCTATGATTGGCGGTAATTTAACTAACACTTACATGAACATGAATGGAACATGGGTTGAAGTTACAGGAAGAATTAATGTCACTCGTCATGAAGATCCTGATCCTTCCAAAGCAGTTACTAGTTCTGGAACATACTTTAATGAGATGATAACGTTTGGACTTGACCGAACCGATTCTGGTTATAACCCTGATATGAATCCCGGATTAAGTATTGACACCTACCCTCCCACCGATTTCAACAACTCGTGGGCACCTCAACAGTCACGATTAATCGCACTATCAAGCAACAGAGGAGTACTCACTAAACTACTTGACCCATCAAGACTTGATCTGTTGAAAACAGAACCGATAACTTTACGCGGATCAGTACACAGCCGATTAAATGGCACCACCGGGCTTTGGGATTCTTCCGCAGTCGATGATGAGATCAAACAAGTTCAAATGGAGATAACAGAAGACGGATACATATACAATACAATCTTAGCCGATGATCAAATGTTCGTAATGGACTCTTTCGGCGTTGAAGTTTTCATTGAACCGAGGAGCTAAGTTTGACTACTGCAGACAGTCAAGAGCCTGAAGGCACAACACTGAATGTGTACTCATACGTGGTGAAAAAGGGCAAACCAGTAGGTCCACGGGAAGTCATGAGAGGCGCAAACCTCAGCAGCCCAAGCGTAGCATACTGGCACCTCCAAAAACTCGAAAACTCGGGGCTACTGCAGAAAAACGGAGCTGGCGAATACGTCGTCAAAGAGAAAACTAGCATCAGCGGTCACATCTGGATTGGACGAAACCTAGTGCCAAGACTGATGTGTTACTCCCTCTTTTTTCTAGGCATTCTGGTCGTAGAAGTAGTCATCATTTCTGTTCAATTCTTTTACAGTGGGCAAATCCCAAACCTTGTCCTGTTCTATCTGATAGCTACGAACGCCATTGCTTTCGCCCTATTTCTCGGAGAAGGCTTATTGTTGCGGAAAAAAACCCGCCCAGAAAAAAATAGCAACTGACAGGACCCGGAACAAGGGTCAATTCGTGTGCTAGTTTGGTTATTTTGCTCGTGCGTACGCCTCTACTAAGTCACGTGCTGAAAGGATGCCCACAAGTTTTCCTTTTTTGGTAATCGGCAGTCTCTTAATATGTTTTGAAGTCATGATGGCGGCGGCGTCGTGAACGCTAATCCCAATGGGCGCTGTAATAAGGGACGATGAGCATGCTTTGCCCACTTCTATCTTCAATGACTGATCTTTTGCCAAGAACTTGGTGAGCAGGTCTCTTTCAGTGAATATTCCTATTGGCTCTCCGTGGCTGGTGACGATGACGCTGCC
>SDBS01000922.1_pt1 | contig 29619 bp, 27 predicted proteins | sample 2277091 | NCBI WGS metagenome assembly SDBS01 (sample SAMN10404972, study PRJNA504765) | marine sediment metagenome | isolation source: marine sediment core GS10_PC15, 163 cmbsf | place: Arctic Ocean: Southern Knipovich Ridge | collected 2010 | reverse complement strand
AAAACTGACGCGGTAAATTAGAAATTTCGACCCTGTCTCCATCAAAAATTTTTAAATGACCTACTCCAACTGCCGCAAGAATTTGAATAGCCGGACAGCCGAGGCCGCCTGCCCCTATAATGCCGACAGTTGCTTCCAATAATTTTCTCACTCCCTTCCCGCCGATTTCTTTCAGGAGAATTTGACGTGAATACCTTTCAATTTGATCCTCTTTAAAATCAAACATGTTTTTCACAGTATCTTCCTCATTTTCCTTTAATTACATAATACGATATAGATTAATATTCATTGAAGAATCTCTTATAGAATTAAAATCACGAAATTTCCTGTTTTTATTCAGGATGGTTACATGATGGTCTTGATTTTTTGAATCAGAATACCTGATAGTCACCTGGGCCGCGAATTCCAGCTCTAACTGAGAACCGGGTGAAAAAATTAGGGTGGTGGGGCCCTCAATATCACGCAGTTCAAAAAGGACATCATTTTCTCGTGCCCATGCGGTGATTTTTTTGTTTTCTATTTCATTTCGCCCTGAAATAATTTTTATACCGTTATAACGGTAGTGGCGGCCGATTTTTAGATAAAGTATGTCAGACATTCTTAGCCGGGAAGCATGGTGGAAATAATCTTTTAATTTTTTACAGAAATTTTTATCAGTTAATAAACAGCCTCCGCCTGCGCAGTAAGATTCTATCAATTTATATCTCCTGCCTATCTCAACCTGAGTGTTTCGCCTTCGGCCCTGAATTTTAAGCAGCTCATCACGGTTAACAACACCATTCATTTCCGGGATTGTGGGAGGTAATAATCCTGCTGAAAGGGGCCGTACAATTAATCCTTTCAAGCCGGATTCTTCATCAATAATTTTCAATGCATTCAATGTCTGAGATTTAGGCCGCTGACCCAGAACTTCTCCGGTGATTAGAAATCCAGCGCCAATTTGATCGGCATATTCTTTAGCCTTTTTCAAAATGTAAATTCGGCAGTCTATGCAGGGATTCATGTTCTTCCCATATCCAAATCTGGGATTCAATATCAATTTTAAGTAATCATCGCCTTTGGGAAGAATTTTAATAGGTACCTTTAATTTTTTTGCGAAATAAGCGGCACTACAGGGATACAGGTTTGATCCGGAATTACATGTACAAAAGGGGGAATGAAAATTGATACCATGAACTACGATTCCCTGGTTCAATATTAACTGAGTTGCGATAGTGCTGTCTAATCCACCCGATAATAGAGATACAGCTTTTAAGTTACTCATAGTTTATTCGAATCAATGGAATATCATAAAATTTTTCTAATATTTAGAACCATATAAATTAAATATTTTTAATAATATTTAACACCCTGCTGACGGAAAATGATGGATGAAAAAAGAAAGTATTTGACCCGGGCTTTATTCTAAAGCGACGCGTATGTCCTTTTTAAAAATTCCAATCTTAACAAGGAGAGTTATGAAAGTAAAAAAATTCCGTGAGTTTGCAAGGGCATTCTTAAAGCGCAGGATCCTTCGCAGCAAAGTCGATATTCCTGCGTGAAGATAAACTTCCCGGTATGCTGTGGTAAGTTCTTTTTCGAGCTCTTCCGCTGACATGCCGAGCGGTTTATATACACAGTGTAATCCGTCATAAAAGTCCCAATTTTTATTGATTATCCTCCCTTCCTTCTTTAGCTGATTATACAAAATGGTACCGGGAAAAGGCGTAAGAATTGAAATCTGCAAGAGATCAAAGGGAAACGTTTTCATGAACTCAATACTCTGTTTGATATATTTCGGCTCATCATATTTATCTCCAGAACCTATCATCAAATACCACTGCTGGTACAATTTGGCTTCCTTTATTTTTTCAGCGGCCCCCAGAGCTTGCCCCAGAGTAATACCTTTGCTTAAAGTATCAATTATTTCCTGAACACCGCTTTCAATGCCCAGTGAAATGCCCTTGCAACCGGCTTCCTTCATCAGTTTCAGAAGTTCGAGGTCTCTGTTTATTGAATCGGCCCTGCTGTTCGGGTACCAGCTAAATTTAAAGCCCCTCTCAATAATACCCCTGCAAAGCTCCTTGGCCCATTTTGTGTCGACGGTCAGGGACTCATCTCCAAATTGTACTGTTACTTTATTTTTTCTTATGTCTTTAAGCTCTTTCAATTCATCAAGTATATCCGTAACATTTCTCTTGCGCCAGACTCCTCCATATAAGTTGGCTGCAGAACAAAAAGTACATTTAAAGGGGCAGCCCCTGCTTGAGAGCATGTAAATTCCAGGGAAATTATATTTTTTAACAGCATTGCGGTCAGGGTGGGGGAGCTTATTAATATCTTTAACCATGGCTATTGAATTTTTATTATATATTCGTTTTCCTTTTCTGAAGCAGACACCGTCAATCAACTCATGGGGTTTATCTTTCAATAGATTCTTAAGTAATTTCGGGAATACCTCTTCACCTTCACCCCGTACAGCATAGTCAACACACTTTTCATTTAGTGTCTCTTCGACTGTGAATGTTACATGATGTCCTCCGATAACAGTGATTATCGATTCATCATATGCTTTAACAGTTTTGAGTATCGCTATTGCGGTATTGTAAGTTGAAGTTACACACGTTATACCAACAACATCGGGATGAAATTCGCCAAGAGATTTTTTCACCCCTTCATTTTTAGTTAGTACAACCTGCACTTCAAATCCGTTCTCTTTAAGTGATGAAACAAGGTATAGAATGCCTAAACCGACATTGTCCCATTTGCTGAACTTGTTATAAGAAGTCTTTTTCCCCCTTGGAGCAATTAACAAAACTTTCATTAAAATGTTCCTTTTGTACCCTAATATATAGTGCCATCCGGCTATGTCAATCTAATTGAGGTTTCTCACAACCTCATATTAGGCAGTCCCATACATACAGATTCTACATTTGATGCTATATAATATACTGGATTCTGTATATAAAAGCTATTTTATATGTTAAGGGACAGCCTGAATTGTAATATTTTGGTATCCATCTTCTTTATGGTTATATTATGCATTTCACAATCGTGGTTTCTGGCCTGCTCCGATCATCCTGTTGTTCATAAAGCCGTAATCTCCCTCTTTTTCATGGGGTGAAAACCCGGGTTTTACATTTATTGAGGTGAAACCGGCCTTTTTCAAAAGCTGGAAAAGAGAATCAGGCTCGTAATAGCGCATTGAGTATGTTTGATCCTTTATAAGACCCTTTTTTTTACTGAGAACCATTTCGCGTGCGTATATTCTTTTTTCATACAGCTCGCGGGTCCGGCACACAACAATATCTTTACCAATTTCATGCCATGCATTTGGCTTAAAAGATTTCCGGAGAGAATTACCGTTCATCACATCGATAAGTATCCAGCCTCCAGGACGCAGGACCCGTTCTGCTTCCGAGATAATTTGAAGGTCAGCGTCCTGTTCAGATATATACCCCAGTGAATTACCCATAATTATCACATGATCGAAACTGCCGGCCGAAAGGCCCGTGTTTCTGGCATCGGCTCTTAACAGTTCTATTCTGTAGTTATATTTTTTAGCATGTTTTCGCGCGTGATCGATAAGATACTGCGAATAGTCAAGCAGAGTGCAGGAGCAAATACCTCGAGAATAAAGCTCGAAGCTGTGCCGCCCATGTCCTCCGCAGATGTCAAGAATCTTTTGGCCGGGGACAACATGCAGCAATTCACATATAAGGTCCACTTCGCAACGTGTTATAACATCGTCGCAAACAGAACGCGCGTCGGTGAGCAGGTAAATCTCGTTAAATAGCTTTTTCCACCAGTCAGGATCTACTTTCATATAAGTTGTCCCTGCTGCTTTGCAGTAATTAGAGGTTCAGGGAAATATACTTTTAATCGAACCGAATCCGGAGTTAACGGCCGCTCCGTCCTGCTGATCAACCGGTGTGAGTATCTCTTTTTCTATTAATCTTCCTGGCCGCTCCGAAGTTAAACAGCCCGTCTGAAGCAATGACGGCAGGCGACCCCTTCCAGGGCTGCGCGCGTATTATTTCAAGCTCTTCATTTTCGATATTAATAAAATTGTCCAGCTCACCGGCCAGCCACATCTTCTCAAGAGTCAGGCAGTCTGCCCAAAGGTCAGAGCAGTAACGCCTCAGTATTTTTAGTTGATGTTCCGTGACCACCCTCGGTCTCAAAGCTCTCTTTATCGGACCAAGCAGATAGGTGAAGTCGTGCTCTAAAGCCATTTTTTTCTGCAGTTCAACTGCCTGAAAGACTTCATTATAGTCCATTTCCATGATGGTTTCATTGATCCTCTTTGCCGCGTCATACACACTTATGTCTGAACGCAAAACGGCCAGCGGCTGTACGCCGCCGCCGCTTCCTACATTCGTCGGTACTCCGCCGTACCTGCCCAGAAAACCGAACAGTCCTTCAGGCCCGATCAGGCTTCGAAAATCCGTCTGCCAGGTCTGGAGTATTATGCTTTCTGTTTGAGGGTCAAGTTCCGGGATATCTTCAGCCCAGAGCCATAGAGGTATCTTTTCCTGAAGGATGTAATTTTTCTCTTTTAATGCGAGCTCAACGGCTTCATCGGCATCGTGAAATCCTCCCACCCTTACACCCTTGCCCGAATAGCCTCTTTCCGGTTTCAGTACAAGGTTATCCCAGTGTGAACGTGTCCACTTTATTAGATCGCTAATTTCCCTCCCGTCGGGAGTATCGGCTTTTCGGGGATAAAACTGTCGCGTCCAGGGTGTTCTACTGACGATTTCGGGATGAAACCGGTCTTTCCGGGGGCCGGTAATTACCTCAAACATGCTCTTGGCATTTATCGGTTCGGTACCTCTCGGGTTAATGACCCTGTGCTCCCGGACAGCCTGTATAAGAGGGATTAAGTTGTGTTTTCTGTGTAGATTTAAAAGCACATCTGTGTTAAAGTCCATAAAAATCACGGAAACCGGCTGAGATTTCCAGCACACCTGTCCGTTTTTCAGCTCAAGTTCCTGAGGGGCCATCAGTGCGCCTGAAATCCCGCGGATCTTATTCAAGCGTGCGGCAAGGTTTTTGTTTTCAGTCACACTTTCAAGAGTCTCTTCTTCTGCTACTACAGCGACAAACCCGGGATTTCTTCCTTCGAGCTTCCGGTGTGCCTGAACCAGCATCCTTACAAACCCGTCAATAGGGAGGAGCAGTGGATGGTCGAAATCCAGTCTTATTTCAATGGGTGATATTTCATTGAGCCTGATCCACACCGCCTTGCCGATAAGCTGAGTTATTCGCTGATAGTCCCATCCGCCAGGGCTTCCAAGATTCCATTCTGAGTGATAACCCAGGACATCTTCCATTTTCTACTCCCTTCCGGGATTCCATTCTTAGTAGCACCCCGGGACATCATCCAATTTCTACTCTCTAGAGAAGTTTTCAAACTCTTTCGCAATAAGATGAAACGGAAGCTCTCCGCCTTCAAGAAGCCTCCTGTGGAATTGTTCCTGTCCCATCAATGTAGCATATTTTTCCTTCAGGTTCAATATTTCATAACGGCCAAGGCTGTAGCACAGTTGATATCCGGGATTAAGCTGAAAACGGTCTATCTGGCCTTTCGCCTCTGCCTCTGTGAAACCGGCTGTTATCAGTAATTTTTCCGCGTCCTCTCTGTTAAGTATTCCACTTGTGAGACCGACATCGATCCGGCACCGTGCTGCCCTCCATAAGCAGCGCCTGGCGTCTATTAAAAGATCCATAGTGTTTTTTACGTACCCATATTCGCTTAAAAGCGATTCGGCGTAATACGCCCATCCCTCATAAAAGAGAGGTGATTCGATTTGACGCCGGACCGGATTATCGAGACCTCTTCGAAAACAATCGAGCAGATGGTGTCCCGGGAAAGTCTCATGGGCGGTGAGGAATTTGTATTCCCTGTGAAGCTGCTCCCGCAGCAGCCTCGCAGACTTTTTACTCATTACACGGGAGGTCCGGGTAGTGATAAAGAAAAAATCCTTTTCCTCTCTATCATTACCGGAAGCGGCACTGAAGGAAGCGGAACCGCGGATAGATTGCAGATAGGCCGGGGTTTCACAAATTTCAAGCGAGCTGTTAAAACTGATCTCCCCGAACCCGTTCACACTGAAAAATTTATACAGAAGTTCAAACTCCTTCCTGTAAAGTGAGATTGTTTCCATTTTTAATATATTTCGTGTGCAGTATGAATCGTACAATTCTTTCCATGTCTTTTCAGGGTCGATCTCATTCTGATATTTTTTTAACCGCTCCAGATTCCTGTGCCACTCCTCCATGCCGATCTGATATATTTCTTTCAGGCTTCGGCCTGACCGGAAATGATTTTGGATGGTATCCTCAAGGGCTTCCCTGTCACCATATTTATTCCCGTAATTGTACGTGCTTTTCCCCTTAGAAGGAGCTGTCAAAAGAAATCTGCTAAATTTTTTAAGAGAAGAAAGCACCCTTTCGATACTTTCAGAAAAATAACCGGAACTTCTAAAAAGAAGGCTGTTCCTTATTTCGATGAGATAGCTTTTACAATCTCTAATCATCACAGCAGTGGATTGCTGATAGGGCCGGGGGATAAAATCGATATTGGCAGCGGCCTGCTGAAAAAGCCCGGGATAGCGTTCAGACGGGAAAGGACCCGGTCGGTCAGCTCTTTCTGATCGGAAACGGGTTTTATGATTGCGTGGTCAAGGCCTATGAAGGCGATCTTCAAGTACAGCAGAGGATTATGCCTCCATGTTTGTTTTTTATGCAATTCAATTAAAAGTGCATGAACACTGGACTTTAACAGCTCAACGTCTGTCAATATTTCAAGCTCATTGTTCTGTCTAACATATTCCGGTTTTCCTGCTGCGAGGCGGTCGAAATCATTTTGAAAATTTTTAAGGGTAAATATACACTCTTCGACTGCGGCGGCATCAAGATTGTCGATTTTATCGTAATACCGGACGGCATTCTCGGCACGGGGGATAAAGTGGAACTCGTCACTGGCGCACATTACAGGAAACGTGCGTGCCAGGTAATCAAAATACCGTCCGGCCGGTTCGATAAATGTATTTTTAATGATGTGATTCATAACGTTCTTGATTTCAATAATTTGCGTGATTCTATTTTGTACAGGTATTATTAAAAGAGATTGCCTTTATGCGCCGGAGTAGAGATGGCACCTCACAAAATGGGTCTTTTCGGGCTCTGTCGTATTCCCGCCATTCCTGTGTAATTTCACAGGACAATGTCACGGGAATATCAGGAGCGAGTGACCGGATCAATTCACCGCATCGTTTCTCATGGTCCGGATTGGCATATGAGTGAAGAAAACAGACCGCGATGGTCTCAATTCCTTCTTTTTTAAAATATTCAAGCGCTTTTTTCACATCTTCCTCATTCAAAGGAGTTAGCTCTTCGCCCTTATAGTTTACACGCTCCATTACCTCAAGCCTGAACTGCCGCGGGACAAAAGGTTTCGGCTTTGTATAGTACATATTATACAGGTCCGGTCTGTTCGCGCGGGTGATCTCAAGCACATCACGGAACCCTTTTGTTGTGATCAGCCCTGTTTTTGCCCCTTTTCGCTCTGTCAGCGCGTTGATGATGATCGTTGAACCGTGTACGAAGAAACTTGTTTCTGAGATTTTTAACTCCGCTTTTTGTAAAGTATTGATAACACCCTCGGAAAAGTTCTTTGGGGTTGTGGATGTCTTGTTCACACCCATTTTACCCGTAGATTCGTCCAGATAAACAAGGTCTGTAAAGGTACCCCCAATGTCGCTGGCTATTCGCATGTCCGATCCTCCCTGTTAGGTTAAAGATGATATTCAGCAGCTTATGCAGGCGGGACGTCCGGCCCGGCTCATTCTTCTATAATTGAGGCTGTCTCACAACCTCTTATTAGGCTGTCCCATACGTACAGATTATACATTTGAAGCTATAAATTACACAAGCCCCTGGCATCACCTTCTGTACATAAAGAGCCATTATATATGTTAAGGGACAGCCTGAATGGCGGTTATAATATACCGGGTTCTTAGAAATGTCAATGGAAAGAAGAATAACTTGACATAAGGGCACTGTAACGGCTATTCTTAAAAAAACGGGGAAGCAGTGAATATGTACAAAAAAATAGATAATGGAATTCTCGACAAATTAAGAAAGATTGCAGGAGAAAATAACGTTTCCGTTTCACAGGAAGACAAAGAAATTTACTCTCATGACGAGGTGGCTGAGCTGAGGTGTGAGCCTGAAGCGGTAATAAGGGTACATTCAGCCGGGGAGGTCTCGGCCATACTTAAGTTAGCTCAGGCCGAGAATTTTCCCGTTACCCCGAGGGGGGCGGGGCAGGGCTTGAGCGGGGGCGCTGTGCCGGTTTATGGAGGACTGGTTCTTTCCCTTGAGAAGATGGACAGGATAATCGAGATTGATGAGGATAACCTTATGGTAACAGTCCAGCCTGGAGTGATTACCGGAAACCTGCACATAGCTGTTGAGGCTGTGGACCTTTTTTATCCACCCGATCCGGCAAGCCTGGACTCCTGCTCAATAGGAGGGAATATCGCGGAAAATGCCGGCGGACCCCGCGCTATGAAATACGGTGTAACCAAAGATTATGTCTGCGGTCTGCAGGCTGTGCTTCCTTCCGGAGAAATAATCAATATGGGAGGTAAAGTAGTAAAGAATGTCACGGGTTATAACCTGATTCAGCTTTTAATAGGCTCAGAAGGCACCCTTGCTGTTATTACAGAAGTACTACTGCGACTTATGCCTCTGCCGAAAAGGCGGGTGGATTTACTTGTTCCATATAATGATTTTCAGTCGGCCGCGAAGACGGTTTCGGAAATTATTAAAAGTAAGATTGTGCCCACTGCTCTTGAATTTATGGAGAAAGAAAGCGTTCAGGCGGCTGAAAAACTTCTGGAGAAGGAGCTGCCATTTCATGAAGCTGCAGCGCATCTTCTTATAACCATTGATGGAAATGATGAGGATACAATAGAAGCTGAGTATGAAAAAGTAGGTGACATCTGTCTTAAAAATGGAGCCATCGATGTTCTTGTTGCTGATAATCCTCAGATGCAGGACACGCTCTGGGAGGCTAGGAGGGTGCTTATAGAGGCACTGCAGGCATTGAGCCCTGAAAAAATAATGGACACAGAGGATGTGGTTGTTCCAAGGAAGCAGCTGCCGGAGCTGCTCAAAAGGATAAGAGAAGTGGCTGATAAGCACTCTCTGAGAATCATCAATTTTGGCCATTCAGGTGACGGCAATGTCCACGTGAATATTATCAAGGATGTGCCTGAAGACGTCTGGAAGGAAAAAGACCCCAAAGCGGCCGAAGAGATTTACCGTATCGCTGTGGATTTAGGAGGCATGGTTTCAGGTGAACACGGAATCGGCCTCACCCGAAAGAAATTTCTGTCCCTGGGATTGGATGATACCCAGATTGATATTATGAAAAAGATTAAGAAAGATTTTGATCCCAGCTGCATCCTTAATCCGGGCAAAATATTTGTCTGATTGCAAGTTTACCCGAATGATTGGACACTGTGGCATTACTTGAAATCACACAGTCTGTCTGAAGAAGGTGTTTTAGTTTTCAGTCCTGTATACGGATGAAGCAGCATCGGCTGCCGCACCTCTGTCCGGAGGAAAACCTTCCTCTGCCAGTATCTGCTCAAGGACGGTGAGAAAGAGCAGTACATTCGCACGCGTTGAGGACTCTCCCATCAGGCCTATTCGCCAGAGTTTACCCTTGAACTCGCCGAGCCCGCCGCCGATTTCAAGGCTGAAATCTGAAAGCAGTTTTGATCTTACCCTGACGTCGTCCACTCCTTCAGGTACCCTCACTGCATTGAGCATCCAGAGCCTTTCTTCTTTCAGAGGGAGAAAGTCCAGTCCCATTGCCTTCAGTCCGGCAGCCAGGGCCGTGTGATTTAATTCATGGCGGGAAAACCTCTTTGAAAGGCCTTCTTCAAATATCAATCGCAGAGCTTCACGCAGGGCGTATATCATACTGATAGGCGCGGTGTGGTGATAAACCCTTTCTTTTCCCCAGTATTTTTTTACCATGCTCATATCCAGGTACCAGCCGGGTACTTTCGTCTTTCTCTCCTCTAATACCTTTAAGGCATTTTCGCTGAAGGTGATGGGCGAGAGCCCGGGCGGCGCGCTGAGGCATTTCTGCGTGCCGCTGTAGCACGCGTCGATCTTCCATTTATCCACCTCGACCGGGCATCCGCCAAGAGAGGTTACAGTGTCAACGAGGAATAAAGCTCCGTTTTCATGGACAAGCCGGCTGATCTCTTCCAGGGGCTGACGGATACCTGTTGAGGTTTCAGCATGAACAATGGCCACCAGCTTTACTTTTTTCCCCTTCAGGGCGTCTGCGATTTTTTCTATTTTGATGGTTTCGCCCCATTCGGCATCCACACGGGTCAGTTTTGCCCTGTTGCGGCCGACAATCTCAGCCATTCTCTGCCCGAAGACGCCGTTGACGCAGACAACAACTTCATCGTCCTCTTCGATAAGGTTGCTCAGGCATGTTTCCATTCCGGCACTTCCTGTGCCTGAAACAGGTATGGTAAGCCGGTTTTCAGTTTTAAAAAGCTTACGCAGCAGTTCCTGCGTCTCGTTCATGATTTGAAGAAATTCCGGATCCAGGTGTCCAACCAGCGGTGTTGCCATCGCCTTGAGGACCCTGGGATGGACATTACTGGGACCGGGACCCATCAGGATCCTTTTAGGTGTATTCAGATCTGAAAAAGTATCTGCCATAATTATTCCTCCTAAAGTGGTTGTTTCTATATTTGATAAAAAGTGTTATCTATGAATATAATGTAAAAGCATGTAAACTTGCAATTGACTTTTCTTGCGTTATCCGACTAAACTTTTAATAGCTGTGTATAATGTAAAAGACCGGTAACCCCTCTTAGGGTCCATGGTTTTCGATTTTTTCTTAAACATTTTGGTTTAAAAATACGGAGAATCGAAGTGGAAAAAATAATTGAAACAAGAGGTTTGAATAAAAGTTTTAATGGGTTAACTGCTGTTAACAATCTTAACTTTTCAGTGTACAGAGGTGAGATTTTTGGCTTCCTTGGTCCCAATGGCGCGGGAAAAACTACCACGATAAGAATGTTAACAGGCCTCCTTACTCCGGATTCAGGAACCATTTTTATAGATGGGCTTAAGATTGATAAAAACCCCATTAAAGCGAAGATGAAAATGGGTGTTATCCCGGAAATGGGCAATATATATGTTGACCTGACTGCAAAACAGAACATAACTCTGGCCGGTAAATTCTACGGACTTGCTCGTAAGGAGCTTGAAAAACGTGCGGATGCCCTGCTGGAGCGATTCGGTCTTTATGAGAGAAAAGATGATCCTGTGAAGACCTTCTCAAAAGGCATGAAACAAAGAGTAAATGTAGCAAGCGCTCTCGTGCATGATCCAGAAATCCTTTTCCTGGATGAACCTACCTCGGGCCTGGATGTGCAGAGCCAGAGACTGATAAGAAGTATCATAAAGGAAATTAATCAAAAAGGGGCAACTGTTTTCCTGACAACCCACAATATTGAAGATGCCAATGTTATATGTGAAAGAGTGGGAATTATTAATAAAGGTAGAATTGCGGCAATCGACACACCTGAGAGCCTGAAAAGGACGTTTGAACAGACTCAGTCAGTGGAGGTTTCTTTTAATGAGGTGATTGAAAGTAGTTTGTTTGAAAAATCCAGGCTGGTTGATAGGATAGAAAAACTGGGAGATAAATGGAAGCTGTACACGGATGATCCTGATAAGATCATAAAGTATCTGGCCGGATTTGCCCATGATAAGCATCTGCAATTCACCTCTCTTGAAATATGCGGCGCGAGCCTGGAAGACGCTTTTGTAAAATTAACAGAAGGTTAAAATTATGCTTATCAGAAATTTAAACGGTAATTTTTTTCGCGGAATAGCTGTTGTCACGGAAAAGAACATCCGAATATATTACACCAAAGCTCCGGTTATGATATTCGGTTTACTGTTTCCTCTGTTTATGTTTATATCCTTCTACCTGGGCCGTAGATTGGACCTGCTGTTATTCTTTCCAGGGTTTTTAGGGATGTCGCTGTTCTTCACATCCTCTTCAGTCGGTCCTCTCGTAACACCCTGGGAAAAACAGGCTGGAACCTTTGAGAGGCTGCTTTCTTTTCCGGTCAGTATAAATACTGTCATTTTTGGGGATGTAGCTGCGGGTATGGTATTCGGTATAATCATAAACCTGATTGTGCTGTCAGCGGGATTACTGTTATTAGGCTGTCAAATAAAATTGTTTTTTTTGATAACAGGAATTGTTTTAGCTTCTTTTTGTTTTTCTTCCCTTGGTGTTCTTTTAGCATCACCATCTGTTCGTTCTCCTTCTCATATCATGATGTTTTCAAGCCTCATACGTTTCCCGCTGATTTTTATTAGTGGAATTTTCATACCTCTGGAGAGCATGGAGAGGGCTGGAATAATTGTATCCTATATGTCCCCTGTAACATATTTAGTTGATATTTTTAATTTCAGTTTCAGGGGTGAGCATTTTAATCGTTTAGTTGTGGATTTTACAGCTCTGTTTATATTCAGTGTAGTATTCCTGTTTTTTGCGAATAAATTTCATAAGAGGAATTTAATGAAGGGATTATAAAAAACGGGTATTATTTTGACCCGGCCCGCCTTCCAAGCCAAAGTCACCATAATATAGAAGAGAGTTGATTTCTGCAGATGATAAGATTGATATTATTTATTCTTCATATGCTCTTCACCACCTGAATCCTAAAGATAAGAGAAATGTGATTAAACAAGCTATCAGCATTTTAAAAGTCGGTGGATATTTTTTAAATGCTGACTTAATTACTTCTGAATCATTAGAAGTAGAAAAACGAATTCAGGAAATTCGTATAGATGGAGTTGTGAACAGAGCAAAAGGTAATGACTCACGATTCAAAGATCCTTTAATGACACATCGATTTCTTGATGAACTTGAGAAAAACGAAGGTGATAACCCTCTTACTCTTTTAGAAGATTTGAAAATCTTAGAGGAAGCTGGTTTAAAAAGCAAAACAGTCTTATATTTTGTTAACAACGGCCACATAACCAGGCAATCAACCCGAATTTAACAGCCATTGCTTTTTGTATATTTCGGTACGGTTTTGGTTCATGTTTTATGGTTTCTATCAAGTTCATCTCCTGCTGTTAAATCGGGTTATTGCCAGTCTGTTATGCTAGGAAAAGCACCCAAGCCAACAAAGAAGACTGTGTTTATAAGTAATTAAAGTTGAGCATAACCAGTCGCATCTCGTGCCAAGATAAATCCGAGGCCTTGGGAGTCCGAAGCCAGATGGATCTGATACGACAACTATCCTGACACATAGGAATCTCTAAGCTACCCAGAGAAATACAAGTTCAAGCTGAAAAAATAGTTGAAGAATCACTAAAACCGCTCCATCGTGATTACCATAGCTGCCTGTTAATGGCATGTCTCCATATGCCCAGGAAAAAGTGGTTCTCATTATCCGAATAATTCATCAAAGAGCTCCCTGACTCTATCTATGGAGTAGTTGAAAATCTCTTCGCCTTTACCGGTTATCGTGTAGTACTTTCGTATTTTGCCCTCAATATTTCTCTCCTCCAATTGCAGATACCCGTCCTTTTCCAAACTGTGAAAAATTGGATAAAGGGTGCCGAAGGATATATCGTACCCATGCCTTTCAAGCTCTATCTTGAACTCCTTACCATATACTGGCTCTTTTTGAGCATGATAGAGGATATGAAGATTTATGAATCCGAGGAAAAACCTTCTTACCAGTTTATCCGGTAACCCGCTGCTTTTTTCCGCCATTCTGTCTCCTTAACCTATTATACATTAAGAAATTGCCAGATCAAGCTTTTTGGGGTTCCTTTGTTACTATCAGGCTTACCAGGAATATAATGAAACCTGCCATACCAAGGCCTGCGGCTGTGATGAAAGCAGTTTGCGAGTTGAATTGAGTCCAAACCAGGCCCATGAGAACAGAGGCGGGAAGGAGGAAAATGCCGATGACGGTATTTAACACTCCATAAGCGGTAGCCCTGTTTTCCTCCTCCACGATGTCAGCGACATAGGCCCTTAAAATCCCGTCGGATAATCCATAGAATATTCCATAGGCTGCAAAAAGCGCCCAGACCATCCACGCCTGGTTAGCAAAACCGAAGAGTACATAGATGATCGCATAATAGATGAAGGAAATAACGATGATCGGTTTTCTCCCGACTGTATCCGAGAGAGAGCCAAGGATTGGCGATGAAATGGTACAGACGATGTTGTATACCACCCAGAGAATGGGGATGAGGAATATGGCGATATCTACTTCCTGTGCCTTGAGGATGAGGAACGCGTTGGATGAATTGCCCAATGCGAAGAAAGCGTTGGCCACCAGGAAGAGAATGAAAGGCGCGTTGAGCATGGCCGTCTTCTTTTTATTCTCCATCACTTTGGTGATAGCTTTAGTTTCTTTTACAAACTTGATAAAGATGAGAGCTATAAGCCCGGGTACGACGGAAATAAGAAACGTGGTCTTCAGAGCGTTGAGTTCCGACATAGTATCGCGCAGAAGGTAGAGGACAAGCATGGCCAGCAGAGGGCCGCCGATAGCGCCGATCCTGTCCATCGCCCTGTGGAAACCGAAAGCCTTTCCCTTGATAGAGGGATGTATGGATGTGGATATGAGGGCATCCCTTGACGGTGTTCTTGCCGCTTTCCCGATCCTGTCTGAGAATCGAATGGCCATGATAGTGGTCCAGTGGCTGGCGATGTAGAAAAACGGTCTGGAGATGGCGGATAGGCTATAGCCGAAGATGATGAAGATCTTCCTATTTTGAAGTTTGTCCGACATACGCCCGAAAACAGTCCGGAACAGGGAGGCAGTGGACTCTGCAATTCCCTCGATCAATCCCAGGATTGCAGGGGAGACGCCCAGCACAGCGAGAAACGTAGGAATAAGCGGGTACACCATCTGGCTGGATAGGTCGGTGAACAGAGACACCATTCCCAGGGATAGAACGTTTCTCCCCAGCTTGTGTTTCGTCTTTTCCGCGGCAGGTGTCTCGCCGTTCTTTTTCGTTGAATCTGAGATAATATCTCCTTTCGATATCGTAATACGATAACAATCTTACTGTGCACGATAGTCTTTATCAAGAAGATTTTAAAAGTTACTGTTATTCTTTCCGGGTTTTTAGGGATGTCGCGGCGGACATTCCAAGCCATAGTTTACCGCTGCGCTCCTTATACGCATAATTCAGGGCAGTTCTATTTGAATCTCTCACTTCCAATCGTTTTATTTTAGGGTTTTTTCCAATAACAAAACCGATCATGGGGTTGAGGTCTGACCAGCTTCTATCTATGTCTATTACCAGAGTTCCGCTGTCACCCATGTATGTTTTAAAATCAAGAGCATCCCTGTCCCTCCAGAATTCCCCGAAGGTTGTAAGATCACCCATCCATCCCTCCATCTCAACGACTCCCTTCATCAATCCCTCCTGGGCTTCCAGTTTAAAAGTACTGGTGCGTGTATCGGAGGGATGGACCAGCAGAACAGTTATCGCCTCGTTTTCCATGTTTGCCCTAACTATTTCCATCCAGGCTTCAATAGCCTTATCAACAGAATCAGGCGTTAAATATCCCATGGAGTCGTCCAGTGTCACAGGGATCTCAAATACATCGGATTCAGGAGAACCTTGAAAGCGATCCCTGAGCGCCCTGAAAGGAAAGGCCGTTAAAACATCGTTGGCTGAGAAGGTTGAGTCGTAAAGGTATCCGGCTTCTTCCAGGACCCTTATAAGCATGTGTGGAAATTCGAGATCTCCGGCGCGGAAGCTTATTGTGTTCTGACCGGGGATATCCCTGTCAAGCAGTTCTTTGCTGACCCTGACCTCTCCCTGGACTGTAACCTGATTTACAGGGTCGTAGGTTTTAAAAGCAACACCCGGGTCTCCCTCCGGAACAGAGGAGAACTTCTTGTAATGCGACACAGTGTGGGAACCGATATCCCAGCCCCTTCTTTTAAGCTCCCGTATCGCCTCAACGTTCTCTTCTATGTTGTAATAATCTATATCCATCCAGTCCACAAAGTACTTGGTATTCTCGAAGAATGTGCTTTTTACGCCGTACCTCTGCTCAAGCTCGGCGTATTTTAAGGAATCGACAAAGGAGGTCTGGGCATCCACGTCGTGGGAGAGAATGAGGGCGGTAGTTTTAGCGTATGGTATGGTGCTGAGGTATACAAAAGGGAATATGTTTGATTCATAAATCGCTTTCAGGATGAGTATTACCACATCAGCCGAAGGCTCAAAAGAATTAACATACTGGCGCTGGGCCTCATAGTCCTTTCCGATCTGAGGAAGCAGAACTGATTCGGTATAGGAGAGGCCGAAGAGATAGGTCATGCCCCTGCTGTAATAATTTAAAGAAAACCCTGCACTTCCGTCTTCAAAAGCGGCAAGCTGTTCTGCCTCGTCAGACAACCGGTAGCCGTGGGACCAGATGACGTCGTCATAGAAATGATCTTCTCCGTTTCCCAGTGATATGGTTTTTTCATTGGGATGGTCAATGTACTGTAAAGAATTATCCTCCCCTCTAAATGTGAGCCGGTAGCGCCTCATGCTGGGAAAGTATTTTATTATTCCGAAGAGAGGGTAAAACACACTTCCCACCTCGCCGGCGGAAACAAAAACACCTCCCTCTTCAACGTACGCATATATTGCGTTTCTATCTTTTGGGGATAGCGCGGAATTTGTAAGTGCACCCCCTGAATAGACTACTTTATAATTATGCATTTTAGAAGTGGCGATGAGGATGTCATAGGGTATCCCGAGAACATCGAAAATCCGCTTTAATGCGAGAAATTCTATATTTCCCGTTTCACCACCTCCTGCCCTGGAGATGTCCAGCAGCGCTGCCCTCACATTAACAGGCCTTAACTTTTCATCTCCATAAATGTAGCCCGCAAGGGTAAAAAAAGTGACAATGATAAGGCTGTATTTTATTAATTTCACTTAACCTTTACCTCTCATTGTCCAAAAAATATTTAGATGTTTTACAGCACATAGTGTAAATGTCATTATGAATTTTACTTGCCTGTTATTTTCCCCAGAAGAGGTTGTTAACATCCCTGTCCGTCATTATCCTCACTGCTATCACAAACCATGCGGTGCTTGCCACACCGGGATTGTCATTGAACTGGTAGGGTATGTTTATATTTGCGTATCTGAATCCCCTGCCCGATCGGAGAAGCATCATCGATTCGATTATCTCAAGCGCTTTCCTGGAGTTTCCCTCTTTAATGTAGGCCGCTGCCACTCCCAGAGAGCCCTCCACCCATATCATATTGAGGTCATCCCAGATCTTATCAGGGTCACCGGGATAGTAGAATTTATTAACGCTTTCTTCTTCGTATACGTGCTCTGATGAGTAGGGCTCATATCCTTTGATACCGCCTGAACTTGATGCAAAGCGGTCCTCAATCGCGGTAATGCACCTTCCGGCCTTTTCATCTTCTCCTATACTGATAAGGAATATTGAGGCCCAGGAAGCTCCGTCAAGGGGGAGGGCGGTGTCCATTCTCTGGTCCCCTTTCATCCCGCGGAAAAACTGCATTTTATCTTCACTCCAGAGATTCAAAAGCCCTTTTTTAACCAGTCCTGCCGCTTTTATGTACTCACTTTTACCGGTGAGACGTCCCAGGTCCCTCAAAAAGAAATATATGTCTATGTTATGTTCAGTGCTGACCCATGTTACGTCCGATTGGCTGTACAGCTCGATGGGTCCACCTGTTTCATCCGGAAGGTTAAGATTATATGTCGCCCGGCCGCCTGTTACAAGGCCGTGTCGTCTGTCTGATGTATCCAGGACCTGGTGCCCAAGCATGAAACCGCCGATGGATTCGGCCATCTTTAAAAATCCAGCCGCAAGCCGTTCCTTTTTCAGAAATTCCTTATCCTCCTTAATACGGGTATTGAGGTAGAAGGCGGCCGCGTACCCTACCCAGGCTATGGCCCCTGTTCTTAAGATTGCTCCTTCGTGCTCATCCTCATTGGGCCAGCTGTTATGTGTATTGTAGGCGAACCAGAAGCTTCCATCCTCACGCATGAGCCTTCTCAAAGCTTCAAGAATGTTTTCAGCCTCTCTATACTCCCCTGCCATCGTAAGAGCGATGATGCCCAGCGCGTCGTCATACACGAAGGAGCGGCTGAAGAGGTATGGATAAACGGGGTCTTCTTTTGGTATCCGGTAGCTCAGGATAAGGCGCCTCCGCGTCAAATCGGGTGAAGGGACAGTATCATTGGGAACAATCATCTCTTTTAGCCACTCCACAGCCTCTGTCCCGGCTTTTAGAATCTCTTCATCTATAAGGATATGATTGTCTGCCCTGATGTCGACTCCAATGGGCTTTTCTCCCCGGGTATCATCGCCCCGGGGATTGACTGCAGGGATGAGGAGAGATATCAGCGGAAAAAACAGAAAGATTTTTTGATTTATAATATGTCTCAAATTATCATCCTCTCAAAGTAAAATTGTTACGGATAACTGTCGATAACTAAAATATAGGTCATTAATTTGGAAAAGACAGTTCTTATTGTTGAAGACAGCCCCGAGACTCTTGAACTTTTAAGGAGAGTAGTTGAAAAGGGGGGATACAAAACAGTACTTGCCAATGATGGTGAAAAGGGGTTGAATTACGCGAGACGTTATATGCCTGATCTAATAGTCCTGGACCGGCTTTTACCCAGAATGAACGGTTTGCAGGTATGCAAAAAATTAAAAAACGAGCCTGATACTGAAGATATTCCGATAATATTTCTATCGGTCCTTGATGGAGAAAAAGACATTATTGGTGGACTGAAAGCGGGAGCGGATGATTATATGAAAAAGCCTTTCAGCCCTGATGAGCTTCTGGCACGGATTGAGAGAGTGCTTTATCGATACAAAAAATAATATTTAAGATCGTGGATAAATTGTTCGTATGCATAATAAAAGTAAACAAGGCCGGTGATGAATGAAATTGAAAATCAATAAAATATTTTATCTAACAATATTTCTCTTCACATATATCATCTTCCCGGTATATCCCCAGTCTACAGATGAGTTCGACAGGATATTCGATAAGGGTATCGAGTATGAGCGGGCGAATAAATTAGACAGGGCTGTTGAGATGTACAGGAAGGCCCTTGAAATGAATAAAGCAAGTAACATGGTGAAGGTCCGCCTGGCCAAAGTACTGAGCTGGCAGGACAACTATGAAGATGCGCTGACACTTCTTGAAGAAGTGCTTGAGGATGAGAAATATCATTCGGAAGCGCTCTTCCGTAAAGCCCAGATACTGAGCTGGCAGGGTAAATACAACGAATCGTTAGCGATATATCAGATCTATCTCATCAGGGAAAAGGATGACTTCGAAGCGCTCATGGGGATCGCGAGGGTGAGTTTCTGGTCCGGTCAGAATGAAAAGGCGATTGACTATTTCAACCAGGCGATTAACGCGGGAGGTGACGAGATCGATGCCCGGCTGAACCTGGGAAAGGTTTATCTTAATATGGATGACAGGGGAACCGCGAAAGAGGAATTCAATAAGGTTCTGCAGATGGATCCCGGCAACAAAGAGGCTATGAGGTTTCTCAGGGACATCGGTACAATGAAAACATTTGAAGTTTCAGTATTGAACTTAATATGGTCCATCTATCCCGATAGAAGTTCGGGTATCACGGCAAGCACCGGTTAGACCTATCATTACAAACATAAATGGGATTTTAACTTACTCATTGAGGGCGCATTTATTGATCAGAACAATGACATAACATTATCTTTTACTACTTATTATAAAGGATTTCAAAACCTCTATCTTCTTGGAGGTTTATCTTTAACTCCTGCTCCTGATTTTTCGCCAGTCTTCAGTACCGAACTTGGAGTTGACTACGCCTTCCGGTATCTTTTAGTCGGCGGATTCAATTTCAAAACCGATGTATTTCGGGGTGACGATCCCGACACTCTCTTTACATTACATCCGGAATTACAAAAGTATTTCTCCGATATAACCTATGTATCCCTGGGATACAATCAATATATTTACGCGTCAGGTTATAATACCGGAACTATTGGATTACGGCTGAATCTTGAATACTACAATATGAATCCTCTCTATGTATTTCTTATCTACGGCGGTGATGTTGAGGTCAGGGATAATGACCGGAGGATTTTTGATATTGGAGCCGGGATAAGTTATACTTTAAAGGAAAAGTTTGAATTTTCACTTGGTTACGCTTTGCATGAAACCGAGTATGGGAGCACTCACCAGATCAGCAGTAATTTCATTGTAAAATGGTAATGGAACACTTATTATTAATTCTCAGCAGGGTGACCTTTCAAACATCCGCTATACTCTTTGCTTTATGTCTCACATACATAATTTCTTCGTTGTTTATTTTTTTTCTAAATATTTTTATAAAGAGGATCAAATCATTTGCCAGGAGATCAATATTTGACATCCTGTACAGGTACATGTTTAAAGAAATACAGGTTAAAGATATCCAGCACAGCAGGCTTCAGCGTGAAGTCCTGATTGATGCCTTTTTAACAATAATTTCCTTGATAACAGGTGAAAAACAAAAACACATGAAGAGAGCGGTAGCCGGGCTCGGTTTGATTGACGTAATAAAAAAGGGACTGGTCAGCATTTTTTCATCAAAAAGGATGCGCTCGTGTTACATGCTCGGGCTTTTGAGGTCAAAAAGGACAGTTGATAATTTAACACTCGTGCTTTTTGATTCCAACTCCAGGGTCGCGTCTTCCGCGATTATCGCGCTGGGCGAAATAGGTGAAATACACACGGTTCAATCGATCATGCGCTTTTTCAGGGTTAGTTCTTATGCCCACGCGTGGCTCATCGCGGCAATACTGCCGTTTTTCGGGGAACAGATATATAAAGAGATTAAGCCCTATTTTAAACTGGATCTCCTTCCCCGGAATAAACTCCTTCTGCTTATTAAAGTCGCAGCAAGTTTGAAGCTGGCAGGGAGCCTCAAGGAGTTGATAAATGTGTACACGGAAAGCGGCAATTTAGACGTGAAGATAAACGCGCTTATTGCGATCGGAAAGGTCAATGATCTGTCCGCTTTGAAAACTGTTTTAGACGCGCTCTCAGATGAGGCATGGCAGATCCGGGCTGTTGCCTGCAATATTGTCGGAGAGATGACAATTAAGGGAGCGGTGTTCAAGTTGATACCGATGCTGACGGACAGGAACTGGTTTATCAGGAAGAACGCGGCCGGAGCTCTTGGCAAACTTGGGAAAATCGGAATTCATTCTCTTCTCGCGTGTCTGGATACAGACGACAGATACGCGCGTGATATGATAGTACAGACTCTGGAAGAGAGCGGTGTGGTTGAGCAGGCTGTAACGGATATAATGAGCGGCGACAGTGAAAAAAAAGGGGAGGCGTCAGAAATTATCTGGGCGCTTATAAATAAAGGGTATAAAGAGCTTCTGGGTAACTACAGTGATTCATGTGAGTTCATACACACAATGATTTCAGATAGCGGGAAGGCATAGGATGGATACTGTCCTGCTTGCAGTAATAACATTTGTCGTACTCTATTTTTTCCTGCTCAATACTATATACCTGTTTATTCTCTTTCTCTCGATAACCGAGATAAACAGGAGTAAAAAAAGACGGTTTGCCTTTGATCTTGATCAGGCGTTTAAGTTCCGGCTCCTGCCTCCTGTTTCTATAATTCTGCCTGCTTACAATGAAGAGAAAACAATTGTTGAGAGTATCCGCTCGCTTCTGTTCGTCAGGTACCCGCAGTACGAGCTGCTCATCGTTAATGACGGTTCAAAGGACAATACTCTCGAAGTTTTAAAAGATTCCTTCAGTTTGCTGAAGACTGACTACATATTCAGAAAGGTAATAAACACTGAAGAAATAAGGGGAATATATACTTCGAAAGAGTATAAGAATATTGTGGTCATTGATAAAGAAAACGGCGGAAAAGCCGACGCCCTCAACGCGGGTATCAATGTATCGCACTACCCCTATTTCTGCGCTGTTGATGCCGATACCATTCTCGGCGAAGATTCCCTCGCAAAGCTGATCCTCCCTTTTATAAATGACCCGGAAAGGACCACGGCTGTAGGCGGGGTGGTTAAGGCCGCGAACGGTGCAGACATAAAGATGGGAAGATTGCTGAATGAGAAAATCACAAAAAATATTCTTGTCATAATTCAGAGTATTGAATACGCGCGGGCTTTCTTCATGGGCAGACTGGGCCTTTCAGTTATAAATTCCCTTTTAATCATATCAGGCGCTTTCGGTCTTTTTAAAAAAGAAGATGTACTAAACGTAGAGGGATACAGGAAAAAAAGCCTGGGTGAAGACATGATGCTGGTTGTTAAGCTCCATAAATTGAAGAGAAGGGAAAAAAAGAAATACAAGGTGACCTTTGTTTCCGATACAGTATGCTGGACTGAGATACCTTCAACTGTAAAGATACTGAAGAACCAGCGGGTCCGCTGGCAGATGGGGCTTATTGAAAGTATTGTGGACAATAGAGACATGATCTTTAATCCAAAATACGGTATAATCGGGCTCTTTTCCATTCCCTTTCACTTATTTTCTGAAATTATTCCGCCTTTTTTTGAAGTCATAGGCTATCTGGTGCTGATCGCGGGAGTAGTTTTTAAGACCCTGCCGTTGAATAACGTGCTCTACTTTTTATTCGTTACATGGTTCTACAACGTTGTCCATTCAGCCATAGCAATAACAATGGAGCATTACGGTATAGGTACAACGCTCCGGTTTCATCATTTCCTGATAAAGCTATTTGCCTCTTTTTTGGAAAACCTCTTTTACCGTCAGATGAACCTGTTTTTCAGGATCCTGGGATTTTTCAAATTCTTTACGAAAAAAAGAGAGTGGGGCGAGATGGAGAGAAAAGGGTTTTAAATTTGAAAATGTATTTTTTTTAATTTATCATTTAGTATGTCTGCTGATAACATAACATTTTTATTGGAGAGTATTTATTATGAAGGTGAGCGGCTGGCTCATGCATTTAGCTGCGAGAGCACTTGCTGAATCGATGGATGTCAGAACCATGACGCACCTTGTAAGAAGATTGCTGCGCAATTATGATTTATATAAAAGTTCAGGTTTTCGTCAGAATGTTCCAATACCGAATAAAACCGCCGCAAACCAGATAGTCAAAGACATTAGAGATAGTGAATTGTTTCTTCCGTTTATTGACCTTCTTATAAAGATCGGCCATGCAGGCTTAATGGGCCGCAGGTATAGAGTTCCTCATCTTCGTGAAATCCTGTCAGAGATTAAAAAGGCTGGATTTTTTTATGATGAAGAATTTGAAATGTTTGTAGAGGACCCAAGAGTCAGGAGGACAAAAAACTGGGGTGTTCTTCGTGAAGGTGAGGAATATGTACTAACTTTCCTCTGTATTGATATAGTGGGCAATTCGGATCTTGTCCGCAAATACCCGGATGAGATAATTAAATCTACCTATACAGACCTTCGGAATATAGTACAGAACGCGGGCGAAAAAAGAAACGGACGCATATGGAACTGGGAAGGGGACGGCGGCCTGGCCGCGTTTTATTTCTCCCAGAAGAATAATTCGGCTGTCCTGAGTGCTATGGAGATTATCCATGAACTGTTTATATATAATATGGTCGGCTGCAGGATGGATGAACGGCTCAGGGTTCGAATTGCTGTCCACAGCGGCCCGTGTCAGTACAGACATAATTTTGAAGATATCAGCAGCGATACCATTAAAAAAATCGTTGAGATTGAGTCAAAATATACGAAGCCGGACAACGTGACTTTCAGCAGCAGCGTCTATCTCACGCTTGATCATATTCTAACCGAACAGCTGAAGCCGTTTAAAGCCGGCGGAGCTCAATCCCTCTATCGGTATGAGCTGCTGTGGGAACAGGAACCTGTCAGGTGAGGTTAAAATTGTAACACCGGTCAGATGGTGTGAAATCGGGACAATAAATGGAAGTTATCGTATTCTCAGACCTGAAAACCATTGATACCTGTTTTAAAAGTGTTAAAAATAGCAGGAATATTACCTTGAAGTATCTTCCATGCGCTGAAATTAAGAAAACAATAAAGAGTGCCGCTAAAAGCGTTTTCAGTTATATCGATATATCGGGGTTTGATGCCCCGGAAATAAATAAGATATTGAAATACATTTCCAAGCTTGAAGGGTGCCGTTACGGGATAATTGATACTGAGGGAGCAATCAAGGATTCTGCTTTACTTTTTTTCAACGGCGCTTCCGATTACATCGGAAAGGAGATTTTCAGGGAAGGAATTTCAGCACTCCGCGTTAAGAAAGCGTTACAATTCTGCACCCCCGGTCAGTCTTTACAGACAGAGACTGAGGGCGTCTCGGACGCTGCGGCCTTTAAATCTTCCGGATGCGGCTGGATAGGGATCAAATCAGGGCAGGAATATACCTTCTGCCTTATGTTCCTCGAAATTGACGATCATGTTGAATTGAGGGGAAAATATGGTGAAAATATGATTAATACGGCGGCAAATTCATTAAAAATCTATATAAATAAACTGGTGTCGCCTGTAGGTGGAAAAATATGGATATGGAATGATTTTGGAGGATTGATACTCTTCCCTTTTGATGGTAAAAATTGTGAGGCTTTACTGCCCTGTTTAAGATTGATACTCAACCGGAAAATAATCTGTGCTGAAAGGATGGCCTTTAAGATGCTGTTTTCTTACCGTATTGCCCTTCATATTGGCAACACAGTGTATAAAAAAAAGGGGAGCACAGGCACTATCGTCTCAAACTCGATTAACTTGATATTCCACCTTGGCAGGAAATTTGCGAAGCCCGGGAATTTCTATCTGACAAAAGAGGCCTTCAGACATGTACCGGAGAAGTTAAAAAAATATTTTTTACCTGCAGGTCATTTTGAAGGTCTTGAGATAATGAGGATGATACTTCCCCATCAGGACCCTGCTATCCCCCTTTTTTAAACTCAGAGCGGCAGGGTGATATATTAAAGCCGGCTGTGATATTGAAGATTTGGCCGGCAGCCTTTGACATTGAAACAGGAAAAAGAATGCGTAGTAAACTAAGCGGAAGCCACAGGGCTTGCCCTGGGGAGTGTTACTCCTTTACAATTGGAACCTGGCTCCGTTTAGCTGCCGCTATCAATCCATTATCCAGAGTAGCAATAGGTAGTCCTTTCCTCATTGCAAGATCTAGATATGATGCATCGTAACTCGAAAGTTGGTGTTCACGTGCCAGGGCTAAAATATCCTTCAACATCCTGTCCGGTGGTTCCTGTTCAATCATAATCGGGAGTTCGGTAAGCAAAGCGATAAATCGTGTACTGTCAGCCTCGCTAAGGCGTTTCTTACGTTCAGCTACCAATAATACATTTCCAACTTCTAACAGCCAGATTGACGGCACTACTGCCGTCAAAGTCTCCAGGCTGTCTAATATGACATCAGCGTAATGGTTTGTTTCATCCTTGAAACACCATGTCATGACCACAGAATTATCAATAACAAAATTTTTACTCACTTAGCGCCTTCCTTCTTCAATCATGTTACGGATAGAAAGCCCGTTAAGACGATGTTTGCTACGGAACTTATGTAATTCAGCTATAACGCGCTTAGGTTCTGCCTTTCGTAAAGATTCCAGAGGTTGCAATACGGCTATTGGCACCCCATGTTTTGTAATGGTTATTCGTTCCCCTTTGATTACACGTTCAAGTAGTTTTGAAAGATGTGTTTTAGCTTCATATGCGCCAACTGTTTCCATGATATTGCCTCTCAGACTAGTTTTACACTAGTCTAATATGGATTTAGTGAATGGTCAAACAATTAATTAAAAAAGTCTGGCGACCTGATTTCATTTTCTGATACCGCCCGGTATGTGGTTTTAATTCGCGCTCCCGTACAGGAGCGACCGTATCCTATTAATTCTTTTTTTGCTTATTGACTTAGCTCATCAAGATTAATTTGACATCATATCGCTTAGATCGGTACAAATTATGAGAGGCTTGTAAACAATAAAAGATTAAAATTCTCTTGTAAAATGAGCCCAATGTACAAAGAATAATACATTTTATAGCACTTATGGACAAATATAGTTTAATTTTCATTGAATACTGCGTATATAGACGCTACAATTTCTTTTATTACGAATATTGTTGTATTGATAATCTTTTTTTGACTGTTAGTATATCCATTTTTATAAATGCAATAAAAATGATGAGCTAAGTCAATAAGCAATTCTTTTTATACTTAATCATTATGAGAAATTACTTCTTGCCTCTTTATTCGTTCTGTGGCAATAAAGCCGGTATTAAAATACCGGAGATGGCTGGTACAAAAGCCCGAAAGCGGGAGGAAGACCATAATATTAATAGATAAAACCATAAGGAGAAATTTAGAGAATTCTAGCAAGGGATGTTATTATTACAAATGAGTCGAATTTAAAATGAAGATTTGTTTTTATTCTCTTCTTCTGAAATATGAATAGATAGACAGGGAAACAACTATAATCAACCCGTATATCAACTGGGTCCAGAATCCTGTGAGTCCTATTGCGACAATTCCACCTTCCAGGGAGCCGATTATGATGGCTCCGATGAATGTCCCGAACATCGTACCCACACCTCCGAAAACAGATGTTCCTCCTACGAATACCGCAGCAAGGGTTCTTAAAAGGTACCCTTCTCCCATGGAGGGCCATAGGTAGGTTACCTCAAGGCTTGCTAGGATCCCGGCCAGGGATGCAAAAAAACCCATCTGCATGAATACGATCATCTTGATCCTGTTAACCCTTATTCCCATCATTCTTGCGCTTTCAAAGTTGTCGCCCACAAGTAGAACATGACCGCCAAACCTGTGTCTTTTTAGAATTAACCAGAATACCGCTGTTAGAACAAGAAACCATATGGCCTGGGCAGGAACAATTCCTCCCAGCCTTCCCACAAATGCCTTGAATAAGAATGTCTCATTGACCGGAACAAGGGTTTCACCAAACCCCTGCCCGCAGACATTCACAAGACCTCTCCAGAAGAACATTGTTCCGATTGTTGCAACCAGAGAAGGTATTCGTACCTTTACCACTAGTGTTCCATTCATATACCCCGCTATGATCCCTGTAGCAAGGCAGCATAAGGCTGCTAATAATATTGTTAAGTTTGGGTTTGTGCCCCTGTCTATCAGAACGTTCGATAATTTCGCGAAAACCCACCCTGAAAAACCCATTATTGAAGGAAAAGAAAGGTCCATTTCACCGGATATGATTACCAGGGTGATCGCAAGTGCCATGATACCGGAGAATGGTATTGTGGACATGAAGGAATAATAGATATCAAAACGGGTAAATGTGTTCGGGCTTCCAATGAGAAATATAAGAAAAATTCCTATGAATACACCCAGGATGCTCAGCTCTAATCTAAGCTCTCGCGCCCGCGCAGTTCTTACCATTATACCCCTCTCCAAAATGAAATCGATTGAGGTCAATCATTTGAAGGTATATTCTTAATGATTGTTTTCTCATTGCCCATGGTGTTTTTAAGAAACGCCATGGGCAATGGTTCAACTCATCTTTCCTGTTTTTGCGAGCCTGACCATTTTTTCAACAAGTTCATCCTGTGTTATTTCTGTTTTTAGGAACCTGCCCGCAACATTACCTCTGTCCAGAATGACAAATCTGTCAGCAACAGGATAAACATAGTAGATGTTATGGCTGATGAAAATGGAAGACTTTCCTTTCTCTTTTATGTTCTTAACAAAATCTAAGACTTTTCTTGTTTCAGCAAGAGAAAGGCCCATTGTGGGTTCGTCCAGAATAATCAGATCGGCATTGAAGTAGAGCGCCCTGCCGATTGCTATCCCCTGCTTTTCACCGCCTGAGAGCGATTTTACAATCGAATCGGTGGTGATTGCTTTAGATGTAAACCCCATCTGCTTTCTCAATATATCTTCAGTTTCCTTTTTCTCTTCCTCAACCTTGAGAAAGCCGAATCTGTTGGTAATCTCCCTGCCCATGAAGATGTTTCTCCACATGGTTTGCTGTTCACTCAAGGCCTGTTCCTGGTACACTGTCTCAATTCCCAGTTCTCTTGATCTTGCAACTGAATGGATGGTGATCTTTTCACCTTTAAAGTAAATTTCACCTTCGTTAGGTTGATGTACTCCCGTGAGGATCTTTATGAGTGTTGACTTGCCCGCTCCATTATCGCCGACAAGACCCACAATTTCATTTTTACCCACTTCAAAGTTAACACCTTTTAAAACATTAACCTTCCCGAATGATTTTTGTATTTCCACCATTGAAACCAGTGTTTGGGCATTGTTTCTTTCAGCCATTCTCATCTAATTCCTTTTTTGGCCAGCGGTGCCACAAAGTCGATGTTTGATTTGTCTATCAGGGCTGCTCCTGTGTCAATGTGGAGACCTGAAAACCCGTACTTCTTGGTTAAACAGATCTGCAAAATGGGCAGGTACCCCTGGAGCCAGGGCTGCTGATCGAGGACGACGCCTGTGTACCCTTTTTTAATTGCATCAGCCGTTGCGGCACTTAGATCAAATCCTGCAATGTAAATATCGCCCGGTTTTTTCCTTACCGCTTTCATGTATGTTTCCGCGGTTGCTGTAAGACCTCCGTGGTCTGTGACGATAAGTTTTACATCCGGATTGTTAGATACATATCCTGCAAAAACCGATGTGCCAAGGGCAGCTTCTGAATTGATGGCGTCTGAAATTTCGATATAATCTACCTTCATGCCTGCATCTTCAAGAGCATCGACACATCCTTTTGACCTTAAACCGCGTGTTTCCTGTGAAATAAGGCCCCAGACCATTGCTTTGTCGCCTCTTCTGAGACCGGCCCTTTTTATTGCGCCTTTTGCAAGCAGGACCCCTGATGCGTAGAGCTCCTGGCCGACATAGCCGAAACCTTTATCCTTATACTTTTCTTCGATCGACGGCAGTGAAGTATTCTGGCTCGTTACTATAATACCTCTGGCTAATGCCTGGTCTACAAGCGGGGCGAACGCGTCGGGTCCGGGATGCCCCATGATGGCTATACCATCAGGCCTCCTGGCTACCGCATTCTTAAACTGGGCCACCATTTTATCGGGGATCCAGTCGGACCATACATAGTCCACCTTGCAGCCCAGGTCCTGTTCAGCAGCTCTCGCGCCTCTATATACCACAGAGGCAAATGGGCACCCGGGAGGTCCGCCCGGAAAGAATGTGATTCTGATCCCTTCAAAATGTTTTTTGTCCGCTGAGAAGCCCAGAGATGCCACGCTAACTAAGAAAACCATTGTCAGCAATACAAGTAAAATTTTTCTTTTCATCTTTTTCTCCTCCTTGTGATTGGGTTGATTAAAATTATAAACATTGTTTCATTAAACCATATGCATACTTTTTTGTCAAGAAATTTATGAATTAATTGACCTTGCTGTTAAGGAGTTAGAGGTTTATTATGCAGGGTTTTTATGAGAGGTTGTAAATGTTAATTTAAAACAGCTCTTTTTACCGTATATTTTTCAAGCTCATCGTTATAATCCAATACAATGAAGGGAAATGACCT
>SDBS01000921.1_pt1 | contig 29621 bp, 26 predicted proteins | sample 2277091 | NCBI WGS metagenome assembly SDBS01 (sample SAMN10404972, study PRJNA504765) | marine sediment metagenome | isolation source: marine sediment core GS10_PC15, 163 cmbsf | place: Arctic Ocean: Southern Knipovich Ridge | collected 2010 | reverse complement strand
TAACATCCACAGGAATATTTCCTGCTGCGGCTACGGCGTCTGTATGAAAAAGGATACCTTTTGCCGTACATAAATCTGCGATCTCCGCAATCGGTTGAATGGTCCCGACTTCACCGTTGGCCAACATAACAGAGACCAGGATCGTTTCAGGAGTGAGGTTTTTTTTCAATTCATCCAGGTTAACTGAACCAAACTTATCGACAGGAATTTGGGTGGATTTTATTCCCATGTGTTCAAGGTATTTGACCGAGTGAAGAACGGACTGATGTTCCACAGCTGAAACAGCAATATGGTTCCCGCGGTTTTTTTGAGCTAAAGCAAATCCTTTGATGGCAAAATTATTGGATTCTGAACCACTGGACGTAAAGAAGATCTCAGACGCATGGGCATTGATCAATTCCGCCACCCTTTCTCTGGCATTTTCCACTGCCTGAAGGGCTTCCTGCCCTGAAGAATGAAGGCTTTGTGGATTCCCATAGTTTTCCTTCAAAAAGGGAAGCATAGAATCCAAAACCTCGGGATGAAGAGGTGTGCCCGCAATATGATCCAGATAAGCTTCCCGCATTGTATTCAGACTGATACGACTTCCTTGATTTCAGGAATATCTTTTTTCAATACCCTCTCAATGCCCATTTTTAGTGTCATCTGAGACATAGGGCATCCACCACAGGCTCCGGTCAAGCGGACCTTGACCGTTCCGTCTTTGACTTCAACGAGCTCCACATCACCTCCATCGGCTTGAAGTGAGGGGCGAATCTTCTCCAGAGATTTTTCTACTTTTTCTTTCATTGTCCTTTCCTCCTTTAGGTTAGGATAAACACTTAATGTAGTATATCATTCAAATTTTTCCAAGATTTTTTCGATCTTTCCTGTATCTGGAGTAATGTCCAGAAATGCCAGCGGCTTTCGACTGGGAAGAGACAGCTCTTCGAAAGAGGATCGAGGTTCTTTATAAATCAAACCCACAGGCAGTTTGTTTCCATGTCTCGAAAATATTTCCCAAGCTTTATTTTTATTTGTCGGATCGTAATTTAGGTCTTTGTCCACGTCAACAATGTGAGATTTAAACCACTGATACGTGTCGATCTTATTGTGAGTCACACACGGGCTTAAAACTTCCACGAGAGAAAAACCTTTATGTTTCAAGCCGGCCGTGATAAGTGAAGCCAACTGTTGTGGAGCTCCTGAAAATCCCCGGGCTATAAATGACCCTCCGGCTGCAAGTGCCAATTGGGGCCCCTCCAACGGCGGCTCTTTGGACCCATAGGGAGTTGAGTGGGAAACAAAATTCATACGGCTGGTGGGTGAAGTTTGTCCTTGGGTCAAACCGTAAATCCTGTTGTTGACGACGATGTATGTCATATCGACGTTTCTTCTCAGGGAATGGATAAAATGACCAAGCCCAATGGAGTAGGCATCTCCATCCCCACTCACGGCGATCACAGAAAGTTGAGTATTCGCAAGTTTCACACCCTGCGCGATAGGAAGAACTCTTCCGTGCAGCGAATGAAATCCGTAGGCATTAAAATAGCTGTTCAATCGACCATGACATCCAATCCCGGAAATAATGTTCATCTTTTCAGGCTTGATTTTAAGTGAGACTGCCACCTTTTTAAGCGCAGAAAAAAGGCCGTAGAGGCCGCAGCCTGGGCACCAGGTGGGATCTTGAAGGTGATAGTCTTCCAATTTAAGCATCTATACCGCTCTTTTGATTTTACTCGAAATATCGACAGGGCGAAACGCCAAACTCGAATAATTTAATATTTTTTGCATTCTGGCTTCCGGTTTGACTTGACTATGGATTAAGTCATGAAGTTGGCCGGAATAGTTGTTTTCAACAATAAAAACAAACTCACAGCTCCGGATAAAATCACTCACTCTTTTGACCGGAAAAGGCCAAAGCGTGCGTATTTGAAGATTTTTCGCGTTAATATTATCTTCGCCGAGCTCCTCGATGGCTTCGACAATGGATCCAAGAGTGGACCCAAAACCGATAATTCCCACAGCCGCTTGTTTATCCCCCCAGAGTTTGGGAGGAATCATATCTTTTGCCGATCCGGAGAGCTTGTGCATCCGTTTATGCATCATCCGTGTTCGATTTTCGGGATTCTCATCCCTGTATCCTTTCTCATCGTGTTCATTACTTTCCACCATATGGATACCGTTTTTCATGGAAGGAAGAGCACGAGGAGAAATTCCGTCAGTGGTAAACTCATACCTCTTGTAGTCCTTAATTTTTATCAACTCTTCCTGAGTGAGAAGTTTCCCCCGGTCTATTATGATCTTCGATAAATCAAATTTATTCACCGTTCTGTAGTTTTGTCCAAAATCCTGCTCGGTCAGAAGAACCACCGGAACCTGGTATTTATCGGCAAGATTGAAAGCCTTGACGGTGAAATCAAAACACTCCTTGACCGTCCCTGGGGATAGGATTATCCGCGGAAACTCGCCATGAGATCCATAAACCCATAGGTTCAAATCGGACTGCTCAGTTTTAGTCGGCATGCCCGTACTCGGACCGACCCGCTGCACATCGACAAAAACAATAGGGATTTCTGCCATCCCAGACAATCCATAACTTTCCATCATCAAAGATCCACCGGGGCCCGACGTGGATGTCATAGCCCGTACACCAGCATAGGACGCACCTAGAGCCATGTTTATCGCCGCAAGCTCATCTTCAGTCTGAACAACAAGTCCATTATATTCGGGGAAATATAGAGCCAGCCACTGCCAGATCTCCGTCGCCGGGCAGATTGGATAGGCTGCAAAAAAGCGGCAGCCGGCAGCAAGAGCACCAACAGCAATCGCTTCATTTCCCGAGATGAACATTTTACCCTTGTCCTTTTTCTTTACGAGTTTATGCCGTTCGGAAGGCTCCACAATCAATCGGGCCTGCTCATAGCCCAGGTTTAAAGCATCAATATTTATCCGGACGATCTCTTTTCCTTTTCTCTTCAAGAAAGCGTCTATGATAATGCGCTCAATAACCCGGAAATCAATATCAAGAATATAGCACAACGCTCCCAGGGCAATCATGTTTTTAAAGATATCGTTCTTAAAGTGCTTTCTGGCCAGCACCGTGAGTGGGAACTTATGGAATGTTTTTCCTTTTTTATGGACAGGCCTGAGCCGACTTAATTCCTCCCCATCACAAAGAACAACTCCACCTTGGGCCACAAATTTTGTGTATTTGATGATCGATGCGCAGTCGAAAGAGAGGAGAACATCGATCTCATTCCCGAGACCAAATACCTTCTTCTGGCTGGCGCGAATGGTATAATGCGTTGGTTCTCCTCTAATGTTTGAAGGAAAGTACCTGTGCGTGGCCACCTCCCATCCTTCTTTTTTAAATATTTTTGCCAAAACATTTCCCGTGAATAGAACACCATCACCGGCTTGACCGGCAATCATCACGGAAATATCTTTAATCATTATCTTGTATTCCTATTCCTCAATCACACACAGAGATCTTTTCTTAACCCTCTATGCATATGCAATATCCGTACCATTTTATACACTCAGAACAAAAAAAAGTATGTTCACTGTGCCATCCCTGGAATTCTAAAAGATTGAGAAGAACCACCGGGAATTCAACACAAGCTCATTGCCCATATTAACACTATTCGATTATTGTGTCACCGATATATCGGTGATTATTCACATTTTTTTCACTCCATTTACTGGTATTGTTTCCTGTCTACAGCCAATTTTTTCATTCTGCTCTGGAGAGTCGAAGGTTTCATACCCAAGATATTTGCCGCGCCTCTATCTCCGTATATGGTTCCCTGAGTATGGCGAAGAACTTCAATGATGTAGTGTTTTTCAAATTCATCCATGGAGAGAAGTTTTTGTACTTTTCCCCCTTCAGGCGTCTGATTAAAATAGGCTCCGGATATTTCAAGAACACCTTTTTTTGAGATGATCAACCCATGTTCGATAATGTTCTGTAATTCCCGGACATTTCCCGGCCAGGAATAGTCCAAAAAAATCCGCATGGTTTCTTCCGTGACCCGGTCAATCATTTTTCCAAGTTTTCTCCCGTAGTGCTCAAGAAAATACGCCGTCAATAGAGGGAGGTCTTCACGCCTTTCTCTGAGAGGGGGGACATCGACAGGAAAGACATTAAGACGGAAAAAAAGGTCCTGTCTGAACTTTTTCTCCTGAACCAGCAAACTTAAGTCTCTGTTCGTCGCCGCCAGCAGCCGGGCATCGATCTTGATAGTCTTTGAACTCCCCACTCGTTCAAATTCACCATCCTGTATCACCCTCAAGAGCATGGCTTGTGTTTCCAGAGGCAAATCTCCTATTTCGTCCAAAAAAATTGTGGCTTTGTCTGCATATTCGAACCTTCCAATTCTCCTTTGGATGGCCCCTGTAAATGCTCCTTTTTCATGCCCGAAAAGCTCTGAAGCGATCAAACCCTCGGATAAAGCGGCACAGTTAACTTTCACCAATATCCTGTCTTTACGCGAACTGAGTTCATGGATATAACGAGCGACCAGCTCCTTCCCTGTCCCTGTTTCGCCTTTTATCAGCACGGTCGTATCTGTAGAAGCCACCTGCTGGATGGCTTTTTTGACCCCCTGGATGGCCCGGCTTGTCCCGATCATTTCCTCGAATGGGTATTCGGATCTAAGCTCATCTTTTAAAACCTGTGTTTCCTGGTAATACCTGTTCTTCAATGATTCTGTTTTGGCCTTGTTCAACCTCTCCTCTTCAAGCCTCACGCTGTCCGTCACATCATGGAATGTTCCTCTATAGCCAACCGTGTTTTTTTTCTTGCCAGTGATGGATTTTAAGGACATTTCCAAATGCATGTTTTGATGGCCAATATGAAATTGGAGCACCCGGTTAACCACAGAACCTTCAGTATCAATATCCTCTATGAAGCTATCCCAAGCGTCCTTTTCCAGATTCAGTTCATTCATTTTGACGGCATTATCCAGCAGTTTTTTTGGGTTTGAATATCCAAACAGACTGGCTCCTTTCCGATTGATCTGGAGGATAGTCCCCTTTGTGTCCAACTCAATAATTCCAATCGATGTCGAATCAAAAAGATCCAAAACTTTTTTCTGAGATTCTTTCAAAGAGGAATACAGTTGTGAGTTGTGGATGGCAATGCCAATTTGAGCGCTCAACTTCTCAAACAACCTGACTTTTTCCAGTGGAAACAGGTCCTTCCGCTCATCAGAAAGGTAAAGTTCGGCGATGGTTTTGCCATGGATCTTTATGGGAATAATAGCCACGGATTCATACCCGCAGTTCTGGCAGACATTCCTGAGAGTAAGATCTTTCAGCCGGTGTCGATGCTTTTGAATATCTGTATTGAGACGACTCATGGAATTCGTGTAAAAAGAGCCAAATTCAGTAAAAAAGGGAAGGTTTTTATCGACATTCCCCTTGGCGACGTATCCACACAGACAATCTTTCAGCGTCACCCAATGTTCGGATTCCACAAATTTTTTTTCCAATCCGAACTGGGAATAAATAGGGATATTGCCGGAAGAATCGATTATTCTGACAGCAAGGTGCTTGCATTCCGTGACATTCGGAAGAATAGCCAGAATTTCATCCAGAGTGGTTTTCAAATCCGAAAGATGTGATATTTTTTCTGAAACCTTACAGAGAACATCAAAATTCTCGAATGTTTCAAAAGGAGATTCCTCTCGGCGTTTTAATCCGTTTTTTTTTGCCATGTTTCCACCGGCTCCCAGCTAAGTGTTCAACCATAAACCCCGCGGCCTCTATGTGTGTTTTCCCCCATTTTTTAACCTATCCAGATCGATAAGAGACCTCATCAAGTCCTCGCGTAAAACCGTTTCGTCTCTCTGCACACCCGTCGAAACTATGGACACGTTCGCACCAACAAGATCTTCTATGAGATGGACATAATCTTTGAATTCCTGTGGAAATGAATCAAAATCTTTAGAGTCGTTTAGTGTCTCTTTCCAACCACGCACTTTTTTATATACCGGTTCAACTTCCGATAGAACCCAACTCTCGCATGGATATCCCTTCAGCCGCTGGTCCTTATACTTATAACCAACGCACACCGACAACTCTTCAAGGCCATCCAGAACATCCGGCTTAGTTAAAGCAATATGTTTAATACCATTCAGCCGGCAGGCATAGGCTACGGCAAAAGCATCAAACCACCCACACCTTCTGGGACGTCCGGTGGTGGCTCCAAACTCATTGCCCTTTTTCTGGAGAAAGGCTCCAATTCCTCCATGTATTTCGGTGGGGAAGGGGCCGCTCCCAACTCGAGTTGTGTAGGCTTTTGTTATGCCCAACACCACATCTATCTTGTCCGGGCTCACCCCCAAACCGGTACACACCCCTCCCACCATAGAATTGGAGGACGTGACATAGGGATATGTCCCAAAATCGACATCGAGTAGAGTCCCCTGGGCCCCTTCAAACAGAACGAACTTTCCTTCTGCAATGTGTTCATTGAGGATAAAGGATACATCCTTGATATATTTTTGAATCTGATTTGCATAATTTGAATATTCCTCAAATACCTTTCCCGGATCGAGCGAGGGCTCACCGTAAAAATCAAGAAAGATATTGTATTCCTCTACATTTGATCTGATCTTATCTTCCAAAACACTCAGATTCAATAAATCTCCGACACGTATGCCTCTTCGTGCCGCCCTGTCCGTATACGCAGGCCCGATCCCCCGGCATGTTGTGCCTATTTTATTATCCCCTCTGCGTTCTTCATCGAGGGCTTCGACAAGGCCGTGATAAGGAAGAATAAGATGGGCATTCTTGCTGATAGCAAGATTATCATTTATCTCGATCCCAAAATCCTTTAAATAAGAGAGTTCATTCAAAAAAGCTTTTGGATCGATAACGACTCCATTCCCGATAAGACAGAGTTTATCACGATGGAGGATTCCGGAAGGGATGAGATGGAGAATGATTTTCTTTCCGCCAGAATAGACTGTGTGACCGGCATTGTGTCCGCCCTGGTACCGTGCCACAATGTCGAAAGGAGGAGTGATGAGATCTATAATTTTTCCTTTTCCTTCATCCCCCCACTGTGTACCAAGAACAACCAAATTGACCATGACTTTCCTCAAAATTCAGGATAGATGTTTCAAAAGAATAAAAAGTCCGATGATTGAAGACGAATTCTAACAGAAGTCAAATGTAGAAACAAGATTAAAAGCTTAATGCGGCCTGAAGTGTGAGTGTGTTTTTTTTCTGGCCTATCGATTCATCCTTCTCGATGTCGTATTCGAGCTTGAGAAGCACGTTCATGGTGGGGATAAAAACAATACCAAATGCCCAGCGGTTTTGATCAAACTGAATGCCTTCCCCCTGAATATTCGGGCCAACGAAGCCCTGACCATGGAAGGCATCCGAATAGTTAAGCTTCTGGTAGGAGACAACGGGATGGATTTTTTGAAGAGATATTGAGGCTTGAATAAAATACCCATCGATAGACCCTTTAGAAAATTCCGCGGGATTTTCTATGTCTCCTCGAGTATATTCTCCCAGCACTTGTAAATTCTTCGAATTCCATGTCACATCCACACACCGAAGAACGGTGTTTCTCTCGTTTGCTGAATCGAATTTTCCTCTGTAATACGAATAGGCCACCTCCAAACTTTGATTGAGAGACCAACCAAAACGTCCCCCGATGCCCTTGTTTACATTATTGTCAATAAACTGCTGTCCCTCATTCAAATTCATCCCTTCCGAAAGACCGTTGCCTGCAAACAACACATACTCAAAGCTGCCGATCCGTCCTTCAATAACTAGGCCGATATCTCTCCAATTTAAGGGAAATGAATGGGCAATATTTAAAGGTGTATGGATCAAAAATGTTTCATGCGGCCGGCCATGTTGGTTGTATTTTCCAAAAGGCACCAGATAAAGGCCCAGCTTCAATCGGAACGATTCCGAGGAAAGAAACCTGATCCAAGCTTGTTCCGCTTCAATCTGCCCCTCGTGCAAACGCAATTCCGCCAAATACCCGATACCGGGAGTAAGGGCACCGGAAAAAATGAGTCCTAACTGAATATTCTGAAACGTGTTGTTTTTTTCGACAGTCTTCAAATCTCTTGAATATTCAAAAGACAGGTAGCCGTTGGTTTCTCCTTTGACACTTTGGAGCGACACAAAAAGGACAAAGATAAAAGCAAGAACTCTTTTTTTCATATCAACATGATTTTTTCCATCGAACTGACTAAATTTTCTGGAATAAATCCTTGGCCACACCGCATTGAGGGCAAGTCCAGTCCTCAGGGAGGTCCTCGAAAGACGTACCCGGATCGATCCCATTATCAGGATCTCCCTTTTCGGGATCATAAATATAACCACAAGCAGTACATTCCCATTTTTCCATTATTCTCTCCTTAGAAAAGATAAAGGGCTCTATCCTTCTTCGAGGACATGCTTTTCGTATTCCGTCTCCAGTTTTAACTTATGCTCTTTTTCTTGTTCAATAAAGAAGTCAAACATTTTTTTAAACTGGTCTGATTTTACGGCAGCCTTCATACCCGTGTAGAGCTCGACGGCCTGCTGCTCTTTTTTGGCGGCAAATATGAGGAGATCCTGAAAGGTCATATCAGGTGTAGTAGGTTCCTCTGTCAAAAAATCGCTGATCTTCAAATCGACAACTTTATGTGTTTCCAGGTTTTCGATATCTTCACTTGTGATGTCCTGGAGAAGCTCTTTGTGCTTTTTTTCTTCAGCCTGAAGCTCGAGCAGCAGCTTTTTTAATCCCGGAGTTTCGGCAACCTTGCTCATTTCACCGTAGGCTCTGTAGGCATCCTCTTCTCTTTTGATGGCAAATAAAATAATATCTACAAAGTTTGAATTATCCATTTTTACTCCTCAATCGAATCCCAAAAATTACGAATATGATGTTCTCCAAGAAACCTTATTATAATGAAAGCCTATTTCCCTTGCAACAGAACAGTGGAAGCAACCCCCATTTTCCGTGATTTTTTTTGAGTTCTGGGAAGATGATGGAGAAATCCGTTTGGAGGACGAGCGGGCATGGTTCATCTTCTGAAGGAAGATGAGAGCGAGGAACGGAAACCGAGCGAGTTTTCATCGCTGGTGAAAACGCAGCGTGATTTCGTATCACTTTACAGAACTCTAAATAAAATCACGGAAATGGAGAGGCTTACCAAAATTGTCGTATTCTTGCTTTTTTGGGCTGTTTACTTTATCATGCGGTTTCAAAAATGAATACAAAAGCCATTGCCTACTTCATCCTGGGTTGGTTTATTCCTGGTCTGGGACATGTTGCCTTAAAGAAGTTCAAGAGAGCTCTCTTCTTCTTTGTGGCCATTACATCCATGGCCGGATTAGGTCTTTTAATGGGTGGTCGAGTCTATTCATTTCAAACAGAAAATCCTCTCACAATACTGGCATTTTTTTCGGATATAGGGACAGGAAGCCTTTATCTTCTAACTAAAATGTTTTCTTTCGGACTTGGCAATTTGAAAAATATATCGTTTGAATTCGGTACAGCTTATATTGCGGGAGCCGGTCTTTTAAATTTTCTAATTGCTCTCGATGCCTACGATATCGCGGCAGGGAAAAAGAACTGATGTTTTCAAGTCTTTTTGTTTCAATGGTTCTCTACTCAGCTTTTGTATCTTCTGTTCTGGCTTTGATTCGAAGACATGATAAAAAAGCGCAAATCCGCTACGGCCTTTCCCTCTTCCTGATTATGGTTGTGGGAGCTCTCGCCTTTGGCTGGTTCATGTATCTCTTCGTCTAAACCTCTCCTTCTCCCACGTCAGCCAGTCCAACAATTCAAATAACAGGGATGGAACCCTTACGCAGCATACCTCAGTCCTCACTCCTCCGTCGTTGTGGGCAGAGATAGACTTGCGCCATCCATCCCTTTTTACAATGGAGTTTTGACCTGGTATATTGTGTGTGGGATGATTGAGCTGTATGGAATCTCAAAACAGTACCAAAAACCCAACTGGGCTCTCGATGATATCACTCTCCGGATTGAAAAAGGTGATTTCTGGTTTGTGACAGGTCCGAGCGGGGCCGGAAAGACGACGCTCCTTCAAATCATTTTTCGAGAAATTCTCCCCACTCGAGGTCAGATCGTAATCGATGGAAGAAACACCCTCAAGATACCTGATCACAAAATCTATAAGCTTAGAAGAACTATGGGCATTGTGTTCCAGAATTTTCGGCTTCTTTTCCACAAAAAAGTGTTCGACAATGTGGCCGTTGTTCTCCAGATACTTGGGATTCCACAGAAAGAGCAGAAGAAAAAAGTTCTCAAAGCACTGCGCATGGTGAATCTCCACCACAAAATGTGGGATTATCCCTCGCAGCTGTCCTACGGAGAACAGCAGAGGGTTGCCATTGCCAGAGCCATCGTCAACAATCCAAAAATTATCCTTGCAGATGAACCCACAGGAAACCTCGATACCGAATTAGCCATCGAAATCATGAGTCTATTCAGAGCCGTCAATGAACAGGGATCAACAGTCATCATATGTACACACGACCGGGAATTGATCCGAAACTTTGGGAAAAAAATTCTCTTCCTCTACAAAGGAAAACTTCTCAGAAAGGAAGAATTATAATTATTCAACGACTGAACTATTTTTTGAAAGAAGTCCGGAATAACCTGTGGCAGTTCCGTGCCAGAAACTTTTTTTCTATCACAATCATTTGTCTCTCGTTTTTGACACTCGGAATTTTCCTGTCATTGTCGAACAACCTGAAGCATATCGCACAAGAACTTTCCCAGAACCTGACCGCCGTTTTTTTTCTTGAAAAGGATTTGAGTGAGGATGATAGATCGACCATCAGTGACAGGCTGCAGAACAGCGCTCTGGTTACAGACGTTCAGTTTATCAGTGCATCAGATGCACTCGAAAAATTTCAAGGGAAATTCCCCGACCTTCAAGACATTTTAGAAAATTTAGACAAAAATCCTTTTCCCGCTTCTTTCGAAGTATTATTTAAAAAAGACAATTTGGCCCCTGAAGACATTTTTACGTTTATTGAACAGATCAGAAGCACAGATCAAGTCAGTGATGTGCAGTTCAATCAAGAATGGATTGAAAGAATGTATTCGCTCAGCCGACTGGCCAGAGCCGTGGGATATTTTTTAGGAGGTATTCTTGTGCTGGCCTCGTTTTTTATCATTTCAAATATCATCAAGCTGAACGTTTTTTCAAGGAAAGATGAGATTGAAATACTCCGCCTGTCGGGAGCGACTAACATGTTTATCCGGATCCCTTTCCTTATGGAGGGAACGATCTTGGGAGTTTTGGGAGGAGCTCTATCCTTGTTCCTTCTCGTTATTCTCATAGAAATTTTTCCTGTTTACCTCGGTTCGTCATTGGGTGTCCTGAATGATCTGATCAGCTTCCGATTCTTGTCGCTGACTCAAAGCATTTTTCTTGTTTTCGCCTGTGCCTTCATTGGTTTTTTCGGCAGTTTGAGTTCACTCTCCCGTTTTCTAAAAGTTTAAGGGTCCTATTCGTAGTGGACATCAGGTTGACACATAGATATTCTTAATCTAAAATCAAAAAAAATGGCGCCAATAGGAATGGAACTCAAGAGAGAACGAGAACTCAGGGGAATTACTCTGCAGGAAATTGCAGATGCCACAAAAATCAATATCCGGTATTTGAGAGACCTTGAGGAAGATCGGCTTGACAACCTCCCCGGTACATTTTTCATCAAAGGAATTATCCGTTCTTTCGCAAAATATATTGGACTGGATGAAAACACCATACTCAACAGCTACTACGAATCTGAACTGCATCGGGAACAGGAGAAAGAAGAGCAAGAGGAGGAATCTCAAAAAACTCAATCCACACTTCCCATAAAAGTGAAGAGAATTCTTTACTCCGTTTCATTATTTCTTGCTCTTATGGCAGTCCTCACGCTCATCTATATCCTTGTCAACCAAAAACCGAAGGGACGGAAGGTTGAGGAAACTCCCTCAACTCTAACAATTCAAGAGACGGCACCCGCCCCTCCCCCAGAAACTCCAATTCTGGAAGAAGAAAAAGAGCTGATTCTCGATCTCACATTTGTGATGGAGACCTGGATTCAAATCTATGCTGATGGAGAGCTGGTTACCGAGGGTCTCAAACTCGAAGGAGAAAAAGTTCAGGTTATCGCCAAAGAAGAATTGCTTATCCACACCGGAAATGCGGGAGGCATTTCCTTCACTCTCAACAACAAAATAGGTAAACCGTTCGGAGAATCCGGAGCTGTAGTCAAAAATATCAGAATCACTCTGGAAAATATGGAAACATTCATCGTGCAAGAAGAAGAGAATGTTTCCATCTAAGCCAAGCAAAAAAAATGGAAGTTTCTAGAAGAAAAGGTTCTCGATTTGTTGGTGCCATCATCATCCTGCTGATCATTCTTTTCCTTGTTATCGAGTTCTTCATTCGCCGAACTCAAGAATTCTCAATTGCACGAATACTTCTTCTGTCTCTTGAAATCATATTCATCCTGCTTTTTCTCATCCTCTCATTCGTTCTGGGAAGAAACCTGATCAAGGTTTTCCTCGAAAGAAAAAGGAAAGTTCCCGGTGCTCACTTTAAAACCCGTCTTTTCATCTTTTTTATCTCTCTCTCTCTCATCCCCACAATGCTGTTATTCTTTTTCGCAAGCGACATTATCAGCCGTAACATTGAGGGGTGGTTCCAGACGCCTATTGATCAAATTATGGATGACACACGAAGTCTTGCCGATGGATTCTACCAAAACAACAAAGACATCACTCTCCACTATGCCCAACAGCTGGTGAGCGCCATACAGGAACAAAATCTCATCGACTTGGAGAGACGCCTTCCTTTGATGGCCTTTGTCCGGAATAAACTGACGGAATACAAATTGGACGAGATCGGGATCTATAAAGATGACGAAGAGCTTTTCTCTTACCTGAATCCCGATCTTCCTTTTCAGTATTACCAGGATCTAAAAACCAACATGATCAAAAGAGCTCATCTTGGAGAAAATTTAGAAGAAATTCTGTCTATGGGCACTGGAGAGTTGATCCGGCGGGGGATCTCTTTCAATATTCCTGATATAGGCAACATCCTGGTTGTGACAGGGAAATTTCTCCCTCAGAATTATGCCCAACGAATCAATAATATCTTTTCCTATGTCGAGCGGTACCGCCAGCTGAGAATCCAGAGGAATCCTGTAAAGACTTCCTATTTTCTGCTGCTTGCACTTGTCACTCTCCTCATCATATTTGCGGCCAGCTGGATTGGAATGTACTTGGCCAAGGGAATCACTGTCCCCATTGAAAAATTAGCTCAAGCGACAAAGGAAGTCTCAAAAGGCAATCTGGATGTCCACGTGGAGGATTCGGCTTCAGACGAACTGGGGATCCTTATCGATTCATTTAATCAGATGATTGCCGATCTCAAAGGGAGTCAAAAAAATATCGCGCAGAAAACATCAGAGTTGGCCGAAGGGAAAAAATACATCGAGACAATCCTGGACAATATCACGACAGGCTTGATCACGCTGGATGCCAAAGGGACAATCACAACCATCAATCCCTCAGCTCAGAAAATGCTCTTGCTTTCAGATCGTGACCTCGTAGGAAAAAAAGTTACTGATGTCCTTAAGGACACAAAATACAAAGATATCACAAAGTCTATTCAGCGCGGTGTGGACAATGACTTCGAGGTGAGAGACAGGGAAATCAACATCCAAACCGACGGTCAAAACGTTGTGCTGTCCCTGACGGTGTCGCCCCTGAGACAGGCAAACGATGAACTGTCGGGTATGATCGTGGTCCTGGACAACTTGACTCAGCTCATAAAAGTTCAAAAGATTGCCGCATGGAAAGAAGTTGCACAGCGAGTGGCCCATGAAATAAAAAATCCTCTCACACCCATTCAGCTTTCCGCCGAGAGGATCATAAAAAACCTGAAAAAGGATGGAAAGAACAATAACGAAATTATCCAAGAAGGAGCCAAGACGATCGTCCAGGAAGCCAGAACCATCAAAGCTCTCGTCGATGAATTCTCAAATTTTGCCCGATTACCAACTATTCGATTGGACTCCACCGATATCCATGAGATCATCGAACAAGCCATCTCTCCCTACTTAGGAATTTTTAACGATATCAAATTTGAAACCCGATTTTCTTCTGAAGTTCCACCAACCATACAGGTGGATGCCGACCAGATGAAGCGGGTGTTTATGAATATTTTCGACAATGCGATCGATGCCATGGAGCAGAAGGGCACCATCAACATCAGAACTTTTTACGACAAAGACAAGAAAAAGATGAAGATAGAAATATCCGATCTTGGTCCAGGCATAGCAGTAGAGGACAGTGATAAGATCTTCCTTCCGGACTACTCGACAAAAAAGAAGGGAACAGGCCTTGGCCTGGCCATCGTAAACCAGGTTATTCTCGAGCACAACGGATCCATCGATTTCCATAACTTAGAGCCCCATGGGGCTAAATTCACCATAGAGATTCCAACATGATAAAAGACAAAATACTCATCATCGACGATGAAGCCGGCATCCGATCATCTCTCAAGGGGATTCTTGAGGATGAAAATTTTACGGTCAAAACAACTGATTCGGGCGAGAAAGGGCTGGATATACTTAGGGGAGAAAATTTCGATCTTGTCTTGCTCGACATATGGCTTCCAAAGCTGAAGGGGATCGAAGTTCTGGAGAAAATAAAAAAAATCGAAGAAAATATTCAGGTGATCATGATCACAGGACACGGATCTGTTGAGGCGGCTGTTAAGGCCACCAAACTGGGAGCTTTTGATTTTCTTGAAAAACCTCTCTCTTTGGAAAAAGTCATCGTCACGGTGAAAAACGCTCTCGAACACCGACAGCTGGAAGAGGAAAACATCCAGTTAAAAGAAAGGATGCGGGCGAAGTATCACCTCGTTGGAGAGAGTTCGGCCATACAAAAATTGAGAAAAGAGATCAAGGTTTCAGCACCATCAAATGGACGGATACTGATCTACGGAGAAAACGGCACGGGAAAGGAACTCATTGCCCGTCTTATCCATCAACAGAGTCTGAGGAAACACAAACGTTTCATCCGCATAAATTCCGCCGCCATTCCTGAGGATCTTCTGGAGAACGATCTATTTGGATATGTCAAAGGAACCTTTTCCAACGGCGAAATTGAAAAAAAGGGGAAATTGCTCCTCGCTGATGGAGGCACACTTTTTCTTGATGAAATTGGAGATTTGAGCCTAAAAATCCAGGACAAACTTCTCAAGTCAATCAAAGACAATAAATTTGATCCTCTAGGATCCACCACTTCCATCTCCACAGATGTGAGAGTGATATCGGCCACAAAAAAAGATCTGAAAACCCTTATCGCCGACGGAAAATTCCGCGAAGACCTGTTCTTCAAACTCAACGTCATCCCTCTTACAATCCCTCCCCTGCGGGAAAGACGGGAAGATATTCCTCTCCTGATCAACCACTTCTTAGAGTATTTTTCCCTCGAGTACGCCAAGAAACCAAAAACAATGACTCCTAAGGCCATGGCAACTTTCACAAATTATTCCTGGCCTGGCAACGTCAGTGAACTGATCAACGTTATCGAACGATTTGTCATCATGATCCAAGACGACCAGATCAAAACCTCTCACCTGCCCTTGCTCGTCGAACTCAGAGAAACTCAGCTCGCCAATGGGAATGAAAAACATCCCTCACTCCACGAGGCTGAGGAACAGTTTGAAAAGGATTACATAAAAAAGACCCTCGTCAATCACAACTGGGACGTAGAACAAACCGCCGCATCTCTAAAGATAGAGAAGGATCAACTTCATGAAAAAATTAAAAAATTGGGAATTTCATTTCTAAGCTGATGGACAATCAAATCTTATCTTTATTAACCGGCATCCGGGATTTCATTTGGGGGCCGCCTCTTATTATCCTTCTGGTCGGCACAGGAATTTTCCTGACTTTCCGATTACGAGGACTTCAGGTAAGAGGCCTCTTTTATTCCCTTAAACTTGCTTTTTTCGAAAGAAAAGGAGATGACAAAGAACCCGGGGACATCTCCCATTTTCAAGCCCTTATGACAGCCCTTGCTGCGACTGTCGGGACAGGAAACATCGCCGGAGTGGCCACAGCCATCGCAGCTGGTGGACCGGGGGCTTTGTTTTGGATGTGGATTACAGGAATTTTTGGAATGGCCACAAAATACGCTGAAGCCGTTCTCGCTATCAAGTATAGAGAAAAAGATGAGGCAGGCATGATGAGCGGAGGCCCGATGTATTACATCTCAAAAGGATTGGGATGGAAATGGATGGGAACTCTGTTTGCCATTTTTGCCGCCATCGCAGCATTTGGTATCGGCAATATGGTCCAGTCCAATTCTGTGGCTGAGTCAATAAATGCTTCATTAGGCATTCCTCATTGGATTACGGGAATTATCTTGGCCGTATTTACAGCCATGGTTATACTCGGCGGAATCAAAAGTATCGGTAAAGTCACACAGGTTTTGGTTCCCTTTATGATTTTGATCTACTTCACCGCAGCTTTGATTATCCTCTTCCTCAATGTTTCCGCTCTCCCAAAAATCTTTGCCCTCATCTTCAAGTCCGCCTTCACTCCATCTGCCGCCATTGGTGGATTTCTCGGAGCAGCCGTCATGCAGACCATACGCGAGGGTGTCTCCAGAGGAATTTTTTCCAATGAATCGGGTTTGGGATCTGCTCCCATTGCCGCTGCGGCAGCCAGGACACCGGATCCGGTCAAACAGGCTCTCGTCTCCATGACCCAGACTTTTATAGACACGATTATCGTCTGCACCATGACAGGACTGGTGATTATCTTAAGCGGTCTCTGGACATCAAGCGTAACCGGTGCCGAATTGACGACTATGTCTTTTAGCAGACTTCTTCCGGGAAGCATAGGGCAGCTCATCGTATCGCTGAGCCTTGTATTTTTTGCCTATTCCACTATCTTAGGCTGGAGTTATTACGGAGAAAAATCTATCGAGTATCTTTTCACCGAAAAAGCTGTAAAGCCCTACCGAATTGTTTTTGTCATTTTTGTGGCTGTGGGGGCTATGCTGAAACTGGAGATCGTATGGATGTTAGCGGATATAATGAATGGACTTATGGCCCTTCCCAATCTCATAGGCCTCCTAGGACTGAGTGCGGTCATTGTCTCAGAAACCAACAAGTACTACTACAACCGAAAAAAATAGAGTGCCAAACCCCTATATTTTGTGATATCTTGGGTTTTCTAACGAGAATAAAATGCAGGTCAAATCACTACGTATCGCTGTCAGCTCAGCACGAAAATTCATAAACATAGGCTCCCTCTCACGTCTCTGGAATCTTGTCAAAAAAATCCACGCTGCAGATATCGCTTCTTTGATGGAACACCTCACATTCCGGGAAAAGATGATTCTGTTTAATACTCTCTATGAAAACGATAAAGAAATGACTATCGATGTGGTCAGGGAGATTGAACCTGAGGATGCCGCTCAGATTTTTAAGAAATGTCCAATCGATCAGATCACCGACATCTTTCATATGTCCGCCCCCGACGATGTCGCGGCGATCATGCCTTTCTTTCCCGAAGATCTCAAAGAATCTGTTTTAGAGGCCATGGAAGACAAGCCTTCGGAAGATCTTCTCGAACTCCTCGAGTACGAAGAAGAGACTGCCGGACGGATCATGTCCCCCAATTTCTACGCCCTGAATCAAGAAACCAAAGTCTCAGACACCATAACGGCTATGCAGCTTGGGGGGGATGTCGAATCCGCATTTTACCTTTATGTTATCGATAACCTCGATCATCTTGTTGGCGTTGTGTCCATCCGGCAGGTCTTGTTTTCGAAGCCGGATACTTCTCTGAAAGACATCATGAACACCGATCTCATCAGTGTCTCCACCGGCACAGACCAGGAAATCGTAGCCAGGAACGTCGCAGATTATAATCTCGTCGCCATCCCCGTTGTCGATGACGACAATGTTCTCGTCGGAGTCGTCACGGTAGACGATATCATCGATGTCATCGACAAAGAAGCCACCGAAGACATGTACAAGATGGTTTCTCTAGACAGCACCGACCGCATTCATGACAGCCCTCTGTCGTCTATAAAGAAGCGGCTTCCCTTCCTTTTGCTCAGCCTCTTAACAGCTTCTATTGCTCCTGCGATCGTGAGCAGCTTTACCGGGACCATCGAGAAAGTTGTCCAGCTGGCCGTGTTTATCCCTTTAGTCATGGCGCTGGGAGGTATTGCCGGAAACCAGACAATCGCCATTATTGTCAGGGAGATCGCCATCGGTCAAACAGATTGGCTTTCAGCCCGTAAGACACTCATGAAAGAAATTATCGTCGGTTTAGTTAATGGATTGGTTATTGGTTCTATCACGGGTTTTTTGTCGTTCCTGATCTATAGCAACTATTATTACGGAATGATCATCGGCCTGGCCATCATCATCAATCTTTTTATCGCCGCATTTATGGGAACTCTTATCCCTCTTATTCTGAAACTCATCAAACTTGATCCTGCTTTAGGATCGGTCAATCTGCTGACTATGTGCACGGACAGTATCGGCGTTTTGACTTACTTAGGGCTTGGAACCGTGTTCCTCAGTCATCTCTAACCAACTCCAATGCCTCTTGAACAATCCGAGGGATTCATTCTCCGAACATATAACATCGGAGAGCAGGACAAGATTGTCGTCCTTTTCTCGAGAGACAAAGGGCTTTTCAAGGGCGTGGCCAAGGGTGCACGAAAATTCGGCAACCGCTTCGGAAGCAGTCTTGAGCCACTCTCACATGTGAGGTTGTTCTATTACGAAAAAGAAGGCAGGGAACTCGTCACCATCAACAACAGCGATCTTCTCGAATCCTTCTTCGACATACAAAAAGATTTGAAAACATCCTACACCCTATCCTACTTTGTCGAACTCATCAATGACTTCTTCCCGGCAAGGTCTAAAGACGACGTCCTCTTCCGGCTTCTCCAGTCCACGCTCCAATCCCTCCAGAGTGGGGCTGATTTAGATTTTACCTCTCTTTACTTCGAGGCCTGGTTTTTAAAAATCAGCGGCATTCTTCCTGATTTTAAACGCTGCAAAAAGTGCAGGATGGCATCCGACGAAAAACGCTGGCTCTCACACAAAAAAGACGGCATCCTGTGCAGCCGCTGCGTTTCAGGAGAAAAGATAGAAGTTCCGCCGGATTTCAATGTTTTTCTTAACTGGATCAAAAAAAATCCGCCGCCTAAAGACTCCCCCGTGCCGTTTTCTCCGGAACTTCTCAATTCCATTCGCAAAATCCTCCGCTCTATTGTTGTCTATCATATGGAAAGAGAGCCCAAAAGCCTGCGGTTTATAGAATAAGATAGGATTCTAGGGTTCAAATGAGATCGGTCACTCATTATTTATTGTCAAGTAAGTAGGGATTCCTTCACGGCCCGCATTATTCACCGCGACCAGGGCATAAGAGTAGGCTTGATTTGATTCCACTCTTCTGTGATGGTAAGTGAAAACTAAAGAATCCACATCGGCCAGCTTGGACAAGTTCGATCCGGAAATTTCATAGAGGCGGTACAATGTGATATTTGAGTTGCTGGGATGAGCCTGCCAGTTCAACACAATGATGGATTCCCGCTGAGACAGCGAACGGTTCTCAACCCTTTGACCTTCAAACTGAAGCGGTGCATAGATGAGCGCCCTAAAATTTGCCATTATTGTCTTGCTGGAATTCATCCGAAGAAAGAGGGGATTGTTTGTCTCATGTCCAGACGGGACGCTCCCTGTCCAATGAGAAAACTCAAAATCGGTGTTAGGGATGGCCAGAATTGTGACATCAACATTCTCTTCGTGATTGTATATTCCTGGAGCGGGAGCGGTCGTTCCCCCTTCTCCTGTCTGCAGATTGAGAACAATTCCCAGCTCGCCCGAGAGGGCTTTAAAGGCGTTGATACGGCTTCCGGTCAAAAGTTTGCCCTCTGCAGAAGGAATCTTATCTCCGTTATTGAGGATAAGGTTTTTGATATCCAGCCAACTGAGACTCGGATTGTAGGATTTGAGCAGGGCCGCCAACCCGGCTACATGAGGAGCCGCCATAGATGTTCCACTCTCACTCTGATACCCATTATTTAGCACCGTACTCAAAATATCATCTCCCGGTGCGGCCACATCCACTGTGGTGATGCCATAATCAGACCAGGAGACCAACCGATCATTCCGGTCGGATGCACCCACTGCAATGATGTTCTCGGAATCATAGCCAGAAGGATAGTGAGGATTGGTCTCGTTGTTCTCTCCGTCATTCCCAACAGCAAAAATAAAAAGGACACCTGAATTTCTGGCCGTATCGATGGCCGCTTTTTCAGATCGGGAAAAATCATATTCCCCAAAACTGCCGCTGATGATTTTGGCGCCTTGATTCACGGCATACTGAATGCACTCGATCTCATCCGAGATCTTTCCTCCTCCATTTCTAGACAAAAACCGCAGCGCCATGATCTTGCAGTTCCAGCACACACCCGTCAGCCCGATTCCATTATTGCCGACGGCCGCTATGGTTCCTGAAGTGTGCGTTCCATGTCTTTCATCATCCATGGGATCACCACTATTATCGATGGCGTCTATTCCGTGGAAGTCATCGATATATCCATTGCCGTCATCATCGATTCCATTGTCGGGAATTTCACCGGGATTTCTCCACATATTGGCCCTGAGGTCCTCGTGGCTATAATCGACTCCTGAATCAATCACAGCCACCACAACATCCGTACTGCCTGTCGTTAAATCCCAGGCTTCAGGGGCATCAATATCGGCATCTACTGTTCCATTGTTCAGGCCTGTGTTGTGGAGGCCCCACAGATCTGAAAATCTTGAGTCATCGGGAAGAGTTATTTTTATATACCTGTAATAGTCGGGTTCGGCATATTCAACAAACGGACTCGCATTGAGTTCAACAAGAGTTTTCTCCTTATCCCAAAACGTACGGTAGACAGAGACATCGATAAGAGTAAACTTTCTGATTTCTTGAATCCCGAAGAAGGATTCAATAGAGGCTTTAATTGACTCCCGTGTGCGGATATCACCCAACTTTTTAAATTTAACAAGAATTCTATCCGGAGCCGAGCGAGGTCGTACTTCGGTAGACAAGGACTGGCGGATAGGACGGCGCATAATCTGAGCCCCTCCTAAGAATGTCATTCCGACTAAAAAGAGTCCGGTACAGACCATGACAAAAAAAGAAAAAGATTTTCGAAACATCGGTGCTTAATCCTATTAAATCTCTATGTTTGATTAAATTTTAGAAGTAAATGGATGTAAAGTCAACGATCATTCTCAACCCGCCGTTTGAAAAAAAAGACGGCTGCTGTATACTGCTAATACTTAAGGAAAATCCCATGGATATACTCAAGCAGCTATCAAAAGAAAGCACTCTGGGCCTTGATCAAATTGCAAACACGATCACACTCCTGGATGAAGGGGCGACCGTTCCTTTTATCGCCCGATACAGGAAAGAAAACACAGGCAATCTGGATGAGACTCAAATCCGGAACATCTTCCACCGCATGACCTATTTCAGGGAACTGGAAGACCGCCGAGAGACAATTCTTAAAACCATTAAGGATCAGGGAAAACTCACAGCAGAACTGGAAACAAAAATCAACACGATCACAAACAAAATAGAACTAGAGGATTTGTATCTTCCCTACAAGCCCAAACGGGCCACCCGTGCCAGCAAAGCCCGCGACGCCGGACTGGAACCGCTCGCTTTGTGGCTGCACAACATTTCAGAGGCAGAGGCCGACATCGAATCTTTTGCAGCCGCCTATATTAATGAGGAAAAAGGATTCGAGACTTCCGAAAAAGCACTCTCGGGAGCCAAAGATATTCTTGCAGAAGATCTGGCAAATGATTCTGACATCCGGAAGTGGCTGCGCGAGCTGGCCATAGATAAAGGTTGTTTCACTTCAAATGTTCGAAAGGAATTTGAAGATTCCAAAACAAAATTCCAGATGTATTACGACTACCACGAACTGGTAAAAACCATTCCTTCCCACAGGATGCTTGGACTTTTTCGTGGAGAAAGGGAAAAAGTTCTTCGACTGAGTTTAGACATCCCAGAAGAAACAGCCCTCGAACACCTTAAGTCCCATCTGGTTAAATACCCCCAAAGTGCAGCTGCGGAACTCCTAAAGCAAACTGCTGCCGATAGCTACATGCGTCTTCTCCTGCCTGCCACTGAAACAGAAGTGCGAAAAGACACAAAGATTCGGGCCGATGAAGAGGCCATCAGGGTTTTTAGAGAAAATTTGAGAGAACTCCTCCTCGCTCCGCCGGCCGGGCAAAAATTTGTCCTGGGAATCGATCCCGGATTCAGGACAGGATGCAAGACCGCCGCCCTTGACAAGACAGGGAAATTCCTCGAATACGAAGCCATCTTTCCTCATGAACCTCGGAAAGAAAAAGACAAGGCCAAAAGGGTTGTCTCGGAGATGATCCATCGGCATCACATCGCTCTTATCGCAATAGGCAACGGTACGGCCAGCCGGGAAACCGAGATTTTTATCAGAGAGATTTTGGATGAATTTCCCTCTGAATCACGTCCCCTCAGCCTGATTGTCAGTGAATCCGGTGCAAGTATCTACAGCGCTTCCGAGACCGCTATCAAAGAATTCCCAGAGCTGGATGTGACCGTCCGCGGGGCCATCTCCATCGGACGCCGTCTTCAGGACCCCCTGTCCGAACTTGTTAAAATCGATCCCAAATCCATCGGTGTGGGACAATACCAGCATGACGTCGATCAGAAGAAGTTGAAAATTTCTCTGGATGAAGGGGTAGAAAGCTGTGTCAACTCGGTAGGAGTTGATCTGAATCTGGCTTCGGAAGAGCTTCTCAAGTATGTCTCGGGACTAAATCGGACTTTGGCCCGGAAAATCGTCAATCACAGGAACAGCCGCGGTTCTTTTGTTTCCCGAAAAGATCTAAAAGGAGTCGAAGGAATAGGCAGCAAGACCTTTGAGCAGTCGGCCGGTTTTCTCCGCATTCCAAATGGGAAAAATCCACTCGATAATTCTGCCGTCCATCCTGAGCGTTATGCGCTTGTGGAAAACATGGCAAAAACATTAAATACAACTTTGGAAAAACTCATCGGGAACGTGTCCCTGCTCCAAGCCGTCGATAAGCACCGCTTCATCTCAAATGATGTGGGGCTGCCGACTATCGAAGATATCTTGTCTGAACTGGAGAAACCGGGACGCGATCCGAGACGTTCATTCCAGTATGCCACCTTTTCCGAAGACATCCAGGATATCGCCGATCTTGAACCCGGAATGATCCTGGAAGGGGTTGTGACCAACGTCACAAATTTTGGTGCGTTTGTCGATATCGGCGTCCACCAGGATGGACTGGTCCACATCTCCGAGATGTCCAATCGATTTGTCCGGGATCCCAATGAGGAAGCCAAGGTCGGCCAGATCGTAAAAGTCAAGGTTTTGTCAGTCGATCAAGACCTCAAACGCATCGCCCTCTCTATGCGACACTCATTGGAGGGTTGAAGATGGTGGAGCTGATGGGGATCGAACCCACGACCTCTTGACTGCCAGTCAAGCACTCTCCCAGCTGAGCTACAGCCCCACCCGAGTGAATTCATCTTACTAAAACTCATATTTACAGTCAAGACCATTGAATAATTACAATGGAAAAATGGAGAGACAAAAAAAGATAAAAAGGCCCTAAACGTTCAATTTTTCCTTCATAATCCCGACAAATCCGAAATGTTTTATTAACAATTCAGGGAAAACATGCTAAAATGGGATTTTAAGAAAGGAACACATAATGCCCAAACAAAAAAAACAAATCACCTCATACAGAAACATACTTTTCTGGATCGCAGCCGGAATCATAATCATCATCCTCTGGAGCATTATGCAGACAACTGACACCCAAAAAAAGGACGTGAATTTCAGTATATTTCTCGACGAAGTCGAAGACGGACTCGTCACAGAAGTGGAGATTACAGGAAACCAGATTAGCGGTAAATACTCGGATGGATCGGAATTTAAGACCATTGTGACAGATAAATTTGATAATCTTGTCACGATACTCCGAGAAAACAAGGTGAATATCGATGTCAAAGATACATCCCGCGCCCCTTGGTTCTCCTACCTCTTTACCTGGTTCCCGATCATCATCCTTATCCTCTTCTGGGTCTTTTTTATGCGACAGATGCAGTCTGGAGGCAACAAAGCCCTTTCTTTCGGGAAGAGCCGTGCAAAACTTTTTTCCGCCTCCAAGAAGAAAGCGACATTCAAGGACGTGGCTGGAGTCAAAGAGGCCAAAGAAGAACTCCAGGAGATCATTGAATTTTTAAAGGATCCCCAGAAATTTCAAAAACTCGGAGGCCGAATCCCTAAGGGCGTTATTATCGTTGGCGCTCCGGGAACAGGAAAGACACTTCTTGCCCGAGCCGTTGCGGGAGAAGCCGATGTTCCGTTTTTTTCTATCAGCGGTTCCGAATTTGTAGAGATGTTTGTCGGCGTCGGGGCTTCCCGTGTTCGAGACCTGTTCGATCAAGGGAAAAGAAATGCCCCATGCCTGATCTTTATCGATGAAATCGACGCCGTGGGAAGGCAGAGAGGTGCCGGTTTGGGCGGTGGCCATGACGAAAGAGAGCAGACGCTCAACCAGCTCCTCGTCGAAATGGACGGGTTCGATACCAATGAGGGGGTTATTCTTATCGCCGCTACAAACAGGCCTGATATTCTGGACAGCGCTCTTCTCCGACCCGGCCGGTTCGACCGTAGGGTCGTGGTGAACATGCCCGATCTTAATGGACGCGAAGAAATCATGAAAGTCCATGTCCGTAAGATCCCTCTGGCCAAAGACGTCAACCTGAAAATTTTAGCGCGGTCAACACCCGGTTTTTCCGGTGCGGATCTTGCCAACTTGGTGAACGAAGCGGCTCTCCTGGCTGCACGTCATGAGCAGGACAATGTCACCATGCTGGATTTCGAATCGTCAAAGGATAAGGTCCTGATGGGTGTGGAAAGAAAGAGCATGATTATCAGTGACGAAGAGAAAACAAGCACGGCCTTCCATGAAGCAGGCCATGCGCTTGTTGCGGCACTTATTCCGGAAGCCGACCCTATCCACAAAGTCACCATCATTCCCCGCGGTATGGCTCTCGGACTCACTCAGCAGCTCCCCGTTGATGACCGGTACACTCATTCCAAGAAATATTTAGAAGCCCAGCTGTCAGTTCTGCTTGCCGGACGGGTGGCCGAAATTCTTTTTCTCGACAAGACGACAACAGGAGCGGCCAACGATTTTGAAAGGACCACCGACATCGCACGGAAAATGGTCTGTCAGTACGGAATGTCCGATCTCGGCCCGCTCAGTTTTGGGGAACGAGATGATCTGATTTTTCTCGGAAAAGAGCTGGCAATGCACAAAAACTTCAGCGAAAAAACATCCGAACTCATCGATAAAGAGGTCAAAAACATCATCACCCGAAATTACAAGAGAGCCGAGGAAATCCTCAAAAGCAATAAAACCAAGTTGAGCAAACTGGCCGAAGCCCTTCTTGAAAGAGAGATCCTGGATTCCAAAGAAGTCAAAGCCATCCTCGAAGGGAAGAGACTGCCGAAAATCAACGCCGTTACTCGAAAACAAAAAAAACCACAAACAAAGCCTAAAAAAGCTTCCAAGGGAGAAAAACGGATAGCCAAACCGGCATCAGCAAAAGCATAAATTGAGAAACAAGGTTACTCTTCAGGTTAACGGGCAGGATTTTACTCTTGGCCAGCAGACCTGGATTATGGGTATCCTCAATGTGACTCCTGATTCCTTCTCTGATGGGAACATCTATTTTGATCGAGATAATGCCGTTAAACATGGATTAGATCTGGTCAAGGAAGGCGCCGATATTCTCGATGTGGGAGGGGAAAGCTCCCGGCCTGGTTCTGACCGTGTACCCGTTGAGGAGGAACTGCGCCGCATTTTACCGGTTATCTCCGAACTTCGGGAAAACACAGACACCCTTCTCTCTGTAGACACCACAAAAGCGGAAGTGGCACGCAGAGCTCTTGATGCCGGGGCAAATATGATCAACGACATCAGTTCTTTCCAGTTCGATCCAGATATGCTGCCGCTGGCGGCTGAGAGAGAAACTCCGATCATCCTAATGCATATGAAGGGGAATCCAAAAACCATGCAGGACAATCCCTCCTACGAAAATCTTTTGACAGAAATCAAATCTTTTTTCCAAGAAAGAATAGACATGGCTGTCTCAGCTGGGATAAAGAGAGAAAAAATCATCGTCGATCCCGGAATCGGATTCGGGAAAAAATTTAGAGATAACCTCAATTTAATCCGAAATCTCAGATACTTTGAAGAATTAGAACGCCCCCTGCTTGTGGGACTCTCACGCAAATCCTTTATTGGAAAAATTATGGACCAGCCATCTCAGGATAGATTGGCAGGAAGCCTATCTGCAGCTGTTCTGAGTGTATCACATGGTGCCCATATGCTACGAGTGCACGACGTGGCGGCCACAAAAAAAGCGATTCTTGTCGCCGAGGCGATCCTCAATGAAAAAGAACCGGGCGAAATATTTAACAGCGATATAGGGAAAAATCAACGTTATGTTTTCTAATTTTATCTACACCCTATCCCACGCCACCATCGGCGACCTGCTCGACATTATTCTCGTTACGATCATCCTCTATTCTTTCCTTCGCCTGATCAAGGATACCAAGGCCTATCAAATGGCCATTGGTTTGGGTATCGTCGGAATTCTCTTTCTTGTGGCCCTGATCGGAAATCTCTATGTTACACAATGGTTGATCCGCACGTTTTCCCCTATTTTGATCATCGCCATCATCATCCTTTTTGCTCCCGAACTCAGAAGATTTTTTACATCCATCGGCTCTCGTTCATTCCGAAATCCTCTTACGTCCAGGGCTTTTAAGGAAAAAGCCGAAGATATTTTTCTCTCCGTCAATACCATGTCCAGAAAAAAAATCGGGGCGCTGATTGCCCTTGAAAAGAATATCTCGCTAAAAAGTTATGCAGACCGGGGGACAAGAATAGAAGCGGATGTGTCTAAAGACCTTTTAGTCAGCATTTTTTTTCCTCGATCTCCCCTGCATGATGGAGCCGTCATTGTCAGAGGCAACAAAATTCTTGCCGCAGGCTGCCTCCTTCCCCTTCCTGCAACGCATAATCTGGGGAAAAATTTCTTCACACGGACTCGGCATTTGGCCGCTATCGGCCTCTCGCAGGAAACGGATGCCGCTGTCATCGTCGTGTCCGAGGAGACAGGGGCCATCTCACTGGCCACGAAGGGGAGTTTGAAGCAGAGGCTTGATCTTGATCAACTCAAGGAAAGTGTACTCAGCTATCTGAATTAGAAGTTTTATGAATAAAATACTCAGAAATATTTTCGTTAAAAATTGGGGACTCAAACTGTTTTCTTTCCTCCTTGCACTCGTATTCTGGTTCGCGATCATCCCGGAAGAAAAACTTTCTTTTGAAATATCGGTAACGGTCCCTCTAGAGCTCCATAACCTGCCATCAGGATTGGAAATTATTGAAAAACCTCCTCCCTACATAGACGTTACAATCAAAGCTCCCAAAAGACTGATCAACACGATAACTTCTGAAGCAGTGGCCAGACTCGAATTGGGGACAGCCCGTGTGGAACAGACTGAATTCCCTATCAACCCGGATATGATAAGCCTACCTCCGGGTGCAGAAGTCACAGGGTACTCTCCGAGTCAGGTCAGGATGCGTCTGGAAAGGTCGAGAGAGATCATGCTGGAAGTCGAAGCCGACTTCGTCGGCCAATTGCAGGAAAACTTGGAGCTTGTAAGAATAGAAATCATCCCAAACGAGGTGTCCATTATCGGCCCTGAAAGCAAAATGAAAGAGACCGACAAGGTCAAGACCAGCCCAATAGACCTCTCTTCCCTGACCGAATCCATTGAGATAGAAACCGGTCTCATCCTCCCGGATCCTTATCTTCGCGTAGCCTCCTACGAAACAATCATCACAGTCAGAATCATCATTAAAGAAAAAAATCCGGAAGAAGATATCCAAGAAAAGAAAAAGAGAAAGAGTGGATATTAGCATTTCTTCCTTGTATCACAATCCATTTTAGTTATAATTGACTTTACAGGATTGATATCCCAAAAAAGGAACCAACATAAGATGAATCGGCTATTTGGAACAGATGGAATACGCTCAGTTGCCGGACAATTCCCCTTAGATTATTCTTCTGTCTTCAAATTAGGGAAAGGATTGATCGAACTCCTTAGGGACCAGGGGCTCGCTCCCAAGGTCCTTATCGGTAAGGACTCCCGAGAATCGGGGAGTTGGCTTAATGATGCTCTTTTTCAAGGGATCAAAGACGCCTCTGGTGAAGCGGTGTCTCTCGGTGTTATTCCCACACCAGCCGTCTCTCATCTGACAAATAAACATGCATTTTCAGCGGGGATTGTCATTTCTGCATCCCACAATCCATATCAGGATAACGGCATTAAAATTTTTTCTCCACAAGGAACAAAGATAAGTGAAAATTGGGAGAAGCAGCTCGAGGAGGCCATCCGGTCTTCCCAAGACAGAAACACTCGAGAAGTGGCGGAGGCAACACCCGATGGAGAGCTTGTCAAAGAATACAAAGATTTTCTCAAGAGTCAATTTGCGGGCATTCGGATTCAGAAACCTTATAAAATTGTCCTCGACTGTGCGAATGGAGCCAGTTCATTTTACGCCCCCGAAATATTTTCAGATTTGGGATTCAAAGTCTTTCCCATAAACGCCTCTCCAAACGGAAAAAATATTAACGACAACTGCGGCTCCTTGTATCCAGAAGATCTCGCCAAAACGGTCAAAGATATCGGGGCGAATATGGGTGTAGCCTACGATGGAGATGCGGACAGGGCACTTTGTGTCGACGAAAAAGGGACTATCCTCACTGGCGACCATACGCTGTATATCTGTGCCAAATATTTCAAAGAATCAGGCCTATTAAAATCGGATACTGTGGTGGCCACGACCATGAGCAATATCGGTCTCGAAACGGTCCTAAAGAAAATGGGCATAAACCTCGTCCGCACTCAGGTCGGAGACAAACATGTCCTGAATCGGATGGTCGAACTTAACGCCAACATCGGTGGAGAGCAGTCCGGGCACACTATATTTCTCGATGAATGCCCGAGCGGCGACGGCATTCTGACAAGCTTGAAGATATGCAAAGTCATGGTGACCAAAAATACTCCACTCTCGAAACTCGCCTCAGGTTATAAAGAAAGTCCCCAAATCCTGTTGAGTGTCAAGGTGACAAAAAAAGAAGATTTCGGCCACTTTCCTGAGATCCTCAACACCATGGGCCGGATAAAAGACAGCCTTGGACATGAAGGACGTTTTGACCTCCGTTTTTCAGGGACAGAACCACTCGCTCGGATCATGATCGAGGGAAAAGATGAAAATCAAATCAGGACTGAAGCAGAAAATATGGCCGCAGTTATCTCAAAATATCTAGGATAAAGGCAGAACTCTCGTCTTTTAGTTCTCTTTTAATCTCATACACTGGAGGAGACAAATGAGACTTGCCGTCAATATTGATCATTTCGCAACCTTGAGAGAGGCAAG
>SDBS01000920.1_pt1 | contig 29625 bp, 45 predicted proteins | sample 2277091 | NCBI WGS metagenome assembly SDBS01 (sample SAMN10404972, study PRJNA504765) | marine sediment metagenome | isolation source: marine sediment core GS10_PC15, 163 cmbsf | place: Arctic Ocean: Southern Knipovich Ridge | collected 2010 | reverse complement strand
CATCACCACATACATTGTATTCACTGCGTAGTGAAGCACCCACCCCTAGCCTACCTAGCTTACCCAGCTTACCTACATTGCCTACCTTACCTAATCCCTATAGTCCAACACCATGTCCAGGGTCCGATCATACCCGACACCCCATCGGATCGTCCGTATGCCCCCTTCACGGGCTGCCATTTTGGCAGTTTCGGGCCGATCTGAGCCATCTGGGGGCTAACCGTCATAACCATACCCCATGCTGAACTATTCCCCTCATTCTCTCTTGTTTCCGTTTGACTTCCTTGGCCGGCAGAGTATGCTTGTGGTAGATGGCAACCGCAACGCAAGAGAGAGGTGAGACCATGAAAATGCACCCGCAAGACATTGTCGAATTGAGTAAAGCGATTGTGGCCTGTGTCGCTACGCCTACTGGTCGCGAAATTCTCGCAAGCGGACACTCGCAAGAGCGTATTCGGTGGGACCTACTCCATGCTTCACGAGCTAACCTAAAGACTATCTACGGATACTGCAACGACAATCACATCGACACCGCTTTACGCTCTATCGTCACTTTCGCCTAGTAACCCGGCAACCACCACACCCTTGCGGAGCTAGACCTATGAGCATGGGCCTAATGGTTTTCTATCACTATCGCAAAGGGAGGAGAGACAATGACGCAAACCGAAGCAATTCTGGCAATCCTAGAAGAGCAAGACCTTTCGCCGGGACTGAGAGTTAGCAATCACGGGCAGACGGCTTTCGAGTATCTCGAAACTCGCATTGAGGGTGCATTAGACGCCATAGTAAACAATGAATGCGACGACTAAACTGCAACACCCTAGAGAAGAGACAATGACATTTCCGAAAGAATACCGCACCGCTTGTCACTATCTAGTGCGGTTCGGCTCGTCGAGCGGGGACGCTAGAATCGGCCGGCTGAAGATAGCCGCCGCGTTACTTGCCCTGCGGGCTATCGAGCCAAATTGGGCAAAGGTCTACCGCCGTGATATGCTCAGAATCGCATACTTCCCTCTTAACCCAAACGTCGCCATTCGTAATCATGCTGTCAGGCAGTGGTGACCACGTCAACCTTTAGGAGAATGAGCTATGAGAAAATGTACGTTTCTGCTACCCTTGCACGACAACAACGGCAGGCCGTTTCCCGTCCGCTATGGCAACAAGATCAAACGCGAGCTTGCCGACACGTTTGGCGGCTACTCTATCATGGGCCGTTGCGACGGTTGCTGTATTATGGCTGACGGCTCACTTGCTCGCGACACGACCGAAATTATCGTGGTGTGCGTCCCTGATTATCCTTCCGTTGACTTGCTCCGTAAGCTTGTTTCAGGGTACGCCGAAACACTCGAACAAGAGTCTATCTACTTCGAGGTGTCGTCCGCCGTTGTGGAATTTGTGGCTCCCCCTGCCACCGAAGCTAGACGATACAAGATCGACAAGCTCGAACACGCCGCCATAGAGGCGTGTTCTGTAGCTTTGCCGAACGATCAAGTCACAGAGTAGCCCACCGTACCGTCTACTTGCGGGTAGGCGGACCCGTTGGCTACCATTCACTTGACCTGGAGGATAAACTAATGCTACCAAGAGCACCTGTTATTATCACTTCTCGCTTGCTTCCAGGAGTACAGGTAGGTAAGGCATCTATCTCAATCGAATACTCCCCCCGCCTTGGAGATAGTGGCCGAACCCGCTATCGCTATTATATCGACATACCGGGCCCACCCGGCAAAACTCCCCACCACACAAACGATATATGTTACTCCGCCGATGACTTGCAATCCGGTTGCGGGGGTGGAAACCTCCAAGAGGGGCTAGAAAGCTTGCTTTGCTTTCTTTCGGCTTGCGGAGAATCGCTTGCCTACGCGGCCCGCTGTGGCGAACCCGGCGAGAATGACGCCCTTTTCCCGCCCGCTATTGGCGAGTGGGCCGAAGAGAATACCAACGAATTGAGCGTTTTGGAGTGTGGGCTACAGGAAACCGAAAACCTAATCACTGAGTAACGACGATCGACCGCGCGGGGCTGCCCGACGGCCAGTCTCACAACGTCAACCGTAATCCTTTAGGAGGATAGAGACAATGGCGACAACAACGAAACGATCACCGCATGTACCGAGCAGCGTAAAAGAAATCGAGAATTACCCGCCGGTCCCTTTCGATGATTTGCAAGACTTCGAGTCTACAGAATGGGAGGATACGGAGGAAAGTTGGTTCGTCGATAGTTCTGGTTTCGGAGGAGAGGGGGAGTTGGCCTTGACTTTCAATCAATTCAAGTTGGCCTTGCAAACGTACCACAAGGCTAACCCGCTACATGGGTTCGGCATAACTGGCGTGGGGCAATTCCAAGTGTATATTTCCGCCTTTGCCCCGCGTAGCCTATCTTAGTAGACTCGACAATCACTAACCTCGACCTGGAGAATGATCCGATGCAAGAGACAATGAGCACCCGAAAGATTACTGGCTGTTACTGGCCGAACCCGCCCGGTGGTGTTGCGATGTTTCCCTGGGGACACACAACGCCTAGCCGGGCCCACCGTCCAGGCAACTACACCGTTCGTCTTCGCCCGAAGAGCAGAAAACTAAGGGGGACAAGCAAGGTAGCGAACCGGTAGGCAAGCTTACCTTACCGCCTCCGTAGAGCGACTAATGACGGATTGTAGATCGCAACCGCAAGTGCCCGCGGGGGCGGACAGATAAGCTTTCCGTCAACCACAAATGAGGTGCCACTATGAAACTCGATGGACATACTGTAGAAAAGGTGGAGAGAAAACATACTCTTGCAACACCTACTTGTATTCGATGCGGCCATGGGCCCGTTACGCTTTGGCTAGTAGACGCGAGGCTAGAACTTTGCGGCCATTGTGCCTTAGATGTAGTGATTAATTCGGGCCCGCAAATAGCGACAATGACATGCTCTTGCGACTGGGAAGGTGTGCTAGAGGATCTTTACATGGGGCATCATTGCCCGGCTTGCGGCAAAACGCTTATTGTTCCTGTTTGACACTAATAAAGCGTAGAGTATGATTTACTGTAACCGGAAACCTTTTTTTCTTGGAGGCGTGAACAATGCGAAGGTTTGCTATCCTACTACCGAATTTCGACAGCGACGGGAATAGCCTAGAATCGAGTCACGACCGAATCTTGACTTACCTTTATGAACGATTCGGCGGCTACACCCTTGAGTTCGCAGGCGTAATTGGAGTTCACCGCTTGGCCGACGGAACTCGGGCCGATGACGAATTGACTCGCGTTGTGGTTTGTGTCGAAAACACAAGGGCCGGGGAATTGGCCTGCATGATTCCGTACTTTGCCAAGGAATTGCGGCAAGAGACTCTGTACTTTGAGAATTCGTTGGGCACCGTCGAATTTATTAAGGCTGCTGGCAGCATAAAAGACAATCGTGATTTGATTTACGATGCCGAAGTAACCGAAGCAAAGCGACACGTCCCCGATGACGAGACTAGCCAGCTGGGCTGCGACATTGCAGCTGCGTTTTCAATCGGCGAATTCTCCGAGTTATTCGACGGGCGGAACCCTGGGCACAACGAACGTGCCCGGATCGACGAAGAGAACCGCCAAGAGCAACAAGACAACGCCAAACCCCCCCATGGTGTCTCATGGTGTCTCGCCGACAAAATCCGATCGGAGGTTCTCGCGGACGGAGCAACGGAAGTGGACGGACAACTCACCACCGAAGTGATACGACACCTTAAAGCGTGGGGCCTTGTCCCTCGCGTCTATCGGTCCCGCGGTGTGAATGCGACCGTAATTAGGCTACGATAGCCGAACGGGCGACGGACCGCCCCCTTGCCCTCTCTGGAGGGTGTGGGGATTGTCCGTTAAACTCACAAAGGAGAAGAGTCATGCTTACGAGAAAACACTATGTAGCCATTGCAGAAGTAGTGGCAGAGACTCGCTGTCTTGCATTGAAAGATGTTCCGCTTGTTGCAATGGGAATCATGCGAGCTTGTGACGAGATCTCTGACCTTCTTGCCGATCGATTTTCTGAAGAGAATCCGCGGTTTGATCGTAACAGATTCCTTTCTGCCTGCGGTTTTGGGGAGAGCTAGACTATAATTATTGTAACCACAACGTATCCGGAGGGTAAGGCCATGGGCTTGATACACACAGTCTTCATTGAGATCGGCGGGCGAACCATCCGCTACACTCCTCCGCAACGCATGGACATGATGGAGATATTCTCGCGGTTCTACAGTAAGGACTCGCGGCCGATCGTAACGAGTAGTGGCGACGGGACGGCGAGAGTATCAATGGTGCCAGATCTCAAAGGAGTAATTGAGGAAATTGGCGAATTCATTCTATGAAAGGTGAGAGACCATGAGTCGAGACTGTGACTGCGATCACTGTTGGTGTAGGGATTGCGAAAAACCAGCAAACGATTGTACCTGCCAAGAAGAAAAGAAACCAGCCAAGTCTGGTGTGCTTGGTTTCATTATGGATTTTAAGGGTGGCGAGATCTCCGACGAGAAAATGATCGAGGGGTTTCAACACCTCATCGATACCGGCCTAGCGTGGTCGCTACAAGGCCACTACGGACGTATGGCAAAGGGCCTACTCGATGCTGGCCACTGCGTCCCCGCGGGGCAGGCGGATGGTCCATGAAATCAAAATGTTTCCTTGTGACGTTTGCAGACGAAACCACGCTAAGGCTTCACGGTAAAGACCTTAGGGATATTCGTGGCATCCTCGCCGATCCAGCATTCATTTCCGAGATCGAGATTGAAGAGGGACTCGGCTACTGCCCACTTGACAAACACAAGGAAGTGTGATATACTCTCAAGAGAATCCCGCTGTAAACATTTCCCAATAAAGCGAAAAAGGGAGTAATAATCATGGGCCATTAGAATAGCGGAGTAATGAACGGAAATCGTCACGCGAGACAAGGACCGAAGACAGCGGACGGCCCCAAGGATTCCCGCCAAGGACAGCATAGTACCGATACCAACTACAAAGGTCACAAAATGCTACTGAAACTGCCCTAGCTTCACGGGTCGCCAGGTAAGCGGGAGATTGCCGTTGACGATCGGCACTCAAAACCCCTGGACGGCCCGCCTGGCTACACTCGCTGAGTGTGTCCAGGTGGTTCGTTTATTACCTAAACGAAAGAGGTGCCGAAATGCTACTCGCAAGAAACTATGTACATTTTCTGAAAGCCTGGGACAGCGTGGTCGTTGTGACAAAAGGGAAGGGTAAAGACTTCCTTCGCACTGACACGTGCGAGGCTGAATTTTGCTTGAATCTTTTCACCCGAGTGGTCGGGCATAACTTTGTCGAAAGTCTTCCAGACTCAGAGGAAGTTGAGGTGTGTGTTAGCTTCTACGACCGAAAAACCAACGGGGCTTTCAAGGTCAGGTCTGATATGACTGGTGGATCAAATGGGAACGTTTGGCTGTCAAGTGGCTTCGTTCCGAAGGTCTTCTTCTTCGGAAAGTTTGGCGACGGATTAGTCGGCGAAGAGTACACAGAAGAGAAATCGCAGATATTGTGGGTCAAACTCGAAGTCAACTAATCACAATCGGAGACGACCATGCCAGGAATTATTGACGATCGACGCAAGCCAGGGGAAGAAGAGAGAACAATCGGCTTTGTGGTTGCTACTGATAGCTTTTTCTCTAACTCGTCTTTTACGGCAGGCAAGAGCATCTTCGCTATGCCATTTGAGGATAGAGATCAAGTGGATCTGATTGAGAAGAGAATGAAAGAGCGCAACGAAATGAAGCGCGTTCGCACGGTCGGCCCGAAGTACCGGCCAGCATTGAAAGACGGCGACCACCTTTCGATTCGATCGTTTAGTGAGGCCGCAGATTTCCTCTCATAGTGAGACACCGTAATGGAGGTCTTCCCGTTCGATGATGGATTCTGGATCATAGGCCCGGACTTGGAGATAGAGTGCGGCCCCTATGACACTGAGGCCGAAGCCGAAGACGACCGCAAAGGAATGCAGAACTTCCTCGATCACTGCGACGAGCCAGGGTATTACATGAGCGTTGACGGAGAACGAAAAGGAAGCTTGGAATGATTGAAAAGCAAATGATTGAAAAGCAACCGCCACCTTGTGCACATTGCAGTGGACCGAATGGAAAGCCGCGTGGTGCCGGAATCCGTATCTGCGACAAATGTTGGTCGGGCACTATATTCTGGGGGGAGAGACTCACTCTCCTTAGTTCGGCAAAGCGAAACAGGATCAGGGAAGTGCAAAAGATAGGAAGAGGCAAGCGTCCAGGGGGAGCTTGGGACTGGAAATTCTCGTAATTTGGGCAAAATTTCGGTTTCCCCCCTTCACGCGAGGGGCATGTCTTGGTAGTATAGTGTTTATGGAAGCAACTCACTGGGGAAGATCATGGACAGAGAAGTAATCCTAAGCGTCGAAGGCGAAGAGGTTCCGATAGGGTACGTTTCTGAATTCATTGCACCTCGCACGTCCGGCAGCGAAGAGTCGGCACTTGCTGCGTCTGTATTCGAGAAGATCCGCGAGGCTATAATGGATCTAGATCTCGAAGGCGTCGAACAAAAACCGATCATAATCACAATTAGCTAGGGGGTCCATAGTGGCATTCGATCTGAATTCAATCACCCGTGGCACAAGAGATCGCCCGCCACGTTGCGTCATGCTTGGAACCGAGAAGATCGGTAAGAGCGAGTTTGCCGCACACTGGCCTAGTCCGATCTTCATTCCGATCTACGGAGAGGAAGGGATTGACGCAATCGACGTGAATCAATTCCCGCCGAGCCAGACTTTCGAGGATGTACTCTCGGCACTGCGGACCATTATGGATTCCGACGGAATCAGTACGGTAGTAATCGATTCGTCGAGCGCCCTTGAGCCCCTCATTTACGATTACGTTTGCCGAACCGTTGGCGACAAGAACGGGAACCCCACGGACACTATCGAAAAGGTCCTCGGCGGTTACGCTAAGGGCTTCACTGCGGCCCTGGATCCGTGGAGGCTGATTACCGAGTGGCTCGACGCACTACGAACCCAAAAGGGTATCGCGTCCGTCATTATTGGACACGTCAAGGTTAAGCGATTTGACGATCCCGAAGGGGAATCGTACGATCAGTATCAGTGGGACATTCACGAAAAGGCTGCCTCGCTATTGACTCGCTGGGCCGATCTGATTCTCTTCGCTAACACGAAATCCTTGGTCAAGAAAGAGGATGTTGGCTTTAACAGGGAGCATAAGACAGGGATGGATCTCACTGGCGGAGCCCGTTTTCTCTACACGCAGAAACGTCCGGCTCACCCGGGCGGAGGCCGTGGAGTATACGGTCGTCTGCCGTACGAGTTGCCGCTAGACTACGCAGCTTTCACGGCTGCCGTCGCCGCGGCCAAGTAGGAGTCGAAAATGGCACAGGGTGATTTCACGAAGCAAGAAGCCCATGAAACAATAATTGCATTCCTGGAAGTTGTTGGTGCCCTAACAGGGGCAAAGAAGGTCAAATTCTTTGGCCACGCCAACGACATTATGCTCTTCCTGGAAGCCGCTCAGCGGGCGGCACCAAAGGAGCCCACTGTAGCCGCGGTTGCCGGCCGATAGTGAAGCGAGGAAAGCCGACAGCAACCCCCGTGAGCCGGCCCTCGCCATTTACCATTACACTTTTCCAAGAGAGAACAAAATGAGCGACATTGCGAATCTTCTAGGAACCCCAGACGGCTTCGACCCAATGAGCGTTGAGCCGCAAGAGGATTACGTTGCCGTGCCTCCTGGTAAGTACCCGGTCGAGATCCAGCGTGCGGAGATGGAGCAAACCAAAGCCGGAACCGGCCATTATCTCGAACTACAATGCAAGATCCTAGCAGCACCAAAGGGGGCGGCAGGTGCAGTCGGTCGTTTTGTTTGGGACCGCCTGAATCTCGACAATCCCAGCGCGGTGGCCGTTGAAATCGCCATGCGTTCTTTTGCTGCCCTTGGCCGGTCGGTTGGACTCGCACGAATTCCAGATTCTCAACTTCTCGTCGGCAAGCGCTGTCTCGCCTGTGTCAAGGTGAAGGATGGCAAAAATGAGATCAGAACCTACGAGCCCCTCCCCACCGCCGCAGCCCCCGCAGCACCAGTCGCTCTAGTGCAGCCGGCCGCTCCAGTGCCAGGACCGGCTCCGGTGCGAACGCAAGTCCCTGGCTCCGGTCCAGTAGCACCAGTTGAACCCGTAGCTCCGGCAGCCCCGGTAGCCGCTCCGGTTACTCCGCTTCCGACTATGCCTGGAGCGGCCCTACTTCCTGGGGGGATGGCTCCAGCAGCCCTAGCGGCCCCGGTAGCCGCTCCTGTGGCTCCAGCTCCCGTCACTGCCGCACCTGCTGCGACGGCTCCTGTGGCTCCCGTGGCTCCCGTGCAGGCGGCCGCGGTAGGCCCGACCCTCGATGCAGCTGGCCAGGCGCTACCGCGGCCATGGCAGACGTAACGTAGAGCGCTCGAAAGGATGCGAGTAAGCGGGCCCCCACCGCGCAGTAGGTATTGCTTGGAATGCACTGGCCACCCTCCTTGAATATCTGTCTCCGGCGGGGCCCGCCTGCCTGCATCCCCACCGGCCCGGGAACGCCCGCGGGGCGATAATCAGTGCCGTCAATCTGGCTTGCCAACGGCGGTTTCACTCCCCCGCGGGCTCTTGAAGAAAGCAAAATAAATGGGTTGGATCGGAAACGCGCTGGTATTGCTTGGCGTCTGGCAGATAGGCCGAAAGAAGAGGGTCGGCTTTCTGGTCATAATCGCAAGTTGCTTTGCGTGGTTATTAGAGGGCATCCGACTCGGCTCTTCCGGTTTAGTCTTCATTGAGATCACCTTGGGTATCCTGAATTTCTACAATTGGAGGCTCTGGAAAGATGACTGAGCAACGAGTACCAACCGACAAAGAATTCGATGCAATAGAGAGACTGGCGACCGAACTTCAGAAGGCTAAGCTGGTCGAGGCTACGGCAAAGCAAGCCAGGGTGTCTATCGAAGCAAAGCTTGATTGCCTCATTCCTTGTAGCGAAGAAGGCCAAAGAACGATCACGCTCTCCGATAAGAGGAAGGTCGTTGTCGAGCGCGGGCTCATTTATACAGCCGAGATCGACAAGATAACCAAGCTGGATATTTTCAAGCAGCTAGGGGTAGCCGCTCCGGTTGGTACTAAGGTCACGCGCACATTAGACATAGCTGGGTATAAGTGGTTTAGAGAGTTCCAACCGACAGCATGGACAAAGATCGCTACGTATGTCGAAATCAAGCCAAAGAAGACTGCCGTGACGGTCAAGGCGGCTCCAGTAGCAAGGAAGGCGAAAGCGAAAAAATGATGAGTGCAAGACTCCACGCTCTGGACAAGCTGAGGCACGATACACAAGCTATCGGTGCGCTTCCGAGCGATTAGTGTGCTGTTGAGAGAAAATTCTTTCACGTACACGAGAACAGTTGTAAGCTGAAATGCTCGCCGTTCTTGTGTAAGTGTGTCGTGATGCTATCCGCAAAAAAGGACGTCGTGTGGGATGACCTCACGCACCTTGCAGTTGACAAGAGGACAAAATAGATGGGTGACCTAACGAAATACCTACCTGAGAATTCGCCGATTGTCGAAGCGATCTTCGAGCATTACAAGACCGAGGGCGACAAGGAAGAAGTCCGCGGCTATCTCGGTGCTTCGATCATCGGCCACGCCTGCAAGCGATACCTTTGGTACACGTTTCGCGGATGCACAAAGGAAGACTTCCCTGGCCGGCTCTATCGACTCTTTGAGACTGGCGATCTAGAAGAGATCCGGCAAGTCAAAGACCTTAGGGCGATCGGCTGCACGGTCCACGAAGTAGACCCGACAACTGGCGACCAGTTTGAGGTGACGGCAATCGGTGGCCACCTCTCCGGCCACATGGACGGCTGCCTCATTAACCTCCCTGGAGTCGAAAAAACATGGCATGTATACGAAGGGAAGACGCACAACCAGAAGTCATACAGAAAGCTACAGAAGGAGGGAGTCCAGAAATCAAAGCCAATTCATTACGCTCAGATGCAGATCTACATGCACCTAACAGGCATGACGCGCGCTCTGTACCTTGCTGTCAACAAGGACACCGACGAGATGTACGCCGAGCGCGTTCACTACGATAGAGCGTTCTGCGATGCCATCATGGCTAAGGCTCGTGGTATCATCTTCGCAAAAGAGCCGCCGCCCAGGATTACAGACCGTCCAGATTGGTACGAATGCAAATTCTGTAGCGCACATAGCCTTTGTTGGGGTTGTGGCGAGGCAGCCCTGCCGATCCCTAGCGTAACCTGTCGTAGCTGCTGTCACGCCTCGCCGACCGAAGACGGCCATGCTCGTTGGGTCTGCGAAAAGCACGACCGCGGCCTCGCTCCGAAAGACCAGAAAGCCGCCTGTGACGATCACTTAGTTCTGCCTGGACTAATCTCGTTTGCTGAACCGGATGGATACAGGAAAGACTTAGAGGGCAACGAGTCGATCGTTTTCGTTAATAAAGACGGGGGATCATGGTGCCATGGAACTACAGCCGGACACTTTTCAACGCGAGAGCTTCTCGTTATTTCCGCATCAGCGCTCGTTTCTCCGATGCTTTCGGAAGCAAAGGAACTCTTTGGTACTGAGGTCAACCACTGCTTCACCGATGACATACTCTCTCGCTACCCTGAGTCTGATACGGAGCTTGTTTACAGGGGCGAGACAGACGGGCTGAAGGCCGCATGGAAGAAGAGGTACAACTGCGAGATGCTCACTTGTGGGGTCGTCAAGAAGGTCGACACCGGCGACTACCGGGCTATCGAGTTCACTGCCGGCAGGGTCGCCGTGATACGTTACGATCGCAGGCTTCATCCGGCCGAGATCTGGGAGGGGAAAGAGTGATGGAACCGACGCTTTTCACTGTGACTGCGAGAAAAGAGAAGGATCAAGAGACAGCCAAGCGCCTTGAGAAGGCCGTAAACACCCAGCCGCTCAATGGAATCCTAATGGACGCAGTAAGGGAGTCCATCGAAGAGATGTTTCAGAGGATGTTCTGGGGCGATAACTGGGAAAATTATAGTGAGACTTTGGATGGATGAAGAACGCAAAGTTTGCAGCAAATGTGGAGCAAAAAAGCTCCGCTCGAAGTTCTACACAAGAAAGAGGCGGAGCGGCAATGGCAGACGACAGATGCCACATTGTAAGATCTGTAACGGCAAGAGGTCTTACGATTACAGACAACGGAAATTGAAAGAGCAAAAGATCGCCGAGGTGAGCGAGTGCCAGCGATTATTCCCGACGCTAACGACGGTCCCTGGTACACCCGAAAGGATCTCCGTCTACAGAGCCAGGGTAAATCGCGGTGCCCCTGCCTTGTGTGTTGACGATGCCGAGTCTCGTGACGATCCAAAATACATCAAGGTCCACGCATGAAAAACAAAAAGATAGTTTTCTGCACTGTAACAACATGGGTAGGTAGCTCGGTCTGTTATGCGGAGCACTTTTACGCCAGGTTGCGTCGGCGCTCCAGGAAGGGCCCCGAAGAAATCGACCTGGAGTATCGTGTGAACAGCGAAGAGGCCAAGAAACTCAATGAAGACGATACATTAGGCACGTCGGCGGAATATAAGGCCGGAGAAACTTCCGAGAGGTTCTTCTGTCTATCGAAAATCAAGAGGGTTGCTGCCAGGGAGTACAAGAAGTTAATGCCAGGTTCCGAGTTACTAATCCTTGGAGCCTCCACGACGATGGAACCACAGGAAATCCTAGGCGGCCCTCCTGGACTCCGGCGACCAGCGAACGTAATCTTTCGTAGATGCGAAAGACTTGGCTGGTGGGATAAAGGAAACGATACGACAGTGCAGGGGCTTTCGGACAAGTGGGTTTTGCTTCTTAAAAAGTACAGTCTTAGGCCATGGTGAAAAGATGAACGGCAAGGGCGACAAAACGCGCCTGATGCAGATAACGAAACACGAGTGGGATGAAAATCACGCCAGAATCTTCGGAGATCGAAATGAGCCGAGAGAGAAGGAATGCACAGAGAATCGTGAAGGAACTCAGGGGGTGGGGTGCAGAAGAGGTAAGCGTCGTGGCCGTGGGCGATAGCTTTGAGTTCCGCATAATCGTTCGGACGGGCTTGGCACTTTTGAAGCTTACATATCGAGAGAGCTTCGCAGTTCTCGCGAACCTAAGTGCAGACTCTGTGTCGCCAATCACCGAGAAGATCTATCTGTCCTGGTCTAGGTCCGCTGACGGTTGGAAAGATTCCAAACAACATCTTCTGTTTTTGGGGGCGCTGGGGCTGTGACCCTCACTATTCGATCCGTCCAAACAGCTGAAGAAAAAAAGCTGTGTCGTGATTTCATCTCTAAGTATCACTACAGCAGAAAGTGCCCTGGCATCAGAAAGTGTTTCGCTATGCACCTAAAAAACGAGATGGTCGGGTGTGTTGTGTTTTCGATCCCGGCGTCGTATACACTCTGTCGTGGAATTTGTGGCATCGACTTTTCAAAAAACGTACTCGAACTCTCTAGGCTCGTCATAACAACCGGAATTAGAAATGCAGCTTCTCACTTGATTGGAGCGGCATTACGCGGAATCGGGGATTCGATTGTAGTCTCATACGCAGATTGCAATAGCCATATCGGACACGTCGGATACGTGTATCAGGCGACGAACTGGCTATACACTGGCCAAGGGAATGCAGAGCCAGTATGGTTGACTCCAGAAGGTAAGGTACTGTCGTACACGAGACGGCATATCGACATTAAGGCTAAGCGGATCGGCCTAGGGGTGTCTGATCTCACAAAAAGGCGTCAGGTCGGTAAGCACAGATACGTATTCTTTTCTGGCAGCAAAAGCTTCAGGCGAAGAGCCCGCTTAGCCCTGAAGTACGAGACCTTCGCATACCCCAAGGGGCCCACAACCCGACACACGGAATGTGCCCTGGAGATCGGCAAGTGACCTTTATTCTGCGCCCATATCAAGAAGAAGCACAGGCAGCGCTTGATCTGCACATTCGCACGAAGGCGACGAATCCTTGCGTTGTCCTCCCGACCGGATCTGGGAAATCGGTCTCGATGGCGTCGATCATTAAGTTGTGGCATGAAGAGTCGCCACACGTCCGCGGCTGCATCCTAGCTCACCGCAAGGAGTTGGTACAGCAAAATGCAGATAAGCTCAATGTGCTTTACCCGGGAGGGCATGTCGGGGTTTTCTCTGCTGGACTCGAGAGGCGTGATTACGATTCGCCTCTTCTTTTCGCCTCGATTGATAGCATCTTCAAGAAGGCCGGGGAGTTCACGCCGTTTGACTTTATTTTTGTGGACGAAGCACACCGTATACCGCCCGCCGGCGAAGGTAAGTATCGCACTTTCATAGCGGAGTGCAAGAAGTTCAATCCAGCACTTCGCGTCGTAGGCTGGACGGCTACCCCCTTTCGTATGGGGTGCGGGCCGATCTGCCATGAGGATCACATTCTTCAAGAGGTCTGCTACGAAGCCAAGGTCACGGACCTAATTAAGCAAGGCTTCCTAGCTAACTTGCGGTCCAAGGTTAGTGCTACCCAGCCCGATCTCAGTGAGGTCAGGAAGAACAACACTGGCGACTACATCGTCAAATCGCTCTCGAAAGCGACAAACAGAAAAGACGTTGTTGGTCCGGCGATTAGTGAAGCGCTTTTCATTATGCAGGCACATAACAGGAAGGCCGCAATCTTCTTTTGCGTCGATGTTGAGCATTGCATTGCCGTGTCGAAGGAATTACTAGCGCATGGAGTAGTTGCCCCATGCGTAACAGGGAAGACAAAGAAAGACTCACGAGACAGAATCATTAGGGACTTCAAGGCGAAGCTCTTGAAGGCCGTCTGTTGCGTCAACGTGCTAACGGAGGGTTTTGATGCTCCACATATCGACTGCATCGTTCTACTACGACCAACACTCTCGGCCGGTCTTTTTTCTCAAATGGTCGGACGGGGTTTACGAATTTATCCAGATAAAAAGGACTGCATCGTCCTTGATTTTGCCGGGTGTATCGAAGAACACGGGCCAGTGGATTTGCTCGGAACAGGTCTCGAAACCGTCATGGCAACGTGCGCTGAATGCCGTGAGTCGTTCAGTCATGCAATACGAGCTTGCCCGGCTTGCGGGTGGGTGATCCCGCCGCAGGAAGTCGAGGCCATGGAGAGGGAAGAAGCCGAGCGAAGGATGCACGCAATTTGTGCCTCAAAGAAGTCGATACTCTCCGATCAGCCAGATATTCTGAAGGTAGATGCCGTAACCGTGGCGAGACATATAAAGCCAGGCTCGCCGGACTCCATGAGAGTTCAGTACCGGTGTGCCTTCTCGCAATTCCAAGAATGGATCTGCCTCGACCACGAAGGGTACGCAGGGAAGGAAGCACATAAGTGGTGGTTCGAGAGGTTTGGTAGAACTACCACTAGTGTTGGAGTTGCTCGCCTTACTACGGTGAGTGAAGCACTTGAAAATCTCCTCACGACACAGACTATTCTTGACTACACCGACACGATAACCGTTCGCAGAAACGGAAAGCACAAAGAGATCATCGCTTATAATCGGCCGATCGTGGAGGAAGAATGAGCCAACTTTTAGAATACGCATTGAAGTACGCCTCGATGGGTTGGGAGATCTTCCCGTTGCAGCCAGGCAAGAAAGAGCCGCTACCCGGCACTCATGGCGTCAAGGATGCCACTAGCGTCGAGTCTGTAATCCTGGGGTGGTGGAAGACAAACCCGCTCTATAACATTGGCCTAGCTTGCGGTTACGGAAGCGGGATCTACGTCGTTGACGTTGACGAGAAGAGGGATGAAAAAGGAAAAATTATCTCAGACGGCAAGATCGAGTATTCAAAAAGATTTCCTCCGCTTCCGGCGACAATGATTCAGACTACACCAAGAAGGGGCTTGCACTATCTCTTCCATCATCCTTTAGGTAATAACGATCCAATCGGCAACAGGGTGAACATCGTACCTTCCGTAGACATTCGGGGCGACGGGGGATACATCGTACTAACACCATCACACCTTGATCCGTATACTGCTTGTCCGGGAGGCGGCTTCTATGAATGGATTGGTGGCTGCGCACCGTGGGAGCGTGCCACGGCTGAGTATCCGTCTCATCTATTGCCCGTATCCAAGCCAGTAATGCAAGCCAAGCTTGCGGCTGCGGTAGATAAACATGACTTCAGCCCTCCGCTCGCCGGCTCAACGTCCCTTAACAACAGAATCTTGGATCGCGCAAGGCTCTACATTCACGAGTGCGACCCAGCCGTTGAGGGTATGGGGGGGCACGCCAAGCTTCTCTGGGCTGCGCAGTGTATGGTAGCCGGTTTCTGTCTCTCCGATAGTCAAGCCCTCACTCTGCTGGCCAGTGACTACAACCCGTGCTGTTCGCCGCCATGGGATCTTGCAATCGAGTCTGAGAAAAAGGACTTCTATCGTAAGATCACGGAGGCCAGAAAGAATCCGCCGCGTGACAAGCCGATAGGCTGGCTACTCACGGAGTATAGCCTGAATGATGAAGAGCTTTTGAACGCCTCCCGGGACGTTGGCGACATGATAAGGGCGATGAACGAAGCGGAGGGTAGGACCGATTTCGATCAGCTTTTGGAAGATGAAGAAACCGAAGTCAAGGGCCTGGAGGTGGAGCTTGGGTTTCTAACAAAACCTACCGGCCTGCTTGGTGAGATCTGCTCTTGGATCAATTCAACTAGCCTTCGTTATCAGCCGCTCTTGACGCTCGGATGCTCAATCACATTCTTGGGTGCGCTTTTTGGCCGGAAGGTCAGAGACACGCTCGGAAATAGGACCAACTTATACTGCATGGGTATCGGTGACTCCTCGGCCGGGAAGGGGCACGGGCCGGAACAGATCCAGAGGTTATGTGAGGCCGCAAATTGTCTTGACCTAATAGGCGGATGCAACACGACAAGCGACTCGGGGATAGAAGAGAGGCTTTCAAGGTTTCCGTCTACGTTGTTTTTCTGGGACGAAATTGGGCATCTTCTTTCTGATTTCAGAAGCGGTAACCACAAGACACTTATTGTGCCCACCCTTATGAGCATCTGGTCTTCGGCAAAGAGGACCTATCTCGGAAGGGAGTACGCGAATAGCGATAACCAACGTAGAATTGTTCAGCCAAATTGCTGTATCTGGGGAAGCACAACACCGGATAGATTTTCACGCGGCCTTTCGCCGGAAGAATTGCGAGACGGTTGGATCGGTCGAGTCTTGGCTTACCAAACAAACACCAAACCCCCGGTAAACGATGACTACGTTGAAGAGCCAGTGCCGGAACATCTAATCGCCGCTTGCCATGAATGGATGGGTAGGGGTGAAAAGACGATAAACGGAACAAGCCTTACGAATTTTGCTACCTCGGCATTTACAGAGACTCCGCCAGAGCAAATAATAGTCCCGCTTACGAAGGAAGCAAGACTGGTAATGAAGGCATTCCGGGCGCTGTCAGAAAAGAAGGCAGAAGAACAAGTTGACACCGAGTACCTTTGGGCGAAAGCTGTAGAGCAAGCTCATAGAGTCGCGCTGATTGTCGCCGCTAGCGAAGGGACTCCAGAGATCGAAGTCAGTGCACAAGTCGCTGATTACTCCTGCCGCCTTGTGGCTTATCTTGTCGACGAATTCGGTAAGACGATACTTCCGAATATCGCCGGGAGTGAGTTGGAGCTAGCGAAACTGAAGGTGATTGAAACTATTGGTCGATATGGAAAAAAAGGATGCCCCAAGTGGTTGCTTACACGCAAGACACAATGGGCATCAGGAACCGCCAGGGATGGTATGTTAAAAGACCTCCTTGAGGGAGGTCAACTACGAATCAATAAGAAAGGAAATGGTCTAGTTTACTGGACTGAAGAAAATTACATGAGGCTGCCGAAGTGAGAAGCGAGCAACTTGTCATAACGCTACCGCTTCCCAATAAAGTGCTTCAGCCAAATTCTACGATCGCATCCTTCGGTGGTCGCATGAAGAAAGCTGCGGCAACTAAGAGATACAGGCGACTTACCAAGGAAGCAGTGGAGGAATCTTGTATCGAAAGTGCCCCATGGGAGTTTGTTGCGGTCGAAGCTATCTTCTTTTTCAAAGATTCTCGCAGGAGAGATCAAGATAACGCAATGGGCAGCCTGAAGGCCGTCTATGATGGAATCGTAGACTCGGGGTTGGTTCCTGATGACGACTACAAGCATATGAGACGCGGAACCCCGGAGTTCTCTGTCGATAAAAAGTTTCCACGAGTAGACCTGACTATAACGAGAATCCTGCCACCGGGAACTTAGATGCTAACGATCAAAAAAGAAACAGAGATTCGGCAACTGCTGAATGAAAATCCCAAAGCGTCTAATCGATCCATCGGAGAAGTGACTGGAGTTTCGAGGGACGCCGTCCAGAGAATACGTGAAACGATGGCCACTATAAGAGAGATCGGTGTTACGAAAACTCTAATGATACGCAGGCTTCTATTGAGTGGCTTACCCTTGAAGTCGATTATTTCTGAGGCAAAGGTTTCTGCTAACAAAATCAAGCAAGTGGGCCTTGCTTACTACTTGCAACGCAGGAAGCCAGGAAGCCCGATTAGTGATTGCCCGACCTGTGGGGCAACCATGTTCAGCGATGAATACAAGGCCGAGAATAGGACCGAGAAAGAGACTGGTCGAGTCTTGCCTCCGGACATTAGCGAGTCGCAGTCCGTAGCACTGTGGCGTACCGTAGTTGACTTGTGTGAACTTGATGGCCTTTGTATCATTACGAATCCGTTATTCCACTTGCTTGCCAAGCGAGCTAAGCCAATCCTTGAGGAAATAAATGACAGCCAAGAAGAGAACCAATAGAGTCCTGGCGATAGGCGACATTCACGCCCCCGCAACCCACCCTGGGTACATGCGGTTCTGCAAGGACCTATATCGGGAATGGGAGTGCAATCAGGTCGTGTTTCTTGGCGACGTGGTGGACTTCCATGCGATAAGCTTTCACGCAATGAACCCGAACTGCCCGGGTCCAGATGATGAATTCCTACTGGCCAAGCGAGAGATTCAGAAGTGGAGGCGGGCGTTCCCGGAGGCGAAGATCTGTATCGGTAATCACGATGAACGAGTTCTCCGCCTGGCAGAGTCAGTGAATATCCCATCGCGATTCATTCGCGATTATAGGGAAACTTGGAACACCCCGGGGTGGGACTGGAAGAACGACCACATTGTCGATGGTACGTACTACTTCCACGGGACCGGCTTCTCTGGGATGCACCCGGCCTGGAATGTGTCCGGTAAAATGCTAATGTCAGTTGTGATGGGACATTGTCACTCGCGAGCCGGGGTGAAGTGGCGAGCCAATCCATTGCAGCGTGTCTTCTCTATAGACGTTGGTTGCGGCATCGATATTGACGCATACCAGTTTGCCTACGGGAAACACATGAAAGATCGTCCAATTCTCGCGGCGGCGGTAATCCTGGACGGCGTTCCATACCACGAGATCATGCCGTGCGGCAAAGGAGAAAAGTATCACAAATCTAAATTCGCATGAGGACGACAAGACGAAGCTTGAAGACTTTCTAGAAAGTATCTCCTCCTTCTGGGAGAGATATTGGAGCGACTGCTATGAAAGGGTAATGGCTCCATCAACTAAGAACATTCCTGGAATTCCCTCTTGGGTAACCAACACGGAGAAGAAGAACATGACGCAGAATGAGATGCGAGAATTTGACACTGGAGCTACACGGGATTCCGAAATAGGTAAGCTAGATTTCGAGGGGTTCTTGTCGCCATGTGCCATGGAGCGGTACGCAGAGTACATGAACTCTCACCGAGTCCAGGCCGATGGCAAGTTGCGTGATAGCGATAACTGGCAGAAGGGGATCCCGATCAAGGCGTACATGAAATCGTTGTGGCGACACTTCTTCGACATTTGGAAGATCTATCGCAATTGGAGGGTGTGGGACAAGAAGGACGGACACGAGATCACCCATGAAGAGGCACTTTGTGGAGTCATCTTTAATGCTTTCGGGTACTTGCATGTCTTGACAGACGAGCCATCTCGGTTTGGGGCGGAAGATCCACCAGAGGAAGAAAGCGCGGGAGAATGCAAGGAAGAAACCTTCCCTGCTGATATTTCCTGCAAGGGATGCTTGCATGTAAACGGCACCATGGAAGAGTATAGGTGCGAGGTTGGCAGTACACCGGAAGTATGCAAGACGGTCGGCACTTCAAAGTGGGAAAAATGGCGCGAAGAGTTGTCAGAGGATTGCGACAAGCAATACGGGAAGTGCTGGAGAGCGGCCGGCGGGCCTGCGGCATGTCTAGTTCGTGACGGCGACAGAATTGAGATACCGTGTAGGTACTTTGAGCCAAAACCGAAAGACCCAAAAGAAGGAGAGCGCACTTGAACATCAAACGAATCTTTCTCGACGTAGACGATGTGCTGGTTGACTTCACTCTTGCCGCCCTATCGTACACGACTGGATACAGTATTGACGAGAACGACTTCAATCCAGAGTGGGGCTTCGATATTGTGAAGGCACACAACGAACTTTCGCATCCGTCTGAAGACGAGATTACCATAGAAGTATTCTGGCGGAAGTTCAATCGAAACTTCTGGGCTTTTCGTCAGAAGGCCGACGATTGCGATACTATCATCGAAGCAAGTTATGACCTCGTTGGGAAAGAGAACGTCTTCCTCCTTACTGCACCGTTACAAGATCCGGAAAGCGCAGCCGGTAAGATGGAATTGATCCGCGATATGTTTCCTGTCTTTTGGAGGGACCGTAGGTACATGATCGCTCCCCCGAAGTATGCCTGTGCTTATCCTGGGGCTTTACTAATCGACGATAGCGATAAAAACGTGAATGAATTCAGGACTGCCGGCGGACAGGCCGCACTCGTACCGCAGCCCTGGAATTCCGAACACGCCCGCAGTGGAGAACCACTTTCTTTCACGGGACTTCTATGAAATTTACGAAAAGACAATTGAGTGTGTGGCTTTATTTTATTCGCCAATTGAGAGGTAATTTTGATCCGGGCGTGCCGATAGTAATACGCTCATTACTTCTAGCTGATTTCTGCGGTGATTGCAGTGCAGAAATCAAACTAGATCGGCTAATAAGGATCAAGATACGAATCAACAGCGACAATCCATGGCAAGTAAAGGCAGAAACCCTAATTCACGAATGGGCACACGCCATGGAATGGCCCTCTTCGTGGCGAAATCACACACTCAAGCGTGTCCATAACGAGACCTGGGGTGTATGGTACGCAAAAATCTATCAGCATCTTTTTGATCGTTGCTGGGCGGACATGGGTGAACGTGGTCTTCTCTCGGAAGAGCAAATTAAATTATTTCCTTTTGATACTTACAAATGGGAAGAAGAATAAGATGCCGTGGTGCGAAATTTGCGGATCGAGCCTCAAGCCGTATCACCAAAGAAATCCAGCCAAAGCTTATCTCGCCTGCCCAAACGAACTTTTTCACACGGAGATTCAGAATGAAACTGCACGAGCTAATGGCGATGCACCTAGAGGACGTAGACGAAAGGATAGCGTCGAAGAAGCTGTCGCCGAGTACAAGAAATGACTACGTCAAGCTTCGCAAGATCGTCATCGAAGCCGATCTCGGAGATGCAAACGTCGACATACTCGGCCCCGCTCACTTCGTGGGGATCATGCAGGTAATCGAGAAGCGCGGCTACAGCCTGCGAACGCAACACAACATTGTCACGTCTTTCAAGTCGATGTTCAACTGGGCTGGGCCGGAAGGCATGAATCTGATTATCGGCGTAGTCTACGGACCTCGCTTTTGCGGGCCGTCCAGAAGAGCAATCGAGGCACAGCAAGAAGAGAATAGCCCCTGTAGGTTTATCGACCGCAAGCGGATCCTCGCGATACTAGACAACGCTAGAGCGAAGCTAAGGATAGCAATTCTACTGGGAATCAATTGCGGGTTCTACCCAGGCGATACGATAGCAATACATGTTGAACATTTCAATATGGACAACAATCCGCCTTATCATTGCTTTCGTCGCGTCAAAACGCTTCAGCAGCGTAGGGCGGTCCTTTGGCCTGAGACTGTCGAGGCGATTCACGATTATTATATGCGCGGCCGTCCGTCAAGGGGAAGCAAGAACCTCCTAGTGAATCGCAAGGGCGAACCGTACTCCACTAAGGCCGGCGTCTTACAGCGCGAGTTTCGTAAGCTCGCGGACGCGGCCGGTGTCGAGGCTGGCGTTGGCATTGGGTCATTACGCCACACTTTCGCAACGATCATCGATACGGTGTCAGATCAGTCGATGATTGATCTGACAATGGGTCACACTAATCCAAGCATTCAGAAGCGCGTCTATCGTCAACTGAACATCAATGAATTTGAGCGGCTGTCGACGATAGCAAATGTCGTTCATGATTGGCTCTTCAATAGGGAGAAGTAATGATATTTTTAGGACTATTCAGAAGAAGGAAATTTTCTCTTAGCAAAAAAGAGCAAGAGATGATAGAAGCAGCATGGAATGCAGCGAAAGACGGGGACGGAATCAACATGACAGAAATCTGCGACAAAATAATGAGGATGAGAGAAGATGCACGATCTGACGAGGCAGATGGCTTATGCTCAAGCGAAGGAGAAGTACGACATGGCTGTCAAAGAAGTTGATAGAGTATTCGCCGGACGTGAGGCTGAGATAGCGGCAGAAATCGATGCACGGTGGTTTCTAGTATTGAAAACAGAAGAATGGTACAGCAGAACCATAAGTATTATGTTCCAGAACAGCATCGATAATGCACTCGAAGCAACTGGAGTATTCGGCTCGATGATTGCCGATTCAATGAAGTACAGCATGAAATCCATAGAATAGGACAAAATTAAGCGTACGGCTTTCACTGGGGCACTCCGCACCGGTTTAGGGATCGATAGAGCCTCAGAAGCGGCAGGCTGCTAATGGGGCTCCCACGGCCGTTGGAGAAGCAACGGCTTTTCTAGTATAAGTAGGGGGCTTAACCCCAGATCTTCGCACACACCGCGCCGCCAGCTGCAATCAGAAGAGCCCATGCACCGCGCAGGCCGATCAGCATCCAGCGTCGACTCTGCTTCAGGATCACGACCTCGCCAGACAGGCCGTTATTTCCATCGTCGCCCGGGATGCCGTAAAGGTCTGCGTCGTGCTTCTGTACGGCAGCCTCACAGGCCAAGAAATGGGCGATATGCTCGCGTACCTCGACGTGATAGTCAGAGAGTTCGCGGCGAAGTCTGTCAATCTTATCGTCTGTCGACATGATCTAATTCCCGTACGATGTTAAAAATCAATCTCCTTTTGTGTTCGGTGGCGTGCGTCCAGTCTTTCATCTCGCCTTCCCCGCCGGAATCGAAGTAAAACGAAGGGACTCTCTGAAGGACACTCAGTGCGTCCGCTAGAATTTCTTTTGTCGTCATCGCGATACCTTGAAGAAAATAAGCCCACGGGGGAGCGAGGACTTGTCGCTATCTCGCCTTCCATGGTCTTCCGTGGTCCCCGCGGGCAGGAAGTAAACCGCCATTCAGCGAAGGCGGTGGTCGCTAAGTGATTACTCCACCATGGACGTCGGAGCCGTCCGTATGGACGACATATCTTCCGGATGAACCGCATCGCTCAACTTGGCAGCGATGTACGCTCGGCCGGTCTCAGACTTCAGCTTCGCTTCGAGGACGTTCTCGAAGATCTTACCGAACTCTTCGATGACCTGGCTCTCTCCGGCAAGGAAGGTCGTGCCAACGTCTTTCAACTTCGCGGCCATGGCACTGTAATCGCCGACGCTGTAGTCGATCAGAAATGCAGGAACCTTCTTCAGGCCAAGCTCTGACAGCTTCATGGCCATAACAGCAGCACCTCGGCGGCGCTCCTCGCGGGCTTCGTCTTTCTTATAGATGAAACCAACGCCGGCTTTTCCAACACCAAACGCGACAACAGCAGCCAAAATCATTTCAAGTGGACTCATAGTAAAACCTCTCTTGAGTGTAGTGAATAAAAGAACGAACGGGCTAGACCACGAACCAGTCGTCAGCCAGCAAGTCGGTCTGGCTCGCGAGCCAAGGGACGAGATCGCCGGTCACGGTCTTAATATAGATGTACGGCAAGTCCATCTTACTGTTGTCATTAGGAACTTGAAGCCGCAACTCTTGACCTGAGCCATTCCAGCCGCTTCTTGCAACGGCCGCCCCAGCACGCATACTAAAAATCGCTTCTCCAATACTCATGGCTGTTCTCTCTCTTTTTGTAGTTAGTTGAAATTCAGAAACGGCTACGCAGCTAGGGCGTAGAAATCATACCAGACATGCGTTGGTGATAGTTCTTTCACGGCTACTCCGATGCAGTTGCCTTTTTCCATTGCGAGAATAGACCGTAACCACCGCCGGCCAAAGAGGAGGCGATCGCAGCAAGCACGACCTTCCATCTGGACGGCTCGGTTTCCTCGAACTCCGGCGGCCCACCGTCCATTAGCGGTTCAGGCGTGGGGTCCGGAACGACGGGCGTTGGGACCGGCAACGGTGCAGGGCAACCCTTGGGGCCACACTTATTTTCCATCTGGCCACGCCAAGGAAGAACGGTGCCGTTTCTGCGCCAAGGCAGGATTGCCATCGCTTTCAAAGAGGAATCCTTGATAGCGACATACAGGCCGTTCGCCGTCAACGGGATGCCTTTTGCGGATGCTTCCCAAACGACATTGCCGTCGCTTTCCTGCACTCGGATCGTAGGCAGTACCTTCGTGTTCTTCTCGTATCTCGCCTTGTAAGCCGGGCTGGTGGTCGGGACTGCCCAGAAGTGAACCTGTACCTTCAGTGACCTCAAGTTCTTGTCTCGATTGAACCTACGCAGAATTCCATTGTATTGTGCGTTCCTCGCATCGCCGATTACGCTGATGTACCATTTATTGGCGTCCTTCGGCAAGTCGATAACTCGCTCTTCGGCGTTGATATGCAACGTCTCGGTCGCGAGCTTGTCCCAATCGGAGCCGTTCTCAGTGTCAACGGTGTACTCGGACGCCCCTAAACTAGGAACCGACCAAAGAACGAGCACGCATACTAAAACTGACAAGAAAAGTAAGATCCAAAACATTCTATCTTTGTCCATCTTTCTTCCTCTCTTTCTGAAAACGTGAATTGTTTACTCGGGTGCTGGGGCGGCTGGCTTGTATACCGGTGTCACCGCCCAAGAGTAGCTGGCCTTCCATTCCGCAATAAATCTGTCGCGGGGAATCCAGATGAAATTCTTTGTCGCGTTATTGTCAATGATAGCTACCCATTCTTCGTCTAGGTGAACTAGGGTCACCATGTGCATACCGCCCCTCACGGTCACATTAGCCCCACGCCGAGTCCGGCAAGCCCATTCGAGAAAGCTTACATCGCCTTTCTCGGCAGTGGAGGCGTAGCGAATTCCTTTCGCTTCAAGTTTCTTCTCGAACGCATTATACCAATCTCCGCCGGAGTAAGTCCTTTCCCACATAGCGGCTGTCTCGTATCGGCCTTGCCAACGTAGTAGCGTAATGAACGAAGCATGAACGCAGGAGCCATAGCCATGTGGGCTCTTCCAGTTACCCTTACGCCACTCTGGCGGGACATTGACTGTCGGCCGCTCGGCGGAAAGGCAGATGCCAGAAAGCATAAGGAGAACTACAATCGCAAGCAGTATGCCCTTGAGGATCTCTAAGAATGTCTCTCGGAGGTAGTTTCTCATTTTAGCCTCGCGGGTTTCTGAACTATACCCAACCGCCTGAGTGTACGCATAAGGTGGTTTGGGGACCAACGGCTAGCATTAGTCGTGTTGAAAACGCCAATGTGCGAAAGCTGTTCTGCAACGAACTCGGAACAAAAGAGGGAGGTAAGAGACTCACCTCGAATCCTCCCTTGAACTGCGGCCCACAAGAGGCCTCCTGCCCGTAATGCTCCCTTGGTATCATACGGTAGGCCCAGCATCGAATCAAGGTGCGAACGAAGTCGACCGCACTCATGAGGATACAAGGGCCGAGCCAAGCGGTAGAGCCAGGCTTTGCCTTCATATAGCTCAATACCGGTGCTATAGCGTTGATGACGAACGCCAAATCCCGAGGCTGAATCCCATAATTCAAGATCTGCCCTGAACGCATTTCCAACGATCCCGACATGCGACAACCCCCAGAGCGGAATGCCAAACGAACAGAGATTTACGCCAGCGCTTACCCAGGAATTACCAGAGAAGCCAATTACGTCACCAGGCCGTGGGGTTAGTTCTTTCATTCCTTCTCCATCGCCTTAGAACGCTGACGCTCTCGTCTCAGGACTTTTGTTGATTTAATGAGAACCTCTGCCTGTCTGATGGCACCGTGCAATAGTAGAAGTGGCTTGTCGACGATGACGCAATAGCTATAGTCGTCGTCGTACTTGTCCATTATCCCGATTTTCGCGCTCTCGAATAAACAAGAATTCTCGTCTTCGTTGATTTCGATTGAGAACCTATGTCCTTCGATTCCAAACTCTTCAACGAACGCAACGAAAATCTCTAGCATTTCTCTCCTCATGTCTCTCTCCTTCTCTTGGTTAAGTGATTCACTTGACATATCCATCATAGCAGATTGGCTATTCGGCCTTTTTCTTAGACGCCAGCCCCTCAGACCACCAATTCCATAGGGTTTTCCGGAGTTCCCAGGAGTAATCCCTGGCGGACTTTAGCTCTTCGCGCTGCTCATCGTCGAGGTATTCGTAAGTGAATCGCCACTCGTCTTCGTCATTGAGCGACTGATCGATCGGGTCAAGGTTCTTTAGGAACGACATGAAGCCGTTGAGTGACTTCTCGGGTGTCTTCCCCTCGCGGAAGGATTTCTGCCACTCAAGGAAAGCTTCCTTGTCGTCATTCTCGGCAGCCTTTCTTGCATTTTTGTACTTTGAGATCGGAAATACACCGCTGACACCCCTGCCTTCACTCTCAAGATAGTCGTGACGTAATCCAACTATCTTGTTGCGCATATTCACTCGCGGATCACTCACCCCAAAGAACCAAGCTTGCAGCCAGTGTTTCCTCGCTCTGTACCCCTGACCCACGATCTTCCCTTTCATGGCGTCATGGAGGTCACCCAGCCCGCCTATATTGGCGGCAGCCCACGTACGGTCGACGGTACGCCACTGCTCAAGAAAGTTTGGCCACATGGACAGTCCGCCGATGACTCCGGGTAATGCTTGGATATGCGGGCCCAACGCGCCTAGAACTTTCTCGACCGGTGCTTTGGCTATCTCTTTCGCTACGTCGCTCAGATCGGCTTGCCTGTTCTTGAGCTTAGGAAGCATTTCAATTGCCTCATTGATTCCGAACGACTCCAGGAGTTCGCTAAGCGCACCCACGTTTCTAAAAACGCGAACGGTTCCATCGGCATTGTATCCGGTAATGAGGTGACCCATTGTTTTATCGAAATCCGAAAGATCTTCTTCTGGATCTCCACCGTAAATTGCGGCGGCCATCACGTTATTCCACATCCATTGAAGCCCGTAGAGATAGCCGATTCTCACCGCCGCTATCTTGGCCAGCACTGCGCCTGTCGCTGTTCGCCCCTTACCGGACTTGAATGCGTTCTGGAGAATCCGAGGATACCTCTTGGCATTGATCTCTGTGAACGCCCAGAACGGCATTAAGTGACTGCGGAAACGGTTGCCCATTACCGTGAGGTCACCGTAGTCGCCAAGCAGGCTACGTGCCATGTGCGCGGCTGCTGCGTCTGTGCCGAAGGTCCTTTGAATGGAGAGTACGGCCTCTTTTTTGGCGCCACCGAAGTGTTCTAGCTGGCCAGTTTGCAGAAGCTTCCGGTATCGTAAGAACGCCGCGTGCCTGAGAAGGTCTTCTCGAAACTGCGTCGCCCCTCGCGCGGAGTTCCAGTATCCGCCGATCGCCGCTCTGGCAAGCTCCGCCTTCGTTTTCTTCTTTGCTTTTCGGAATCTCCCTAGCCCCTCTGCCTCGCCGTAGTTCTTCATTTCCTGGCCGTATCGACCAGATCCAACAACGGCCCATTTTCGTGAGGCTCGCATCCCTTTGGATAAATCCTCAGTAGGCTTCACGCCGATAGTCTTCAGGTCCTTAATCGCCCGCCCAATATACAAAAGCACCCCAGGATCGCCAGCAAGAGAGACATCAAGATCACCAAGGAAATTCCTGGCGTTATAAGCCACGAATCGCATTGGATTCATTAAGGTATAGGCCTTCCATGAATTCATCATCTCTCTTGATACTCGCCCCATCCAGTTCTCTTTATCATTCTGCTCGTCTTCTCTGATCTGATCCATAATCTCTTTCGGCAATGCGATCTTTTGGGACATTTCACCGTGAGCGAGATCGACTTCATCTTCGGTGAGATCCATTGTCTCCGCCATCTGCCGTTCATACTGATCCATCACCTGACTTACAGGCAGCTTAGCCCTACCGAAGATCCTTCTTGTATTCGTAATTTCATAACCGTTTTCTCTTGCGACTTCTTCGACGCTCGCACCGTTTTCTGCATCCTCTCTGGCCATAGAGTCGAACTCTTGAAACCTATCGTACTCTTTGACTGAGGTTTCCCAGAGTTCTTTCTCGCGAAGTTTCCCGATGGCATCCCCTAGCCAGATCACCTCTTGCTCAATAAAACCAGTTACCGGGTCGTATTTTTCTCCAAGAGAGGCTGGACCTTTCTCCTCAAGTTCTCTTATGCTTTCCGAGAGATCTTCTTCACTCATCTTTACTGACTCCCTGACATTCGAGAGCCACTTCTGGCGCAGGTCAGCCCTTTCGGGGATCGGTACATTTGGGAACCTTCTCTTATTGAAAGAACGGGCCTTAGCTAGCTCGGCAGCTGTCTCCGGATTCTCTTCTACCCATCTCATGGCCTTAATCTTTAGTGCACCGAGATCTTTAACTCTAGGCTTCATAAAAGACTTCTTCTTACTGATACTCGACTTGCCCTCACGATCAGCAATTTCTTGTAACTTCCCTTCAACGATCACCTGCTGATGAAGATAAGACTCTGGATCTTCAAGGGCCTCTTCGCCGAGGATACCGCCGTCAACGAGCCTCTTCACTAAAGGGACCACGTACTTTCCGCGCTTCGCTAGGGCTTGCTTAACTTCGGGCGTTGCCTCGACGAGCGGAGCAAGTTGAGCTATGCGTTGCTCAACTTCCGCTTGACTCTTAACTCCGTACCGAAGGAATTCCCTATTCTCCATATTCAGAGATCTAAGCTGACCCTTCGCTCGCGTATATTCGTCGAACAACCTAAACTGAATGTCGCTAAGTGACTGCACTACGCTACGGACATACCCCAAAGCTTCACCAGTAGCGTAATCCTTAACATTTTCAAGCTGCCTTAGGATTTCCCTTTGCACGTCATACTTTTTGCCAGTCGGAATATGCTCTCTTCGACGTACGGTTTCCCTCCCTGCACGCTTAACTGCCTCAACGATCCGCTGCCACCTAGTTTTTTTCGCCTCCGTTACGTTCAGTTTCGCTTTCGTCCTTCTTACATACTCTTCATTTGGCGACTTCATCGCCTCCTTGGCGTCCGCTTCTTCCAAGCCAGCAACCTTGCCTTGCGGAACTTCCTCACCGATCTTCAGGGCTCCGGTCTCTTCAGACAGAAAGTCGGCGACTTCCCGTTGCAAATCCGGATACCCCTCAAGCACTATAGCCGGAACTTTTTCACCTTCAGCGAGTGCTTTCTTAATTATAGCGAGATGCGGATCTTGACCTCCCGGAATTTCCGCAACTGGCGTAACTCCCTTAGTGAAACGATCAGTAAACTCGCTGGCGTCCGCGCGAGCAAGAGGAATGTCTTCGGCACGAAAGATCTTTAGACGATCTTTTGCGTTTTTACTGTGTGCTTGCGATGCGCCGCCCGCCCACTTCCAGGCCCACTCAGCAGTGCCCCCTTCTGGCATTCCATGTCGCACACCACGCAGAAAGAACTTTTCTCCAAACTCCCTCTTTGTCATCTGCCAAGGAAGCTTGCCCGCTTCTTCGCTAACTTGCTCCGGCTCCGGATTCTCTTCTTCCTCAACCAAGGCCTCGACCTCAGCCTGCTCCGCCTGCTCCACCTGCGTCTCTACAATATCCTCAGCCGCCTTGACGGCGTTGAGCTTTACCTCAAGGTCAACGTCTTCTTCCGTCACGACTTCTTCGGGCTCCGGCTGCTCTGGCTCTTGCTGCTGCTCACTCTCAATGGCCGTCCAGGTCTCATTGATCTCCTTCATGGCCGAGAGGCGATCTGATGCCTTCTCTCCATGCTCTGGCGGCAAGCCGAGTTCCTTCCATTGACGGCGCGACGGAGCCTTATTGCTCTCCGCCATCTTTCTGATCTGTTTGCGAGCTTTCCGTTGTTGAACCTGGCCGGCCACATGGAGGGCTCCACCGCCGAGACTCAGTGGCAGAAGCGGCAAGGCGGCCTCTTTTAACGCAGATAGGGCCTCCCGGGGGACTTCAGAGATCTCCCTACCGTCAAGCTTATTTTCGGCTGCGGCCCCCGCTAGGCTACCTGTGGCCTCCAGGCCGCCTTGCACGAACTCTTCACCGGCTTCACCAAGGAACTCGGTGCCAAACCTGCCGACCGACTCCGCGGTTTCCTTGCCGGCCCGGCCGAGGCCAAGCTTCTTTGCCGCCAAACCAGCGACTTCTTTCCCGGCCGCAGGGATTCCACCTCTGCCGGCACCCG
>SDBS01000919.1_pt1 | contig 29629 bp, 25 predicted proteins | sample 2277091 | NCBI WGS metagenome assembly SDBS01 (sample SAMN10404972, study PRJNA504765) | marine sediment metagenome | isolation source: marine sediment core GS10_PC15, 163 cmbsf | place: Arctic Ocean: Southern Knipovich Ridge | collected 2010 | reverse complement strand
CAAAAATATTACCAAAAGCCCAGCAATGACTATAGCCAAGGAATTTGTCATAATGATCCTCAAGTTTAATATAAGCGTATGTTTTTCCAAGGAAAAGTGGTGCTAATCTCGCCTAATTCAATTGTATAGGTAATTCGCTTTTTGTTAAGTTTCGAAAGATATACAGACTAAGACGTTTGTCTTTTGCCTCTCAAAGACTATAATGAATAAGTATGATAGGGGAAGAGAATCTCCGCCAGAAGCCTCCATCCCGCTCTGGGTCACAGTAGATTGGCAACTACTGAGCTTTAACCGTGAGTGTACGCCTGTAGGAAACTCCTGGCAAGTTCTTGAAAAGCGCCAGCTCTAAGCACAACTTGCTAGCCGCCATAGTATAACATTATAGAGCGGATATACAAGGGGAAATGTCATGGAAAGTGCCAGTGATTGGTATGACGGCGTAGTTGGACAGGTTGGCACGCACAAGGCTATCTTGAGCCACAAAGATCACAAAAAACACAGATTCGGCTTACTTATCCGTGTGGCAAAAAGAGTGGCCAATTTCTCTCCCACCTGTGGTGAATGCCAAAATTACCAAGGAGAAATCACAATGCTTGTCAAAGATCTGAGTTTCTTGCTGCATTCACCCAAAGAAAAACGCAAGAGTCATATGAAGATCCTCAAAATCATTGCCAAGCATCTTCAGAAACATCACAAACTAGTTACAGAAGGACAAAACAGAACAAGGGGGATGATGCTTGGCGTGGGGATTGGCACAGGAATTGGAGCAGGCGTTAGCGCAGCATTCGATACATCATACAATGGTCTTGTGATAGTACTTGGCATATTTGTAGGTAGTGCAATTGGAGGTGCCTTAGACGCTAAAGCGAAGAAAGAAGGTAGGCTTATTTAGCGGCACTTTTTGTGGCTGGAAACTCCTTGAATCCCAGAGATCAGGAAAACCCAGCTTTTGTGAAAGCCTCAATCCAAGAAAGCCCAAGCCTCCGTACAGAATAAGCATAATACCTACGTTCACAAGAGCGAGCATCGGTGTAGAAGTCGGAAGTTCTTGATATGGCAAGAGACCTCGAAGACTTTGGCAAGAAAACGCTAATCGACACCAGGATAGCAGGGGCGACGATGAAACCGATATTATACACCTTTGATTGATAGCGAACGAGAGCTGTGAGGCCCCTAACCAAAGGTCGACCCAATCCAGTCACCAACATAATGGGTTATTACTATAACTACCAATGCAATTGCCAAGTGCTCTCCGATCACCTTCCGAGGTTTTGCTTTTTGTTCCCGGGCAAGTCCAAAACTGAGAATACATAGCACGGATAACCCCCAAATTACACTCACCACTACTGCCGTCGAAAGTTCAAGCAGTAGAACTGGAATGAGGAATGTTAACGCAAAAACAAACTTAGTGGCAAAAGTAGCGATCCTCGATTGCCATATCTCTTTTACAATATGCTTATTCTCGGATTCCTCAGAGATATGAATGCCCAATGCGTCTGAAAATGCGTCTGCTATTGCTATTGTCAATATGCCTCCAATAAGCGCAAGTTTTAGGTGAGTGCTGGAATGCAAGCCTACCATTAATCCAAGCGTCGTGATTATTCCAGAAGTTAATCCAAACCTAAATCCTATTTTCTATGAATGTTTCATCATAATAGCCTTAACGTCTCCGACTCAAATGATTTTTTGGCACCCCGGAATTCAGCGCACGTTAATCGTACGTGAAATTCTTCTTGTGTTAGGTGTTTCCGGAATATACGAGCTAAAACAGCTTATCTTTTCTTTGATTGAGAATCAAGTCCTGATTTATCGGTGCAACTGCGTTAAGGGAAAGGGAGTATTTTTTGAGGAAGTTGACACTTCACTCTTATTTTATATAATAAGGTAGACATTTGTCTACCAAAGGAGAGCTGAAATGAGAAATGCTCTTACCGAGAGGCAAAGACAGGTTCTAGATTTCTTGAAAGAGTATGCATCTGAGAAAGGATATCCTCCCACTATGAGAGAGGTTGCTCAAAGTCTCGAAATAAAATGGACGAAAGGGGTGGAAAAACACTTTCAAGCTCTGGAGAAAAAAGGGTACATCAAAAGATCATCCGGTGCGAGAACTTTGGAGATTGAAGGTTTTTCCCGAGGAAGAAGTGTTCCCGTTATAGGCACCATAGCTGCGGGAAAACCGATACTAGCCGAGGAGAACATCGAGAAAACCTTAACCCTGGATAAGGATTTAGCTCCCTGGAAAGATGCCTACCTCCTAAAGGTCGAAGGAGACAGTATGAAGGAGGCTGGAATCCTTGACGGTGATTACGTTTTGGTAAGACCCCAGCCTACCGCAGAAAAAGGAGAGATTGTTGCTGCTCTCATTGGTGATGATGCGACAGTGAAGTATTTTTCTCTAAAGAGAGATAGAATAGTCTTAAGATCTGCCAATCCAGATTTTGAGAGTATTATTTTGGATAAGGATGATGAATTTAAAATCTTAGGTAAGGTAACGATGGTCTTAAGAGTTAAGAAATGAACTTCTGTCATCTGCATGTTCACTCTAATTTCACCTTTGGTGATGGAGCCTCTCGTATTGATGATCTTATTTTGGAGGCTAAAAAAAAGAGAATGAGCGCTATTGCCATCACTGATAAAGATGGCTTATACGGAGCCATCAGATTCTATGAGAGGGCAAAAAAGGAAGGGATTAAACCCATCATTGGGGTAGAATTAAAACTTAGCTCTGGTTACCCTCTCATCCTTATTGCCAAGAATAGAAGGGGTTACTCCAATCTTTGCCATCTCGTTAGCACGATGCACTCATTTTCCGATGATGAGCCTATCCTCGGGATCAATATCTTGGAAAAATACTCTAAAGATCTCTTTGCTCTTTCTGGCCCAAAGGGAGAACTTGCAGCCTGCATTCTTCTAGGTAAAGTTCGTCTCGCCAAGAAGAGGATTGGCAAATATTTAGATATCTTTGGCAAAGACCGCTTTTTGATAGAGCTTCAGAATCATCTTCTTCCTCAGGATAGGATCCTGAACGAGGCTCTCTTTGATTTAGCTTGCGAGTTAGGGCTTTTAGTAGTTGCCACCAATAACGTTCATTACACCAAAAAGAAAGATTATCATCTTCACCAGGCATTAGTCAAAGCGAGCCAGATAGTACATCATCGGACTACCCGGCCAACACCAAACCAGGAATATTACTTGAAAACACCCTTGCAGATGGCTCGCCTCTTTACAAGGCATCCTGCAGCAATAATTAGCAGCTCTCTAGTGGCTGAGGAATGCAACCTCGAGCTTGATTTAGGGAAAATTCTTTCCCCCTCCTTTTCTCTTCCTAAGGGTGAGAAGGCAGATGAGTACCTCTTAAAGAAGTGCCTTAAGAATTTTCCCCAAAAATATCCTCATAGGGACAGGCGAGTAAGTTCAAATGTTTTAAGGGAACTTGAGGTTATCAGAAAAAAGGGTTTTTCTTCCTATTTTCTTTTGGTAAAAGACATTGTAGCATTTGCTAAAAAAGAAGGGATAAGATGTTCGGCTCGGGGCTCTGCGTCTGGCAGTTTGGTAGTGTATCTATTAGGTATCTCTGATATTGATCCCATAAAACACAATCTTCTCTTTGAAAGGTTCCTTAATCCTGAAAGGCTTGATTTACCTGATATTGACCTTGACTTTGACTCCAGAAGAAGGGATGAGGTAATCAAGTATGTTTTAGGTAAATACTCGGGTAAAGCAGCCCTAGTAGCTACCGTTCCTACCTTTCGGGCACGAGGGGCAATAAGAGAAATGGCAAGATCCTTTGGACTGAGTTATGAGAAGATAAAAAGCCTAACCGACACCCTTCCCTACTTTGGAGCAGATAAAATCAGACCTGCGCTTCACTCCCTCCCTGAACTTAAAGAAAGTGAGCTGAGGGAAAAGAGTTATGGCGAGCTTATAGATATCTCTGAGGGAGTGAATGGATTCCCTAGGCATCTATCCAGCCATTTAGGGGGAGTGGTTATCTCCAATGAACCTATAAGCGACGTGGTGCCTCTTCAAAAATCAGCCAAGGGGTTCTCTTTAGCTCAGTATGATAAAGATGATCTTGAAAGATTAGGCTTTATAAAGACCGATCTTTTATCCTTAAGGATGCTTGGAGCTCTTAGTGAAGCGGTGGAACACATAAGGGCTAAGGGGATAACATTAGATATTGAAAAAATTCCTTTCGATGATGAGAAGACCTATGAGCTCCTTAGATCCGCCAAAACAGTAGGTTGTTTTCAACTGGAAAGCCCTGGTATGAGACAACTTCTTGGGAAACTGCAACCTACCAACTTCAGTGATATTATTGCTAATATCTCTTTATTTCGTCCCGGACCCATGCAGGCTGACATGATTACTCCTTTTTTGAAAAGACGGCATGGGAAAGAAAAGGTAAGTTTCCTTCATCCAACCTTGGAGCCTATTCTAAAGGAAACCTATGGAGTAATTATCTTCCATGAACAGGTCTTGAGAATAGCTCAAAGATTAGCCGGGTTTTCCCTAGGCCAGGCAGATCTTCTCCGCCGCTCAATGACGCAAAAGATCGATCAAGAGGAAGAAGAGAAATTAAGGAAAGACTTTATCTCTGGCTGTCAAAAAAAGAGAGTCGACAAAAAAATAGCAGAAAAGGTATTTGAACAGCTCACCTCTTTCGGGGCCTTTGGATTCTGTAAGGCTCATGCAGTCAGTTTTGCCAAAATTGCTTATCAGTCTGCCTATCTTAAAGCTTACTATCCTCAAGAGTTTTTCTTGGGCATTCTCAATAACCAGCCGGGGCTTTATCCACCACGAGTAATCTTAAATGAAGCAAGAAGATATGGTATCAGGACCCTTGCTCCAGATATCAACAAAAGTGAGGGAAAATTTTCTTTGGAAGATGGCGCCATAAGAATTGGTCTTTCCTCTTTAAGGGGAATGGGGCCTTCCTCGCTGGAGGAAGTCTTAAGACAAAGAAGAAAGAAAAAATTTGAAAGTTTAGAAGATTACTCCCTTCGGGTTAGGACTGATAAGCATCTTTTAAAGAATCTTATACTTTCCGGGTGCTTCAACTCTCTTAACGGAAAGAAGAGCAATCAGCCTCTTAAGAAAAAAATGGCTTTAGAAATGAAGCTTTTGAGTCTAAACGTGAGCTCTCATCCACTCCGTATTTTCAGGAAAACCTTGGGGAGAATAAAAAGGGTAAAAAGTGCTGATTTGTCAAACTTAGCTGAAGGGAAGGCAGTAAATGTGGCAGGTATCACCACTATCCTCCATACTCCTCCTACCAAAAGTGGCCAGAGGGTAATTTTTCTTACTCTGGAGGACGAGGAGGGTCTCATCGATGTTACTATTTTTCCCTCAGCTCAAGAGGGCTGTGCCAAAGATATCTTTGAGGCTGATCTTCTCTTGATAGAAGGGTATGTACAAAAACATGGTCCAGCTGTTTCAGTAATAGCCAACAAAGCTTTTGACTTAAGAAAGATACATACTAAAAAAGAAGAAAAGCCTCTTCCCATCACGATAGCCCAAAGAAATGATGCTTGACCTTTCCCTGGCAAAGGGCTACGATACACATAATCCACGAGGAAACCTTCTATGGACAGGGTAAAAAACTTTCTTGAATTTCTAAAGCGCGATCCTGGCTACTCCAGCAGGATAATGCACATTGAAGAGATACCTGGCCGGAAAGCTGAGTTCCGCAACCCAAAGGCTCCCTTCCCCCCACCCATCAACTCCTATCTTTCGTCTCAGGGGATTCCAAATCTATACTCACACCAGGTGGAGGCAATAGAGGCCATTAGAGAAGGTAGGAATGTCATTGTTACTGCGGCAACCGGGAGCGGGAAATCTCTCATTTACAACCTCTCTGTGTGGGAGGCGGTTCTCAAGAACCCTGAGACACGGGCTCTCTATATTTTCCCCACCAAAGCCCTAACTCAGGACCAACTAACCAGCATTAAGGAGTTCACTCCGTTATGCAAGGATTTAGAGATAACAGCTGATATTTACGACGGAGATACTTCTGCCTCCAGGCGGGTAAGGATTAAGAAGAGCCCGCCTCATATTGTCCTTACAAATCCTGACATGCTCCAGATGGGGATTTTACCTTTTCATTCTGCCTGGAGGGAGTTCCTCTCCGAACTTCGCTTTGTCGTTCTGGATGAACTTCATACATATAGGGGTGTTTTTGGAACTCATGTAGCCCATATTATGAGAAGAATGAAACGAATTCTCGCTCTCTATGGGAGCAAAGCTCAGTTCATTGCATCCTCCGCTACTATAGATACCCCTGAGGAATTTGCCCGGAATCTGACTGGAGAGGAATTTCGAGCCGTGAAAAAGGACGGGGCTCCTTCTGGAAAAAAGCACTTTGTCCTCTGGGAGAGTGAAGCAAGCTCTTACACCGAAGCAACCAACGTTTTTATAAAGAGCCTGGACTGCGGTCTCAAGACAATCCTCTTCACCAAAGCCAGAAGAATAACTGAACTTGTATCCTCCTGGATCAAGGAGGAGCGTCCGGATCTCGCCTCGAAGGTGGCTTCCTACAGAGCAGGCTACCTTCCTTCTGAAAGAAGAGAGATTGAGGCCGATCTTTTTGGGGGGAAACTTGCTGGAGTTGTTTCAACCAGCGCCCTGGAGCTCGGCATAGATGTGGGAGAGCTGGATTGCTGCGTTCTCTTAGGCTATCCCGGATCAATTGTCAGCACCTGGCAAAGAAGTGGCAGAGTCGGAAGGGGCACAAAAGATGCTCTTGTCATAATGATAGGCTTGGATGATGCCTTAGATCAATATCTTATTCATCATCCACAAGACTTTTTTTCCCGAGGGTGGGAAAAGATGATAATTAATCTGGAAAACAAATCTATTACCCACGAGCATCTTCCCTGTGCAGCGGCGGAGCATCCTTTGTCCAGAGCTGATGCAACAATCTACGGAGACGGCTTTTCCGCATCGCTTGCCTCACTGGAGAAGGAGGGTCAACTTTTGAAAGATAAGGAAGGAGGAAAGTGGTATCCTCGAAAAAAGTATCCTCAAAGAGACATCAATATTCGCTCCATTGGCCAGGCTTATAGCATCATTGACCTCGAGACTGGGAGGACAGTTGGAGATGTGGATGAGACACGACTTTATCATGAATCGCACCCTGGGGCCATATATCTTCACCGATCAGAAGAGTATGAAATAGTCCACCTGAACCAATCTACAAGGTGCGTTTATGCTCGTAAAAGACACGTTGATTATTACACTAAGACAAGCTCCTGGGAAGAAGTGGAAATCTTAAAGGCTCTCAGGACAGAGAAGTTAGGAGCCTCAAGAGTGAGTCTCGGAGAGGTGAGAGTAACTGAGCACGTCACAGGCTTTGAAAAGTATCGGAAACAAGATCGAACCTTAATCAGTGAACACTCTTTGAGCCTTCCAAAAAGAAGTTTCGAGACGGTTTCGCTCTGGCTTGAGATGCCCTCGAACTCAGGTGAACTTACCTCGGCGAAAGGACATGACTTTGCCGGTGTGCTGCATGCTGCCGAACACGCCACCATAGCAATCTTCCCCTTGAAAGTCCCTTGTGACAGACAAGACATAGGAGGTTACTCTTTCCCCTTTCATGTCCAGACTCGCACCGCTACCATCTTCATTTACGATGCCTACCCCGGAGGAGTGGGTCTGGCTGAAAGAGCATTCGACATTCCGAGAGACCTTTTTCAGACTACTCTCAAACTAATCAGGAGTTGCCGATGCCAGAGAGGATGCCCTTCCTGTATTCAGTCACCAAGATGCGGCAGCGGTAATAAGCCATTGGACAAGGAAGGAGCTATTTTCCTTTTGGATTATCTGTTGTCAACAGAACCCAGGACCGTTGAGTTTGTTGAGGAATTAGCTCTCGCAGGAAAAAACAAGAGCCCGGGAAACAGGAGCGCCGGCCCCACAGAAGACATTGTATTCTTTGATCTTGAGACGCAGAAGAGCGCCGAAGAAGTAGGAGGATGGGATAGAAGCCATCTCATGAGGGTATCAGTTGCGGTGACCTGCAGTCTCAGAAGCGATGAGTTCCAACTGTTTACGGAAAACAGAATTAAGGAACTACTGGACGAGCTTTTTGCGAGGGATTTAGTCGTAGGCTTCAACGTAAAGAGGTTTGACTACCGGGTGCTTAGCTATTACACAAATTTTGACGATGCAAAAATTCCGACTTTAGACATACACGAAATTGTGATGAGATACCTGGGTTTTCCATTGAGCCTGGAGCGACTGTCTCAAGCTACCCTGGGCTATGGGAAAACCGGTAACGGTCTGGATGCGATACGCTGGTTCAGAGAAGGCAGGACGGATAAACTTGCCGAGTACTGCAGTCATGATGTTAAGCTGGTTAAGGAGCTTTATGAATTTGGCAAAGAAAACGACTATCTTTTATTTGAAGACAAGAACAGAGGGATCCTTAGAATCCCCGTGAGTTGGGGATAGGAATCTCTGACTCTTGCTTTCTATAAAGCGAGAGGGCTCGTAAGGAGACAAGCCTATGTACTCTGTAAAATCTATCGATAGACTGATCAAGGAATTCAGCACCCTACCGGGTATAGGAGAGAAATCCGGCCAGCGTCTGGCTTTCTTTATCTCAAGAACTTCCAAAGAATATGGAAAAAGACTCATTGAGGCTATAAGAGAAGTTACGGACAAGACAAAGTATTGCTCTATCTGCGGCAATATCACCGAGACTGACCCTTGCCCGGTCTGCCAGGATAAGACACGAGATAAGTCAGTTATCTGTGTTGTGGAAGAGCCCTGGGATATTTTCGTTTTTGAAAAAACAGGAATATTTAAGGGCCTCTATCATGTCCTCGGTGGGGCTATTTCTCCCACAAAAGGGGTAAACCCTCAGGACTTGAATATCGGGGGGCTTATGCAAAGAGTAAGAACCAACAGGATAAGAGAGATTATTCTGGGTACTGATCCCAATACGGACGGACAGGCAACGGCTCTTTACATTGCCAAGCTACTCAGTAAACGGGGTATCAGGGTAACTCGCCTCGGGATGGGCCTTCCGGTAGGAGGCGACCTGGAGTTCGCTGACGAAGATACGCTCTCTCATGCCTTAAATGGAAGACGGGCGATGTGAAACAGATGAAACTGAGCTCTGGGTATGTTATGATATGGATGACGGACTATTGTAACCCCGACAATGTTCAGATCTTTGCACTAGCACCTCTGAGTTGATAAAGTAGTTTTGGAATGAAGACATGAGACTCTATAAGACCGATGCCATCGTTCTCTCAGACTCCGAGCTGGGAGATCAAGATAAGATAATAACCCTTCTTTCCGATCGATACGGAAAAATAAGGGCGGTAGCCAAGGGTGCAAGAAGGCTAAAAAGTAGATTTGCCCCTGCTGTACAGATGCTCTCATACGTAACGGCAATTCTTTATAAGAGTCAGCGGATAGAGCTGGATACATTCAATGAATGCAAGATCAACTCTCCCTTTCTTGGAATCCGAAATGAACTCGTAAGGCTTTCCTATGGCTACTATCTTGTTGAGCTAATCATGAAATTCATTCGAGGAGCCGAGACTCCCCCGTTCCTTTTTGACCTCGTATTGAAGATGCTCTCCCTAATGGAGAAGATTCCCGAAAAGAGCCTGCCCGTCCTCATGCGCTCCTTTGAGCTAAAGATGCTGACCATTCTGGGATACCGGCCGTATCTTACAGGTTGCGTAGACTGCCACCGGGAAATAGAGGAGAGGCGCGAGGTCTATTTTAGTGGCTACGAGGGAGGGATTCTGTGTTCAAGGTGCTCCAAAAACAAGGTTGGAAAACTGATATCTTACGAGGCCATTCGGTGGATGAAGTTTCTCGAAAATACCCCCTTGGAAAAGTTAAACAACGGGCGGGGGGGCGAGAAGATCGAAAGGGAGCTCAAAATCCTCCCCGAAAGCTACATTCCCCATAGACTCGGGGAACACGTTTTGAGCTATGACTTCATCCAAGCGGTGCGGCGCCTGGAGAAAAACGGGGATACGGCAACGAGAGTAAGTGTTTACGATAAGAATAAACAAAGAACTACTTGACTTATTGAAATACCTGCAAAACAAATCTAGAGAAGATTGCTAACTGGACGACACCAAGAAATAGGAAAGGAGCCCAACAATAAAACTAGACGGGAAAGCTGCACTGGTTACAGGCGGTGGAAAGGGGCTAGGGAGGGCAATTTCCTTGGCTTTTGCAAGAGAGGGAGCAGATGTTGCCATGGCAGCTCGGACAAAGTCTCCTCTTGAACAAACTGCCGAGGAAATCAGGAAGATGGGGCGACGTGCGTTTCCGTTTGTAGCAGACATCTCTAATGAGGACCAGGTGAATGAGTTCGTAAGTTCAGCTGTCAACTACCTGGGTAGAATAGACATCCTGGTCAACAATACCGGAATTGCAGGACCAACTGTTCCTGTGGCCAATCTTGCTATGGAGGATTGGGACAGAGTTCTTGCGGTAAACCTTACAGGAGCATACCTTTGTGCAAAGGCTGCCCTGAAACATATGATAAAAAACAAAAGTGGAAATATCCTAAACATAAGTTCTTCAGCTGGAATAAAGGTATTATGGAGACGTGCTCCGTACGTCGTTTCCAAATCGGGCATTCTTGCTTTGACCAAGGTACTGGCCTTAGAAGTAGGTGTTCATGGAATTAGAGTCAATGCGATTTGTCCGGGGCCAGTGGAGGGTGAGCGAATGGATGGCGTCTTTAGGGCAAGAGCAAAAGCGATGGGAATATCACCCGATATCGCCAGAAAAACAGCCATGGACGAGGCTGCCTTGGGACGACTGGTTAGTCCGGAAGAGGTTGCTGGTACCGCCGTTTTTCTTGCATCATCAGATTCTGAGGGAATTACAGGTCAGATCATCCGGGTTGATGCTGGATTAGAATGAACAAAGGCCTTATCTTCTCCAGAGCTCCCTATCCAGACACCTGTATTGGAGGGCCTCAGAGATATGGGAGGCGAGGACTTTTCCCTTCCCTTCCAGATCAGCGATAGTACGAGATATCTTAAGAACCCTGTGGTAGGCCCTGGCAGAAAGACCAAGCTCAGAAATGGCTGAGCGAAGAAGCTGTTTTGCCTCAGGCTGGGGAAGACAAAACTTTTCTACATCTCGATGGCTCATGTGGGCATTAGAGAAAAGGTGGGTTCCCCGGAATCGCTTGAGCTGAATTTTCCTTGCTCCATTTACCCTATTTCTTATCTTAAGGGAAGGCTCCCCCACACCCTTACCCAGAAGATCCTCTTTTCTCACCGTAGCTACCTGAATATGCATATCAATCCGATCTAGAAGCGGGCCAGAGATTTTGCCCAGATGCTTCTGAATCTCCAAAGGAGTGCAGCTACACTCCCTGCGCGGATCACCAAAGTAGCCGCAGTGACAAGGATTCATGGCGCCTACCAGCATAAAGCGGGCAGGATAAGTCACCGAGGTGAGGGTACGGGAAACAGTCACCACTCCATCTTCCAGGGGCTGGCGGAGAGATTCCAGCACATGGCGGGGAAACTCCGAAAGCTCATCCAGAAAAAGAATGCCGTTATGGGAAAGAGAGATTTCTCCCGGTCGAGGAATCCTTCCTCCTCCAACAAGGCCAGCTTCGGAGACGGAATGGTGGGGACTTCGAAAGGGACGAGTACCAATGAGAGCCTGGCTTGTCCCTAGAAGGCCCGCTATGGAATGAAGTTTGGTTGTCTGTATGGCTTCTTCCAGGGCAAAATCAGGAAGGATGGTAGGAAGACGACGGGCCAGCATAGTCTTTCCCGCTCCAGGAGGACCGATCATAAGTACATTGTGAGATCCTGCAGCAGCTATTTCCAGAGCTCTTTTCACATACTCCTGACCTTTTACCTCAGAGAAATCTACCTCATAGCTTGAGGCCTCCTGGAGCACCTCCTTTAAGCTGCAGCGGTAAGGGGAAAGAGAGATCTCGCCACTTAGAAACTCAACTGTTTGGCGAAGACTTCTGACAGGAAAAACATCTACATCTTTTACTACCGCTGCTTCCCTGGCGTTAGCTTCCGGGATGATAAGAGCCGCTCTTCCTTCTTTCTTAACCTCAAGGGCAATGGGAAGAGCCCCACTGATACGGCGCACCTGCCCATCCAGAGCAAGCTCACCCAGAATGGAGAAATTCTGAAGCTTATCTTCCTGTAGCTGTCTTGTAGCTTTAAGAATACCTAAGGCTATGGGTAGATCAAGGGAGGACCCTTCCTTTTTGATATCAGCAGGGGCAAGGTTTACCGTGATTCTTCTGGTAGGAAAATCAAACTGGGAGTTCTTTATGGCAGAAGTGACTCTTTCTTTTGACTCCTTTACCGCCGCATCAGGAAGACCCACTATATTGAACCTGGGAAGACCCCGGGCAAGATCAACTTCAACTTCCACGGTATAAGCATCTATTCCAAGGAGCGAGCTCGAGTATACCTTGGCCAGCATCACATCACCCTTTACGTTGAATCTACAGCAGCCTAGGAGGTATGTCAAGCTGCTGCACCCCTCCAATTTATCGCCTAAAATGTGACGGCAAGGATATTAGCGAAGTTACCAAGAACAACAAAAATTTAGCCTAACAGCCTTTGGTCAGCCGCCTTCAGGGAGCGAAACTTCACGGCAAAGAAGGATGGGGCTGTGGAGTTGTAGCAGGGTTTAGTGCGTATTTACTTAGCTTGTGCACGAAATCTTTTCAGAACGGGTTGACACAGATAAGATTGGTATCATATTATACATAACTCCTTTTGCTCTACCATGCCAACTCGGATAGATCCTGGAGAACAAAGTTTGAAGCGGAGGACCAGGATAAGGAAACAAGACAATACCTAATTGCCAAGGAGTACCGGCAGCTTTAGTAGCGCGCCGATGGGAATGTACGCGGACCTTATCAAAAATGATAAAGAAAGAAGACTTGACTTTTCCACGGTGAGAAGCTTCAATGTGGATGAGGAGACACCCAAGAATTTGAAGCGGAAAGACTACTACAACTATGCACAAAGAATGGTGAAAAAACTGGAGGCAGAGAAAAGATGACCCGAGCATTATGTATCTTTGAGGATAGGAAGGCGGAGAATTTCTATCCTCTTACTCTAACCAGGCCAGTGTATGATTTAAGATGTGGGATTAGCACCTTATGGGAGAAGATCAATCGGATCTCGGAGGAGAATTTGCATCTTCTCTGCAGGAAGCATCTCTCCCAGGTTACCTCGCAAAGGATAAAGACGGCTAGAGTTAATCAACCAGAGTATCTAAGGGATACGGATGTACTCTTTGTGAATGGAAGATTGCTTTTCCTGGATGAGGAGATAGTTTTGGAGGGAGATGAGAAGATAGCCGTTCAGGGACAAGACATTGTCTATGGCCGGCTGAACAAAGATACTTTGGAAAGACTTTCCCTTTGGTCCACGGAAACAATTGAGGACACTCTGGCTCAGGCGAAACAGATGGTCAAGGTAGAAGAGGTTGAAGCTAACCTCCTAGAATATCCCTGGGATCTGGTAAGGCTTAATGGTGAGGCCATAAAGGCTGATTTTGGGCTGATAGGGAAAAGCGGCATTGAAGAAGGAGTGGCCGAGGGTGCTTATCTGATTAAGCCAGACCAGATCTACCTGGCAAAGGGAGCAGAGGTTCAGGCAGGGGTGGTGCTAAATGCTGAAGAAGGACCCATTTATGTAGAAGAAGAAGCAAAGATTCGCCCTCCCACCGTTATCGATGGACCCTGCCACATCGGAAAGGGAACCATTGTGGATGGAGCAAAAATAAGAAAGGGATGTAGCATCGGTCCTGTATGCAGGATTGCCGGGGAGATTGCGGAATCAATTTTCCATGCCCATAGCAATAAACACCACGATGGCTTTATTGGGCATGCCTATGTGGGCGAATGGGTAAACATGGGGGCTCTCACCACTAACTCTGATCTCAAGAATACCTACGGCACCATAAAGGTGCCTCTTCAGGGAAAACTCATAGATACCGGAGATATCAAAGTAGGCTCGTTCATTGGGGATCACACCACGACAGGCATAGGAACCCTTCTCAGTACTGGCTGTGTAATTGGGGTAGCCTGTAATATCTTTGGAGGAGGCATGAGTCCCAAGTTCATCCCCTCCTTCAGTTGGGGAGGAGAGAAGGGACTTGTAGAAAATAAGCTCAATAAAGTGATTGAAGTGGCGAGATTGGTGATGGAGCGTCGGGGAGTAGAGCAAACAGAGGCAGATAGAGATTTGTTGAAGAGGGTACATGAGCTTACGGTCGATGAGCGCAGGGAGAAAAAATAGGAAGAAGCTGACAAAATGACGCATGCCGCAGAAAAGGCAAAAGTTAAGTTACAAGCAAAACTGTCTTGCCATTCGAAATCTCGGCAAAAACAGTATCAGCTACAGGAGTCCCTGTTCTAAAAAACACTAAAGCTGAAGCTTCTTCGTCATCCCTGGTTGTGAATGGTGCATAATGCCAAACTCCTTTATTCAGGATAACATTTAATCCCTTTTTCAGATCGAAAGCTTCTATATCTTCAGGTCGTGGGGTCTCTTGCGAGTCGGTCAGGTCCCTCGAGGGCGCAACTGCGAAGATGAGGTCTTTCCCCAACGGAATGCATGCCTCGGGTGTTTGCAGATGGCGTTCCATTTTTGTCAATGTATAATCCGAGCTTTCACGGTACATACACCTATCTCCAGGTCTCCATTCTCAACACAAAATGCCCCTGGCATTCTCCAGAAAGTGATAAACTCAGTCGCTACAGCTGCTTTGTCTCGATCTCGAGGAATTTGCATTACTTGGCCGTATTCTTTGAAAACCGTAGGCGTAAGAGAACGTGTCCTTATTTCCATTTTTCTTCCTCCTGGTTCAATGTTTGCCACAAATAGAAACACCTGCCTGCTCGAAGTTAGTATTTTAGCTGCATATCCCGTTGGTGCTCATAAATTCAACTGCTCTCTTTCGTAAATACTTGACTTTCAGGCATTATGGAGTTCATGCTGTCCCCCGGCTCGTTTTCCCGTGATTTGCCAAACAATAATAAATAGGACAATTAGGCACAGGATGCACACTCCTAATGCCAAACGCAAATCGAAGAGTGGCAAATCCGATATAGCACCAATCATATGAGGAAAAATCCCGGTTCCCAAGCCTAAACTTGCTGCTACCGTCCCAAAAACGACTCCTGGATACAACCGAAATTTCTCTCCAGCCAGCGAATAGAGAGTAGGAAGTAGTCCTGACAGAAAAAACCCGTAGAGAATAACCATAGTAACTGCCAAACGTAAGTTATTCGTGTAGAGAAAGGTGAGCAGGGATAATACTCCTCCCACACAGGATAGGCAAAGAGAAAAGCGGTAAGAGGTGAATTCCACCAACCACCCATAGGCAAAACGACCGATTAAGATAGCTACCCAGAAATAAGACAACATAAGACCTGCGTTAAAGTACGATAGCATAAAATCTGGGTTCGTTCTAACATATTCAATCAGCCAGTACACGAGTCCGATTTCGGCGCCTACAGCCAGGGAAACTGAGGCATTTACCATTGAGAATTCTTTGTTCTTCGCAAGAGCCCTGATATGAGACCACCTAATCTTCCCCAAGCCAGCACCTGAAGGGCAGGCCGAAAAAATAAGAAGAAAAAGGATTCCGAGGCCAAATACTCCATTAAAATAGAACACAGATTTCCAGTCTGATATCCTCATGAGATACCCTGCAATGATTGGTCCCAATACAGCTCCACCAGCGAAAAAAGCGTGCCCTAGATTCAGATAGAGCGCCTTCCTTTCGGGGTGGATATGAACAGTCAGTACGTTACTGAGTCCTTCCATGATACCATTTCCACAACCTAAGCAAACCATAAGGACCAGGGCCACAGAATAGAAGTGTAAGGAGACATAACCAGCACCGCCGGCAACAAGGAAATTACTTGCAATCGCAATAATTAGCCCCACTACAAGCGTCCGCTTCTTACCAAACACCTCTGATGCGTAGCCTCCCAGCAGTGCTGCCAGAATAGCTCCAATTCCACTGGTGAGTTGTAAACTGCCTTTTTGGATTCCGCTTAAATGGTAGATCAGACCAATATCATAGATAGTTTCTGGCAACGCCATCAGATTCATAGCTAAAAACATAAACACAAGGAAAATAATGATCATCATGTCTGTATCTCCGCAAAAGAAACAATCCGGCCCGTTAGTCGGTGCGGCAATCACTAGAAAAATTACCGCACCGAGTGTACATGAGGAGAAAAAGAACTCAGCAGGTGCCTACAGACAACAAGGTCTCTTCCAGGCGCCAGGAGTCCTTGTTCGGGAGACTGGCAGAGAGCTTCTCCCACTTGCAGTTAGAAAGATGTTACGCTCGAGGCAAGATAAGTTATTGATCCTTTGCATGCGACAAACCTAGCCTGAAAAGCCCCAGGCAACCATCAAAAACCTGCTGGGCAAAAAAACGACTTGGGAGCAGTGCCCTGCCCCCATAATAGTACCACTTGTTAAGTTAGAGTAAATGGAATAATAGCTTCGGGAGCAGGTGGTCGGTAATTAAGAGCACTATGCGGCCTTACCTGGTTGTATTCCTTCCGCCACTGTTCAATGAGTATCTTGGCTTCAGTCAGTGTGGTGAATATCTCTCGATTAAGCAACTCATCTCTTAGTTTTCCATTGAACGACTCTATGTACCCATTCTCCCAAGGACTGCCTGGCTCTGGTGAAGAGTGTTGTGACTTCGAGATCCTTTAACCATCTGCGCACTGCCTTTGCGGTGAATTTGAGGACCGTTGTCAGATGAGAATATATTGAGGAGTACCCCTGAATATGAACATATAGAATAGTTGCTCAATAACATCCTCGGAAGTAATCCGCCTCTGAGTAAGAATCGTCAGGCATTCTCTGGTGTATTCATCGATAATAGTGAGTATTCTGAATGCCCTTCCCTCAGCTGTCCTTGCCATCATAAAGATCACCAGCTCCACACATGGTCCTTGTATTCCGGCCTGAGGTGAGATGCAGGATCCATCAGTCAGAGGAGAGGCGTCCTCTCTTTGGCTGCTTTTGTGGCACTTTGAGCCCTTCTCTTTTCCAGATTCTCTCCACTCATCTTGCAGTTTACTTTCCAACCTTCCTGCTTTAAGTAGTGCTGTTATTCTGCTCTTGTTCATACCTACCATATCGCGTTGCTAGTTCAATGATACGGGCTACTAATCTCTCCTCGTCACCTTTGTCACCTTTGATATGTGAACTATGTCTCTGTGTAGTCCTAGCCTGTTCCAGGACCCGGCATGCCCGTCTCTTGAGAGACCTTAAGAGTCTTCAAGACTCTATCTACCATCTTACGTCTCTTGGGCGGGCTTTAGGAGTTTCCCCGGGATGCCTCCTTTAGAATGTCATTGTCCTCACGAAAGATCTACTACTAGTCTCTTGAGCCGGGTATTCTCCTTCTCAGAGCTCTTCAGAGTCGTTTAACCTCATCAATCCTCTTGCCACCGTATTCTCTTCGCCAACGGTAATAAGTCTCGTCTGTAACTCCTATTTTCCTGGCAGCTTCTCCTACGGTGGAGCCTTCCCTTGAGGAGGACTTCTGCTTCCCGTAGCTTCTTAATGATCTCATCAGGTCTGTAGCTTCTTCTGGCCATTTCAACCCCCTTTTTTCGATCCCTAGCCTAACATAATAACTGGACCGATTCTAGGGGGGGGCAGGTCAAGGCCTTTGGATAAAGAAGAGGAGATGCTTGGAGATAGAGTGCTATCTCTCCCATCAAACAAATGCCTTCCAGCCCCCTCTTTTTGGCTACTCCCAATTAGCTACTCCCAACGAAAAGTCCGTTTAAGCCAGTAATGGCACCTCGATCATCTGCTCCTTCAACCTCGGACATTGAGATGATATTCTCATATCTTTTGACCTCTTCGATTGGATCTTTTTTGTTGGCCGCTGCCCCGGAAGTGTAGACCCTCTTGCATTGAAACTCATCAGCAATATCTAAAACAAGGCTTGCCATTTCATAAGCTCCACCTCCGCCAGCATAAAGGTCTCCTTTCTCCGCAGGTTGTTCTTCTCCGACAAAAATTATCAGGTCTTTTTCACCGACCCTCTGGAAATAGAATTTGCTCCTTGAAAATTCTAGATCTTTCAATAAACTTCCTTCAATTGGGACCTTTCTTGGATAGAAGAAGTCCCAGGGTTCTATTTCTCCAAATTCCTCTGCTTGGGTCTCACTTCTTAACGTATCAACAGCGATTAGCCCAATATTTCCAATGCCTGACCAACAAGCTATCAAATCTGGATTTTCAGCTTTCACCTTCTTGAAAATTTGAACCCCCATTTGTAATCTTTTTGATATTTTCATTTCTGGAATTTTCAACTCTCAAACAGCAACTGTCATTAGATTGATTTCCCCTGCTTTTCTGAATTATCAATCTTCTTTTCCACATCCTCTATTTCTTCTACGTTGAGATAATAGCACGCAAAGGTGCAGCGCAAACAACCAGCAGAAAAACCAATCCTACTGCGAGAATCTTTCTTCCATTGCTCAGCGGTATGGCGTCGTTTAGCGGTCCGGGATGACGACGAACCCCTCCAAAAAATAACATTGCCACAGCCATCAACCAGTAGCCTAGCATCGCTGTCACCAAAACACCTACCAGTGAGACTATTCTGGGTAAAGAGAGTCTGAAGAAGAAAAATCTAAAGAGTTCTTTGTCGCCAAATAGAGCCCTACTTATATGACCGCCATCAAGCATTCCTACGGGCATCAGATTTAGCATGGTTATCAGCATTCCTACCCATCCGGCAAAGGCTAGGGGATGGAGCAAAAGTACGCTCTCTGATGGCAACCTGAGGAGCCAGCTCCCGAGCCATTGAAAGAGAAGTGGCTCGGGCAAAGCTATCCCTCCTTCAACTGATCCAGCTGGCACTGGAAATGACCAGAGAATCCCCAATATAGTGACTGGAATCGCGACCAAAATCCCTCCAATAGGCCCAGCAGCTCCTACATCAAAAAGTGAATTTCTATTTGCAGCACGCGTTCTCATCCGGATTATTGCACCAAAGGTACCTATCAAGGTCGGAGCAGGAATGAAATAAGGAAAGCTGGCCTCTATTCCCCTTCGATTTGCCATGAGCTTATGGCCCATCTCATGACAACCCAGAATTCCCAAAATTCCCAGGCAGAAGGCTATTGCACCATGCCAAGCATCCCCAAGTACCCCTAGCCTGACCAGGGAAAGTGACTGTAGATACCCTGCTCCCAAAGTTGTGCCCAGCGTGGCTAGAAAAAGCACCAAGTGTATCCCGGGTACTCTTATTCTTGGCCTAAACCTTCTGGAAGTAGTCTCAAAATTCATTGTCTTATCGCTATCATACCAAAAAAGAGGAATTTGTTAACTGTTGAATTCCGTTGACGACAATAATAGTGCGCACTTTCTTGGGAAGTACCGTAACGGGAGCTACTCGGAGTGGGACAGAGGCGAGCTAGCTCGCCGTCGCCAAGATCTAGCACAGCTGAAATCGGTTCATTCAGAGTGGCCTAAGCAGGTGTGAGTGACTATTGACAAGGGGCTGGATCTGACCTACGTTATTGCTCGAGGATGGGATCAAGAAATTCTTGAGAACAATAGGTTTGCCCAGGAGTTGCCGGCCAAAGGATACTTTCTAACAACCTCTAGGTAGCGATCTATGAAAGATAAAGAAACAATCAGGAGTCCGGACACAAAGAGAAAAGATAGAGTTCCCCCGGGTCAAGAGGTTACCGGAAAGTGGCCGGTTCTACATGACGGAAAGGTATCCAATATTGATACCTATGGGTGGACATTTACGATTTCAGGCATGGTCGAAAGGAAACGAAACATTAGCTACCAGGATTTCATGTCCCTACCACGGGTGAAGGTATTTTCCGACATTCATTGTGTTACTGGTTGGTCAAAACTTAATAATCTCTGGGAGGGAGTGAGTACAAGAGTGGTGGGGGAACTTAGCCGGATACTTCCTGAGGCTAGATTCGTCATTGTCCATGCGGCTCGGGGTTTTACGACCAATCTTTCTTTAGACGATTTTTTCGCATCGGATGTCTTGTTTGCCATCAAACATAATAACAAGGTACTTTCCCCACAGCACGGCTACCCGGTACGGCTTGTCGTTCCCAGACTTTATTTCTGGAAAAGCGCTAAGTGGGTTGTGGGTGTTCAATTTACCGAAGAAGACAGAAAAGGGTTTTGGGAATCCCGTGGATACCACAACCATGGTGATCCGTGGAAACAAGAACGGTATAGTCATTGATTGAAACTCTCCGTTCGTTCAATAAGTACTCTGTGACTCACACCAAAGTCACACCTGGCTCTGGCAGGCGCGACAGTGCGAATGAAAGGACAAAGAAAAAGCAATTACAATTCTTGAAGGTGAATTGAAGATCTAATCAAAACTGGACTCAGAACTCCACCTAAGATTTCCTAAGAGTCTTCAGCCGATTTCTCTTTGGAAATTAGCTCTCAGCCAATTCCAGAGAAGGCTTTTCGGAGGGGATCGGGCGTATGGAGCGGGACCCACACATCGAGCCGCCAAAACTTCATTACTCTAGGAGGGATTGCCAGCCATTTGGCGCACGAACTCAACAGCTGTCTCTCTGAACGTGTTGTAGGCGTTGGTAAACTCACGCATAGTCTTTACTACCGATCCAAAGGTAGACCATTCGGCAACCTTAAGGCCACCCACACCAAAATCATCTCTGATCCCTACGCTGTCCAATTTCTCTTTAAGCTCAGGGGTAAGCTCATAGGCTTTACGGAAATCTGGCAATTTCAGGAGCCTGGACAGAATCTTTGGGTCATGATCCCTTAGGATGGCATCTTCGAAATCTGATAAGCTAAATTCTTTTTCCCAGGACGCTTCCAGAACACTCTCTTGGTGATTAGGAAACTCAGTATTGGTCATATTCTTCCTTGCTAGGGTAAAATAGGTGTCATTTGGTTTTCTCTTGGAAGCCGGAAGAAGATCAATTTTGTCCATAATCTCCTCTGCCTCAAGGTTGGACAAGCTAAACTCCCTCTCAAGATGCCTGACCCACTTAACTCTATTCTCCTGACTGAAAAAGATCCTGTAAACTTTTTGGGCCACTAGAGTTCCGGCATACCCAATGTCACATTCCAGGTTCTCGAGGAAGGTAGAGGCTTTCTCATTGGAATGATGGCGGATCCTAGCCCGTGCTATCACCTCTGCGAAGCCTGGGTGAGTTAAGGACTTCAGGTACTTGTAGGAAGAGACCACTCCTACCTTATCCTTGAAAGAGGAAAGCTTCTTAACCTCTTCGGTGGCACCTAGCCTTTTGGTAAGCTTCTTTAATGATTCGTCCCGGTCTTTGATTTTCCCCAGCGCTTCGGTAAGGAGTTTTTGGCTTTCAAGGTCTCGAAGGTGACTCTCCAGTCTACCGCCCATATTGGTCTCATACACCTGGGTAGGGGACACTCCCATCTTCAAGGCCGCTGCCATTCCCTCCATGGCTGCCATAATGAGGGTGGCTTCCTGGCTTGTGGTGTAGGTGACAGTATTGTTGGTACCTATCCCCAGGTTGTTGAGGTTCTTAGTGATCTTAATAGAGGCAGGATATCCTCCTGCTACCTTGAAAACAACGTTAGGTCTTCCTCTCTCCTCATTATGTGAGTAGCCCCAGAGGAGGTGAGAGTCGTAATTTCGGAGGAATTCTTGAGCGGAGGAATAAATGGCCAAGGCGTCTTTCAGGCTACCCTCTGAGCTTTCTGCCACATTGGGGTTGAGCTGGTAGCTTACCAATCCATGGTGTAGGTTTGAGAGAAGAGCGATGGGTCTAAAGACGGCCAAATTTGGCCACAGGGCAGTCTTAGTTGCTTCCATGGCAATTTCATCGGCAAAGCCCTCTGGGCTGCTTTGCCACTCTGGATGATTCTTCACCACTTCTTCAAAATCTTCCCACAGGTCAGGATCATCCTCATAGGCTCTGGCAGCGAGTACCGGGTTGGTCGAGACCTGGACGTAACCCAGGTGCCGAAGATATCTTAAGCCAATGGCGTAGTCGTTCCCAAACTTACCAAGTCCCTTTACTGCCATTGAATAGTAGATGTTCTTCTGGATTATTTTTTTTGCCTCTGAGACAAAGCTTGCCGCCAGGTTTTTCTTCTCAAGGCCTTTCTCGATTTCTTTCCCCATCTTGGCTACCATACCCTCACCCGCCATCACTTTCTTCATGTCGTTGATGAATTTCTTCACTACCTCTTCAGCGACAAAAATTCTTGATGCGGTGAGTCCTTCCTTTCTTTCCAGATCCTCCCATCCCTCAAGGGTATAGAGAATGCACTCATATGTCTTCCTCACCTCATCACGAGAGAATCCAACCATCCTACTCTCTATTCCCACGAGATTTAGTGCTATTTCCATAAGTACCTGGTACGCCCAGCCACGGTTCTGGATCTTCTTCCTCGAGGCTTCTTTCGAATCTTTCGAGCCAGGCATGCTCCCCACAAACTCAAGATTGAGCTGGCGAATCACGCGCCCCAATATCTTATTGAGCTTACCCTTCATTTCCCTGTGAAGAATGTGATCCGCTGCCAGTTGGGGTTCACCTGCTAGTGTGGTGCGGCAGATGTTATCTGAGTGATCTAAGCTTAGGGGTAAAAACCCACCCTTCCCCGGGTTAAAGGTCCACCTACAAATAGCATGCAACGATTCTTTCTCGGCCACTGTGATTACCTCCTTACTTATTGTATTTCTACAAAAAAGTAACGCATCGCCTCCGCAGTAGTCTTTGTGCCCACCTACCTCTGGTCCAGAACAATGTTTACCTTCGTGACTGAGTCGGCAAAATCTCTTGCCCCCCCACCCTGGCTCACAACATCCAGGAGCTTACACGGATCCGTTACTCTGATGCCTGAGAGTATGTTAATCCTGGTCCTCTTAAAGACTAATAAGCTTAGAGGGGTTGTGGCCCCAGCCAAAACTACCATGTGGGCACTCCCCAGATAGGTGAGGAGGCTATCTATAGTTTTGTTAGCAATAGATGTTGCTGAGATAATTGTAACCGAACATTGAGGCAGGAGCAGAGGCTCGGTCCAGTCCGGTTGATACTCTTTTATTCCCTGCGGTGGGTACCTCTCGAAAACAAATAACTTTCCTGCTCTATTTCGAACCCAAGGTATTAGAGGCATAAACGCTCCCACCATTCCCACAGTGTCCTTTTTCGATATTCTTAAATGCTTTGTAATGTCTCCAGGAACAGTTTCTGTATTCTCAGGTTTCAATAAGGCATTGATGGCAGCTACACCTACTGTCGAGGGTAGAATCTCAGTGGATCTGGCAAGGTCTACCAGCTCCCCAGCACCTTTGTTCCTGAGATTGCCAGGGTATTTCGAGGGATATGGACGCTCATGGGTTGGAGTAGCAGCAAGACCACAGCTTCCATCATCGAGGACGACACCTGTGTATTTGAGGCCAATGCGAACGTCAACAGCTAATCGCTTCTTTGCTGCATCTTTAACCTGGGATATGAGCTCATCAACAATCATTCTAATGTCCTACGGGAAAGATGGAGACCAGGGTTTTCTTCCTCAAGATGACTTAGAATCCCACTCATATCTTCAGCAACCTCTCAAATGACATTTTCCCGTCAAAGGAACCAAGCAGGGCCAGGTTTAAGTTTTTCTCCTGAAAGATATTCTCCGACACTCGTCTAACGTCCTCCCGACTAACCGTATCAATTCCCTCCATTATTTCCTCCACAGACCTTATCCTGCCTCGAAGGAGCTCCTGTTTTCCTAGAAAGGAGGCCAGCCCCTCGGAGTTCTCTAAGCCCATGATGATCCTTCCCTTAAGGTAGTTCTTGGCGCGCCGAAGCTCGCCGGGCTCAAGCAGGGATTCTCGCAGCCGGCGAAACTCACGCATAATAGCTCCTATCACCTCCCCTACGTTCCTTCCATCGGTTCCCGCCTCCACGCAAAGATTGCCTGTGTCCAATAGAGTCTGCACTCCTGAGCCGACGGAGTAAACCAAGCCCATCTCTTCTCTTATCTTGATAAAGAGACGTGAACTCATGCACCCTCCCAGAATTGTGTTTAAAACCTCCAGTACGTAGCGGTCCGGATGAGGCAGGTTTATGAAGGTTCGTACTCCTAAACAAATCTGAGTTTGATCTGTCTTCCTTGATAGCGCCCTGAAGGCAGGCTTTGTCTGATTCTCGTTCACCGGGACGGGGGTGGCTGATTTCTTACCAGTAGCACTGCCAAAATAGTCTCTAACCCGAGAGATCACCTTGCCCGGGTCCATTTCCCCGGCAATGGCTACTACCATATTGTCCGGGGTGTAGCAATCTTGCCATAGGCTAGCCAGCTCTTCTCGATTTAGCCGCGGTAAGACCTCTCTGGACGCAGCAATATCCCAGCCCAAGGGGTGGTCCCCGTAAAGAAGAGACTGATACACATCCACAACATATTGGGAGGGAGTATCTAGAATATTATTGATTTCCTGCAAAACAACCCCCTTTTCCAGCTCGATATGTTCTTCAGCCAGTCTGGAGTTACAGATGATATCTGAGAGGACATCCACACCCAAAAGCACCTCATCAGCGGGTAGTTTTACATAGAAGAGGGTGTACTCCATTCCCGTGAATGCATTGAATTCTCCTCCAACGGCATCTATCTCTGAAACGATGGATAGAGCGTCCGGTCGCTTTTTTGTCCCTTTGCCAAGCATATGTTCCAAAAAGTGAGTTATCCCCACCAAATCCTTTGTCTCATAGCGGAAGCCCACCCCCACAAAAACTAGAACGCTGACTGTTTTCGTCTCTCTCATAGGATGAACGACGATGCGAAGGCCTCTCTCTCCCATGACTTTCCTGTACATACTCTTTTGTCTTCTTCTCTCCATTTACTCCTCCAGTCATAATGAAGTCATTCTGCCCCTGGGCTCAAGATCCACTCATTCGATAGACAAAGAAAACCACCAACATTATACCGGAAGCCATGATCACCCCAATCAGAGCTTGCCCAAGAGTGTGCCTCCCACGATGGAGCCTGGCCCAAACCACCATGGGTACCAGAGCCATGACAGGAACAGCGTAGAACCCAACTAAGATAAAAAGACCAGCAGCACAGGCTGTCATAGTGGCAGAGTGAGCGCTCACCTTTGTCCTAAAAGTAACCAGAATTACAGCAATGACAGTGATAGAGTACCCCGACACGATAATGAGCAGCCCCAGGGGAGCCCCAACGTAGGCCAAAACTGTCAAGTAGGCCGGCAAGAGGGGAAGGGCCACCAGCAGGAAGATTTTCCTTTCCTCGCTGATAGAAACGTGAAGATCGGTAATCCTTCCTCCTTTAAACAAAGCAAAGCTCACTCCTAGTGGTATGAGGGTGGTGAATAGGATCTGCACAGGAAACCAGACCATAAATTCTCTGGCATTATCAGCAAAATAGAGGGATGAGATGATGGCAAAAAAAACAACAACGACATAGGGACTCATCGTCATCGAGACATAGAAGGCAATTTTCTCTTTCAAAGATCCTTTCTTCATGATTTGATACCCTCACCAGTGATGATTCTCCATTCTACCGCAAAATGCCAGATTTGTTAAGCGGACGCTAATGGTTGCCTTGATAGCAAATCCTATCTTCCTTGTTGACCCCCCCCTATCCTAACGTTCCTGCCCCTTGGAGATACTATGGTGGGAGCTTCTAAAGGGAGAGGGCGGCCAGTGAAGTGGCTAATTTGACGGAACCATGGCCTGCCGTTACAATGTCATTCATGAAGTTGATCTATTTTTTGTTCGGCCCCAGACCAGGTGTGATATTAGGAGAAGGTGGATCCCGATTGTCATTTTACTGTGAGGTTGCGAATGCAACAGGAGCAAAACAATGAACGAAGATGTTGTCTGGGTTAGCTTTGATACTATGGAGAAGTTTATGGTGGACGTCTTTGAAGGATTAGGAGTTGTTGGAAAAGATGCAAGAGTTTGCGCTGACGTTCTCATTACTGCAGACAAAAGAGGAATAGACTCTCACGGAATTAATCGCTTAAAACCAATATACTATGACAGAATTAAGGCAGGAATTCAGTCCCCTGTTACCCGTTTTGAAATTGTGAAAGAAGGGCCAACCACAGCTGTCGTTGACGGTCATAATGGTATGGGACAGGTAATTTCCAAAAAGGCCATGGATGTGGCCATTGAAAAGGCCGAAAAATTTGGCATGGGAATGATTGCCGTAAGGAATTCTACTCATTATGGCATTGCAGGGTACTACGTAATGATGGCTGTTGAAGCAGGGATGATTGGGATTACAGGCACCAATGCCAGGCCATCCATTGCGCCCACCTTTGGTGTTGAAAACATGCTGGGAACAAATCCTTTGACTTTTGGAATTCCTACAGATGAGGAATTCCCTTTTGTTCTTGACTGTGCCACTTCCATCACTCAGCGTGGAAAAATCGAAGTATACGATAGAGAGGGAAAGGAAATTCCCAAAGGGTGGGTCATAGGCCGAAATGGAAAACCGAGGACAGATACTCACCAGGTTCTAGAGGAGCTGAGGACAGGAGGAGTAGCGCTTACGCCTCTCGGTGGCATTGGAGAAGAAGGTGCTGGCTATAAAGGTTATGGCTACGCCACGGTGGTAGAAATCCTCTCCTCCGCTCTTCAAGGAGGAAGCTTTCTGAAAATGCTTTCAGGAATGAAAAATGGAAAAAGCGTTCCTTACCACCTGGGGCACTTTTTCATAGCTATCAATGTCTCCTCCTTTACAGACTTAGAGTCTTTCAAGGGAACCACGGGGAGCATTTTAAGGCTTCTACGCACCGCAAAAAAAATGCCGGGGGAAAATAGGATTTATACGGCCGGAGAGAAGGAATATCTTGACTGGCTGGAAAGAAAGGAAAAAGGGGTCCTACTAAGCAAAAAACTTCAAAAGGAAATGATCAAAATGAGGAATGAGCTTGGGCTTACGCGGCATGGATTTCCTTTCGACGGATAGTACTTTTCTCAGAACTTTGGCTTTCCTTCAGAGAACCATCTTCATGCACCCTTTTGACTTGAAGTAAGTATACGAGCAACAGCCTCCCTCCATCCTTCGTACAGTTCTTCCCTTGTTTCTTCCCTCATCTGAGGAAGGAAGACGGTTTCTCTTTTCCAAAGATGCAGGATCTCTTTTTCTTCCCAGTAACCTATCCCAAGACCAGCTAGAAAGCCTACTCCCAAGGATGTGGTCTCTATACAAAGGGACCTTTCCACAGGAAGATCTAGAATATCTGCCTGAAACTGCATGAGCCAGTCATTCTTGGCTGCGCCACCATCTACCCTTATTCTTCTAATGCAGACACCTGCCTCCTGCAACATGGCTCGCAAAATATCCTTTGTCTGATAGGCAATGGACTCTAAAGTTGCCCTCACCAAGCGTTCTTTCCTTGTACCTCTGGTTATTCCTAAAATGGCACCTCGGGCAGATGAATCCCAATAGGGTGCACCCAGTCCAACAAAGGCTGGAATGACATGAATCCCTCCCGTATCCTCCACCTTGCGGGCCAAGGCTTCTGTCTCCTCTGGAACGTCAATCAGTCCCAGTGCATCTCGCAACCACTGGATAGCAGCACCACCAACAAAGACGCTTCCCTCCAAGCTATACGCAGGACTACCCTTTTCATTACAGCAGATACTGGTCAAGAGGCCCCTGGAAGAGTTAACCGCCTTCTCCCCCGTATTAATGAGAAGGAAACATCCTGTGCCATAGGTATTTTTGGCCGTTCCGGGGTAAAAACAGGCCTGGCCAAAAAGGGCCGCCTGTTGGTCACCCAAGATTCCAGCAATGGGAATACCCCTCGGAAGAACTTCATTTTCTTCAGTGTATCCATAAATGTCCCTGGAAGGTCTTACCTGGGGAAGAACCTCTTCGGGAACATCGAAAATATCGGTCAGCTCCTTATCCCATTCAAAACTATGAATGTTAAAGAGCATGGTTCGCGAAGCATTGGTATAGTCTGTAAGATGTGATTTGCCTCCAGTAAGTTTCCACACCAGCCAACTATCCACCGTACCAAAGAGAATCTTACCCCTTTTCACACCTTCTCTGGCATTTGGGACATTATCCAAAATCCCCTTTATTTTCGTTGCCGAAAAATAAGGATCTATGATGAGCCCTGTCTTATCCTTGACGGTCCCTTGCAAGCCGGCTGCCTTTAGCTCATCACATAAGGGGCGAGTTCTTCTACATTGCCAGACGAATTGCCCTATATATAGGTCTTCCGGTGTCCTTCTCCCATAGCACTGTTGTTTCCCGCTGATTACTGATACCTATAGCAGCTATCTCAGCAGCGCTAACCCTAGCCTTTGATAAGGCTCGCTCAATGACTTGAATGGTAACCTGCCAAATCTCCTCAGGATCGTGCTCAACCCAACCTGCTCGAGGGAAGTACTGGGTAAACTCCCGATAAAACATAGCTATGATTTCCCCTTCTCGGTTAAGAAGTGCGGCTCTTGTGCCCGTGGTACCCTCATCAATGGCCAGAATATATTTCTTAGACATGTACCTTCGTTTATTCTATGAATTGTCTTGAGCAGCCCCACAGAATATCTTAGGATATCCGGGCTAGGGAACTAGCAACGCTTTTACAGCTTGCCCTGCCTCTGCCTGGCTGAAGGCATTCTGCCAGTCCTCAAGAGGAAACTCAGCCGTTATGAGAGGCTTGACCTTAATTTTTCCCTCTTCAATCATAGATAAGGCTCTTTCCCAGCTTAGATAATTAGAGCTGAAGCTAAAACTTACCGTAATTGATCCAAAAACGGCCCTGTCCCATCCAAGATTGATCCTCTCCTTGCCGGTTATGCCAAGAACGTTTATTAGCCCCTGCCTTCTTATCATCTCTAGTGACTGATTGATAGCTTTTTCTTTCCCCGAAGCTTCTACGATGAGATCCGCCCCTCGTCCACCTGTGAGCTCTTTTACCTTGGCCACCACATCCTCCTCGTCCACATTCACCACATAGTCAATTGCCAATTCTTTAGCCACTTTAAGCCTGAGGGGAATATCTCGGGATATGCCAGTTATCATCACCCGGGATGCACCCATGCTCTTAGCCAGCTGGGCTGCCAGAAGACCAATGGGGCCGCAGCCCTGGACAACAACGAAAGCTTCTGGTTCTATCAAAGACCTTTCCAAAAGACCATGGACAGTTACTGCGGTTGGCTCTGTCAGCGCCGCTTCCTCAAAGGAGACACTCTCGGGAATCCGGTGCAAAAGAACAGCGGGTATTTTTATATATTCAGTAAAGGCACCATCTATTCCCCATCCCGGTGCTCTTTTTTCCAGACACATCTGATAGTCGCCACTCCTGCATAACTCACAAACCCCACAAGTCCGGGTGCTCGCCTCAGAAACAACCCTTTTTCCCACCTTCCAGCCTTTTACCCTTTTTCCCACCTCAACAATCTCACCCGAGAACTCGTGTCCCAGAATAACCGGTGGCCAGTAGGGGTGCTCATCATGATAGATGTGAATATCTGTGCCACAGACTCCTGCGGCCTTCACCTTAATTAAGACTTCGTCTGGGCTAATACGAGGTTTCTCGACCTCCTCTAGACCAATAAACCCTACTCCTTTGCTCTTCTTCACAACCGCTCTCATACATACCTCCAGTATTAGTTATG